>Ga0102588_1001523_pt1 | contig 16751 bp, 18 predicted proteins | sample AraplaMF_Col_mMS_FD_76854 | JGI IMG/M metagenome (GOLD analysis project Ga0102588, IMG submission 76854) | Arabidopsis root microbial communities from the University of North Carolina, USA - plate scrape MF_Col_mMS (SPADES assembly) (version 2) | ecosystem: Host-associated > Plants > Roots >...
AGCTGGCCGAGGAATCAGGATACGAGAGCGGTTTTCTGCTCGACAGGAACGACCGGTTGCAGGCGCTTGTCTCGGACGGCGTAGTCACGATCGAGGAGGGCCGGGTGGTCGTTTCAAGGAGCTCCCGATTTATGGTCAGGGCGGTTGCTGCCGCGTTCGACGCCTATTTCGGGTCCTTGGGACGGTCTCACAGCAAGGCAGCCTAAGCTGGTCGGCGCCCGCTTCTTCGTGGGGTGTTGACCTTTCGCGTTATCTGCTGGCCGGACGGTTTCGGCCAGACGCAACCCGGCAGACCGTATCCGCCATTTCCGGCAATCTCCGGGGTCTCGCTCGCCGCCATTGGCAGGGTTGGCGGACAGGCTCCTCTTGCGAGCACCGTCACCGCTGCCAATCTCAATCCTGTCGCGCAGCATCTCGTGGATGGAAGTTCGCGGTGAGCCAGTTTGGGTGGAAGTCGCCGCCAGAAGGCGGCATGTTCGTCAAACGATCGGCGTGACATGGGATGGTCCGCGAGATGGCAACATCGTTGTTTCGATGCTCCTGTCCGGCGCCCCTTTTGCGGATGACCAGCCGCAGAACCAAAGGCGACTTGGCTGCGCGATCGCCGCCGGAAATCTTCCCAGCCCCTCAGCCTCGACGTCGGCCCCCCGTCCAATGGCAGAAGAACCGGCTGGATCGCCCGCACAGACGCCCCCACATAAGCCCCTGGCAGTGATCGTAGTCCCGCTATGCCGTCAGGTTTCGATAGATCACAGGCAGAGCGCTCGGAAGCTTCGCAATATTTGAGACCAGCGAGAAGCCCGACCGCCCGAAGATTGCGGGAAGGTAATCGCCAGCATTGCGGTCGACGGTGACCGCAAACACGGCCTGGCCGCGATTGCGGGCTTCCATCACCGCCCGCCGGGAGTCCTCGAGCGCGAACCGGCCTTCATAGTGGTCCACGTCGTTCGGCTTTCCGTCGGTCAGAATCAGCAGCAGCTTCTTCCTTGCCCCCTGTATGTCGAGTTGCTTGGACACGTGTCGGATCGCCGCGCCCATGCGGGTGTAATAGCCGGGCTTCAAGCTGGCGATGCGCCTGGCGGTCGTGGCGGAGAACTTCTCCTCGAAGCGCTTTACGCTGTCCACCCGGATCCAGCTGTGTCGGCGAGACGTGAACGTGTCGATCGCGAAGCTGTCGCCGCAGGCGTCGAGGCCACGAGCCAGCACGTTAAGCGCCTGCATCTCCACGTCGAGCACCCGCCGATTGTCGAGCCACGAATCCGTGGATAGCGAGACGTCGACCAAAATGGATGTGGCCAGCTCATGGGCCGCAGGACGCGACGATTCGTAGATGCGGTCATCGGGATAACCGGTGGCCAGAAGATCGATGCGCGAGCGCACCACCGCTTCAAGATCGATTTCGTTTCCGTCCAACTGTGCTCGGCAGATCTCGCGCCGTGGCCGAAGGATCTCGAACTGCTTGCGTACCTTCCGGATGACGGACTGGTCGCCTGCAATCGGGGAAATCTCCGCGTCCTGAATTGTCCCGAGCACGACCCGGCAATGGTCTTCAGCGTACTGTTGTGTCCTGAAATTCCATTCCGGATAGAGCAACTCGCCTTCTATTCGCGAAGGATCAACGGCTTCGGGGGAGAGGTCGAGATCGAAGTGGAACTTTGACTTCGGCCGCTCCTTGGTTCCGCTCAGCGTGATGTCGTCGAGCTCGTCGGCAGCCGACGGTTCGTCGTCCTCCCTGTCATCTGTCGGGCGGTCTACATTGACCATTTCCGCCATGGCGAGGATCTTCTCGAAGCGGTTGAGAATAAACGGGTCGCGCTTTCGGTCGGCGGCATCGTCCTTTCGCTTTGCCTCGTGAGAAACTCGCTTTCCATCGTCATCAGACGATGTGTCGTCGGATGGGAGGTCGTCTCGGTCGGTCGGTTGGCATTCCGCCCGCCCAGTGAAGTCGGGCCAGAGGGGAACGGGAAGCATCGGCAGGTATCCGGGAGGAGCGGCCGCTAGAGCGGGCCGGCACCCCGACGGGAGGACATGCTGCAAGGGGAAGGAGAGGGCACTCTTCACGAAATCTTCAACAAGCATCTCGGCCTGAGGGAGTTTCCCGCGAACGCGGCAGGAGAGGACCGCATGGCTGAGGCGGGCATATCGCTCTGCCATTCCGGGGAATTCCCTGACCAACCGCGCGCAATTGCTGCGCCCCGCCTCGATCCGGGCGATGTCGCCCAGCATCCTGTCGCTCGAGGCCGGCCCCGGCGTCTGTGCGACAGCAATATATCCCGCTAGCCAGAAGTAGAGGTCACGATTGAGCCACTCGTCGTGGAAGAGGTCGATCGTGGCCGGCAGATGGATCGCGGAACTGTCCCAGGATGGATGATCGCTTCTCTCCTCGCCGAGACCAACGACCTGGCGAAGCCGCAGACGATGAGACGAGGTTTTCTGGCGCGCTTTCTGGATCTGAAGCGTGCGCCCGCCACCAAAGGCGCGGAAGCAGACCGCGAGCTGCGCCTTGAGGTCGGCAAGATGGACAGCGTGCTCCGGATGGCGCTTCCAGGAGCTGGTATCGCCTACAAGGCGATGCCAGGTGCGTCCAACGGTTTCTTCGAGCTCCAGAAACTCAAGCATGTCGCACCTAGCCTATCGTCGCCTTGGCAACCTCAACGAGCGCCGCCTTGACATCGGCCTCGTCGGTCAGTGGTTCAATAATTGCGGCCCTGACGGCTTCGACCATGGGAATTCCGGCTTCGACAAGCGTCGCGCAATAAATAAGGAGCCGGGTCGAAACGCCTTCCTCGAGATCCTGTCCCTTCAACGAGCGGAGCCGTCGGGCGAGATCGACGAGAGACGCGACGCTCGCTTCAGGAAGCCCGCTCTCGCGCGAGACGGTGGCGATTTCCTTGTCCCGCGGCAGAAAGTCGAATTCGATCGAGACGAAACGCTGCCGCGTGCTGGGCTTCAGCGCCTTCATAAGGTTCTGGTAGCCGGGATTGTAGGAAACGACGACCATGAAGCCCGACTGTGCCTCGAGAAGCTCGCCGGTTCTTTCCAGGGGTAGGATCCGGCGATCGTCAGTGAGCGGATGGAGGACCACTGCCACGTCCTTGCGCGCCTCGACGATCTCATCGAGATAGCAGATGCCACCGTTGCGAACCGCCTTTGTGAGCGGGCCGTCGATCCATACGGTCTCGCCTCCCTTCAGGAGGTAGCGACCTGTCAGGTCTGCCGCGGTAAGGTCGTCGTGGCAGGATACGGTCGAAACGGGCAGCCCCAGGCGGGCTGCCATATGCTGCACGAACCTGGTCTTGCCACATCCTGTCGGGCCCTTCAGCAGGACCGGAAGTTGCCGGGTCCAGGCGCTTTCGAAAAGGGCGCATTCATTGCCTTGAGGCGCATAGTAGGGAATTTCGTCCTTTGGATGCAGCGGATGATTGAGGGCTATTGTCATGACTGATCTCCAGTGAGGGGAGCCCGCCTTATTCGGCGGGCTGTACTGCTGCGTTGGGCATGCGTGCGCGTCCGGGGACAAGCACCGACCAGATGAACATCAGCGCGCTGATGAAGACGAAGACGCCGGAGCCGAGCCTGACCCAGTAGAAGAGGGCGAGCTGGTCCTGGACGTCCATGTAGGACTGACCGAGAACGCGCTGCAGATGGACCTGGATGACGCCCGCGAAGGTCAGCGCGAAAGTCATGACCGACATCGCCCCGCACATGATCCAGAAGCTGCTGATCGAGAGCCACTGGTTGTATGGCGCGCGTCCGCGGATCTGCGGGATGGCGTAGGCCATGGCGGCGAGATTCAGCATCACGTATGCACCGAAGAAGGCGAGGTGACCGTGAGCGGCGGTGACCTGCGTGCCGTGGGTGTAGTAGTTCACCGACGACAGCGTATGCAGGAAGCCCCAGACGCCGGCCCCGAAGAAGGCCATTACAGAACATCCGATCGACCAGAGGAGGGCCGCCTTGTTCTCATGCTTGCGTCCAGCCCTCCAGGTCATGACGAAGGTGAAGACGACCATGGTGAAGAACGGTGCGACTTCGAGGGTGGAGAACAGCGAGCCGATCCACTGCCAGTACCCCGGTGCGCCGATCCAGTAGTAGTGATGGCCGGTGCCGAGGATCCCCGAAAAGAGGGCCAGGCCGATGATGACATAGAGCCACTTCTCGACGACTTCGCGGTCGATGCCGTTCAACTTGATCATGAGGAAGGCCAGAACCGACGCCATGATCAGTTCCCACACGCCTTCGACCCACAGGTGAACGACGTACCACCAGTACATTTTGTCCAGCGCAAGGTTTACGGGGTTGTAGAAGGCGAACAGGAAGAAGATTGCAACGCCCCATAGACCGAACAGAAGGATGTTGGTGATGGTGGTCTTGCGCCCCTTGAGAGCCGTCATCGTGACGTTGAACAGGAACATCAGGGCGACAATGACGATACCGACCTTGATGGCAAAGGGCTGCTCCAGGAATTCCCGGCCTTCGTGAATATGGAAGAGGTATCCCACAACGGCCACTGCGGCGGCCACGAGGAAGATCCAGAATTGCGCCTTTGCGAGTTTCGGACTGTAAAGCTCCGTCTCGCACTCCTCGGGAAGGAGGAAGTATGTGGTGCCCATGAAGCCCATGAGCAGCCATACGATCAGTGCGTTCGTATGTACCATTCGAACGATGTTGAAGGGCAGCATGACGGAGAGAGTGTTGGGCAACACGTAGATTGTGCCCGCGATCACGCCGAACAGAAGCTGTGCCATGAAGAGGCCGAGCGCTCCGTAGAAGTAGAGCATCGCAACGCTCTGAGTCTTGTACTTCATCTTAAAAACCTCTCCCTGTCAGCCGGCTTGGTTCGGTGGCCAGTTTTGGGTGTTCGTCTTGCTGACCCATTCGAGGAAATCGGCAAGATCGTTGACCTCCTGGTCAGTCAAATTGAATTGCGGCATCTGCCTGCGCCCCTCGATGCCTGATGGCTGAGCGGCCATCCACGCGTGAAGCGCCTCGCGGGCACTTGCCGGATCCTTGTCGCCGCCCCAGCGTATCCAGACGTTCGACAGTTCGGGCGCGAAGTAGGCGCCTTCGCCGTCAAGCGTATGGCAGTTGATGCAGGAGTTCTTTTCCCAGATGTGTTTTCCGCGGGCGACGCCTTCTGTCAGGGTCGCCTCGTTGGTGGACACCGTTCGAATGTAATAGTGGCTGTGGGCCGTAAGGCCCACGAATATAGCGAAGAAGAAAGCGGACCCGCCGTAGAACACGTTTCGGGCCGCGGTTTTGGTCAGGCGTTCAGCCATCGATCATCCTTTCATGTCAGTGGCGGTGCCGCCGTGACGTCGGAAATCGAGCCAGGGGCTCGTTGCTGGTGGATGGCCGAATTCCGCCGGGGGGTCTTTGTCAATTCGCAAGTAAGCGAAGGATTACGCATTGTTGGTGAGGTCTGAGCTCGGCGGCGGGCGTCATAGAAAGGCAGCCGGATGTCGACTGACCAACGTTGCCGAGCTGGACACCGGGAAGCCGTTCCGACGGGACCACTCCGTCGATAGCAAAATAGCGTCCATTGCGAGGGGCGCCTGCGCCGGCACCGATCCGATTACCTTGCCGCGCTAGACGGATTGCTTGGTCTGCACTGGACCAGTGCGATCTACAAGAACGTGCCCGAAGCGAGGGTCTTCAGCAATGCCATGGAGAGGATGGTCACCGCCCATGCAATCAAGGCTGGGTAAATCGGCGAACGGCGACCGCGAAGTCCAAGGAAATCAGCCGCAACCAACCTGACTTTTGCGATCGCAACAACGACCACAAGCGCCATAAACACCGGTCTTGATGCGACGCCCAGATAGGTCGATCCGATGGCAATGCATCCGGTGAGCGCGAAGAGATAGGCAAGCGCCTTGGTCGGACGTGCGGAAGTCCGTTTTTCGATTTTCATAGAAGGTAGACCAGTGGAAACATTACGAGCCACACAATGTCGATGACGTGCCACAGGGTCGTCATCAGGTGGACGTTCTCACGTGAAGGGAAGCGAGCTATCAAGGCGAGCACGCAAGAGCCGAAAAGCACGTGCGCCAGGTGGAAGCCCGTTATCAGCACATATAGCGTCGAGAACGCGTCGTTTGAAAGAAGGGACGCTCCCTCCTGACCGTACTCATGGATCTTCAGGGCAGTGAAGAGAAACCCTCCTGCCGCAGCCGCGAGCAACAATAGCCGCCGTTCCAACAATCTCGTTTGCCGGGCGGCCATTGCGGCAAACCAACCGCTTGCAAGCAGGACGACGGTGTTTGCTATGGGTATGGTGGTATCCAGCCTTGCCCTGCCTGCGAGGAAGTCCTCCGGACTAATCCAGGAGGCTATCACAAACGCAGCCAGGAGAGCCCCGAACGCGGCCAGTTCGCTCCAGGCAAGAATCCAAACAAGCAGGTCGCCACTTCCAGGCTCCGCGAGATCGTCGGATGTCGTCGAGGTCATGCGCCCTCGATAGGCAATGGATCTGCTTTCTTCTTTGAGGAAACGCAAAAAACCTAGGATCCTCGCATCAGCGGCCAATTCGGTCGGCAAGGTTTTGTTTACCAAGACATGAGACCTTGGTGCCGTCCTCGATGATATCCGGGACGGCAATGGCTGGCATTTCGTATTGAGTAGCCAGCCTGTTCCCCCAATTCTTCTTGCTCCTTCCGTCGCTTCCGGGCCTGCTGTTGCCTCTTTGATCGATCTCAAAGACGTCTGTTCTCGACCGGCCTATGGTCCGGTTCAAAGGAGAACATGATGACCGACGCCCAGATCGGACTTTCCATAGCCACCCCTGTGATCGTCATTTTCGCAATCACGCTCTACCGCATGGGCGTCCTGCAGCGGACGGGCGTCGTGTCAGCCGTCCTTGCCGCCGTTGCGATCGCCGCAAGCCTCTTTCTGCAAAGGTAGATGGCGATCATGCAAATGCAGAACAAATTCACCGAGCTCGAGGCGTGCTACGGGCAGCTTGCATCGTGGTGCAACCTTCTGGAAGCAATTGCCGATTTTCTTCCCTGCCACGTAGACGAGAGGCTGTGTGACACCGTGACCGGCGGCCTGATCCCGCTGCTCCAGGCAACCCATGGCCTGGAGGAGCATGTTGTTTCTGCGTCACTGCATGCAATCATGCCGGACCATGATCGCGTGGAGGCCGAAAATAGAAGATCGACCGAACGCCTGTTCGACATGGATGCCGCGCAAGAGGTTGTCGACGTCCTGCTGGCTTTGAAGAACGGCGACTGCAGGCTGTCGTGGGATGCCATCGCATATCTCCTGCGATCGTTCTTCTGCTTGATGCGGCGACGCATCAAGGCCGAACGGGAAATCGTAGGGCAGATCCGGAAGGCACTTACGCGACATGAGGGCATGACCCTACTGGACGCACAGCGCGCGACTGAGGTCGTCTAAGTGCGTCTGTTTGAATAGTAAGCTTCGGGGTGATTGTGATGTCGTCGCCGGCGACCTTTTAAGGCGAAACCGACGCCACCCTCGAACAGCTCGGCAATGGGGGCGGCCAATCTTCAACCGGGCCACGAATCAATCGCCTCATCTGTGACATCCGCCCAAAAGCCTCTTTTCGAATTGTAGCGGCGCGCGACCAGTCAACCGGGCCTGGCGGGTGCAGCCTGAACTTGAACCGGGTGACTACGCCGAAGTTGCCGCCGCAGCAGAGCCGAACGATCGGTTGTTGTTTAGAGCAATAGAGCGACGTAGCCGCACCGCTTGCAGTGGGTTACAATAGCTGCACAATGTTCAAGAGATTTCTCATGGAACGGGAAGATCGCCCTGGAAAGGCTTGGCTTTCCCGGTTCGTTGCTGGGCGAGGCGAAGCAGAACGATGGTATTTCGGCCACCAAGCATCACCGACGCCAACGGCGAAGGAATGCCGCGCGGCCTTAGTGAATTACATGCCGAAGTTGACGCTCCATTACGACCGCGCCTGCGACCTCGTTGGCGACGATGACGTAGCGCATCGAATGCTTAGTCACTTCCGTCCTGCGCCAGAACGCCATGGCTGCAGTCAGGCCGTCTGGTTGGGAAGAGGAGGGCCAGCCCTCATCCGCAATTTCGATTACCCACCCGATATTGTTTCGGAACGATTTGAGATCACAGCGTGGTCGGGAATGCGGGTGATCTGCAAGGCGCAGCGGCCCTGGGGAGGCTGTGTCGATGGCATGAACGAGGACGGACTCGTCGCCAGTGTCACCCTTGGCGGCAGCCGTACTCAAGGACTTGGCTTCTCGATCATTTTGATCATCCGCTACATCCTCGAAACTTGCCACGAGGTAAGTCAGGCGGTGGCGACGCTCTGCCGAATACCAGTAGCGCTCCCACAAAACGTGACCGTCCTCGACCGTTCAGGCCACTACGCCACAGTGCTACTCGCTCCCCACCAGCGGCCGATCGTTACCAGGTTGAAGGCCTGCACGAACCACCAGCGAACCGGCAGGCCCCCATCGTCATCATTGGCGCGCCAGCATCTGATTCAGCAGGCAATCGATGATTCAACCATGACACTCTCGCGACTGACCGATCTATTTCTTTTGCCGCCGTTGTATTCCAGGAGCGGTTCCTTTCCGACGCTTTACACTGCCGTCTACCGCCCCGTGGAAGGGAGAGTGGACTATATCTGGCCCGGCAAGCACTGGTCCCAAGGTTTCGAGGATTTCGAAGAAGACGAGTATATGCACAGCTATGGCTAGCCACTCACTCCTTCCACAGCGATAGTTCTGCCACCCAACAATCAGCAGCAGTCGCAAACTTTCCCGGCGGATATATCGTGTCTATCTTCGCGCATATCGACTGCAAATGGCTGGCGTTTTGGCGAGGAGACTGACCGAGTGGGCTTCGCAACTACGTGCTGCCCCGTCCATAAGCTTGCCAGCCCCAGAATCTTGCCGCCGGCGGTCGAGGTGTCGTGCGCCTTCTTCCACTTCGTGTCGCAGGTCGCGGCGTTGCCGACATGTGTTTTCGGCTCTCTCCCAGGGACGGCTCGGTCTTCTTGGGGAGGTTCATGGTGGCTTCCGCGATCCCGGATGATGTTTCCGGGGCCGCAGACTTGCGACGCAGTTGCGTGCGCGAGGGAATAGTGCTTTTGAAATCGGAAAGGTCGAGAAGTTCGCGACGGGCTGAGATTTTAGACAAGGTCACGGTTGATGCTATCGTATTCTGATCAGTTCGCCAGTCTGCTGAAAGAGCCTGTTGTCCAGTTTGCCATCCTGGTACTTCTGAGAATGCTCGCGATGCCATTGACGGGCGATCGCGTAATTGGACGGCTCGCGGCCAACATCGTATTTTTCGTCGCCCTAACGGCTTTGCTCCTTTACCATAGAATTCCGCCGTATGCGCCTGATATAACTGCGGAAACGGTGGCTGATCGGATCGGCTCCGGGATCCTCAAAGCGATCTGGTGGATCGGAGGAGCGATGCTCCTTGCCAGTTTGGTCCGCACGTTTTTGACACTCGAACGGAAACCGAGGGAAGGGCGACTTCTGCAGGACCTGGTAGTGGGGATTGTCTATCTTGGCGCCGCGTTGAGCATCATCGCATACGTCTTCAGTTTACCAGTGGGCACCCTCATCGCCACCTCCGGTGTGTTCGCTATCGTTTTGGGTCTGGCTTTGCAAAGTACCCTCAACGATGTTTTTTCCGGTATTGCGCTGAATCTCGGAAAGCCCCTGTCCGTAGGTGACTGGATCAGATTGGAAGACGACACGCAAGGACGCGTTGTGGAAACCAACTGGCGGTCCACCGAACTCCTTAGCGGCACCAACGACCTCATCATTGTGCCCAATAGCGTCCTCGCCAAAAGCCGGATCGTCAACATCAGTAGTCCCGACAACACGCACGGCTCAACCTTGAAATTCAAGCTGGCCCCGACCAAGCCGCCATCAGTAATCCTCCAGACCATGGAGCGTGTACTGTTAAGCAGTAATGCGATCATGAAAACGCCCCCTCCCACCGCGAATTTTACGGCGATGGATGCGAATTATCTGGAGATCGAACTGTCATTTCGGGTGTCTGAACTCGGTCAACTGCCTCGTGCTCGAAACGAATTATACGATCTCGTCTTTCGTCACACCGAGGCGTCAGGTCTTCAGCTTGCCTCCGACGGAGGAGCTGCCAGGGTAGTCCTCACCCAGGAGACACCCGAGATGAGTGTCCAACGTCAAACGTCAAGGCGGCGTCTTCTGGATGCGATTTCTCTGTTTTCCTCTCTGACAAGCGAGGAACGAGAAGAGTTGGCATCCGCTATGAACAGGCTGTCGTTCAAGGAAGGCGATATAGCAGCCCATCGGGACACCTCGCTGACGTCGCTGATGATCCTTCGAAGCGGTGTGATGACAGTCGAGGAAATTGAGGATGGCCAAACCATCGAGCTTGAACGCCTTGCTCCGGGTGACGTCTTCGGTGAGCGCGGGGTGCTGATGGGAGCACTGGAGCCAGGTGATATCAAGGCAATCACAGCCGCCGTAGTATATGAGATTCCCAAGGAGCTGCTCGCCGTGATCATGCGAGAACGTCCCGCCATTGCGGAAGAACTGGCTATGCTATTGTCCGCTCGGTCGAAAGCGGAGGAGCGCTTGCACATGGCGAACCATCTTTCTCCTCTGCAACATGCGTCGTCGGTATCGGCAAGGATCCGGCATTTGTTTGGTCTCGGATGACGTGTCTATCCTGAACCCCTATTCGACCGTGGTCCTGGAGGAAAGACGGCGCAAGCGCGGGCATCTTTCAGTGTGTTCATTTCGCTGCCTTGGATGTGGCGTGGTCGGATCGATCAATGGCGTAGCTTGCTCTCGGCAGTGAAACAGTGCCTAAACCGGGATTTGTTGAGCAGTTCCGCTACGGAACACAAACATCCTGGCGGCGTCGACCTCGCACCATCAACACGAAGCGCTGCCGAGGCAGCCATGGAACGCGTCTTCGGGGCACGCCGTGTCGTCAACGACATCTATACGGCATCGGCAGCCGTGCCCAAGGAAACGCCGACGCCGATCGTCATGGGCTTGCCCGTGCTCGGTTACTTATCGAAAGCGCGTCTTCGTTGGCAAAATCAGCTAAAGAAATGCTGTCCTTAAGCGACAAAGGTGCTTTGACCAAGTCCTTTGGTTAGCGGGCCGACGGCCCACTGAAAAGCTATACCCTCGGCACACTTGACAGGCGCCTTCGCGCGATATCCTATCGCATCACGATTTTTCGCTAAGTGCGATGCTGTGGGGTGACGCTGGTGTTCGTACGAGGGGTTTTCCTTGCAAGCTGTCTGAGCCTCTTGAGCGCGGTGGCGTCTGCTGAGGAGGCCTATCCTCCCGACATGGCCGACCGTGTCCAGGCCTGTACACCCTGTCACGGGGAGCAGGGAAAGGGTACGAACGATCCGTATTTCCCACGGCTTGCGGGCAAGCCCGCCGGATATCTCTACAACCAGCTGGAAGCGTTCAAATCGGGCAGGCGGAAATATCCGCCAATGAACTATCTCCTCGCGTTCCTGACGGACGACTATCTGCGGCAGTTTGCGGCATATTTCGCCGATCAGCGGCCGGCGCTTCCCGAGAAGCCGCCAACGGATGCCAGCGCAGCAGTGCTTGATCAGGGGCACGCGCTTGTGACGCAGGGCGACCTGGACCGCTCCATTCCGGCCTGCGTGAGCTGTCATGGCGGCTCCTTGACTGGTCAGGAGCCTGGTATTCCCGGCCTCCTCGGCTTGCGCGCCAGTTACATCAGCGCTCAGCTCGGAGGATGGCGCTATGGAACACGCACGGCCACTGCGCCCGACTGCATGCAGCTCGTTGCTGGACGTTTGACGGAAGACGATGTTCGAGCCGTCGCAGCTTATCTCGCCAATCAGGCTCAGCCCGCCGATCCTGCGCCATCTGCGGCCGGCTCTTATTCGTTGCCCTTCGCGTGCGGCAGCCAGCCCGAGAAGGGGAGGACGCCATGAGCGCGCGTTTCCGATTTTCATCCGCTCTTGTCGTGTCATCGATGTTGGCGATAGCCGTAACGCTGGTGCCGGCTGCTGCGCAGTCGCCGCAATCGGGCGATGTCGTCAAAAAGGGAGAGTATCTGGCGCGAGCCGGGGATTGCGTTGCATGCCATACGGCGCCCGAGGGCAAATTATTTGCTGGTGGTCGATCGATGCCGACGCCTTTCGGCACGTTGTATACTTCGAACATCACGCCCGATGCCGAAACGGGCATTGGGAAATGGTCGGCCGACGATTTCTACAGGACCATGCACAGCGGAAGGTTCCCGGACGGCGGTCTCCTCTATCCGGCGATGCCTTTCGGTTCCTACACAAAGGTCACGCGCGACGACAGCGATGCGATCTTCGCCTATTTGAAGACAATTGCGCCCGTGCGCCAGTCGAACCGGCCGCATGACCTGCAATTCCCATATAACAACAGGTCTCTGATCCTCGGCTGGCGAACCCTCTTCTTCAATGAGGGCGAGTTCAAACCGGATCCAAAGCAGTCCGACGAGTGGAACCGGGGAGCCTATCTCGTGGAGGGGCTTGGCCACTGTGGCATGTGCCATACGCCCATCAACGCACTTGGCGGGAGTCGCGAGTCCGAAGCGTTTCAGGGCGGCTTGATTCCGATGCAGGACTGGTATGCTCCATCACTGACATCGAACAAGGAAGCAGGCTTGGGCGACTGGTCGATCGAGGAGATCTCGGATCTTTTGCAGAAGGGAATTTCAACCCGCGGAGCGGTTTACGGGCCGATGGCCGAGGTCGTGTACAACAGTCTTCAGTACATGACCGACGAGGATACGCGCGCGATGGCCGTCTATCTGAAAAGCATCGCGCAGGATGAACCTTCCCCGCCAAAACCGTCCGTCAGGACCGAGGAGGCAAGCCTCCTCATCAGTCTCGGCAAGACCGTCTATGACAAGCACTGCGCGAGCTGTCATGGGGCTGAGGGCGAAGGAAAGCCTCCTCATTACCCGCCGCTAGCCGGAAACCAGTCGATCCAGATGGAATCGGCCGTAAATGGCATTCGCATGGTTCTTAACGGCGGATATCCGCCGGCTACCGCCAAGAACCCCATGCCGCATGGCATGCCGCCATTTGCCGTCACGCTTTCCGACGACGAGGTCGCCGCGGTAGCATCATATATCAGGACGGCATGGGGCAACCGTGGCACCCCGGTCAGCGCCGCCGAGGCGAACAAGCTTCGATCTGCTCCACTGCAATGAGGACGACATGATCAATCCTGACGAGCCTGCCCATATCCCCGACGACCCAATGGTCGAACGCATTGTCGCTGAAGGACCACGAGGAGCAGTTGTTGTGGCCGGGATTGCGACCGCCGCCGTCGTTGCAATGTGGGTCTTGTTTTATTTGCTTGTGTTCGTGCCCCGGAGCGTCTGATGAGCGATGTTCACAACGAAGCGGCGGCGGTCGCTGAGCGCGTCGAACGGCGCTGGGCGACTGTTGCGATCTTGATTGTCGTGTTTTTGGCGGGGATGGCGGCGTTCGCCGGGATACATCAGGCGACCATGCCGCAGACAGCGGTCGAAACCATCGACCCGACCACGATCCATCTCCAGGGCGAGTTCATTGAATCCAATCTGGGCAGCGCGGTTGAGCAGGATGGCTCCGTGACGGTAAGGGTGATCGGCCAGCAGTATTCGTTCTCCCCGCCCTGCATCGTCGTTCCAACTCGGACCCCGGTTACCTTCAGGGCCACCAGCGCCGACGTCGTGCATGGCTTCCTCATCCAGGGCACCAACATCAACACGATGCTCGTTCCTGGCTACGTATCGGTTCAGAAGGCCAGCTTTGACCAACCCGGTGAACACCTCATGCCATGCCAGGAGTTCTGCAGTGTTGGCCACGAAGGCATGTGGGCGAAAGTGAAGGCCGTCGACAAGCAGCAGTTCCTTTCGGAAATTGCGGACAAGAGGAGGCTTTCCTGTGCTCCATAATCGCAGGCTAATTCTGGCGCACTTCTGGCTCGCCTTCGCGACCTTTGGCCTTGCCCTGCCGCTCGGCGCCTGGCAGATGTACGTCCGCAGTCCGCTCTCCCCCTGGATCAGCAATCCTGAATGGTATTACCGTTCCCTGACCGCTCATGGCACGGTGATGGGTTATGTGTTCCCAACGCTTGTCGCAATGGCCTTCGGCTATGCGATTAGCGAGGCTTCCCTGAAACAGGCCCTCGTTGGAGTCCGCTGGGCCTGGACCGGTTTTTGGCTGATTGCGGTCGGCGCTGTCATCGCGATGATCCCCGTGTCCCTTGGTCGGGCGTCGGTGCTTTACACCTTCTACCCGCCTTTGATCGGAAGTGCGCTCTACTATATCGGCGTGGTGATGGTCGTTGTCGGCTCCTGGATCTGGGTGGCTCTCATGTCCATCAATCTGAGGGTTTGGAAAAGGGCCAATCCGGGCGCTCCAGTACCACTCGCCATGTTTGCGAACGTGGCCGGCTCCTATCTATGGGCATGGACCGCCGTCGGCGCCGCCCTGGAGCTACTGCTGCAAATCATCCCGGTTGCACTTGGGTTCAAATCGACCATCGACGCTGGTCTTGCGCGCGTGTTCTTCTCGTGGACATTGCACGCAATCGTCTATTTCTGGCTCATGCCGACCTATATCGCCTACTACACGATCGTTCCACGGGCGATCGGCGGTCGCGTCTTCAGCGACACCATGGCGCGTATCTCGTTCATCCTTTTTCTCGTGGTGGCCATGCCGATCGGCATCCACCACGCCTTCGCCGACCCTCAAGTCGGTGCAGGCTTCAAGTTCATCCATTCCACTTTCACCGCCCTGGTCGCACTTCCAACGCTGCTGACGGTCTTCACCATACTGGCGTCTGTCGAAATCGCGGCGCGTGCGCGAGGGGGCAGGGGCGCCTTCGGCTGGCTGACCGCGCTTCCCTGGCGCAACCCCATGATGCTGGCGGTGACGTTTTCCTTCATCATGCTCGGCTTCGGCGGGGCCGGGGGGCTCATAAACATGAGCTACCAGCTCGATGCGTCGATCCACAACACGCAGTGGATCACCGGACACTTTCATCTCATTTTCGGCGGCGCGATCGTCATAATGTATTTCGCCATTGCTTATGACCTGTGGCCCCATCTGACGGGACGTCCTCTCGTCAATCTTGGTCTGGTGAGGCTCCAGCTCTGGCTCTGGTTCATCGGAATGATCGTGACGACGTTCCCATGGCACTATGTCGGGATTCTCGGCATGCCGCGCCGGATGTCCTTCTTCGACTATACCGATCCGGCGCTTGCGAACGAGGCGGTTTCGGTCGTGCTCTCGGCAATTGGCGGGTTCATACTCGTTGCCTCGGGGATTCTTTTCCTTGTCGTTCTTATCCGCTCGCATCTCGCGTCGCCAAGCCAGCCGGAGGAGTATCGGTTCGCGCTGGCCGTCCATCCTACCACCAGAGTTCCTGCTGCCCTCAACAGCTACGGTCTTTGGGTTGGCCTGATGGTAGGACTGACGATCACGAACTATGGATATCCGATCCTTCAGCTTGCCATACGCAATGACACCTCCGTGCCGGCGGTATATGTGGGAGAAAGGTGATGAACGGCGACAGGCTGACCAGCTTTCGGAACCGGTGGACGCTGACAAGCGTCTTCGTCACAGCCGCAATTTTCGTTGTCGCCGCGCTATTGGGCTTTGTGCTGCTGCCGCGCCTTGACGCAAGGGAGCAGGTTGTGGGCCTATGGGATACCATCTGCCGAGCGGCCGGGCTGCCGCAGCGCGGAGAAGCTTTTGAACCCGTGCAGCCAGGTTACAAGACTTCTCTTGTGAAGATTGCAACCGCAGTTTCGCGAACTCGCAACGAGGAGGCGATAGGCAGAGGGGCCACGCTTGCGCAGCAGTGCGCCATCTGTCACGGCCCCACGGGCATAAGCCGCGCAGACTCCCCGAATCTGGCCGGCCAGTATGCGAGCGTGGTCTATAAACAGCTTCGCGACTTCAAGGACGGCGTTCGTGTCAATGCTGTCATGAGCCCGTTCACGGCGAAACTGACCGAGCGGGACATGCAGGACCTTGCCGCATACTACGCCTTCTTGCCGCGACTGCCGGGCTTTCATCCCGCCGGGGCCAATCCCGCCCCGCGCATCGTGATCAGCGGCGCGCCAACGAGAGGAATCGCGCCCTGTGGTTCGTGTCATGGCTCTATTGAAAACAAGCTGGGCAGTCCGTGGCTCGAGGGCCAGTCCGAACTTTACCTCAAGACCCAGCTCCAGGCCTTCGTATCTGGCTCGCGGCAGAACGACATCAGCAGTCAGATGCGCAACGTTGCGCGCGCGATGACGCCCGAAGAGATTGAAGAGGCAGCCCGGTACTACGCAAACCAGCCGCCGCCTTATCTGTCGACCGAATGAACCGATCCGTCGCAGTGTCGTCAAAATGCCGGGGCTTCGAACGGTGCTTGAATGGCGACAGCATCTCGTTCGATCGCGCCCGTGTGGTTACACGCTACGTGAAGAAGAACGACCGATAAAACATTTCCTCTCACGGGGGAGGGCGAGGTCCTCACCGCGATCGTGTTCGGCTGTCAGTCACTCGGCGGAAGGCCGTCTCATCCACTTGCCGTCCTTCCAATGAATGGCCACTTCGCGTGCGGTTTCCGCGGCAGATCAATCAACCATCTGCGAGGAGGCGGATGCATGCGCTCTGGCTATGGCATCCTGCAGATCCTCGATCGGCGTCGATCTCGTCATCGCATTGCCTTCCAGCTCTTTCGGCATCTTCCAGCCGGGGTCGACGCCTTCCATGTTCGGAAGCT
>Ga0102588_1001525_pt1 | contig 16731 bp, 11 predicted proteins | sample AraplaMF_Col_mMS_FD_76854 | JGI IMG/M metagenome (GOLD analysis project Ga0102588, IMG submission 76854) | Arabidopsis root microbial communities from the University of North Carolina, USA - plate scrape MF_Col_mMS (SPADES assembly) (version 2) | ecosystem: Host-associated > Plants > Roots >...
CGAGGTGAGGTTTTCGCGAGCCCCTTCCGCCGATACGATCGGCTCCCCCCCTCCAGGGGCTGCCCCCCCCCCTCCGGTAGCTGCCTCGCTACCGAAGGGTGGGAGCCGATCGTATCGGCGAACCGGCGTCAGCCGGCCCGTTCGCGAGATCGGTCAGGGCAGCGACAGCGGCTGGCTGATCCACGAGCCCGTGACGCCCGGCATCGCCGCCAGGCGTCGCGCTTGCGCGACGAACTCGCGGCGCGGCACTTCCACCGCGCCCATGCTCAACAGATGGCTGTTCGTCACCTGCGCATCGAGCAGCGGAAAACCCCAGCCGTGCAGCAGGTTGCACAGCGCGGCGAGAGCGACCTTCGAGCCACCCGATCGCGCACTGAACATGGACTCGCCGCAGAACAACCGGCCGACGGCCACGCCGTAGATGCCGCCTACCAGCGTCCCGCGATCCCACACTTCCACGCTGTGCGCATGCCCGCGCCGATGCAGCTCTTCATACGCGGCGATCATGTCGTCGCCGATCCACGTACCCGGCTGCCCATCGCGAGGCGCGGCGCACGCACGCATCACGCGATGGAACGACGTATCGGCCGTGACGCGCCAGTTGCTCTGCCGCAGCTGCTTTCGCAGCGACCGGCTGATGTGCACGCCATCGGTGCGGAAGACGCAACGCGGATCCGGCGACCACCAGAGAATCGGTTCATCGGCGTTGAACCACGGAAACACGCCTTGCCCGTACGCCGCGAGCAACCGCTCGGCGGACAGATCGCCGCCCCAGGCGAGCAGGCCGTTCGGATCCTCGAGCGCGGTTTCCGGATCGGGAAACAGCCCCAGGCGCGACCGGTGCAGTTGCGGTAGCTGGATCATCGGTCGGCGTACGGGGAGTGGGTGAGCAGCTCTTCGCGATAGGCCTCGCGATGCCGCGCCTCGTGCTCCAGCGCATCGGCCACCGCGCGGCGGAAACCGTCGTGGGCGATGTAATGACGGGAATGCGTCAACGTGGGCAGGAACCCGCGCGCCAGCTTGTGCTCGCCCTGCGCACCGGGCTCGAAACGCGCGAGGCCCTCGCGGATCGCGTAGTCGATACCGCGGTAGTAGCACAGCTCGAAATGCAGACCGGAAACCTCCACGCTGGCACCCCAGTACCGTCCATACAACGCGTCGCCGCCGCGCATGAACAGCGCCATGGCGACGATGTCGTGCGCATCGCGCGCCAGCGCGATCTGGACATTCGAGCCGAGCGAGCGGCCGAGGTATTGGAAGAACCTCGCCGTGAGCGCGGCATGGTTGCCTTTCATGTCGAACGTCAGCTCATACAGAGCATGGATTTGCCGCCACTCGGCATCGGAGAGCTCATCGCCGCCGCGCATCTCGAGCGTGAGGCCCGACGCATGCGCGCGTGCGCGCTCCTGACGGATGTTCTTGCGCTTCTTCGCCGTGAGCGCACCGAGGAACGCGTCGAAATCCGCATAACCCCGGTTGTGCCAATGGAACTGGTAGTCGGATCGTGCAAGCCAGCGGTCGTCGAACGCGTCGAGATCGGCGTCGACGAGGAAGTTGGCATGGATGGACGAGAGGCCCAGGTGATCGGCCTCGTCCACGAGCGCCGAGGTGAGGCGGTTGCGGATCACCTCCGCCACGGGGCTCTCGGGCACCAGCAGGCGCGGGCCGGGCACGGGCGAGTAGGGCGACGCGACCAGCAGCTTGGGGTAGTAGTCGCCACCGGCGCGTTCCCACGCCGAGGCCCACGCCCAGTCGAAGACGAACTCGCCATGCGAGTTGCCCTTCAGGTAGGTGGGCGCGGCGGCCACGAGCCTGCCGTGTTCGAACAGGCCGAGGTGATGCGGCTTCCAGCCGTAGTCTTCCCGCAGGCAGCCCTTCGCTTCCATGCCGCTGAGAAACGCGTGCGACACGAACGGGTTGCCGTCGGGCACGAGGGCATCCCAGTCGGCGGCCGGAATGCCGCCGAGGCTGTCGAGGAAGTGGATGCCGTCCATACGGCGAAGCCCCGCGCGCGAGGCGCGGGGCAGGGGTCCGTCAGGCCAGCATGTGCTGCTGGTCGAGCCAGCGCTCGGCGTCGAGCGCGGCCATGCAGCCGAAGCCGGCCGACGTGATGGCCTGGCGGTACACGTGGTCGGCGACGTCGCCGGCCGCGAACACGCCCGGCACCGACGTGGCCGTGGCCATGCCGTTCAGGCCCGACTGGATCTGGATGTAACCGTCCTTCATCTCGAGCTGGCCTTCGAAGATGCCGGTGGCCGGGGTGTGGCCGATGGCCACGAAGAAGCCCTGCACTTCGAGATCGCGCTTGGCGCCGGTGTTGATGTCCTTCACGCGAACGCCGTTCACGCCGGCATCGTCGCCCAGCACCTCGTCGACCTGGCTGTTCCAGATCAGCTCGATCTTGCCGGCAGCGGCCTTCTCGAAGATCTTGTCCTGCTGGATCTTCTCGGCGCGCAGCTTGTCGCGGCGGTGCACGAGATAGACCTTGCGGGCGATGTTCGACAGATACAGCGCCTCTTCGACGGCCGTGTTGCCGCCGCCCACCACCACCACGTCCTGGTCGCGGAAGAAGAAGCCGTCGCAGGTGGCGCAGGCGGAGACGCCGCGGCCCTTGAACTTCTCTTCGGACGCGATGCCGAGGTACTTGGCCGTGGCGCCGGTGGTGATGATCATGGCGTCGGCCGTGTACTCGCCGCTGTCGCCCTTGAGGCGGAACGGGCGGGTGGACAGATCCACGCTATGGATGTGGTCGAACACCATCTCGGTTTCGAAGCGCTCGGCGTGCTCGGCCATGCGGCGCATCAGGTCCGGACCCTGAACACCCTTCTCGTCGCCCGGCCAGTTGTCCACCTCGGTGGTGGTCATCAGCTGGCCACCCTGCTGCAGGCCGGTGACCATCGTCGGCTTCAGGTTGGCGCGCGCGGCGTACACCGCGGCCGTGTAGCCGGCGGGGCCGGATCCGAGGATCAGGAGGCGGCTGTGCTTGGGGGTGCTCATGTATAATCCTTGGGTTTACTAAAGCGTGTTTCAGTCGTACCGCTCGCCTCTTGCGGCAGGATGCTAAGGCCGTATCGAGGTCCGCGAGGACGTCGTCGACCCGGAAGAATGGGGAAGACGAGGGTGCGATTCAAGACGCCCGGCTCTACGACGGTGGCTGTCCCGTCCCCACGGGGTGGTTTTTGTTCTGTCCGATTCTATCGACTCATTCAGGATCCTCCATAAGATGCGCATCGGTATTCCCTCCGAAACCAAGACCCTCGAAGGCCGCGTGGCCCTGATTCCGGCCGCTGCCGCCGATCTGGTCCGCCGCGGGCACGAGGTCTTCATCCAGGCCGGTGCCGGCACCAAGAGCGGCTACGCCGACGCCGACTACGCGATGCTGGGCGTCACCGTGGTACCCGACGCCGCCGCCGTCTACGAGAAGGGCGAGCTGATTGTCAAGGTCAAGGAGCCGATCGAAGGCGACCTGAAGCTCCTGAAGAAGCACCACCTCCTGTTCTGCTACCTGCACCTGGCCGCCGAGCCGGCGCTGACGAAGAGCCTGCTCGACATCGGCCTGACGGGTATCGCGTTCGAGTCCGTGGACGAGAACGGCGTGCTGCCGCTGCTGCTGCCGATGTCCGTCATCGCCGGCCGCATCGCCACCCAGATCGGCACCACGCTCCTGCACCAGCCGAACGGCGGCAAGGGCAAGCTGCTGGGCGGCATGGCCTCCACGCCGCGCGGCAAGGTCGTCGTGCTGGGCGCCGGCGCCGCCGGTGGTAACGCCGCCGCGCTCGCCGCCTCGGCCGGTGCCAACGTCGTGGTGTTCGACAAGCGTCCGGACCGCATGGCCGAGATGATGGCCCTGGGCCCGAACGTCACGGCCCTCTACGCCTACGAGTCGTCGGTGGCCGAAGAAGTCCGCAACGCCGACATCGTCGTCGGTGCCGTGCTGATTCCCAGCGCCAAGGCGCCGCGCGTGGTCACCGAGGACATGGTCAAGACGATGGAGAAGGGCTCGGTGCTCGTCGACATCTCGATCGACCAGGGCGGCTGCTTCGAGACCTCGCGTCCCACCACCTGGAAGGAGCCCACCTACGACGTGCACGGCGTGACGCATTTCTGCGTCACCAACATGCCGGGCGCCGTGCCGCAGACCTCGTCCACCGCCATCTCGGCCGCCATCCTGCCGTACGTGCAGCGCCTGGCCGCCGGCAACGAATGGCGCGACTACGCGCCGCTCGCCACGGGCATCAACATCGAGGGTGGCAAGATCGTGCACCCGGCCCTTCAGGCCATGGCATGATGCCGGCAACCGGGACCGAGGTCGTTAGTTAGTGGCGCGAAGCGCGAAAGTCGTAAAGAAGCAGGCGAAGGCGCAGGTCCGGGCCCAGCGGGAGGGTTTGAGCGACGAGCTCAAGCGCCGCCTGCGCGAGGCCGGGGCACTGCTCCTTCTGCCGTTGGCCCTTTACCTCCTCGTCTGCCTGCTCAGCTACAACGACCAGGACCCGAGCTGGGGGCACATGGGCGTTGCCGAACACGCCACCAATTTCGGTGGCGCCGTCGGCGCGAACATCGCCAACCTGCTCAGGTACATCTTCGGCCTGGTGAGTTATGGCTTCCCGTTGTTGCTCCTCGCGCTGGGGATCCAGGTGATCCGCCAGCGCGGCGAGCGCAACGTGCAGCCGTGGGAGCCGTCGCTGCGGCTCATCGGTTTCGTTTTCTTCTTCATCACCGCGCCCGCGCTGATGTACCTCAATGTCGACACCATCATCCTGCCGGAAGGCCCGGGTGGCATCGTCGGCAAGTGGGTGGGGCACGGGCTGCATAACGCCTTCGGCGATAAGGGTGCGCCCCTGTTGCTGCTGGCCGTGTGCCTGATCGCGATCACGCTGGCCACCGGCCTGTCGTGGTTCCGCCTGATGGACATGACGGGCGAAGCCGTGATGCGGCTCGGCGGCTGGTTCGGCGGCAAGCTGCGTCGCGCGCCCGATGTCATGGCCGCGCGCACCGCGCGTGCCGAGCGCGAGGTCGTCAAGAAAGCCGAGGCCGTCAAGCAGGCGAAGCGCGAACCGGTGCGCATCGAAACCCCGGCACCCGTCGTGGTCAAGAGCGACCGCGCCACGCGCGAAAACCAGATTCCCCTTTTCACGGGCGCGTCGATGGACGGCGAACTGCCGCCGCTGTCGCTGCTCGACGAAGCGCCGCCGCAGGGCCCGGGCTACTCCGAGGAAACCCTCGAAGTGCTCTCGCGCCAGGTGGAGCTGAAGCTCAAGGATTTCCGCGTCGAGGCCCGCGTGGTGGGCGTGTATCCCGGCCCGGTCATCACCCGTTTCGAACTGGAACCCGCCGCCGGCGTTCGCGGCAGCCAGGTGTCCAGCCTCGACAAGGACATCGCGCGCGGCCTCTCCGTGGTCAGCGTGCGCGTGGTCGACGTCATTCCGGGCAAGAACGTCATCGGCCTGGAAATCCCGAACACCAAGAAGCAGATCGTCTACCTCTCCGAGATCCTGCGCTCCGAGCGCTACGACCAGGTGAAGTCGCCGCTGGCGCTCGCGCTGGGCAAGGACATCGGCGGCAAGGCCGTGGTCACCGACCTGGCGAAGATGCCCCACCTGCTCGTGGCCGGCACCACCGGCTCGGGTAAGTCGGTGGCGGTGAACGCCATGGTGCTCAGCCTGCTGTACAAGTCGAGCGCCAAAGACGTTCGCATGATCATGATCGATCCGAAGATGCTGGAGCTCTCGGTCTACGAGGGCATTCCGCATCTGCTGGCGCCAGTCGTCACCGACATGAAGGAAGCCGCCAACGCGCTGCGCTGGTGCGTGGCCGAGATGGAGCGCCGCTACAAGCTCATGGCCGCGGTGGGCGTGCGTAACCTCGGTGGTTTCAACAAGAAGGTGAAGGACGCCGAGCACAGCGGCCAGCCGTTGCTCGATCCGCTGTTCCGCGCCAACCCCGACATGCCGGGCATGGTGGCCGAGCCGCTCGAACCGCTGCCGCACATCGTCATCATCATCGACGAATTCGCCGACATGATGATGATCGTCGGCAAGAAGGTCGAAGAACTCATCGCGCGTCTCGCGCAGAAGGCGCGCGCCGCGGGCGTGCATCTGATCCTCGCCACGCAGCGTCCGTCGGTCGACGTCATCACGGGCCTGATCAAGGCGAACATCCCCACGCGCATCGCGTTCCAGGTGTCGTCGAAGATCGACTCGCGCACCATTCTCGACCAGTCCGGCGCCGAAGCGCTGCTGGGCCACGGCGACATGCTCTACCTACCGCCGGGCACCGCCACGCCCGAGCGCGTGCACGGCGCGTTCGTCGACGACCACGAGGTGCACAACGTCGTGGAATGGCTGCGCGCGCAGGGCACGCCGAACTACATCGAAGGCGTGCTGGAAGAAGTGCAGTCCACCTCCGACGGCAAGATCATCAACGACTCCGGCCTGCCGCAGGATGCCGAGGGCGATGGCGATGGCGACAACGCGCTCTACGATCGCGCCGTCCGCATCGTTACCGAAACCCGTCGCGCGTCGATCTCCGGCGTGCAGCGTCACCTGCGCATCGGCTACAACCGCGCCGCCCGCCTCGTCGAGCAGATGGAGCAGGACGGCATCGTCAGCGCGCCGCAGCACAACGGCAACCGCGAAGTGCTCGCGCCGCCGCCCCCGAAGGACTGATTCCGCATGAACCCGCGAAAGCCGGGCGCGCTACGCCAGCGCCCGTGGAGCCTGCTCGTCACCGGTGACCTCGCGCCGACGGGCGAGGTGCTCGACGAGGTCGAGAGCATCTTCGAACTCAACCCGTCCATTCCCGGGCTGGAACTGCGCGCCGACGACGGCCGCGCCTGTTTCGTCACCCGCGACTACCCCAGCGGCCACACCGCCGAGGTGGACGACGCGCTCGAGGTGATCTTCGCCGAGCAGACCGAGATCGCCGAGATCGCGGTGCTCGGGCAGGAGGCCCGTCCGGTGCACACGGCCACGCGCGCCGCGCCGTACTGGCATCGCGACGGCAAGGCCATCGCCGACATCAGCGAGAAGATGGAGGCCGGCGAGATTTCACCCGCCGAAGCCATCGACATGCTTAAGTCCCTGTTCGAAACCGATCGCTGACCATCGCGTCGAACCCTACGGAAATCTTCAGCCCATGAAACGCCTCCTGCTTGCCGCGACGCTGTCCCTGCTCAGCCTGCCGACCTTCGCCGCCGGTCCGGCGCGCGACCGCCTCGATGCGTTCGCCAAGGGCATGCATTCGCTCAGCGGCCGCTTCAGCCAGACACTGTCGGGGCCGAACGGCGAGCAGGGCAAGCAGAGTCAGGGCACGCTGGCGCTGCAGGCGCCGCGCCAGTTCCGCTGGGAAACCACCGCGCCGTACAAGCAGACGATCGTGGCCGACGGCAGCCGCGTGTGGCTGTACGACCCGGATCTCGAGCAGGTGACGGTGCGCAAGCAGAGCAGCGAAGAAGCCCAGAGCCCGCTCACGGTGCTCACCGATGTCTCGCGCATCGACAAGGACTTCAAGGTGACCGAGCAGGGCGAGCACGACGGCTTCCAGTGGCTGCGCCTGGAGTCCACGAACAAGGATCCGCAGTTCGCCTACGCCGACCTCGGCTTCGATGCGGAAGGGCTGAAGCGCATGGCCTTCCGTGATCAGCTGGGCAACATCACGCGCATCCAGTTCGCCGGCCTCGTGCGCAACGCCGCGCTGCCGGATGGCACGTTCAACTTCGTGCCGCCCGCCGGCACCGACGTGGTGGGCGACGCACCGGTGCTGCAAACCCAGCCGGTGAAGTAACCCTGCGGGCGCCGCCGGCGCCCATCGCCGATACGATCGGCTCCCACCGTTCCAAAGGTGGGTTTCCTACCAGAGGGTGGGGGCCGATCGTATCGGCGAACCCGCGGCTGCGGGCCATCTCGCGCCAAGTCATCGAGATGACTGCACACCCCGCGCATACGCCACACGCCCCGGAATCCGCGCCGTCACCGTCGCACCGCGCGTGGGCGTCGACGTCACATCCAGCCGCCCGCCCAGCCGCTCCGCGCGTTCGCGCATGCCGACGATGCCGTAATGGCCATCCACCGGCAGCAGGCTCGGCGACGCGTCGAACCCGTCGCCATCGTCGCGCACCGTCACGGTGAGCCACCGCCGCGCGTACTCGACCGTCACCACGATCGACCGCGCACGCGAGTGCCGCATCGCATTGACCATCGCCTCGCGCACGATGCTGTGCAGTTCGTCCACCACGGAAGGATTCACCAGTCGCGGCGTGCGCAACACACGCACGTCCACCTGTGCGGGAATGTCGAGCTCCTCCGCCTGACCGGCGATGCGCGCCTCCAGCGATCCATACTCGGACGCCTGCGTGCGCAGACCCTTCACGCGGTCGCGTCCTTCGATCAGCAACGCCTCGGCGCGATCGATCGTGCGCTCCAGCACCGAGCGCGAGCGATCGTCCTTCGACAACCCATCCGCGAAGGCCTGGAAGCGCAGGATCAGCCCCTGCACACCCTGAAGCAACGTATCGTGCAATTCGCGCGCGATGCGCTCGCGCTCCTGGTGCCGCTCGTTCAACCGCGCACGCAGACGCCGCGTGAGCCAGCGCACGCGCCAGCGATGCGCGAACCACACGAGCAACGCGAACAGCGCGACACACGCGAGCTGGAACCACAGCCGCTCGAACAGCCGCGCAGGCACGTCGACATCGAGCGGCATGGACCGGCTCCAGTGCCGCCCGTCGTACGACGCTTCCGCGACGAAGCGATACGAACCCGGCGGCAGATCGGTATACGACGCTTCACGATGCGCGCCGGTGTACACGTACCCGCCATCCAGCCCTTCGAGCGTATGCCGGAACATCAGCCCCCGCGGCCTGCCGGGCGCCAGCGCGGTATAGGCCACATGCAGGTCGCGGCTGCTCTTCAGCACCACGGCCTCGTTGCGGTAGAGGGTGGTGGTACCGGACGAGATCGAGCGGATTACCACCGGCGGCGGCGCCGGACGGCGGTGCGCACGCGCCGGGTCGACCCACGCCAGCCCCTGCGAGCCAGCGAACCACAGCTTGCCGTCGCTCGCGGCCAGAATCGTCGGCAACGGACGGACGAGCTGCGCCGGTCCCGGCACGCCGTCTTCCATCGTCAGCAGCTCGGCGTCGACCGGTTGCGACGGACGGGCGACCGCCGATGCCCAGGCCTCCGGCGTGAAGTGCAGCAAACCGGCGATGCCGTAAGCCCATACAGCGCCATCGCGACTGCGCACGATGCCAGTGATCGAGTTCAGGCGGCCAGCGGGTTCGATGACGAACGTACGGAAGCGCTCGCCGTCGAGAATCGATAAGCCGTGCTCCGAGCCGACCACGCGCACGCCGTCGATGGTGGCGATGGACGTCACCGGCCCGAGTTCCAGGTGTTGCGCAGGGCCGTAGCGATGCAGGGTCGAGTCGTCGACCATGATCACGGTACCGTCCTGGTAGCCGAACCAGGGCCGGCCACGGTCGTCGATATGGATCACCGAGGGCGCCACGTCCGGCAGGCCGCGCACGGACGACGCGGGATGCCACGATCCGTCGGCGCCCTGTACGTAAAGGCCGCGCAGGCGCAGCGACAGCCACAGCCTGCCAGCGCCGTCGCGCCCCATGGCATGCACCACCGTTCGCCTCTGTACCGCTTCGGGCGGCAGCGGCAGGGGCTCGGGAAGCTTGCCGGCAACCTTCCGCCACAGCGCGCCGTAGCCGCCCAGCAGCACCGAGCCGTCCTTCTCGTGCCACGCCGAGGCGACGGCCCCTTCGAAGCCCTTCAGAGCTACCGGGTCGGGCTTCATCTGCCAGAGCACGTCGGCATACGGCGTATTCGCCACGGTGCCCGTCCAGACCGTGCCGTCGCCCTGATCGAACAGCGCGAAGTACACGCGGAACGACGGGAATCGCACAGGCGAGAGCCAGCTGTCGCGGAAGGTGTCGAAGCCGGCCTTCGTGCTGATCCATACGGTGCCGTCGCGATCCTCGAGCGCGGTGATGGTGCCCTGCGAGGTCAGCCCCAGCTCCGGCGTGGCGATCTGCATCGCCGGGTTCTCGCTCACGGGCGCCGCGCGCCCCACATCGGCCGCCGGAATGCGGCAGAGATTGAAGCGGCAGCCCACTGTCCACAGCGTGCCGTCGCGATCCAGCAGCGTGGTGGTGCTCGTCGCGTTGAGCGGGCGGCGAAACGCATGCGGTTTGCCCCAGTCGCCCGGCGCGCGGCGCATGCCGTCGCGCGATCGTATCCAGATGCTGCCGTCCGCATCGAGCACGAGTTGCTGAAGGCCGGCGAAGCCGTCGCCTGCGCTCACGAAGGCATCGGTACCCTTGCGCAGGATGGCCGCGCCCGCGTCGGTGACGATCCACAGATCGCCGCGGCGATCTTCGAGGAACTGCCCGAATTCGCCGCCCGGTACCTTCGCGCTCAGGTCGTTCCAGCGCGTGCCGTCGAAACGGAAATAGCCGGTTTCCGTCGCGGCCCACAGGCGGCCGTCGCCATCGGTCGCGAACTCGTTGACGGCGACGCGCTCGGGCAGGCCGTCGTCCGCGCCGTAGAAGGTGACGTCGCCCTGGCGCACGCGCGCCACGCCGCCGTACGCCCGCGACACCCACAGATCGCCGCCGGGTGCCGCGTAGAGCTGCCAGGTGGCCTCGCTCTCGTTGCTCGACGCCGGCAGCAGCGGAAATTTCTCGAACTCGAAGCCGTCGTAGCGGAACAGTCCCATGCGCGAACTGAACCACAACCAGCCGTCTTCCGTCTGGGCCATCGACGGCGAGTCGGCAGGCGCGCCGTCCCCGGCGCTCAACGTGCCATGGTGCAACTGGGCGAGGGTGCGCGAGGGGTCGGTGGCGTGCGCGACGCCGGTGCACACGACGAGGGCGGCCGCGAAGCAAAGCAGTCGATACGCGCGGCGCGCGGAGGCGATCATCGGAAGGCGGAGCTCGGTGGCACGGGGACGAGCCACGAGCGTACCGTATCGTGGTCGCCAATCCGCAACATCCTGCTTTCATGCCAGACTCCACCCAGGACTAACGGACGTGGTCGGGGGAACATGGGCATGTTTGTGGTGTGGGGGATCGCAGGCGCGATCATCGGCGCCTTCGTCGGGCAGGGCTTTGGCGGCGCCGTTGCCGGATTTGCGATCGGGTTTCTCTGGGGGCGTACGTCGCAGTTGCGGCGGGATCTGGACGACGCGCGGCGGTCGATCGATGCCTTCGTGGCCGATGGGGTTCCCGCGGCCCCTTCGCCGATGCGATCGGCTCCCACCCCGGCACCATCGCCGATGCCCTCGGCTTCCAGCCCTCCGGTCGCCGAGCCGTCGACGTCCGTCGGCCCGCCGCCCATGCCTGTCGAGCGCCCGATCGCCCCGGTGCCGTCGCGACCCGTCGTGACACCGCGTCCCGCCATGCCGCCGGCACCGCCGCGCGAGCCCGCTCGCCCGACGCTCGCCGATCGCCTCACCGCCGCCATCAGACGCTGGTTCACGGAAGGCAACGTGCCGGTGAAGATCGGCATGCTGGTGCTCTTCGCCGGTATCGCCGCGTTCCTCAAGTACGCCGCCGACACGGGCCTGCTGCGCGTGCCGATGTCGGTGCGCCTGGCGATCGTCGCGCTCGTGGCCATCGCCGGTGTCGCTTTCGGCTGGCTGCAACGCGACCGCCGCCGCGCCTTCGCGCTGTCGCTGCAGGGCGGTGCCATCGGCGTGCTGGTGATGACGGTATTCGCCGCGTACCGCATGTACGGCCTGCTTCCCGCGGGCGCCACGTTCGCGCTACTGATCGTCTTCGTCGGCGCGCTCGGCGTGCTGGCCGTGCTGCAGGATGCGCTCGCGCTGGCCGTGCTCGGCCTCGTGGCCGGCTTCGCGGCGCCGATCATCGCGTCGACGGGGCAGGGCAACCATGTCGCGCTGTTCTCGTATTACGCCGTGCTCAATCTCGGCATCCTCGGCATCGCCTGGAAGAAGGCGTGGCGCGTGCTCAACGTGCTCGGTTTCGTCGGTACCTTCGGCGTGGGCACGCTATGGGGCGTGCTGAGCTATCGCCCGGAATTCTTCGCCAGCACCGAGCCGTTCCTCGTTCTGCATTTCCTGCTGTACCTGGCCGTGCCGTGGCTGCACGTGCTGCGTTCGCCGAAGCGCGAGCGCGCGATCCTCGACGGTTGCCTGATGTTCGGCAACCCCATCGCCAGCCTGTTGCTGCAGGGCGCGCTGCTCGACTGGCGACCGATGCCGCTCGCACTGTCGGCACTGATCGCCGCCGGCATCTACATCGCCATCGCGTTCGCGCTGCGCAGGCGCGAGGACATGCGGTTGCTGCGCGAAACGTGGGCCGTGCTCGCCGTGGCGTTCGCCACGATCGCGGTACCGCTCGCCCTGAGTGCCAGCGTGACCGCGAGTGTCTTCGCGCTCGAGGGCGCGGGCCTGATCTGGCTCGGCTTCCGTCAGGGCCGTCGCCTGCCGCGCTGGGCGGGCGTCGGTCTGCAATTCTTCGCCGCGGTGGCATGGCTGTTCGCCATGGCGTTCCGCTACACCCCCGGTCAGATGCCGATCCTCAATGCGACCTTCATTGGCGGCATGCTGCTCGTCACCGGTGCGGGCATCGGCGTGTGGCAGTTCGACCGGCACGGCACCTCGCGCGGCGCGTCGGCGCTCGCGCGCATCGGCCTGCTGGTGTGGGCGACGATCTGGTGGCTCGTGGCGTTCGCCGACCAGATCGGGGTGCCCGCGCTCGACGAGACGACGCAGGCGGCGTGCTGGGTGCTGCTGCTGTCGATCACCGCGTTGTTGCTGGCACTGGCGTGCCCCCGCGCACGCAAGCTCGACCTCGGCGTGACGCTGGCCTTCGGTGTGCCGCTGTTCCTCATCGGTAGCACCGGCGTGATCCTCGAAGCGTCGAACTGGGGCACGCAGTGGATGGTGGGCTGGCCGCTGGTCGCCGTGATCGCGATGGCCGTCACCGGCTGGCTTACCCTGCGCGGCGTGGCCTCGCATCGCGTCGCCGCCGTGGCCGCCTCCACGATTTGGTGGGTGCGCTGGCTCGCGGTGTTCACCGTGTCGATCGCGCTCGCACTCGATACCGCAGCCACGCTGGGGCAGGGGTGGCGGATGCTGGCCGTGTCGTTGCCGACGTTGCTTCTGGCCGGGCTCGCGCTCTGGGGTTCGCGCTGGGTCGCCATGCCGCTGCAGACGCACGCGCGCGACATCCGGCTCGCCGTGGGCGCGTGCGTGGCCATCGGCATGGTGGCCATCGGTGTCTCGGCGCTCGGTGCCGCCGGCAGCCCGCGTCCGCTGCCGTTCGTTCCCGTGCTGAACCCGATCGATCTGCTGCTGGTGGCCGTGCTGCTGTTCGTCGCGCGCGCCGTCGGCGACGAAGCGTTGCCCAACGACGTGCGCCGCACGCGGCCCGCCGTGGTAGCGGCGCTGTTCTTCGTCGTCGCGACCAGCATGACGCTGCGCGCCGCGCATCACCTCGGCGGCGTGCCCTGGAACAACGACATGGCCGACTCGAACCTCGTGCAGCTGTCGCTCACGGTGGTGTGGAGCGTGATCGGCGTGGTGGCCTGGGTGCTGGGATCGAAGCGCGGGCAGCGCATGCTCTGGCTGGCCGGCGCCGTGACGATGGCGCTCGTGCTGCTGAAACTGCTGCTCGTCGATCGCAGCCATCTGGGCAATCTTTTCGGCATCGCCTCGTTCATCGCGTACGGCCTGCTGTGCACGGTGATCGGTTACCTCGCACCCGCACCGCCCCGGCAGGGCGTGGAACCCGTTTCGGAGTCGTCGCATGCGTCATGACGCGCGTGGTTTTCTCGTGGTGCTGGGCCTGGTCGCGATGGCGGCACACGCAGATACGCCACCGGAGTTCGCGGTGGGCTATGCGCTGAACGCACCCACCGGCGCGAAAGCCTATGTGGTGTCGATGCCGCAGGACGCCTACGCATGGGCGGCGCGCGACGCGGGGCTGCAGGATGTCGTGGTGGTGGACAGCAAGGGCCGCCAGGTAGCCGCCGGCATCTACCGCGCCGCGGACCCGACCTCGCATCCGCTGACGCTGGATGCACCGCTGCTCGCCGTGCCGCCGAGCGCGAACGGCGCGGTGGGCCCGCGCATCCAGCGCAGCACGAATGGCGACATCGTCATCGAACCCGGCGCCGCCGCGACGAGCGGCAAAGCCACCGACTGGCTCATCGACGCGCGCCAGCCACTGCGTCCCGAGCGCATCGAGTTCGCGCCGCTGGGCCGCGATGCGAGCTTCCACGTGGACATCGACGCGAGCACGAACCTGCAGGACTGGACGCCGGTGGTGCGCAACGCGTCCATCGTCGCGCTCGGCAGCGGCGACGGCGCCGTGGATGCGCGCGTGGTGAAACTCGCCGGCGCCGCAGCGCGCTATTACCGCGTGCGGGTGACCTCCGGCGACACGCCCTGGGTGGACGGCGCGGCGACCAGCGTCACGCTGTCCGGCACCGTGCAGGACGCCTCCGCGAAGGACGAAGCGCCGCGCCGCTGGCTGGAGATCGCAGCCAGCGACACCGCGACAAAGGGGCAGGGCGTCGACTACGACTACCGCCTTCCCGATGCCGTGCCCGTCGGCGCGCTGCGCGTGAAGCTCGGGCAGGGCGACAACGTGGCCCGCTTCGACGCCATCGCCGTGCAGCCCACGATGGGCGGCGAACAGCTCGGCACACTGGTGGTCACGCCGGGCCAGCACGACGCCGCGCGCCCGCTGGAGTTGACCCCGATCCGCCGCGAACTGCTGCGCCTGCATTCGGCGACGCCGCTGCGCGAGCCGCCGACGCTGCTGGTGGGCTGGCGCCCGGACCGCCTCGTGTTCCTGCCCGAAGGTTCGGGCCCCTATCGCCTGCTGGTCGGCAGCCGCGCCGCACGCCGGCCCGTGTGGCCCATCGACGATGCCATCGCCGCCCTGCGCAAGGACGGCGGCCCCGACTGGCGTCCTCAGGAGGCCACGACCGGCCCGCTGGAAGAGATGGCGGGTCGGAAAGCGCTGGATCCGGCCGACACGCCGTTCGACTGGACGCGCCCGCTGCTGTGGGTGGTGCTGCTGCTCGGCGCGGCCGTGGTGGTGGGCATGGCGGTGAGCCTGCTGCGCAAGCCGAAGGATGGCGCCTGAGCCATTGAGGCGCCATGCACGGTGATCGCGCGATAATGGGGGCATGTCTTTCCAGTCCCCCGGCCTGTTCGCCGAACCCGAAGCCCTGAAACCCCTTGCCGAGCGCATGCGGCCGCGCGCGCTCGACGAGATCGTGGGCCAGCAACGCGTGGTCGGCGAGGGCAAGCCGCTGCGTCGTGCGCTGGAAGCGGGCAGGGTTCACTCGATGATCCTCTGGGGCCCGCCCGGTTGCGGCAAGACCACGCTGGCCCTGCTGGTGGCACGTTACGCCGACGCCGACTTCCGCGCGATTTCCGCGGTGATGAGCGGGCTGCCCGACGTACGCAAGGCGCTGGCCGAAGCCGAAGGCAACTTCGCGCAGGGCCGTCGCACCGTGCTGTTCGTAGACGAGGTGCATCGCTTCAACAAGGCGCAGCAGGATGCCTTCCTGCCGCACATCGAACGCGGCGTGATCATCTTCGTGGGCGCGACGACGGAGAACCCGTCGTTCGAACTCAACTCCGCGTTGCTGTCGCGCTGCCGCGTGCACGTGCTTGATGCCGTGAGCGCCGACGATATCGTGGCCGCGCTGCATCGCGCGCTCGCCGATAGCGAGCGCGGCCTCGGCGATCTCGGCCTGCAGGTGGACGAAGGCTCGCTGAAGCTGATCGCCAGCGCCGCCGACGGCGACGTGCGCCGCGCGCTCACGCTGCTGGAAATCGCCGCCGAACTCGCGGAAGACGGCCGCATCGACGACGCGACGCTCGAGCAGGTGCTGGCCGATCGCACACGCCGCTTCGACAAGAGCGGCGAGCAGTTCTACGACCAGATCTCGGCGCTGCACAAATCGGTGCGCTCGTCGGACCCCGATGCCGCGGTGTACTGGCTGACGCGGATGCTCGACGGTGGCTGCGATCCGCTGTATCTCGCACGCCGCATGACGCGCATGGCGGTGGAAGACGTGGGCCTCGCCGAACCGCGCGCCTGGCGCATGGCGCTGGATGCGTGGGATACCTACGAACGCCTCGGCAGCCCCGAAGGCGAACTCGGCCTCGCGCAGCTCGCCATCTGGCTCGCCATCGCGCCGAAGAGCAACGCGGCGTACATGGCGTACAACAAGGCCAGGGCCACGGTGAAGCAGATGGGCACGCTCGACGTGCCGATGCACCTGCGCAACGCGCCGACCAAACTGATGAAGGGCCTGGGCTACGGCCAGAACTACCAGTACGACCACGACGTGGAAGGCGGCGTGGCACTGGATCAGCAATGCCTGCCCGACGAACTGGAAGGCATGACGTTCTACGAGCCGGTCGACCGTGGGCTGGAACAAAAACTCCGCGAAAAACTCACGGCCCTGCGCACGGCAAGAGCCGAAGCCCGCAAACCCCGGTAGGAGCGCGCCTCGCGCGCGACATCTTTTCGCCAGGCGCATCAGGCCCTGTGGCTCTCCACGAAAAACTGTCGCGCGCGAGGCGCGCTCCTACACGGCGGGGGCGAGCCGCTTCCGAAGGGCGCCCCCTGCCAAAAGTCCGATACCACCCACCCACGCCCGGTCGTACCCTAGACCGACCAACCCGGGGAGTACGGCCATGCGCATCGCCATAGGAACCCTGATCGGCGGCATC
>Ga0102588_1001526_pt1 | contig 16729 bp, 17 predicted proteins | sample AraplaMF_Col_mMS_FD_76854 | JGI IMG/M metagenome (GOLD analysis project Ga0102588, IMG submission 76854) | Arabidopsis root microbial communities from the University of North Carolina, USA - plate scrape MF_Col_mMS (SPADES assembly) (version 2) | ecosystem: Host-associated > Plants > Roots >...
AACAGGTGAATGCCAAGGGCCGACGCAAGAGGTTCCGGGCGCAGCTGCGGCGTTTTGAGGCGCTCGGTGGCTTCGACTACATCTCCAGCGGCACCCCGGATGAACAACACCAGTTGCTCGATCGCTTCTTCGAACAGAAACGTGAGCGTCTCAAGGCGCTCGGCTTGCCGGATGCGTTTGCAGACCCGGAGACCAAAGCGTTCCTGCACGGCGCAATCGACATCCGCGAGCGCGACGGCCGGATGGTGGGACTGGAAATGCACGCAATCCGCCTGAAGGGCGAGCATGCCGGCCGCATCGCCGCACTCGCCGGTCTTTCTCGCAAAGGCGACCACATCATTTGCCAGTTCATAGCCTTCGATGAAAGCGCGGCGCCGGAGACGAGCCCTGGCGAATTCCTGTTTTGGCAGATGGTCGCCGGCCAGCACGGCAAGGGCGTCAGACTGTTCGATTTCGGCCTTGGCGACCAGCGATACAAACGTTCGTGGGCGCCTGTAGAGACCCAGCACCATGACGTCGTTCTGCCGCTTTCGCTCCGCGGCAGCGTGGGTGCCTTAATGCACCGGGCCATCACGCGCGGCAAAGGCTTCATCAAATCTCAACGGAAGCTCTACCCAGTGGCCCAGCGCCTGCGCCGCGTTATCGGCGTATGATTAGGCGGCACGCCGCGATATTGGGTTCTCGATGGACTCGCTGCTATCGGACATCAGAACGACGCGTTCATAACCGGCGGCTTCGAACTCGGTCATGACAGTCACGAACTCCTGCTCGACGATCTCAGGCATCGAGAGAATGATCTCGACATCCTTGCTTTGAGTCAGCCTGGAAACGCCGGCCACGTCGGCGGCACCGCATTCCACCATCACCAAATCATAGGCCGAGATCAAAGCGTCCAGCAGCAGAGACAGGCGATCGGCACCGCGCATTGCTTGGCGCGGATCGCTGATGCCCTGCGGAATGAAATGCGCGTCTGAGCGGCTGTCGCCGTGGATCGTATCGCCGAAGGCTGCATCGCCGCAGAGCAGATCGGTTATGCCGAGCATCTTGCTGTCCTCAGCCATGAGGTCTGTCGGCAGACCGGAGCCGGTCATGTCGACCAGAATGACCCGCGAGCCATCGTCAGCCAACTTGCGCACGAGGGACACGGTTGCCGCCGAGCCGTCGTCGCCGGTCGGAGAAATGGCGATCGCCAGAGGCGCCCTGCTGCCTCGAAGGTACTCCGAGACGGATGCAATCGAGAATTCGTTTGCTTCAACGATTTTCTCGTCCTCAGCCTGTTCGGCCACCGGCTCGTCGTCTGCGGGTGTGGCCAACAAGCTCGGTGTAGCCACGCGATTGAAGGAGCCGGTAGTCGCTGATTGAGGTTCCTCATCATCGCGCCCTTCCTCTTCGCTCAGCCCAACGGGGCGGAGCGCCCGGCCGCTGAAGAGTTCGGCGAGCATGATCACGATGGACGTCATGATGAAGGTTGCGAAGGCGGCGACGATGACGATCGGCAGAACCTTCGGGAAATAAGGATCGACGGGCTGTATGGCCTTCGACACGATGCGGGCGTCGGCCGGGCTTGAGTTCTTGTCGGCGCGCGATGCCGCCTCCCGGTAGCGAGAGAGATACGTCTCCAGAAGCTGGCGCTGCGCCGTCGCTTCACGCGTCAAGGCGTTGAGGCCAACCTCGTCCTCGCCGGCCTGGGCGCTGTTCGCCTTCAGACTGTCAACCTGCTGCTCCAGTTCCTTTTGGCGAACAGCAGCGACCTTCGCTTCGTTTTCGATGCTTGCAAGGATCTTCTGCGTCTCCTGGCGAATCTGGACCTTGATATCCGAAAGCTGCGCGCGAAGGCTCTTGAGGCGGGGATGGTTGTTGAGCAATGACGTCTGCAGGTCGGATATCTGCGACTGCAACCCCGACTCCGTGCTCTTCAGTCGCTGGATCGACTGAGACGACATGATGTCCTGCAGCGTGTCGGACGGCTCACCTGACGAGAGAGCATTGCGGACGGACTGGGCGCGCGCCTCGGCGTTTGCGCGATCTCCCCGGACCCGGGTGAGCTCAGCCGAAATGTCGTTCAATTGCTGTGTCGCGAAATTCGAGCCGCCGTTGGTCGGAAGCAGTCCGTGCTCAGCACGGTATTCTGCCACCTTCTGCTCGGCGTCATTGACCTTTTGGCGGAGGTTTTCGATCTCGGGCTCCAGCCAGCGCGTCGCCTCGGAATTCGAATCCAGCTTGGCGCCGCTCTGCGTGGCGAGATAGACCGCCGCCATCGCGTTCGGGATTGTCGCCGCGAGCTTGGGATCCTTCGAAGTAAAGGTAATGCCGATCACCCGCGATCCCGGCACCTGATAGACTTGCAGCCGCTCGGTGAAAGCGTCGATCACACGCTCTTCGGGGGGATTTTCATATGGATTCTTCTTGAGGTGAAGGGCTACCAGGATGTCGGTGAGCGCCGAGCCATTCGCGGCAGCGTCGAATTCCGGCAAATCGTAGAGCTTCTGGCCGTTGATGACCTGCTTGATGAGATCCGCGGACTGCAGCAGCTGCACCTGGCTTGCAATGTTGAGCTCGTCCAGCAACGGACCAGCATTGGTGTCGTTCACCTGCGCATTGGCGAAAGCAGGAGCACGCGGCTCGATCAGGATGCGCGTTTCGCTTCGGTATTTGGGGGAGATCATCTTGGCGCCCGTGAAGGCGACCCCTGCCCCCAACGCAGTAATCGCCAAAACCTTTAGCCGGCGCGCCCAGACGGCGCGGACCAATTGTCCGAGATCGATGTCCACATCCTGATTACCCGATACGCCGGACATGCTGGTACTCCGAGAACAAACGTGGCCGCGAGGGTAAATGACTATAGTAACCCAACGGTTAATGCTTGCTCGGGCAATCCCGGCGACACGTCGACTGGCCGAAGCCAAAAAAATCGGCGCTTTTTACCGACCATTAACCCTAACGGATTGATAACGGCTGAGACCTATTTCGTTTTCCGATGAGCAGACGCGATGCCTTTCGCACAGCCCAAGTTCTTGATGGCTCTGAGCCTCGCCGCCATGACTGCAGTCGTGAGCGGCTGCAATAGCTACAAACCTGCCCCCCAGGCTTTCAATCAGGCGACGATCCAGCCCTATTCGCTTGATAGCGGCGACCGGCTGCGCATTACTGTGTTCGACCAGCCAAGCATGACCAACACTTATACGATCGACCAGGCCGGCTATATCGCCTTCCCGCTCATCGGGCAGGTGCCGGCTCGTGGACGGACGCTGCAGCAGTTGTCGGGCCAGATCGCGCAGAAACTAAGACAGGGTTACCTGCGGGACCCCGACGTCACGATCGATGTCGACCGCTACCGCTCGATCTTCGTTATGGGCGAAGTCGGCCAATCCGGACAATACGCCTACGTTCCGGGAATGACGGTGCAGAATGCCGTTGCCATTGCCGGCGGCTTTACGTCGCGCGCCAACCAGGGCGCTGTCGACGTAACCCGAAAGGTCAATGGGCAAGTGATCACAGGCCACGTCAACATCTCTTCGGCGATCGTCGCCGGCGACACGATCTACGTTCGCGAACGACTGTTCTGATCCTCGATGACCGAACAGCGACCCCTCCGCATCCTCCATTGCTTCAGATCACCGGTCGGCGGGATCTTCCGCCACGTCCGCGATCTGGTGTTGGAGCACAGCAAGGCGGGGCACGAAGTCGGCATTCTTTGCGACAGCTCAACGGGCGGCGAGCATGAAGACCGCTTGTTCGACGAGATTCGTCCCTACTTGGCGATGGGATTGACCCGCATGCCCATGCGGCGGCACGTCAGCCTCTCCGACATCGGAGTGATCTGGGATACGTACAAGAATATTAAAAGTTTGCGGCCGGATGTGCTGCACGGCCACGGCGCCAAAGGCGGTGTGCTCGCGCGGCTTGCCGGCTCAGCCTTGCGGGTAAACAGGTATCGCGTAGCCCGCCTCTATACTGCGCATGGGGGAAGCCTGCATTATTCTCCGAGGTCGCTCGTAGGGCAATTCGTGCTCCGCATGGAGCGTCTGCAGGAGTACTTCACGGACGCCCTCGTCTTCATCTGCGAGTACGAGCGCGAAGCCTATACGAGGAAGGTCGGGCGGCCGCGAACGGAAACGCGGCTGATCTACAATGGCCTTGCGGAGCGCGATTTCGAGCTCATCCCAACCCGTTCGGATGCCGTGCATTACATCTACGTCGGCATGCTGCGGGACCTAAAGGGTCCCGATCTCTTTGTGGAGGCCTTCGCGAAGGCGGAGCGCATTCTCGGACGCCCACTATCGGCCGTGATGGTCGGCGACGGGCCCGAGCGCGACAAATACCGAGACATGATGATCGAGCGTGGTTTGGGCAAGCGCATCAGCATGCTGCCGGCGATGCGCGTTCAGCAGGCGTTCGCGATGTCACAGAACCTGGTCGTTCCGTCGCGCGCCGAAGCCATGCCGTACATCGTGCTCGAGGGTCTCGGCGCCGGGAAAACCATCATCGCAACTCGCGTCGGCGGAATTCCCGAAGCCCTGGGCAGAGACAGCCCTGCCCTCGCCAACCCCGAGGATCCCGACGATCTTGCGCGCGCCATGGCGGATGCGATCCGCATCCCGGGCTGGCATGATACGGCGATGCCGTCGATGGAACAGGTGAGGTCGGTCTTCTCGGCCTCGATCATGGCTAACGATGTCCTGAAATTGTACCACGACCTCCTGGACCCGCAATCGAAGCAAGCTATTGCTCTTGCTTCGTAAAAGTTTTCTTAGGGGCTTTCTGCTATTGCCGGCGTGATAACCAGCGGCGGTAGCCCCATGAACAAGGCAGAGAAAAGCGAGCAGTTTGACCTGGAAGCACTGCGGAAGCAGGTTTCCGACATCCATCGACGCGACGAAGGCGTGGATGAAACGGTTCAGCCGGAGCCGATCAACGCCTATGCCCGTCAGATCGCCGAGCAATTCAGCACCGGAAACCGCTCGCCGGCCATCATCATCGGTCAGTTCCGACTTTTTGAATTCGCCTCACAGTTTCTCGTCGGGTTGCTTGCATTCCTCATCTGGCCCGGGAACGGGGGCGAAACCCTTGCAGGGCGGACGATCGCTGCCATTGTTGTTGCGGCACTCCTCGTCAGTGCGCTCCAGACGGCCGACACCTACTCCATCCCAGCGCTCCGCGCCCGTATGCGCCTGCTGCCGCGAGTCCTTGCCGTGTGGGCATCCGTCTTCCTGATTGTCACGGCTGCAAGCGTACTCTCCGGCAACATCGGCCGGGCACAGCCGCAAGCATATCTTGCGTGGTTCATTGCCGGCGCAATCGTCCTCCTCGCTGCTCGCTTTCTGACCGCCTACGGTATCCGCAATTGGTCACGCAATGGCATCATGGAGCGCCGCGCGGTGATCGTCGGTGGCGGGGCACCGGCCAAGGAACTGATCCGCATTCTCGAGCAGCAACCCGACAACGACATCCGGATCTGTGGCATTTTCGACGACCGCGGCGAGAAACGGTCGCCGATCATGGTCGCCGGCTATCCGAAGCTCGGAACGGTCGCCGAACTGGTCGAGTTTGTGCGCATTACCCGCATCGACATGCTGATCATTTCTCTGCCGCTTAGCGCGGAGGCCCGCATCCTACAGCTGCTGAAGAAGCTTTGGGTGCTGCCGGTCGACATTCGCCTAGCCGCGCACGCAAATCGCCTGCGCTTTCGCCCGCGTGCCTATTCGCACATTGGGTCTGTCCCGATGCTCGATATCTTCAACAAGCCTATCCGGGACTGGGACTCGGTTGCCAAGCGCTGCTTCGATATTGTCTTTACGCTGCTTGCCCTGGCACTCCTCTGGCCGATCATGCTTGCAACGGCGATCGCCGTCAAGGTCACCTCGAAAGGGCCGGTCTTCTTCATGCAGAACCGTCATGGCTTCAACAACGAGATCATCAGGATCTTCAAGTTTCGCTCAATGTATGCCGACAAGGGTGACCCCACCGGACGTGCCGCGGTCACCAAGGGCGATCCACGCGTCACACCCGTCGGACGCTTCATCCGCAAGAGCTCGATCGATGAACTGCCGCAGCTTTTCAACGTGTTGAAGGGTGACATTTCGCTGGTTGGCCCGCGCCCACATGCCATTCTGGCCCAGGCGAAGGACCGCCTCTTCGGCGACGTCGTGGAAGGCTATTTCGCGCGTCATCGCGTGAAGCCCGGGGTGACGGGTTGGGCGCAGATCAACGGCTGGCGCGGCGAGGTCGACCACGACGACAAAATCAAGTTCCGGACCGCCTACGACCTCTACTATATCGAGAACTGGTCGCTCTGGTTCGATCTGAAAATCCTGTTCCTCACGCCCTTCCGGTTGTTCAATACGGAAAACGCCTATTGAACGCGGCCCCGGCGACACATCTTCGCGTTGCTCAACCGCAACGAGCAACGTTGCGGTTGATCGGTTCGGCGATGGTCGCCGTTGGTGTCTTTCTCTCCGGCTTCGTTATCGATGAGCCGGCGCCCTACGAGTTGTGGATGGCCGCCCTTCTCGGCATCTGGTTCATCCTCGGTCTCAGGATTTCACGCTTCACAGCGCCGCTGCTTGCCCTGCTGCTTGCCTTCAACGTCGGCGGCATGCTCTCGCTGACCCAGATGAAGGAACTCGGGACCGGGCCAATGTATGTCGCGGTTTCGACGTTCCTCGCATTGACTGCGATCTTCTATGCCGCGATCGTCGAGGACAGCCCGCGGCGCCTGCCGCTCATCTTCAATGCCTGGGCGTTCGCCGCCGTTATCACCTCCCTGCTCGGGATACTCGGCTATTTTCACGCCTTCCCCGGCGCGGAGGTCTTCACGCTCTACGACCGTGCCAAGGGCGCCTTCCAGGACCCCAACGTATTCGGCCCATTCCTGATCCCGCCATCCCTCTACCTTGTCCACGGCATTCTTGTCGGCAATCTGAGGACGTCGCCGATCAAAGCAATAGCGCTCTTGATCCTGGCACTGGGCGTCTTCTTGTCGTTCTCGCGTGCGGCCTGGGGCCTCTTTGCTGCCGGGATTCTTCTGCTGATCTTCTGCATGCTGCTCAAGGAACGCAGCGGCGCATTTCGACTGCGCATCCTGATCCTGTCGCTTGCGGCGATCATGTTGCTGGTTGCGTCGCTGGTCGTCGCGTTGCAATTCCCGAAGGTCAGTGCGCTCTTTTCGACGCGCGCCCAGCTCGTGCAGCAGTATGACGGTGAGCACCTCGGTCGCTTCGAGCGCCACCGCATCGGCTTCACGATGATGATGGAACGACCGCTCGGAATCGGTCCGCTGGTCTTCGGCACGATGTTTCCTGAGGATGAGCACAATGTCTGGCTGAAGTCGCTGACGAGCTACGGCTGGCTTGGCTTTGTCAGTTACGTCACCATGCTCTGCTGGACAATCTATCTCGGGTTCAGGAACCTGCTGAAGGATCGGCCTTGGCAGCCCTATCTGATGATCGCGTGGATCGGAGTGCTAGGGCATGTGGCAATCGGAAACGTCATCGACATCGATCACTGGCGACATGTCTACCTGCTTTTCGGTGTGGTCTGGGGCTGCGCCGCGCTGGAACAGCGCCATAGACGCAATGGCGCTTCACATCGGGCTTGCGAACGAGCGCCGACGCGCTAGTCTTTGATTCATGATCACAGCGACACAAATGCGCGGCGCCCGCGCGATGACCGGAATGAGCATCGAGCAACTGGCAACCGCCTCAGGTCTGCCCGCTGCCACCATCGAAATAATGGAGCGCGATGAGCGGGAAGGCGAGCCGCATGCGCTGCTCGCGGTCAAGCAAGCGCTGGAGGCGGCGGGCATCATCTTCATCGCCAGCGGCAACCATGACGAAGGCGGACCGGGCGTCAGGCTGCGAGCACGTACCGGGATCGACGAAGGGATCCGCCCGGAAAATCTCAACGCGGCAAACGACGACTAGTCGGGCGCTCTTCAGGTTCCGAAATTACAAGTAAGCCCTTGCGAGGGCGGCAAGCTTGCCCTTGTCCCTGACACCCTGTCGGTAGAGCTGGATCAGGAGCGCGCCGATGACTTCGGCAGCCTGTGTATCGCGCGCAAGTCCCCTGTCCCGGCAGACATCGTCAAGTACCTCGGACAGGAGGTCTAGATCATCCGAGAAAAGTGGCAGGTCACGTGGAAGAACTGGGGATTTAAGCATCACGCCACAGGTTCCATGAGGGCTAATGACACCACTAGCATTGACGTCGACCGCCCATCCATAGCCGACGATGCGGGCACTATGCGCCCGAGCCGGTGATTTATCAACCGAACATTTCCAACGGAAACATTTATGTGAACGGCATATTTCAGGCCGGATTGATGGGCGACTTCCGCGTCAATTTTTCAGTCGCTCCAAGGCAAGCTGCGAATAGATCGAGTCCTCGATGATGACCCTTGCGCCGACCTTTACGAGATAGGTCTCGGCGAGGTCCGTCAGTGCCAGTGCGACTTCGTGTTCCGACCAGCCCGACGATATGGCCTTCTCGACCAGAGCCTCGAAGGACTCCGCCAGAGCTTCCCGGCATGTTTCGCTTGCCTCGCGGTTGGCCATGGGTCATCCACCAACAGTTGTCGAACATATATTACATGAAACTAATAATTATTCGAGTTATTAAGACAATTTTCTATCAGCGATATATCCGTGCGGACCCGACATCAGAAACACTGACAGGAAAAGGGCAACTGCGTCGCAGTTGATTCTCGGCAAGCCTAGCCATGAAAGAGAGATCACCATCGGCTGCTGGGGGTGCCGAAGGTTACTTTTGTAAATGGTCGGGGCGACTGGACTCGAACCAGCGACCCCTTGACCCCCAGTCAAGTGCGCTACCGGGCTGCGCTACGCCCCGACCTGCCGAAACGGCCTGATCCTGTTAGTATTTTGGAATTTCCGGCGCAAGGGAAAAATCATGCAGGAGGAATAAAAAGGAACGAAAGCCGGGGATAGGTGGGCTTGCAACAGAAGTTCCACGGTCAGTTCCGCTGCCGTCCGTGAGACCTGCGTCTCACAGCAAATCAGGCCAGCGAGCGCCTTTTGCATGTCGGCAATCAAATATGTGCGGTCCCTCCGATAAAAAAATGCGCGCACTCAGAGTGGCGATCGCATCGAAACGCTTGCCGGCAGTGACGACAGGCTTTGAACGCGAAGCTTGGCTAGAGGCAAAGAGAGTCAAAAACTTCTGAATTGCAAGTAGCCTGTTTCGGACCCCGGCTCACAGTTCCCATCGAGATACGTCGAAATACTGGCTTGATTTAGCAACTACTAGAAGAGATTTTCTTGGCGGGGGGGCCTGTCGTTTGGCGCCTTCATGGGGGAGCACATGAAGAGAATCATGATCGCCGGCCTTTTGTTACTTAGTTCCTGCGGGAGCGTCACTCAGCAGACAATCCCGTATACCCTCTCGGAGGGCGAGGTTTCTGCCATTCAGAACACCGTTCGAAGCTATCTCAAGGATCCCTCCAGTGCGACGTTCAAGAGCATGATGGCGGCACAGAGACAGCCCGGGATCGTCTATGTTTGCGGCATAGTGGACTCCAAGAACAAGGCCGGTGCCTTTACTGGCGGAGAGCCCTTCGCCGGTGTTTTGAGAAACACAAGCGCGACTGGAAGAGCGGCTTTTTCGTTTACCCTGACCGCCCAAGGCAGCACACAAACAAACTTCAACAATATGTGCCGGCAGAATGGGGTCGTGAGCTGACGCTTGTCCGCTGAGCGTCTCCTGACCTGGATCGTTTGCTTTGTGTCTGCTCAGGCCCGCCAAAGGCGAATTCTTGCCAAGAGGGAAATCCGACGATGAAGACGCTACGGACAATAGCCATTGCGATTCTGAGCTCGGCGTGCATAAGCGCAGCGCAACCACCAACTACTACCGGCGATTTTGGCTCCCAGACGCTCGCTCTCATCAATTCGTATAGGGCCAGCCGTGGACTGTCTCCCCTGGCCGCGAATGGCACTTTGAAAGCCCTGGCGCAGCAGCATAGCCGCTACCAGGCAGCTCGGCGAAGCATGAGCCATGATGGTTTCCGCCAGAGATCTGCTCAAGCCAGAGCCGCTGGACTCAGTGTGGTATGTTCAGAAAATGTCGCCATGGGGTATACGACACCGCAGCAGCTTTTTGCTGGCTGGAGGCGTTCCTGGGGCCATAACACGAATCTGCTTCGACCTAATCTGCGATACGCGGGAGTGGCCACTGTCGGAGGCTACTCGACTTTCTTCGCTTGCCAGTAGCATCATCTCGATTTTGATTTTTGCCAACGCCGGGAAATGTCAGTACTCGGCCGTGGTCAAAAACGCTTGCTCGATCGGCCCCCCGCGAATAAGAGACCTCGGAAACGCAAGACTTTGGATAAGACCATGCAGATTGAGATCCCCTGCCCCAAATGCAGGAACACCCGAATGAAATTCGAGCGGCCCGAACCGCTCGACACCGATATCCTTACCTGCTTCACCTGCGGACATGAATTGGGGACGCTGGGTTCGGTGAAGGCAAAAATGATTGCTGCTTTAGAGCGCATGAAGAAGCAGGCGCAGCAACAGCGCAAGCACTAGCGCGCTATCTGACCAGCGCAACGCGCCCGTCTGGGCCGGTGTCGACACGCCACTCCCGATAGTCGGAGATCGAAAAGTGCGGCGTTGCGAACGGCGTCGTATGCGTCTCGGTGATGACTGTCACATCCGCGCCCGCCGCTTCGCCTGCGAGAATTCCGGCAACGGCATCTTCGAACACCAGGCATTTCGTCGGATCGACTCGGAGGCGCTTGGCCCCCAGCAGGTAGCACTCCGGGCTCGGTTTCCCGGCTACCACTTCTTCACCGCTCACCATCGCCACGGGCGTCGGAATGCCTGCGGCGGCCATGCGCCGCCGGGCGAGTTCGATCGGTGCCGAGGTTACGATCGCCCACTTTGCCGGTGGAATGCTGTTCAGGAAATCGATCGCGCCGGGGATCGAGACGATACCTCCAACGTCCTCCATCTCCTCCTTCAGTAGCTGCTTTGCCTCATACTCCGGATCGACGCCTGGCAACGCCAGCTGGCGAATGACGTCGGAGGCGCGAATGCCATGGATCGTCTTGAGGAAAACCTCTGGCTCGAGGCCATGCCGCATAGCCCATTCCGTCCAGACGCGTTCGACCACCGCGATCGAGTTCAAGAGCGTGCCATCCATATCGAACAGGAAGGCGTCATAGAATTTGCCGGGAACGGAATGATACGCGGTCACGAAGGTTTCCTTGGTACTGACTGGAATTGCGCTCGCCGCCGACTACGATGCGTTTGGCAGAGGCCGTCCGAACGCGCGGGCGATGCTTCACTAACTAAGCCATCGAGGCGCTCCGGTGAATTGGATCAGCGAACTTGATCCAACAGGCGCTTGCATTCGAGGAGATCGTAGAGTGCTTCCTGAAGCAGCGCTCGATCCTCCTTGCCGACGCTCGACTTGCCGATCGAGATTTCCGGGGATTCTTCATCGCCACCGCCGAAATTGAAGAAGCGGCGTGTGATCGGCGGCTTCGCGCGGCCAACCACCTGATCCTCCTCGGACATCCCGACCCGTGGCTCGGCCGCATCACCGCCCTCCTGCGGGCCGCCCGTCAGCGCCTGGACGCTGGCGAGATCGCCATGCCCGATGGAGATGACAAACTTGTTGCCGTTGGTCTTCAGAAGTTTCTGCACGCCCTTGATGGTGTAGCCGTGATCATAGAGCAGGTGGCGAATGCCCTTCAGAAGATCAATATCCTCGGGCCTGTAGTAGCGGCGGCCGCCGCCGCGTTTCATCGGTTTGATCTGAGGAAACCGAGTCTCCCAGAAGCGCAGGACATGCTGTGGAAGGTCTAGGTCGTCCGCCACCTCGCTGATGGTGCGGAACGCATCGGGGCTCTTATCCAACATCCTTACTCCCTACGCGGTCTCGGGGTGCGCCGCGCGTCTGTTCGGCTGACAAGGCGCAGCTGTGTCTCACGAACGTCAGAACCGAGCCGCGACTCATCATATTTCAACGGTTTGACGCCGCGAATTCAAGTCACGTCTTGAATACCGCACAGATCGTTCAGGGAAGATTGCAGGTTGTTGTCGTCGTGCGAGAGGAACCTCCCACTCCTCAGCCCGATTAGGAAGCCGGATTTGCGGCCTTCTGCTTGGTCTTGCGCAGAGTATGCGCCTTGAGGATCCGCGTCTTCAAGACATTGGAGGCCTTGAAGGTCATGACGCGTCGGGGAGAAATCGGTACTTCCTCGCCAGTCTTCGGATTGCGGCCGATGCGCTCATTCTTGTCGCGCACCTGGAACGTCGCAAAAGAGGAGAGCTTGACGGTTTCGCCGCGAACAATCGCGTTACAAATCTCGTCAATGACAGTTTCCACGAGCTCAGCAGATTCGGTTCTTGAAAGACCGACCTTACGAAAAACTGATTCCGCCAGGTCTGCTCGCGTCACTGTCTTTCCGGTCATGGTTTCCCCGCCCATTTGCCAATTATATTATGAAAGCGGACAAAGAGTATTTGTCTTGCGCCTCACGGTCAAGCTCTTGTTCGTCGGTAGTTTTTTGGATTTTCGGGTTACCAGCGCAGGAGTGCTGCGCCCCAGGTGAAGCCGCCGCCCATCGCTTCCAACATCACCAGATCGCCTTCCTTGATCCGGCCGTCGCCAGCGGCCGTGGCCAGGGCGAGCGGAATCGAGGCGGCAGACGTGTTGCCGTGGAGATCAACCGTAATGACTACTTTCTCAGGTGCGATATGCAACTTCTTGGCGGAACCGTCGATGATACGGCGATTGGCCTGGTGTGGCACGAGCCAGTCGAGATCGTCGGCGGTTGTTCCCGTGGCGTCGAAGGCGGCCTGAATGACGTCAGTGATCATGCCGACTGCATATTTGAAGACTTCGCGGCCCTCCATGCGCAGCTTGCCAACCGTGCCGGTCGTCGAGGGACCGCCATCCACATAGAGCTTCTCCTTGTGGGAGCCATCGGAACGCAGGTGCGCCGTCAGCACGCCACGATCAGCAGTCGTGCCCTTGCCCTCGGCAGCCTCCAGCACGATCGCCCCGGCGCCATCGCCAAAGAGGACACAGGTCGTGCGATCGTTCCAGTCGAGAATGCGCGAGAAGGTCTCGGCGCCGATTACCAGCACGCGCCTGGCGAGACCGCCCCTGATAAAGGCGTCGGCCGTTGTCACAGCATAGACGAAGCCTGTGCAGACGGCCTGTACGTCGAACGCAAAGCCATGGTGCATGCCCAGGCGGTTCTGGATATTGACGGCAGTCGCCGGGAATGTGTTGTCGGGCGTCGAGGTGGCACAGATGATAAGATCGATATCAGCTGGCGTCAGGCCGGCCTTGTCGAGCGCAGCACGCGCCGCAGTTTCGCCGAGCGACGATGTCGTCTCGCCCTCGCCCGCGATGTAGCGTTGGCGAATGCCCGTACGCTGGACAATCCATTCGTCCGATGTGTCCACGACATCTTCCATGTCGCGATTGGTCATAACGCGTTTCGGAAGTGCGGCTCCGAACCCGCGAACAACTGAACGGATCATATTGCTTAAACCCCGTCGCTCATGCGGCTTCCGGCCCGATCGGGGGCAGCCGCTTGGCATGATACTTTTGAAGATCGTTTTCTATTTTCTGATTGAGGCCATTCTTGGCCATGTCGTAGCCGACCTCGATGGCGGCAGCGATGCCTTCGGCATTGGCGCCGCCATGGCTCTTGATGACGACGCCGTTGAGGCCGAGGAAGACGCCGCCGTTCACACGGCTCGGATCCATCTTTTCGCGCAGCATGTCGAAGGCGCCCTTGGCGAAGAAGTAGCCGATCTTGGCAAGCAGCGTGCGCGACATTGCAGCGCGCAGATACTCACCGATCTGCCGCGCTGTACCTTCGGCCGCCTTCAAAGCAATATTGCCAGAGAAGCCTTCGGTCACGACGACGTCGACGGTACCCTTCCCCAGGTCGTTGCCTTCGACGAAGCCATAGTACTCGAGCGAGTCGATGTTGGCCTCACGGAGCAGGCGCCCCGCTTCCTTCACCTCTTCCTGGCCCTTGATCTCTTCGACCCCGACATTCAGCAGGCCAATCGACGGACGCTCGATCTCGAACAGCGCACGGGCCATTGCCCCGCCCATGAGCGCGAAATCCATCAACTGCTGCGAATCCGCGCCGATCGTCGCGCCCACGTCGAGAACGATGCTCTCGCCCTTCAAGGTGGGCCAGATGGCAGCGATCGCCGGCCGCTCGATATTGGCCATCGTACGCAGACAGAACTTGGCCATCGCCATGAGCGCGCCGGTATTGCCGGCCGACACCGCGACGTCGGCTTCCTTCGTCTTCACCGCTTCGATCGTCCGCCACATGGTGGAGATATAGCGACCGCGACGGAGCGCCTGGCTCGGCTTCTCGTCCATGCGGACGGCCAGCTCGCAGTCGTGGAAAACGGTCTTTTCCTTGAGCTTCGGAAACCTGTCGAGAACCGGCTCGCACTGTTCCTTCAATCCATACATCACGAAGAAAATATCGGGATGTCTTTCCAGTGCCTTGGCGGCGCCGGGGATGACAACCTGGGGACCAAAGTCGCCACCCATGAGGTCGATAGAAATTCTGATCACGCGTCCCTGATCCTTGTTTTTCGCCTCCGGCGGGCGAAATTTCGGCCAAAATACCGGTTTTCCCGTCGCTTACAACTGAATTGTGTCAAATCCCCAACGGGGTTCAGTCCTTTTTCCAATCCTTCAGCACGGCGAAGGCAGACGGCTTTTTATCGTTCTCTCCAGTGTCTTCTATGTGACCGGAGAACTCCACACCGGGCTTGCGCGGATAGGGATCGATCGCAAGAGCAGCGAATTCCGTAACCACCTCACCTACGTCAATCGTATCGCCGGTGAAGCTTTCGGGAAGGTCCGGGCCATCGGGGTCCAGCACCATTTCGCCGGCATCATTGGCGGGCCGGCGCGCAAGCTTGGAATTCTCCGGCACGAAGATCTGCTCGAAGCTCTCGTCGATCTCCGATGGGACCGGATCGAGGGTCACGACGCAGGACTGGACGATGTTGGCACGCACCCTGCCCTTGATGCGCACACCATCCCGCTTCCACCGACCGATCTGGAGGTCAGCACCAAAGCTGTCCACCGATAGGACACTCCAACTGTCCGCAAGGGCTGCCAATTCGCGCTTGTCGGCCTCCAGATGCACCTCGACAGGATTGGCCGATATATGACCGACATTTACGAGGTAGGAGAACGGAACGTCGTCTCTTTTGTTTTTCATCGTCTCTTCCTCACGCTACCTTCGGAAGTGTCGCCGAGCCTGTCGCTATGACGTCCTCCGACTGCGACAAAAGATGGTCTTCGGCAACAAACATCCAGTCCGCGAGACCGCGCATATCCACCGGCTCATTCGCCTTCGGATGAATGTTTCGCACGAGCGCCGCAGCGAGTCCTTCGGCATCCCTGGTGTCCATCGCCTTGGCGTAGGCCTCCAGGCGGCCATAGAACATACCGGCCAGCTTCTTCATGCGTTTGGGAACCGTGTTGTCACCGATCCCCAATTCACGGATGGAGTAGTCGATATCCTGGAAGAAGGCGTCGACGATTTCCTGCGCGATCTCCTGGCCGCTCGTTCCGGAGGTTCGTGTGCGCCGGAAGAAGAGGATCATCACCGCCGAGAGCATCTCGAAACGCCCCATCACCGTATCCGGGACATTCAAGCGCTCATAGAATTCCGGCATCCGTGCGGCCGACGTCAGTGCCTGATATTGCCGATCTACGATTACCTGGTTGTTGTTTTTCTTGCCAAAGAGCCCGAAGATCATCGTTTTTTCCGGAAAGGCCTCATTCTGGGCGCCAAGCGGCGTCCGGCCTTGTTGCATGATTTCGAAAGCTGGTTTACCGAAGCAGGCGCGAATTGCAATGCCGAAGGTGGCCACTTTCGGGACAGCACCCCTTCTGTCCGCATGAGCCAACGGGATGTCTCTCCCCGGAATGGCCACAATGGTTTTGCATCAGCGATCTGAGGCCGGTGGCTGCCATTCATAATTTTAGGGAGTAGATGTCGTTGACGAAACGGTATTTCAAGTCTGACAAAAAATTCCTCAGCAATGCCGCTATTGCCATCATGATCGCCTCCGCCGGACTTTCAGGCTGCCAGACACAAACCGTCCTCAACGGTGGATATGTCGCCGACGAGCAGTCGCTGAATCTCGTCCCAGTAGGATCGAGCCGCGAGCAGGTTCTCCTATCCCTCGGCACCCCGTCCACGACGGCGACGTTCGATGGCGAAGTCTTCTACTACATCTCGCAGCGCCGCGAGCGCTCCATGGCCTTCCAGAAGCTGAAGGTGGTCGATCAGAGCGTGCTGGCGATCTATTTCGACAAGGACGGCATCGTTACGCGCCGTGCGAACTACACCCTCAAGGACGGCAAAATTTTCGATACGATTACCCGCGTCACCCCGACGGGCGGCAAGGACTTCACCTTCCTACAACAGCTGCTATCGGGCGGCAGCGCGGCGAACGCTGCGAAGGGCCTCTTCGGTGGCGGCACCTCGCAGCCGGCCTCGCCGCAGAACCCGGCCAGCCTCCGCTAAAGCGGGAGCGAACTCTCAAAGAAAAACCCGCCGGATCTCTCCGGCGGGTCAGACTGCTGACAAACCCCTGGCCTCGTCCAGGGGTTTGTGATTCACTGGGTCATGTTGAAGAAACCTGCTCCCGAACAGACGGCTCTCGAGATGGTGACGCTCGATCAGCTTGTTCCG
>Ga0102588_1001538_pt1 | contig 16637 bp, 14 predicted proteins | sample AraplaMF_Col_mMS_FD_76854 | JGI IMG/M metagenome (GOLD analysis project Ga0102588, IMG submission 76854) | Arabidopsis root microbial communities from the University of North Carolina, USA - plate scrape MF_Col_mMS (SPADES assembly) (version 2) | ecosystem: Host-associated > Plants > Roots >...
GCACCGGTGAGCGGATACTGCCGAGCGCGTCCCGAGACCGGCCAGTACTCGAGCTTGCGCCCGTGCTCCCCGCCGGTGCTGGAGCCGACGACCGGTATGCCTTCATCCTTCAGGAACTGCACCGCAAAGGCGGCGTTCTGTTCGCCGACATTCGAGAATGTCGAGATCGTCTTCGCCCCGCCGAAGATCTTGGCCTCCAGGCGGTCGCGACGCGCCCCTTGCTTCAGTAGACCGTTGATCAGCAATTCCATCAGGTGGACGCCATATCGCGTGGCGTCTGCGCCCGTCATCGGCATATTTCCTGTCCCTGGCAGAAGGAAGTGATTCATTCCTCCAACGCCTGCCACGGGATCTCGCAGGCATGCAGCCACACACGAGCCAAGGATGGTCGTCAGTACCGCGCTCGGATCATTCAGGACCTTCCATTCGCCCTGGATGATATGAACGCGGCGGGCCGCAACATCGAGATTCATTTCAATGCTCCAAATACGGCCTCGATAGCCGCCTTCATCTTCTCGATCGTGAAGGGCTTGGCGAGAACGTTGTTGGCGCCAAGCTGGGCCGCCTTCGTCACGAGCGCGCGGTCACCCTGCGCCGTCAGGATGATGAAGGCAGCTTTCTTCGTCGCCGGGTTGGCGCGAACAGCCTGCAGGAAGCCGAGGCCATCCATCTTCGGCATGTTGAAATCGGAGATCACAAGATGATGCGGCTGCTGGGTCATGATCTTCAAGCCCTGCTCGCCGTCGCCGGCGGCCGTAATCTGCTTGAAGCCGAGCTGGGTCAGAGCGTCGCTGAGCAGCAGACGGCTCGTGACCTGATCGTCGACGATCAGAACTTTGATTTTCTCTGCGATAGACATTAGTCAGTTCCTTCCTTTCGGGCGGCTGTCATTTTCAAAATTTCTTCGCCGATGGCGTTGAGGGGCAGTTGCTGCTCGACGGCGCCGAGCTCGTAGGCGACCCTCGGCATGCCGTAGACCACCGAGGTCTTTTCGTTCTGGCCGAGTGTACAAGCGCCGGCGTGACGCATCTTCAAGAGGCCGGCGGCACCGTCGCGTCCCATGCCGGTCAGGATGACGCCGACCGCGTTGCGGCCAGCCAGTTCGGCAACCGAGTCAAACAGCACGTCGACGGATGGCCGGTGACCGTTCACCGGATCGCGTTCGATGAGGCGGCAGCACGGCGCATGGGCATTGGCAACCTGCAGATGGCGCTCGCCGCCCGGTGCGAGATAGATCTTTCCGATCTCCAGGCGTGCACCGTCGATCGCTTCCTGCACGACGGGCGCGCAAAGCCGGTTGAGGCGTTCCGCAAAGCTTTTGGTGAAGGTCGGCGGCATATGCTGGGTGATGACCGTCGGCGGGCAGTTCGCCGGGAACTTCTGGAGCACGGCGATCAACGCCTCGACGCCGCCGGTCGACGAACCGATCGCGACGACCTTGCGGCCGACGCGGAAGTCAGCGACAGCAGGTGGCGGAGCAACCGGAGCCGGCTGAGCGTACTGGCGACGCTGCGAGCGGGCGGCAGCCTTCACCTTCTCGGCAAGATCTCCAAAGGGACGCGCATCGCCCGGGAGCGGCTTGCCGACGCAGTCGAACGCGCCGATCTCAAGCGCCGCCAGAGAGGCATCGGCGCCGCGATGGGTCAGTGTCGAAACCATGATGACAGGCATCGGGCGAAGCCGCATGATCTTCTCGAGGAAGTCGAGGCCGTTCATGTTCGGCATCTCGATATCGAGCGTCACGACATCGGGGTTGAGCTTCTTGATCGCCTCGCGGGCCTCAAGCGCATCGCCTGCCTGACCGATGACGCTGACCTCGGGATCGGCGCTGAGAACAGCGGTAATCAGGCCGCGCATCGTGGCGGAGTCGTCGACGACGAGAACCTTGGCAGGTGCGCTCATGCCTTCCTCCCAACGCCCTTGGTCGTGTAGCGATAGGTGGTGATGCCGATATTGTCGAAGACATGCTTAGCGTCGCCGGAGACGCGTTCGGAATGGCCGATATAGAGATGGCCGCCCTCAGGCATCAATTCGGCAAAACGCGACCAGATCTTCATCTGTGTCGGCTCATCGAAGTAGATCACCACATTCCGACAGAAAATGACGTCGAACTTGCCCTTGAACGGCCACTGCGCCATCAGGTTCAGCTCGTTGTAGGTGATCAGACGCTTGACGCGGTCGTCGACCTGGAACTTGCGCCGCCCCTGGACCTCGACCTCGCTGAACCACTGCTTGCGCATGGCGGGCGACACGGTTTCGAGCGCGCTCTCGTCATAGGCACCGGCACGGGCGATCGCCAGAATCTTCGGATCGATATCGGTCGCCAGGATCTTGAAATCGTAGTCGGCGACGTTGGGCATCATCGACAGGACGGTGAGCGCGATGGAATAGGGTTCCTGGCCATCCGACGAGGCAGCCGACCAGATACGAACCCGACCGCCCGTCTTCGCGCGATGCAGTAGTTCTGGCAGCACATGGTCCCGAAGGTGCTCGAAGTGGTGGTTCTCGCGGAAGAAGCGCGTGAAGTTCGTCGTCAGATGCGACAGCATCTCGCGGCGCGGCGCCGCACCCGCCGGTGAAGAAACGAGCGCGCAATACTCCCGAAATCCTGACAGGCCCAGATTGCGGATATGCTTCGACAGCCGCGAGTAGACCAGCGAGGCCTTCGTCTCGTTCAGGAAGATGCCTGCATCCGAGTAGATCATCGCAGCGATCTCCGTGAGGTCGCGGCGCGTCAGCGGATACTCTCCGCTCGCGAGCACCTCGTCGGGGTTTCCCTGCCGCATGTCTTTTGCACTCAGAACATTCATGCGGCTTCGCTTTCCGTTTCGGGGAAAATGGCTTCGAGCTCGAGCAGGCAGATCATGCGCTTGTCGATCGCCAGGATGCCGCGGGCGAACTGACGCTGCAGCTCAGATGCGATTTCCGGTGTCGGCTGCACATTGTCTTCAGTGACGGTCAGAATGTCGGACACGGCATCGACCAACAGACCGACGACCTTGCGGTGCACCTGCGCTACGATGATGACGTGTCGCGCCGTCGGCACAGCGGCCGGCATGCCGAGGCGGGCCGACAGATCGATAATCGGCAGCACCGCACCGCGAAGATTGATGACGCCCTTCATATAGCCGGGCGAGTGCGGCATCGCCGTTGCCGGCGTCCATCCGCGGATCTCGCGCACCGACATGACATTCACGCAAAATTCCTGATCCCCGATGCGGAACGCGATCAACTCGCGGTCCCCATCCTTCAGACTTTTTACGGCATACGACATAGCTTACCCCACAGCTGCCAGCGACACTTCCTGCCTCAACGCTTGACCGCGGGAAGCTCCCACGACCGCGTCGACATCCAGGATGAGAGCCACGCGACCGTCGCCGAGGATGGTCGCCGCAGCGATACCCGGAACGTGCGTGTAGTTCGCTTCAAGGCTCTTGATGACGACCTGGCGCTGCCCCTGGATCGCATCGACCATGAGGGCGCGCTGACCGCCACCTTCGGATTCGACGAGAAGCGCAACGCCTTCGACGGGATTGGCCTGCGTGGCGCGGAAGTTCAGGATACGACCGACATCGACCAGCGGGCAGAAGCTGTTGCGGATCGAGATCAGGCGATGGTTTGCACCGAAGGAATGAATCGCGGCGGCTTCCGGCTGCAGTGTCTCGACGATCGCCGTCAACGGCACAACCAGCGTCTGGCCGGCAACCGTAACGACCATGCCGTCGAGAACGGCAAGGGTCAGCGGCAGGCTCATGGTGAAGACGGAGCCCTGCCCGGGCTTCGAGGTGATGTTGATGCGGCCGCCGAGCGCCTGAATCGAGCGCTTGACGACGTCCATGCCGACTCCGCGACCGGAAATGTCGGAAATCTTGTCGGCGGTGGAGAAGCCCGGCAAGAAGATCAGGTTGTCGATTTCTTCGTCGGTCAGGTTGGCGTCAGCCGGGATCAGCTCGTTGGCGATGGCCTTCTGCTTGACCTTCTCGCGGTTGATGCCGGCGCCGTCATCGGCGAGCTCGATCAGGATGCGGCCGGAGCGGTGCTTCGCCGTCAGGCGAACCGTGCCTTCGACGTTCTTGCCGGCGGCGGCGCGCTTTTCGGGCGTTTCGATACCGTGGTCAACGGCGTTGCGGATCATGTGCGTCAGCGGCTCGGCCAGCTTGTCGATGACCGTCTTGTCGACTTCGGTGTTTTCACCTTCGGTGATCAGGCGAATCGTCTTGCCCGTCATGTCGGCGATTTCGCGAACGATGCGCGACATGCGCTGGAAGACCGGCTTTACCGGCTGGGCGCGGATCGCCATGACCGAATCCTGGATCTCGCGGGTGAGCTGCTGCAGCTCCTCGAGGCCCATGTTGATGGATGACGTTCCGGTCGTGTCGTTTTCGATGACGCTCTGCGAAAGCATCGCCTGGTTGATGACGAGCTCGCCGACGAGGTTGATCAGGCGATCGACGCGGTCGAGATCGACGCGGATGGTCTGACCAGCGCCGGCAGCGGCGTTGTTCTGGGCGGCGACAGCTGCACTTGCGGCAGCGGCGGCAGCCGATTCCTTCTTCTCGACACGAGCAGCGGCGGCGGCCATCTGCGTGACGTTGGAAGCAGTCTCGGCGGCAGTAACCGCAGCGGCCACGTCGGCCTTCGGCTGCTCGGCCGGTGCCTCGGTCGCGCCATCATCGAGGATCGACAGGTCGAAGGGCACTGGGATCATCGGCAGTTCTTCGGCGTCGGGGGCAGTTACCTTTTCCTCGCCTGCGGTGATCTGCAGGTCGCAATCCCACTCGGCAAATTCAAAGACCGTGCGGATCGCATCTTCGCCCTTGTCTGTCTTGAGCGTGATGTTCCAGTAGAAGTAGGCAGCTTCCGCATCGAGCTCGTCGAGACCCGGCAGCGCATCCATGTTGCAGTAGACGCTCATCTCGCCGAGGCGGGAGAGATCGCGCAGCAGCAAGGTCGCGTCGTTGCCCTTGGAATAGAGGTCCGAACGCGGCTTGAAGGTGATTTCATAGGCAGGCAAATCGGAGCCGACCTCTTCCTCGCCGCCGAAATCGTCGAAGGAGAAGGGGATCGGCTGGAAGCCGCTGTCGTCGGTAGGCTTGGGCGCCGGGGCTGCGGCAACCGGCGCCGGCTTCGCGGCGGGTGCTTCCACGGCAGCGGATGGAGCCGGCAGCTCGCCGTTGGCAAGCGCTTCCAGTTCCTTCACCAAGCCACGGCTGCGGCTTTCATCGACGCTGCCGCCGTCGCGGGCGGCATTGGTCAGGTCGGCCAGCACGTCAGCCGACTTCAGCATGACCTTCAGGACATCCTGTGTCGGCTCAAGCTTGTTGGAACGAACGCAATCAAGTGTGGTCTCGAAGACATGCGCGAAAGCGACGAGATCATCCAGACCGAAGGCGCCAGCGCCACCCTTGATCGAATGGACGGCACGGAACACCGCATTGACGGTTTCCGGATCGCGATCGCCATCATTCATTTTCAGAAGACCGGATTCCAGTTCGGCGAGCTGCTCCTCGCACTCCTGGAAGAAGATCTCTTTGATTTCGTTCATATCCATAGGAGAAAATCCTGGGTTTAAGCGGTTACACGCTCAATGGCATCGATCAGCTTGGCAGGGTCGAAAGGCTTGACGATCCAGCCGGTGGCACCAGCCTGGCGCGCGCGGTTCTTCTTTTCCGCATCGCTTTCGGTCGTCAGGACCAGGATCGGGATCGCGCGATACTTGTCGTTGCGGCGAACACCTTCGATGAAGCCGAAACCGTCGAGACGCGGCATGTTGATGTCGGTGACGATGACATCAGGGTTGGATTCTTCCAGAACCTCGAGGCCCTCGACGCCGTCTTCGGCCTGGATCGTCTCGAAGCCCGCATTGTTGAGGGTCACGAGAAGCATGTTCCTGATGGTCCGTGAATCATCCACGGTAAGCACTTTTTTCTTCATTGCCGGATCTCCTTGGCGGGCAGATGGTGGATGTCGACACCGATCAGCTGCATGGTTTTCTGAAATGCGTCCGAAGCCTTGCTGAAGGTGAAGGCGAACTTGTCCTGGTCCCAGGTCTTGGCGGCTGCCATCAGGACCTGCGCGCTCAGGGCTCCGACGCGTTCGACGGCGGACGCGTCGATGGCCAGATCATTGCCGCGCAACGAGACGAGCTTGTCGCGAAGCGTGGTCGCCTCGTTCAGATCAAGCACCGCTGACAGGTTCAGCGTTTTCCCAGTTTTCCTTGCCGCCATCAGCTCTTCCTTGTCTCCTGGTTACCGCTCAACGTATGTGAGCGGCGCTCATATACCGGTCCGTTAGTAAACAATCCGCCCTCCGGCCGAGGCGACCGGCTGCACAAATCCGAAATCCTCGTCGTCAGCCACGACATCGGCGGGCCGCCTGACGTCGATCGCCGGGGAGAACAGCGGCGCGGGGCGCGCGGGCTCGGCGTTCTGCCGGGCAATACGAAACTCGCGGATCGTTTGGCCGAGTTCGACGATGACGCTGTGCAGGTAGTCGGCGCCTTCGGCTGAACGCGATGCGGAAGCCGCGTTATCGGTCATCTGGGCGCCGAGGCCCTTCACGTCAGCCGTCACGACATCGAGGTTCGCAGCGTGTTCGCTGGCCTGACTGGCGACCACCGCAATCGCCGTGTTGATCTCACTGACCTGGCGAACGATGCTGCCAATCGAATCCTGCGTACGTCCAACCATCTGGACGCCGGCATCCACCTGCGACTTGGTGGTGCTCACAAGCGTCTTTATCTCGCGCGCCGCGTCCGCGGAGCGTTGCGCCAGCGCACGTACTTCCTGCGCGACCACGGCAAAACCGCGTCCGGAATCGCCGGCGCGCGCGGCTTCGATGCCGGCATTCAGCGCCAGCAGATTGGTCTGGAAGGCAATCTCGTCGATTGCGCCGATGATCTGTCCGATCCGCTCGGCGGACTGCTCAATATCCGCCATGGCCGCAATTGCGCGACCGACGACCTGACCACTTTCTTCGGCTGCCGTGCGTGTCGAGGCTGCGGCCTGCTCGGCAGCGCGGCTGCCCGCGGCGCCGTGGCGGACGCTTTCCGACAGATCGGCAAGCGCAGCGGCTGACGAGAGCAACTGCTGGGCATGAGCGGATGCGTTGCCGGCGAATTGCTTCGACGCATCGCCAAGGGTCTGGACGGACGTTCCAGCCACCGCTGTCTTTTCGGCGATCGCCTGAAATTCGGCCTGGACGGCATCGAGCGCACCGTTGAGCGCCTGCGCGATATCGCGATGGGAACCATCTTCCTCAACGGTTGCACGAACCGTGAGGTCGCGCGCGGCAAGGCCATTGATCACATCGGCGAATACGCGTGCGACGTCCGCCTTGTCACTGGCGCGCTGATCGGCAAGCGCACGCTGCTGAGTGGCCCGCAAGGCATTGAAACGCAAGGATACGGCAATCTCGACATCCACGATCACGAGGCGAATGATCGCCGACATGAGGTCGGAGATTTCCTTGGCACGACGACGGCCGCTCGGCAGGAAGGAGCGACCGGCCAGCTCGGTTGCGAGGCCGCCGATGATGTGCTCGAGAACAACGCCATGACCCGCAACATGCCAGCGCGGGTCGAGACCCATCTTGCTTTCGGAATCGGACAGAACCTTCACACGCTCGGCATAAAGGCTGTCAAAGCGCGCATCGGTCAGAACATCCCAGTGCGAGGCCTGCAGATCGTGGAGGCGCTCGACCTGACGTTCGCTCTCGAAATTGCGCGCCGCGTCTGGAAACGATTGAAAACGCTGAAAAAGATCACGCAAACCGGCGGTCAGATGCTGCTGGAGGTCGAGACGGTTTCGCCGGACCAAATCACAATGTTCGGCGTCGAGACCGGCAAAGCGTAGCCGCTCACGCAAGCTTCCCGCCTGCGCTCCTCGAGCCTGATCTGACGGCATTTCCTGCCCCAACACCTGTCCCCAACCACATGCCGGGCGCTTGCCCGTCATTAAACTATTGCTCCGCGCGGCGTGCACGCTGCTGATCGGTGGCTTGCCTCGGCTGCAACCGGCGGCGTGAAGCCTCCCGATCAGTCGATTCTGCTTCGGAGCTGCTTGATGAGATGGATTCCGGATCGACCGGTACGGCGGTGCGGCGTCATGCCTGGTGGGAACGAGTGAGCTTTCCCATTCCGACGTGTCATGCAATGTTTATGGTTAATTCCTTGCCTGAAGGTTAATGCGTTTTTTATGAATGTCGACTTTCCAGCAGGCCCCAATAACCATCTATGAATTACTGGGCTTGCGTTGCGGCGCTGCTACAGTCCTAGGCAAGCTTTGTGGTATATGCCCAGAAATGACCGTGACATGACGTCAGAAGGATTGGGCAATGATTGTTTTCGGATTGGGGTCGTGCGTTCTTTCGATCGCTGTTCTCGCAGCCGTTGCGCTGCTTGACCGTATCGAAGCGACCCGCAGCCAGGTTGCCCTGCGCGTCCTTTAAAATTCCACAACCAGATTGTAACGAGTAGTCAAACGCACCGGCATGCCGGTGCGTTAATCTTTGGCTTTACTGCGGTATTTGAGTTCAGCGGGAATTGCATTCATGTCTGCCAGACTTGGTCTCCTCATCGTTCTTGGCGTGACGCTCTGGCGGGTCATCACCCTCCATTTCGACACGACCGATCTCTTCGTCGATGAGGCGCAATACTGGTTCTGGTCGCAGAATCTCGATTTCGGCTACTACTCCAAGCCGCCGATGATCGCCTGGGTCATTCGAGCGATGACGGAGCTTGCGGGATCGACGTCGATCTACTGGATCAGGGTGAGCGGACCGCTGATCTACATGGCGACCGCGATCGTGCTGATGAAGACGGCCAAGCGCTTTGTCGGACCGAAGATTGAAGGGTGGACCGGCGCGACCTTCATCACCCTGCCCGGCGTTGCCCTGTCATCTGTGTTCTTTTCGACCGATGTCGTGCTTCTCTTTTTCCTGACGATGGCACTATGGGCCTATTTCGGCCTGACCGAGAAGCGTTCCGTCGGCCTCTCCATCCTCATGGGATTTGCCGTTGGCTGCGCCTTCCTCTCGAAATACGCGATCCTCTTTGTCGTTCCCGGCGGGTTGATCGCGCTCATTCTGCTTCCCAGCGCACGCATCGCCTGGCGCGATTTTTTCATAGCCGTCATCGTTGCGCTTGTCGTTGCTGCGCCAAATCTCTGGTGGAATCTCGCCCATGACGGAACAACGGTCCGTCACACCACCAACATCGCGCATTGGAGCAAGCTCAGCGTCAATGTGGCCGGCGGCCTGGAATTCTTCGCGGCGCAGTTCGGCGTCGTCGGGCCGATCGTATTCTTCGCGATGCTATGGGCCGTCGTCCGCGCACTCAAGGGCAAGAGCGAGCCTAGGGAAAAGCTGCTGATCTGGCTGTCTCTCCCTGTCGTTCTGCTGATCACCTTCCAGGCGCTAGTGGCCAAGGCTTATGCCAATTGGGGCGTGACGGCCTATATCGCGGGAACGATCCTTGCCGTGTGGTTGCTTGACCGCCTCTGGCCCAAGGGCCTGCGCCTGTCGCTTGCCATAAATGGCACGGCGAGTTTTCTGTTTCCTCTTGCCGCGATCTTTGCGCACCAGCTGGTGCTGCCGAACGGCAGCGAGATCATGAAGCGCTATCTCGGCCGTAGCGCGATCAGCCGCGAGGCTGGCGAGCTGGCGCGGCAGTCCGGCACCTCGATCATTGTCAGCGACAGCCGCGATCTCCTGGCGGACATGTTCCACACGCTGAGGAGCGATCCTGTCCGTATCTACGCGCAGCCGCCCGTCGACGCGCCTGACAACTATTACGAGCAGACCTTTGCGCTGCCGAGCGACGTTTCAGACGACGTGCTTTTTGTGACGACACACCCGGTCGAGTGCGCCCAAACGCCTGAGCTGGTCCGCAGCTGGCAGCCGACGGAAGGCTACTACCGCGGCAAGACCATCTTTTCCTACAGGATTTCGCCGGCCTGCCTGACCGGCAAATAGGACCTCACTTCGGGGTAGACGAGAGGCCAAGGCATGTTCCCGTCCCCTGCACCTCCACAAACACGACGCCCCCTCGCTCGAAGGCGAGACGCAACTGCGCCTCGGTTGCACGATGGATATCGTGATGCTTTCCTTCGTAGTCACGTATGGTGCTGCGCGACACGGCGGCTTGTTCCGCGAGGTCGAGCTGCGTCCAGCCGAGCAATCCGCGAGCGGCCCGGCACAATGCCGGGGTCAGAATTGTTTCCTTTGCGCCTTGACCCATAATGTCAAACCACCCATATTGGTTGATATAGGCCATATATGTCATGTTTTGAACGGGATTTCCAGTTTGGGAGAGAATGATGCCGCACGATACGCCTTTGATTTCGACAATCGTCGGAGGCCTCGTGCTTGCGTTCATTCTCGGCACGCTCGCCCACAGGCTCCGAATGCCGCCACTGGTCGGCTATCTCGTCGCCGGCGTTCTCGCCGGCCCGCATACGCCGGGCTTTGTTGCCGACCAAAGCCTTGCGCCTGAACTGGCCGAGATCGGCGTCATCCTGCTGATGTTCGGCGTCGGGCTGCACTTCTCCCTGAAAGACCTCCTCTCCGTTCGCGGCATCGCGGTACCCGGCGCCATCGTGCAGATTGGATTTGCCACGCTGCTCGGCTGGGGACTGGGGGCGCTCATGGGATGGCCGACGGGAGGGAGCCTCGTCTTCGGCCTAGCTCTTTCCGTCGCTTCGACAGTCGTCCTCTTGAAGGCGCTGCAGGAGCGACGGCTGATCGATAGCGATCGTGGCAGGATCGCAGTCGGTTGGTTGATCGTCGAGGACCTTGCAATGGTCCTAGCACTCGTTCTCATCCCGGCAGCCGCCAGCATCGGCGGTGGAGAGCATGCGACAGCAGAGCCGCTTTCAGCCGCGATCAGCCGGCTCCTCGGCCTCGACCTTGGCATGGGCGGCATCATCGTCATGACCCTGGTCAAGGTCGTGATATTCGTCGGGGTGATGCTGGTTTTCGGGGGCCGTATCATTCCGTGGACGATGCACCGCATCGCGCACACTGGATCCCGCGAATTGTTCCGCCTCGGCGTGCTTGCGATCGCGCTGGGCGTTGCCTTCGGTGCATCCAAGCTGTTTGGCGTGTCGCTGGCGCTCGGCGCCTTCTTTGCCGGCATGGTTCTGGCCGAGAGCGAACTCAGCCAGCGCGCCGCCCAGGAAAGCCTGCCGCTCCGCGATGCCTTCACGGTCCTCTTCTTCGTCTCGGTCGGCATGCTGTTCGATCCGAACATCCTGATCGATAAGCCGCTGCCAGTGCTGGCCACCGTTCTCATTATTGTGATCGGCAAGTCGATCGCCGCCTTCGTAATCGTGCGGCTGTTCCGCAAACCTGTCGGCACGGCACTGACGATTTCGGCGAGCCTTGGGCAGATCGGCGAATTCTCCTTCATCCTGGCCGCACTCGGCGTCTCGCTCGGCCTGCTACCCGAGGAGGGGCGCGACCTCATCCTCGCCGGCGCGCTGATCTCGATCATCCTCAACCCTCTGCTGTTCTACGCCTGCGATCGGTTGCGCCGCGTGCTGGAGCGGACAAAGCGCGAAGAGCCGACGGCGGCGAATGTACCAGAGCCGGCTAAAGAGCCCGAGCCAGAGGAAGAGGAAGAGGAGGACCGGCAGCCGACGGCGCTTCGCGGGCACGCAATCCTTGTCGGTTACGGCCGTGTCGGCAGCATTGTCGGTCAAAACCTCAAATCATCGGGCACACCCTTCCTTGTCATCGAGGACTCGAGCAACCGCATCGGCGAACTGCGGGATCAGGGGATCGAAGCGATCAGCGGCAATGCCGCCTCCCGCGAACTGCTCGACCTCGCAAACATCGCCGGCGCCCGCAGTCTCGTCATTGCCATTCCCAACGCATTCGAGGCGTGCAGGGTTGCCGACCAAGGGCGCACCATCAACCCTTCCCTGCTGATCGTCGCCCGAGCGCATTCAGACGCCGAGGTGGATGAATTGCTGGAGTACGGCGCGGACACCGTTATCATGGGCGAACGCGAAATCGCCATGGGCATGGTTGACCGGCTCGCCCAAGTGCATCATGACAGTGTGCGCTATGAAGATGAGGCCGACACTGCTACAATTGCAGTCGAGGACACGCCTTCTCCCGATAAAGAATGAGAGACTTTTGCGCCGTTGAGCCGGTACGAGGTTGAAAATCCAGATGACCACGAGATGAGGCTCGACGCGCGCCGCATGGGCAGTCGCGTTGCGATCTCGCTGGTCATTGCCGTCTTCGCCTATCTTGGCCTTCTGTTCGGCGGCAATCTGGTCATCGTCCCCAGCCGCGGTGCGAACTCGATCTCCTCGTCCGCCAAGGACGGCCAGCCGCTGCAGCTGAGCGCTCGCGATACCGTCCGCGGCATTTTGACCGCCGAGCGCAAGGCGGCTCCCAAACATCTTCCTTACGACTCCGGCGCAGCAGCCATTGGCGCGACGCCTGATATCGAGCTCCGCCTTGGCGGTGAGCAGCCCCTCGCAACCTTCCATCCCGCGCTTCGCGCCGCCGATGCGAAGGCTTACGACTCGCACGGCCCGCCTGCGACCTGAGCATGAATGCGCGCCGGTCCGGCGCTTTCCATTGCTTTTAAGACACGCCGCCAGCGCGAGGAGCGCAGGCTCAAGCGTTATCAAGGATAAACAACAACATGCGTAATTCACCATGGCTGGTGTTCACCTATACGGTGATCATTCTCCTCGGCATTCTGATCGCTTTGCCGAACGCACTGCCGCAATCCACCCTCGCGCGTCTGCCCTCGTGGCTGCCGCATAACCAGGTTTCGCTCGGTCTCGACCTTCGCGGCGGCTCGCACCTCGTTCTCGAAGTCGACGAAGCGGACCTGACCCGCGAGCGCCTGCAGTCGCTCCTGCAGGATGCCCGCCGCGTCCTTCGCGAGAAGAACATCCAGACGAAATCAGTCGTTCGCAATCAGAACCAGATCGTCGTGACCCTGACGGATACGGCACAGACGGACGATGCGGTCACACAGCTGAAGACCCTCGGCAACGCGATTGCCACCGGCCTCAGCGCCGGCCAGTCCGATCTCTCGGTTACGACCAGCGGCGGCAATATCCTCGTCGCCTTCTCGCCGGCCGGCATTGCAGCCAATGTCGATTCCGCGGTCCAGCAGAGCCTTGAAGTCATTCGCCAGCGCGTCGACCAGGTGGGCGTTGCCGAACCCACGATCCAGCGCATCGGCGGAAACCGCGTGCTCGTGCAGCTCCCGGGCGCACAGGACCCGTCTCGCCTTCGCCAGCTTCTCGGCTCGACCGCGAAGATGTCCTTCCACATGCTTTCCCCGAACAACGCGCCGGGACCTGGCGTGACGATGCTGAAGGATGAGCAGGGCAACAGCTTTGCAGTTCTCGACCGCGTCGAGATTTCGGGTGACCGTCTTTCGGATGCGCGCGTCAGCTTCGATCCGAATACGCATGAGCCCGTCGTCAGCTTCCGCTTCGACAGCGCCGGCGCAACCCGCTTCGCCGACATCACCCGTCAGAACGTCGGCAATCCGTTCGCCATCGTTCTCGACGACAAGGTGCTGAGCGCACCTGTCATCCGCGAACCGATCACTGGCGGCTCCGGCCAGATTTCGGGCAACTTCTCGGCTGACAGTGCAACAACGCTCGCCGCCATGCTGCGCGCCGGCGCCCTGCCTGCCAAGCTGACCGTCATCGAAGAACGCACCGTCGGTGCCGACCTCGGCGCGGACGCTATCCGCATGGGTATCTATTCGGGTCTCGTCGGCTTCGCGCTTGTCGCAGCCTTCATCTTCATCCTGTATGGCACGTGGGGCTTCCTCGCGAACTTCGCGCTGCTCATCCACACGATCCTGACCTTCTCGGCCCTGACGCTTGTCGGAGCAACGCTGACGCTGCCAGGTATCGCGGGCGTCGTCCTCGGTATCGGTCTTGCGGTCGACGCGAACGTTCTCATCAACGAGCGCATCCGCGAAGAAACGCGCAAGGGCAAAAGCGCGTTTGCCGCCATCGATACCGGCTTCCGCCGCGCCTATTCGACGATTATCGATGGTAACATGACGGCGCTGATCGCAGCGGCGATCCTGTTCTGGTTCGGTACCGGCCCGGTCCGCGGCTTTGCTGTGACCATGGCGCTCGGCCTGATCATCTCGATGTTCACGTCTGTCGCGTTCGTTCGCGTCACGATGATCGAGATCACACGCCGTCGTAAGCTGAAGGTCCTGAACATCAAGCCGATGATCCCGATGATGTTCAATCCCTACGGCCGCCACATCCAGTTCATGAAGGCTCGCTTCTTCGGCGTGACGGTCTCGGCGCTTCTGTCGATCGCCTCGGTCGTCCTCTTCATCCATCCGGGTCTCAACTACGGCGTCGACTTCCGGGGCGGCATCCAGATGTCGGTCAAGACGCAGGAGGCAGCCGATCTCGGCCGCTTCCGCGAAGGCTTGAACAGCCTTGGCCTCGGTGAAGTCTCCCTCCAGACCTACGGCGACAACAACACCATGGCGGTGCGTGCGCAGCGTCAGGAAGGTGGGGAAGAAGCCCAGACGGCAGCCGTTGAAAAGCTGAAGGCGGAGATCGTCAAGATCGACCCGTCGGCAACCGTTACCGGCACCGACGTCATCGGTCCGAAGGTCAGCGGCGAGCTCGCCTGGGCCGGCATCCTGTCGGTTGTGATCGCAAGCTTGGCGATGCTTTTCTACATCTGGTATCGCTTCGAATGGCCATTCGCTGTCGGCGCTATCGTCACGCTCATCCTCGACGTGACCAAGGCGATCGGTTTCTTCGCGCTGACCGGCCTCGACTTCAACTTGACCGCCATCGCAGCCATCCTGACGCTCGTCGGCTATTCGGTGAACGACAAGGTCGTGGTCTATGACCGCATGCGTGAAAACATGCGCCTCTACAAGTCGATGCCGCTGCGCGAGATCATCGACCGGTCGATCAACGAGACGCTCGCACGAAGCCTCTACACCAACGCGACGGCGTTCCTTGCCCTGCTGCCGATGGCGATCTGGGGCGGCAGCGCGGTCTCGAGCTTCGCGATCCCGATGGTCTTCGGCATTCTCGTTGCCGGCGCGTCGTCGGTCTTCATCGCAGCACCGATCCTGCTCTTCCTCGGCGACTGGCGTCGTCGCCACGGCAAGGCCATTGCTGCGGCCGAACCCGAAGCAGAAATCATCCCTCCGGAAGAGGGCCAGCCGCGCAAGACCGCCGGCTGAGTGCTAGTGAGATGAAACGAAATGAGGGCGCCGGTTGCGGAACCCGCGCCCTCTTTCTATTCTCGCCCGACTGGGAGGTTCTGCAGCATGTCGTCCGAGCAACCGATTGAATCGACTGAAAACGAGGAGCGCATTCGGCGCTTCCTGGCAATCGCCTCGCAGGATCTGCAATCGCCGCCGCGAGACATCGCGATGTACGCGGAAATCCTGCTCGACGACTTGGCCGGCAAGCTCGACGGCGACCAGTTGAAGAGCCGGGCCTGGTGCCGACCCCACTTATCAGTACAAGATCTTCGACGCCTTCTGGAAGCTGCCGCAGGCAGGCCGACCCGCCGGCCCGGGGTTTGGCCTCACGGCCGCGCGAGAAATGCTGCGCGGGCTCGATGTCAGCATCCGCCTACATGCTCAAGCCGCCGACCCTTCAGCAATTCCGCGAAGTGTTGGACGGACTGGACAGTTTGAATTTGCAGGCGCGTGTAGATAGCTTAGTTCCTTATGCGGAACCTTCGAGGCAAACCCCAATTATAACGGCATGACGTTTATACTTGCACTAATGCTGGCGATGGCGACGCCTCCCAATCCATCCGGACTGTATTCAATGGTATCTGGCATCCATCACGTGACCCTCCTGACCCGAAAGGTGCAGGCAAACGTGGATTTCTACGCGGGTTTTCTCGGCATGCGGCTGGTCAAGCAGACCGCCGGATTCGAAGACGCCACGCAGCTTCATCTCTTCTACGGGGACGGCGTTGGCAGCCCCGGCTCGTTGGTGACCTTCCTTGTATGGGAAGACGGTTCACCCGGCCGCGTCGGCCACAGCCAGATCGGTGAGCTGTCGCTTGCGATCGATCCATCGAGCATCGGCTATTGGCTCACCCGCTGCATGAGTTTCGGACTTCGCTCTGAAGGCCCGGCCGATGAGTTTGGCGAACCTGTGCTGCGGCTGAAGGACCCCGACAATATCATCGTCAAGCTCGCCGGCGCCCGTGATCTGAAGTCGCCCGCTACCTGGGACGGCGCGGGCGTTCCGGTCGAACACGCCATTCAGCGGGTACGCGGCGTCACCATGCTCACCGAGAAACCGGCCGAAAGCCGTGACTTCGCGGAGCGTCATTTCGGCTATCGCTTCCAGGAAACGCGCGGCAATATCGACCGGCTTGTCTCGGAATCGGGCGATATTGTCGACATCAGGAATGCCCAGGGCTTCTGGTCCGGCGCGCCCGGTACCGGGACGGCCGATCACGTCGCCTTCCGCGCCGTAGACGAGAAGCAACTTCACAAGGTGCAAGATGCCCTGAAAGAAAGCGGCGCGTCGGCGACGAACCTGCACGATCGCAAGTATTTCGAATCGCTCTATGCCCGCGAGCCAGGCGGCACACTGATCGAATTGGCGACAGACAAGCCCGGCATGATGGTGGACGAG
>Ga0102588_1001544_pt1 | contig 16597 bp, 16 predicted proteins | sample AraplaMF_Col_mMS_FD_76854 | JGI IMG/M metagenome (GOLD analysis project Ga0102588, IMG submission 76854) | Arabidopsis root microbial communities from the University of North Carolina, USA - plate scrape MF_Col_mMS (SPADES assembly) (version 2) | ecosystem: Host-associated > Plants > Roots >...
TGAAGGGGGACGGCCGCGGGGCCGCGGAAGGGCTGCGCGCGCCACCCCCCCTCCGGGCCCCCTCCCGCTTCCCACGAAAAACGACCTGCGCTGCTGCGCAGGTCTGTGCCATTACCAGGCTTTGACGTCGGTCACGACGACCGTGTAATCCTGCATGTCGGCCGAGTAACGGAACAGGCGGCCGAGGTCGAAATCGACGCTCTTGCCCGGCTCGATGTTCGACGTGCCTGCCGGCCAGCCCTGCTTGCTCGCGATCACCTTGCCCGTGGCGTCCTTCGCGTCGATGCGGATCTGGGCGGCGGCGGCTTCCGGGCACTTGTTGACGAGGTTGCCCTTCATGCTGAAGCGCGGCTGGCCCGAACCCTGCTGCAGCTTCACGGCAAAACCGTCGACCGAGAAATCCTTGGCGGCGCAGGCCGCGTGGGCGGACAGCGGCGCGGCGATGAACAGGGCGGCGGCGATAGCGATCTTCTTCATGGGTGTTACCTGTGCGATAGGGAAGCGGTACAGCCTCGTGAGAGGGTGTTCAACCTACCTATCGGCCAGGGCGAAGATGACTTGAGGTTTTTTTGCAGGCCTGGCTGCCCCCCCGTAGGAGCGCGCCTGCGCGCGACAGCTGTTGAAGCCGTGAGCAGCAGGGCCTGAGCTCTTTCGCGAAAAACTGTCGCGCGCAGGCGCGCTCCTACATCGCCACGGCGAACAGGTCCGCCATCGGCTCCGCTTCGGGTTCGAACCACCGCTTCACCGGCGCGAAGCTGCGCCGGTGGGCATCGCAAGGCCCCAGCCGGCCCAGCGCATCGAGATGCTCGGGCACGCCGTAGCCCTTGTGCCGGGCGAAGCCGTAACCTGGATGCAGCGCGTCGAGCGCCTGCATGTGCCGGTCGCGGCTGACCTTGGCGAGGATGGACGCCGCGCTGATCGCGGGCTCGGTGGCGTCGCCGCCGATGACGGCGCGGCCTTCGCAGGGCAGGGTGCGCGGCAGGCGGTTGCCGTCGATCAGGGCGATGTGCGGCAGCAGCGACAGACCCATCAACGAGCGCGTCATGCCGACCATCGTGGCCTGGAAGATGTTGATTCGGTCGATCTCCTCGCGCTCCACGAAGATCACGCAATGGGCGAGCGCGCGCTCCACGATGCGGCCGTAGAGCTTCTCTCGGACATCTTCGGCGAGCTGCTTGGAATCGTTCAGGCCGCGAATGGGCCGGGCGGGATCGAGGATCACGGCCGCGACCACCACGGGCCCGGCGAGCGGGCCGCGCCCGGCCTCGTCGACGCCGGCGACGACGAGGTCGCGGGCGAGTTGGGAGCTGACGTTGCGCTTGCGGGGCATGGGCGCGAGCCTAGCGGTCGGCTTTGCCGGCTGGCAAGCGCGCGTCGATGAGATCGGCGACCGCATCGGCCGCGTGGTCGGCCGCGCGACCCTCCAGGCCGCCGCGCAACGATTCGTGCAGGTGTTCGAACGCGGCGACCACGCGACCGCGTCGCTCGCTGTCGCCGAGCAGGTCGAGCGTGGCGCGGGCGAGGTTGTCCGGCGTGCAGTCGTCCTGCATGTACTCCGGCACCAGCCGTTCGCCGGTCAGACCCGCGGCACGCGCGAGGATGTTCGGCAGGCTGTAGACGTCCGTTTTCAGCATGCGCAGCAGCTTCGCGATGCGGTAGCTCGTGGGCGACACGCGATAGCCGACCACCATCGGGCGTTTCGCCAGCATGGCCTCCAGCGTCGCCGTGCCCGACGCGAGCAGCACGGCATCGGCGGCGACCATCGCCTCGTGCGAGTGGCCGTCGGTGAGCAGCGGTGGCGTGCCCGGGAAGCCTGCAAGAAGGGTGTCCAGTCGCGCGCGCACGCGATCGTTGGCCGCGGGCACGACGATCCGCAGCTGTGGCATGGCGGCCGCCACGCGCCGGGCGGCATCGATGAAGGTGGCGCCGACGCGCTCGATCTCGCTCGGTCGGCTGCCCGGCAACACGGCGAGCACGGGGCTGTGGTGTGGCAGGCCGAGCGCGTCGCGCGCGGCGTCGCGGTCGGACACCATCGGAAAGCGATCGGCGAGCGGGTGCCCGACGAAGCGGGCATCGACGCCGTGCTTGCGATAGATCGGCGGTTCCATCGGGAACAGGCAGAGCACGCGTTCGGCCGAGCGGCCGATCTTCTCCGCGCGCTTCTCGCGCCAGGCCCAGACAGACGGGCTGACGTAATGCACCGTCGTCAGGCCGGCCTCTTTGAGCTTGCGTTCCACGCCGAGATTGAAGTCGGGCGCGTCGATGCCGATCACGATCGTCGGCCGCGCGTCGAGCAGGCGCGCGAGCAGCGCCTTGCGCAGCTTCAGCAGGCGCGGCAGATGGCTGACGACCTCGGCGAAGCCCATGACGGACAGTTCGCGGATGTCGTACCAGGACTCGAAGCCTTTCGCGAGCATGCGCGCGCCGCCGACGCCCACGAACCGGGCGTGCGGATAACGCGTGCGAAGCGCTTCGATGAGTTCGGCGCCGAGCTGGTCGCCGGAGTCTTCGCCTGCGACGAGGGCGACGAGAGGGGAGGCGTCGGAGGGGGCGGTCTGCTGCATGGTGATGGGTCTCCCGCAGCCGGATCGCCGGCCTTGCGAAACACCGGCGCCATGACGGCGCCGGCGATTGTTACCGGGCGAGCGAGCGCTCGCTGCGATCGATGAACTCGAGCATCTGACGGACATCGTCGCTGGTTTCCGCCTGCGCGAGCAGCTGCTCGCGCGCTTCGGCCAGCGGCAGGCCCGCCATGTAGAGCGTGCGATAGGCGCGCTTGATGGCGGCGATGCGGTTGGTGTCGAAACCGCGGCGCTTCAGGCCTTCGCTGTTGATGCCGCGCGGGCGGCCGCGGGTTTCGTTGGCCATCATCACGAACGGCGGCACGTCCGACCCCACGAGGCAGCCCATGCCGATGAACGCATGCGCACCCACCTTGCAGAACTGGTGCACGCCGGAGTAGCCCGACATGATCGTCCAGTCGCCGATTTCCGCATGCCCGGCGAGCGCCGAATAATTGGAAAACACGATGTGGTTGCCCACCTGGCAATCGTGCGCGATGTGCACGTAGGCGAGCAGCCAGTTGTCGTTGCCGATGCGCGTGATGCCGCCACCGTCGCCGGTGCCGCGGTTGATCGTGACGAACTCGCGGATGAGGTTGCGATCGCCGATCACGACCTCGGTGCGCTCGCCCTGCCACTTTTTGTCCTGCGGCGGTCCGCCGATCGAGGCGAACTGCGAGATCCGGTTGTCGCGACCGATCACCGTGGGACCTTCGATCACCACGTGCGGGCCGATACTGGTTCCCTCACCGATGACCACGTCGGCACCGATCACGCTGAACGCGCCGATGCTGACGTTGTCGGCGATGCGCGCGGACGGATCGATCTGCGCGGTGGGATGGATCATTTGTCGCTCCTGGCGGCGCACATCAGCTCGCAGCACGCGACGACCTTGCCGTCGACCGAGGCCTGCGCCTCGAACAGGCCCATGCCGCGGATCAGGCGCTTCAGCGACACCTGCATCACCAGCTGGTCGCCCGGCGCGACGACAGCGGAGAAGCGCGCGTTGTCGACCTTCACGAGATAGAAGAGCGGGCTGCCCGACTGGCCGTCGACCTGGCTCGTGATCTGCGTGAGCAGGCCGGCCGTCTGCGCCATGGCCTCGACGATGAGCACGCCCGGCATCACCGGGTGGCCGGGGAAATGACCCTGGAAGAACGGCTCGTTGATCGTGACGTTCTTGATCGCCGTGATCGTCTTGCCGGGCTCGATCGCCGTGACGCGGTCGACCAGCAGGAACGGGTAACGGTGGGGCAGGAGTCGCTGGATCTGCTCCACGTCGACGGGGAGCGTCACGGCGGCTTTCAGTTCGGTCATTGTCCTTGGTCCTTCTTTTCCAGCGCCGTCAGGCGGCGCGCGTACTCGTCGAGATGTTTCATGCGCGCCGCGTTGCGCCGCCACTGGCGGTTTTCCTGCAGCGGGGAGCCGGACGAGTATTCGCCCGGTTCCCTGATCGATGCCGTCACGAGGCTTTTCGCCGTGATGGTAACCCGGTCGGCCAGTTCGAGGTGGCCGAGGATGCCCGCGTTGCCGCCGATGAGGCAGTAACGGCCGATTTTCGCGCTGCCGGCGACGGCGGAACAGCCCGCCATGGCCGTGTGCGCGCCAATGTGCACGTTGTGGGCGATCTGGATCTGGTTGTCGAGGCGGACGTCTTCCTCGAGCACGGTGTCTTCGAGCGCGCCGCGGTCGATCGTGGTGTTCGCCCCGATTTCACAGTCGTCACCGATGCGGACGCCGCCGAGCTGGGGCAATTTCACCCAATGGTCGCGATCGAACGCGATGCCGAAGCCGTCCGAGCCGATCACGGCGCCCGGGTGCACGAGCACGCGCTGCCCCAGCGTGACGCGGATCACCAGTGTCACGCGCGCGACGAGGCGGCAGTCGGCGCCGACGACGCAGCCGGGGCCGATCGTGCAGTGCGGGCCCAGGATGGCGCCTTCCTCGATCACGGCACCGTCTTCGACGACGCAGCAGGGGCCGATGCTCGCCGTGGGATGCACGCGCGCGGAGGCCGCCACGACGGCGCTGGCGTGGATGCCCCGCGGGGCCGCGGCGTGTTTCTCGAACAGCGCCGCGATCTTCGCGTAGGCCACGTAGGGGTCTTTCGCCACGAGTGCCGCGCCGTCGCGCAAGGGGAGGGCGTCGGCGTGGAGCACCACGATACCGGCCCGGGATTCGGCGAGCTGCGAGGTGTACTTCGGATTCGAAAGGAATGTGAACTGGCTGCTCGTGGCAGCGGCCAGCGTGCCGACGCCGTCGACGACAGTGGCCGGATCGCCATGCGCTTCCAGTCCGAAGCGTTCGGCCAGTTCGGCCAGGGTGAATTGCGGGTTTCCGCTCACGGAAAGCTCCCAAAAGAAAGGGGTGGCGGGGCACATGCCCGGCCACCCCGGTGATTGTACAGGGGCGTTCGCCGCTGCTTAGAACTGGTTGCCGAACGTGAACTGGATGCGCTCGACGAAGCGGTTGTCGGCGTCCTTCTTACGGAACGGCACGGCGAAGTTGATGATCAGCGGGCCGATCGGCGCCTGCCACTGCAGCGACAGACCGGTGGAGGCGCGCAGGTCGCTGGCATCGAACGAGCCGTAGTCCTTGTAGACGTTACCGACGTCGACGAACCAGGACACGCGGGCCGTGTTCACGTCCTTCAGGAACGGCAGCGGCAGGAAGACCTGCGCCGTGCCGAGCACCTTGAACGCGCCACCGACCGGCTGGCCGTAGCTGTAGTAGCCGCCCGAGCACTGGCCACGGCTGTTCGGCACCGACGTGGTGCTGCCGCCGTCGCACAGGCGGGGGCCCAGGGTGTTGTCCTGGAAGCCACGGACGTCGCGGACGCCGCCGGCGTAGTAGTTCTCCCAGAACGGGAACTGGACCTTGTCACCCTTGTTGTAGATCTTGGTCGGGTTGGCGGGGTCTGCCGGATTGTAAGCGTAGCCGTCGTTGTCGTACGTCTGGCCGTAGGTCTTGCCGTAGCCGACCTGGCCGTCGAGGTAGAGCACGAAGCCCTTGCCGATCGGCCAGTAGTGGTTGGCTTCGCCGAAGATCTTGTAGTACTGCACCGTGGAGCCCGGCAGCGAGCCCGACACCGACGCCGACAGCTGGCCACCGCGCGTGGGCGCCCAGTAGCTGTTGCGCGTGTCGTGGGTGTAGCCGAGGCTCGACGTCCACGAGTGGATCGTCTTGTTGCCGAGGGCGTTCTGGTAGGCGATCAGCTGGCCCGGCGAGAGCACCGACGTGTTGATCAGGTTGGAACTGACGCCCAGGCTGGTCGACAGCGAGTCGAAGTCGCTGATGGGAATCGACAGCGTGGTTTCGAACGACTTCGTGCTGTACGTGTAGTTCGCCAGATCGGTGTCGCCGTAATCGAGCTTGCTGTAGCCCAGGTTGTAACCGATCGCGATGCCCGAGTCCGTGAGGTACGGGTTCGTGTAGCTCGCGTTGATGCGCTTGTAGTAAGTGCTGGTTTCCGCCGCGATCGAGAAGCGGTCGCCCGTACCCAGGAAGTTGTTCTGCGACACCGAGGCCGACAGGATGATGCCCGAGTACTGCGAGTAGCCGACGCCGAACATCAGCGAACCGGCCGACTGCTCTTCGACCTTCGCGGTGAGATCGACCTGGTCGACCGTGCCGGGCACGAGCGCCTTGTCGATGTCGACGGTCTTGAAGTAGCCGAGACGCTGCAAGCGCGTCTTCGAGCGGTCGATGGCGCCCTGCGAATACCACGCGCCTTCGAGCTGGCGCATTTCGCGACGCAGCACCTCGTCTTCCGTGCGGGTGTTGCCCTGGAAGACCACGCGGCGCACGTAGACGCGCTTGCCCGGCTCGATGAAGAGCGTGAGGTCGGCGGTGCGCTTGTCCTTGTCCAGCTTCGGAATCGGCGTGACCTTCGCGAAGGCATAGCCGATGTTCGCGAGGATGGCCTTGATCGCGTCGGTGCTGGCTTCGATGGCGGCGCGGTTGAACGTGTCGCCCTTGTGGATGTAGACCAGCTTGCGCAGGGTCTCCTCCGGCAGGATCAGTTCGCCCAGCAGCTTCACGTCGGAGACGGTATAGACCTCGCCTTCCTTGACGCTGGCGTCGACGTACATGGCGCGCTTGTCCGGGCTGATCGCCACCTGCGTGGAATCGATACCGAAGTCGGCGTAGCCGCGGTTCATGTAGTAGTTGCTGAGCTTTTCCAGATCGCCCGAGAGCTTCTCGCGCGAGTACTGGTCGTCCTTCGAATACCAGGACAGCCAGTTGGACGTATTCGACTCGAAGCCTTCGCGGATCTGCTTGTCCGAGAACGCCTTGTTGCCGATGACGTTGATCTCCTTGATCTTCGAGGCCTTGCCTTCGCGGATCTCGATGTCGATCGACACCCGGTTACGGTCGAGGCGCGTCACGTGCGGGTCGACCGACACGTTGTACTTGCCGCGGTTGTAGTACTGGCGGATGAGTTCCTGCTGCACGCGATCGAGCGACAGGCGATCGAAGGTCTCGCCCTCGGCGAGGCCGATCTCCTTGAGGCCCTTGCGGAGGTCGTCTTCCTTGATGTCCTTGTTGCCGCGCAGCGTGAGCTTGGCGATGGCCGGACGCTCGACGACCTTGATGACGAGGATGTCGCCCTGACGGTCGAGTTCGATGTCGCTGAAGAACTTGGTCTGGTACAGGGCGCGAATGGCGGCCTGGGCCTTGTCGTCGCTCAGGGTCTCGCCCTTCTCGATCGGCAGGTAGCTCAGCACCGTGCCTTGCGCGATGCGCGTCAGGCCATCGATACGGATGTCGGACACGACAAACGGCTCGAAGGCAAGCGCATTGGCGGACAGGGAGGCGAGCAGGATCAGGGCGGCGATACGCTTCATCGTCGATTCCGTTGGGTTAATTCCAGTCGACGGCGGACGAGGCCGGCGACCAAAGAGGAGCACGCGCCGGACTCATGCCCGGCGTCGTCTGGCGCGGGAAGCGGTTGCGTCCGTAGCCTTCGGTGATGCGATTGCGCCGTGCGACGCTCGTCACGAGACGAGCATTCGCTGGATGTCGTTGAAGAACGCCAGCCCCATCAGCGTGAACAAGAGGACGATGCCTACATATTGGCCAGCGATCATGGTGCGTTCGCTGACCGGGCTGCCCTTGATCAACTCGATAAGGTAATACAGCAGGTGTCCACCGTCCAAGACCGGGATCGGCAGCAGGTTGAGGATGGCGAGGCTGAGCGACACCAGGGCGAGGAAGTTCAGGAACCAGCCGAGGCCCCGGTTGGCCGAATCGTTGGCCACCTGCGCGATGCCGATGACGCCGGACAGGTTCTTCGTGGACGCCTGGCCCGAGAGCATCTTGCCGATCAGGTTGAACGTGGAGGTGGTGCCCGCCCACGTCGCGCGCAGCGACTCGCTGAAGGCGCGGGCCGGCCCGTAGCGAAGCGTGGCTTCTTCCAGGGGCTGGCGCGCGACGCCGATCAGCCAGCGGGTAGGCTGGCCCTGTTCGGACTTCATCCGGGCCGTGACGTCGAAAGTCATCGGCTGGCCGTTACGCAGGATCGCGACGTTCAGCTTCGGCGAAACCGCCGCCAGCTCGGGCACCAGACGGGTGAAATCGTTGAAATCGTCGACGGGCTTGCCGTTGACGCTGACGATCCGGTCGCCCGCTCGCATGCCTGCGAGAGCCGCGGGATCGCCCGCCACCGCTTCGCCGACCACGGGCGGCGACTGCAGGCCGAGGCCCAGCTGGGTGAATTTCTTGCCGATGTCGCCGGTGGCGTCGAGGCGCTGCAGCGGCAGCACGACGTCGCGCTGCGCGCCGTCGGTGCCGGTGACGCGCACGGGCAGGGGCTCGGTGCCGAGCAGGCCGTTGGCCAGAACCTCGGTCGCGTCGCTCCACGTGGCCACCGGATCGCCGTTCATGGCGACGAGGCGGTCGCCCGGGCGGATGCCCGCGGTGGCGGCCACGCTGCCCGTGGAAGCGGTGACGATGGGCGCGACGTCGGGCTTGCCGACCATGTACATCGCCCAGAAGGCGGCGATGGTGAAGATGAGGTTGAACGCGGGGCCGGCGGCGACGATGGCGATGCGCTTCCACACCGACTTGCCGGTGAACTCCTCGTTCGCGTCGGACGCGGACACCTCGCCTTCGCGGGCGTCGAGCATCTTCACGTAGCCGCCCAGCGGAATCGCGGCGATCTGGTATTCGGTGCCGTCCTTCGCCACGCGGCGCCACAGCGGGCGACCGAAACCCACGGAAAAGCGCAGCACGCGCACGCCACAGCGGCGCGCGACCCAGTAATGGCCGAATTCGTGGAAGGTCACCAGCACGCCGAGCGTAACCAGCAGCCAGAACACGGAACCTAGGACGGGGCTCATCGGGGAGGGTGGGTCTCGGTCGGAAAAAACGTTGGAGTGGAACGAGTTTAGCAGTAAGCGCGGTGCAGGACTTCCCGTGCCGTCCGCCGTGCTTCCTCATCCCGCCCCACGAGGGTCTGGACATCGACCACGGGTTTGGCCGGCAGTTCCTCAAGAACGCGCTCGACGACCTCGGCGATACCGAGGAAGGGGAGGGATCCGGCGAGGAACGCCTCGACGGCGACCTCGTTGGCGGCGTTGAGCACCGCCGTGGCGTCGCCGCCCTCGCGCAGGGCCGCGAAGGCCAGCGCGAGACAGCGGAAGGTGTCGGTGTCGGGGCGTTCGAAATCCAGGCGCGCGTGGGCCGCCAGGTCGAGCGGCGGCACGCCGGCGTCGATCCGCTCCGGATACGCGAGGGCGCAGGCGATGGCGGTGCGCATGTCCGGGTTGCCGAGCTGGGCGAGCACCGAGCCGTCGACGTAATCGACCATGGAATGCACGAGGCTCTGTGGATGCACCACCACCTCGATGGTGTCCACCGGGGCCGCGAACAGGTGGTGGGCCTCGATGACCTCGAGCCCCTTGTTCATCAGCGTGGCGGAATCCACCGAGATCTTGCGACCCATCGACCACTTGGGGTGGGCGCAGGCCTGGTCGGGAGTGATCGTGCCGAGATCGGCCCGGGTGCGCCCGCGAAACGGGCCGCCGGAGGCGGTGAGGATAAGGCGGCGCACGCCGGCCCGGCGCAGGTCCGGTCGACCGCCCGGCAGGCACTGGAAGATGGCGTTGTGTTCGGAATCGACGGGGATCAGGTCGCCGCCGCCCAGGCGCAGGGCCTCGAGCAGCAGTTCGCCGGCCATCACGATCGATTCCTTGTTGGCGAGCAGCAGCCGCTTGCCGGCGCGTGCGGCGGCGAGCGTGGAATCCAGCCCGGCGGCGCCGACGATGGCGGCGACCACGGTGTCGCAGAGCGGCCCGGCCGCGGCCGCGGTGACGGCATCGGCACCGGACGCGACCTCGCAACGGACGCCGGCGGCGGCGAGGCGACGGGCCAGATCGGCTTCCATCGCGGGATCCGCGACGATGGCCAGATCGGGGCGGAACCGTTCGCACAGAGCGGCAAGACCGGCCGTGTCGCGATGGGCGACGAGCACCGAAGCACGGAAGCGCTCCGGGTGGCGGCCGATCACGTCGAGCGTGCTGGTACCGATGGAGCCGGTGGCACCCATCACGGCGACGTTGCGCGGAGCCATATCGTTACAGCCCCAGGAGCAGCTTGCCGGCGACGAACACCGGTATCGCGGCGAACACGCTGTCGAGGCGATCGAGCAGGCCGCCGTGCCCCGGGAACAGGCTGCCGGAATCCTTCACGCACGCGTGGCGCTTCATCAGGCTCTCGAAGAGGTCGCCCACGACCGCCACGGCCACGGTCACCACGCCGAGCACGAGCAGGCCGACGAGCTGGCCGCCGTCGCGCACGCCGAGCAGGAACCCGCCGAGCAGGGCGACGAAACCGCCCGCGACCACCGCGCCGTAGACGCCGGCCCACGTCTTGCCCGGGCTGACGCGCGGTGCGAGCTTGCGGCCGCCGAAGTGACGGCCGCTGAAATAGGCGCCGGTGTCGGCGGCCCACACGATGACGAGCGCGAGCAGGACCCACCAGGGGCCACGCACGCTTTCGTGCAGCAGGGTCGCGGCGGCGAGCGTCGGTACGATGACGAGTGCGCCGGCTCCGATCTTGAGCATGCGGTTCTCGGCGTTCGGCGCGGCCGCGAACGTGAAATGGCGCAGCCAGAAGCAGCAGCCGATCCACCAGGCCACGCCCGCCAGCGTCAGCACCGTCAGCAGGCCCGGTGTGCGCACGAGCAGCAGCGCGACGAAGATCGCGGCGGCGCCCGCGGCGACGATGCCCCGGCCTACCACGGTGCGGCAGCCGGCGAGCAGGCTCCATTCCCACGCGGCGCCGACGAACACGATGGCGACGACCGACGCGAAGAACACCGTCGGCGGCAGGAGGATGAGCGCCAGGACCAGGGGAATCAGGATCGCGGCGGTAGTGATGCGTTGCTTCAGCATGGGTATCCGGCGTCAGCCCGCGACCTGCTCGCCGGTGCGCCCGTAACGGCGCTCGCGGCGGGCGTAGTCGTCCAGCGCCTCGTCGAGGCTTTCCTGGTCGACGTCGGGCCAGAGGGTGTCGGTGAAATAGAGCTCGGCGTAGGCGATCTGCCAGAGCAGGAAGTTGCTCACACGGCGTTCGCCGCCCGTGCGGATGAAAAGATCGAGGGGTGGCTGGTCGGCGAGGCAGGTATAACGATGGAGGCGCTCTTCGTCGATCTCGTCGATGCCGAACTCTCCGCGGGCGGCGGCCTCGGCGGCAAGGCGCGCGGCGCGCGCGATATCCCAGCGCCCGCCGTAATTCACCGCGACGTTCATGTTCAGCGCCGTGTTGCCCGACGTGCGGTCCATGGCGCCGAGCATGCGCTCGCGCAACTCGGGCGCGAAGGCGTCGAGGTCGCCCACGAAACGAATGCGGACGCCGTTGCCGTGCAGCTCGTCGACCTCGCGGTCGATGGCCTTCAGGAACAGCTCCATCAGGGCGGACACTTCGGTCGGCGGGCGCTGCCAGTTCTCGCTGGAGAACGCGAACAGCGTGAGCGACGCGATGCCGCGACGCAGGCAGAACTCCACGGCGTTGCGCACCGCTTTCTGCCCGGCGTGGTGGCCGAACGTGCGCGGGCGAAAGCGCTGTTTCGCCCAGCGACCGTTGCCATCCATGACGATGGCGAGGTGGCGGGGAACCCGTGCGTCGGGTTTCGCTGCCATGGGAGGCGACCGATGGCGCGTCAGAGCGCCATCAGCTCCTTTTCCTTTTCCGCGACGACGTTGTCGACTTCCTTGACGTACTTGTCGGTCAGCTTCTGGATATCGTCGTCGGCGCGCTTCTTGTCGTCTTCGGTGACCGTTTTGTCTTTCAGCAGCTTGTCGACGTGCTGGATGGCATCGCGACGGACGTTGCGGATGGCGATCTTCGCGGCCTCGCCTTCCTTCGACACGCTCTTGGCGAGCTCCTTGCGGCGCTCTTCGGTCGGCGGCGGGAAGTTGAGGCGAATGTCCATGCCCATGGTGGTGGGCGTGATGCCGAGATCGGACGCCATGATGGCCTTCTCGATCGGGCCGACCATGCTCTTGTCGAACGGCTTCACCGACAGGGAGCGGGCGTCGGGCGTGGTCACGTTTGCGACCTGCGCGAGCGGGGTGGGCGAACCGTAGTAGGGCACCACGATGTTCTCGAGGATCGACGGGTTGGCGCGACCGGTGCGGATCGTCTTCAGGTCGTGCTTGAGCGAGTCGATGCTCTTGCCCATGCGGGTCTCAGCATCTTTCTTGATGTCGTTGATCATGGGCTTGTTTCCGGTGGAACGGGTCAGCAGGCGAGTATAGCAGCGCACGCGGTGCGGCCGTGCCGCACCGCGCCAAGGCGCGCGGGAGCGCCGGGGGCGTCAGCCCGCGTCGACGAGCGTGCCGACCGGCTCGCCCTTCATGATCTTCATGAGGTTGCCGGGCTGAGTCATGTCGTAGATGCGCAGCGGCAGCTTGTTCTCGCGGCACAGGGCGATGGCGGCCGTGTCCATGACCTCGAGGCGACGCTCGATCACCTGGTTGTACGTGAGGTGCTCGTAGCGCTCGGCCGTCGGGTCGCGCTTCGGATCGGCCGAGTACACGCCGTCGACCTTGGTGGCCTTCAGCAGCAGGTCGGCGCCCACTTCCACGGCACGCAGCGCGGCGGCCGAATCGGTGGTGAAGAACGGGTTGCCGATGCCGGCCGCGAAGAGGGCGACGCGGCCCTTTTCCAGGTGGCGGATGGCGCGGCGACGGATGAAGTCTTCGCAGACTTCGTTGATCTTGATCGCGCTCATGGTGCGGGCTTCGCCGCCGAGCTTCTCGATGGCGTCCTGCATGGCGAGCGCGTTCATGACGGTGGCGAGCATGCCCATGTGGTCGCCGGTGACGCGATCCATGCCGGACGCGGCGAGGCCGGCGCCACGGAAGATGTTGCCGCCGCCGATCACGACGCCGATCTGCACGCCCGCCTCGCGCACTTCGAGGATTTCCTTCGCGAGCCGGCCGATCACCTTGGGATCGATGCCGTAATCTTCGCTGCCCATAAGGGCTTCTCCGGAGAGCTTGAGCAGGATGCGGCGGTGGTTCAGCGGATTGCTCATGGGGGATCTCCGAATTGTGTGGGGCAAAACGACCGTAGTTTAACCTGCGGATCGTTGTTACAGGTATGTGAAAAACTGTCGCGGGTTCACACCGGCGAGATCTCGCAAGCCCGTCGGTGGAGCCAGCCTGCTGGCGATGGGTGCTTGCCGCGAGCACTCATCGCCAGCAGGCTGGCTCCCACCAGAAAGCAAAAAAAAAGGCCGCGATCGCTCGCGGCCCTTTCTTTCCGGCGGGTGGGTGGCTTACGCCAGGCCAGCCTGCTTCATCACTTCGGCGGCGAAATCGTCCACCACCTTCTCGATGCCTTCGCCAACGGCCAGGCGCTGCACCGACACGATCTCGGCGCCGCCCTTCTTCAGGGCCTCGGCGACGGTGACGTCGCCGTCGAGCACGTACGGCTGACCGACGAGGGTCACTTCGGCAAGGATCTTGTTGACCTTGCCCGAGACGATCTTCTCGAGGATCTCGGCCGGCTTGGCCTTTTCCTTGTCGGACATCTTCGAGAGTTCGATTTCCTTTTCCTTCTCGAGGAAGTCGGACGGAACGTCCTTCTCGCTGACGAACTTCGGGTTCATCGCGGCGACGTGCATCGCGATGCCCTTGGCCAGCTCTTCCGAGCCGCCCTTCAGGGCCACCAGCACGCCGATGCGGCCGCTGTGCGAGTAGGCGCCGATCGGGCCGTCGTTCTCGACTTCGGCCATGCGACGCACTTCGAACTTCTCGCCGATGGTCAGCGTGAGGGCCTTGGCGCTGTCTTCGACGGTGGAGTCGCCCAGCTTGGCGGCCTTCAGCGCGTCGATGTCGTTGACGCCCGACTCGAGCGCGACGTTGGCGACGTCCTTGGTGAACTGGATGAACTGCTCGTTGCGCGACGAGAAGTCGGTCTCGCTGTTCACTTCGACCAGGACGGCCTTGCCGGACTTGCTGGCAACGGCGATCAGGCCTTCGGCGGCGACGCGGTCGGCCTTCTTGTCAGCCTTGGCCAGACCGTTCTTGCGCAGCCATTCCATTGCCGCTTCGATGTCGCCGTTGTTTTCGACGAGTGCCTTCTTGCACTCCATCATGCCGACGCCGGAACGCTCGCGCAGATCCTTGACGAGGCTTGCGGTGATCTCAGCCATGGTAATTCCTCAGAGTTTGATGGGCGCCGCGGCAAGGGTGCCGCGGCGCCGGTGAAGCGGAAGAGCGTGTAACGGGGTGGGGCGCTTACGCGCGGCCACGACCACCGTCACGGCCGCCTTCGCGACGCGGGGCGCCCTTCTTGGCCGGGGCGCCGCGACGATCGCCGCGCTGGGCCTCGTCCTTGGCGACCGGGTTGCCTTCTTCGTCCAGCTCGACGAACTCGTTCGCGTCGCCGCGGGCGGCGTGCGGAGCGGCGGCCTTGCCTTCCAGGATGGAGTCGGCAGCGGCGCGGGCGTAGAGCTGGATGGCGCGGATGGCGTCGTCGTTACCCGGGATGGCGTAGTCGACGAGGGCCGGGTCGTAGTTGGTATCGACGACGGCGACGACCGGGATGCCGAGCTTGCGGGCTTCCTGGACGGCGATGTCTTCGTGACCGATGTCGACGATGAACAGGGCGTCCGGCAGACGGTTCATGTCCTTGATGCCGCCCAGCGAGTTCTGCAGCTTCTCGCGCTCGCGACGACGGGCCAGCACTTCGTGCTTGACCAGGCGGTCGAACGAACCGTCGGTTTCGGCGGCTTCGAGTTCCTTCAGGCGGGCGACCGACTGCTTGACCGTGCGGAAGTTGGTCAGCATGCCGCCGAGCCAGCGGGCGGTGACGAACGGCTGGCCAGCGCGGCCGGCTTCTTCGGCGAGGGCCTCACGGGCCGAACGCTTGGTGCCCACGAACAGGATGGTGCCGCCCTTCTGGGCCAGGCCCGAGAGGAAGTTCATCGCGTCGGTGAAGAGCGGAAGGGTCTTCTCGAGGTTGATGATGTGGATCTTGCCGCGGGCGCCGAAGATGTACGGAGCCATCTTGGGGTTCCAGTAACGGGTCTGGTGACCGAAATGGACGCCGGCTTCCAGCATCTCGCGCATGGTGACTTGTGCCATGGAATAACTCCTGGGCGAACCGCTCGAGCGGTTCTATGGGGGTTGGGACCTCCACGCATCCCCGGCTTCGACCCGACCCGGCCGCGGCGCATTTCGCGACGACGGTGGGGCAGGCACCCCGAAGGCGGTGCCGATGCGTGTGTGGCGTTAAAAGCGATGGCAGCGCCGGGCCAATGGTGGCGCCGTGCGGTTACAATCGCGCTTCGATTCGCCGCCGTGGCCACATGACAGTGGCTTCGCCGGTCAGCAAAACTCGCTAATTGTAGCCTTCGGCACCGCCCCGCCGCAAGCCGGGGTGGAATTCCGACAGGGGTGCCGCCATCTGGGATGGCGAGCCCAATCCCCTGAGGGCAAAGGAAAAACCAAAGAGACCCGCCATGGCAGTGCTACCGAAGACCCCCGAAGAGATCCAGTCGATGCGCGAGGCCGGCCGCCTGGCCGCCGAAGTGCTGGCGATGCTGGTGCCTCACGTGAAACCCGGTGTCACCACCGAGTACCTCGACAAGCTGGCCCACGACCACATCGTCAACGTGCAGAAGGCGATTCCGGCCAACGTCGGCTACCGCGGCTATCCGGCCACCACCTGCACGTCGGTCAACCACGTGATCTGCCACGGGATTCCGAGCGCGGCCAAGGTCCTGAAAGACGGCGACATCATCAATATCGACGTCACGGTCATCAAGGATGGCTGGCACGGCGATACCAGCCGCATGTATTTCGTGGGCACGCCGAGCGTGCTGGCGAAGCGCCTCGTCGAGACCACCTACGAGGCGATGATGAAGGGCATCGAGGCCGTGAAGCCCGGCGCCACCCTGGGCGACGTCGGTGCCGCGATCCAGAAGCACGCCGAGGCGGCCGGGTTCTCCGTGGTGCGCGAGTACTGCGGCCACGGCATCGGCAAGGTCTATCACGACGAGCCGCAGGTGCTGCATTACGGCCGCAACGGCACGGGCCTGGAGCTCAAGCCCGGCATGACCTTCACGGTCGAGCCGATGATCAACGCCGGCAAGCCGCAGACCAAGTCGCTGCCCGACGGCTGGACCGTGGTCACCAAGGATCACTCGCTGTCCGCCCAGTGGGAGCACACGATCGCGGTGACGGAAGACGGTTTCGAAATCCTCACGCCCTGGCCCGACGCGGCCTGAGGCGAGGCGTGCCGCGGGTCTGAAAGGTTTGCCGAGCTCTTGTGGGAAGCGCGCTGGCGCGCGAAGGGAGCTCGCGGCAAGCACCCTTCGCGCGCCAGCGCGCTTCCCACAAAAAGCACCAGATGCTTAGTCGATCACTGAACGACGAGGGGCCTTTGACGTGACGTTGCCACCGCTGCCTCGCCTGCCCGCCGTCGTGCCGCGCGCCGGCGTGTCGCCCGCAGCGCGGCGGACGCCCCGCCAGCCGCCTGGCGGCAACGACCCGCACCCCCCCCACCCGGGCCACCGACGC
>Ga0102588_1001555_pt1 | contig 16481 bp, 14 predicted proteins | sample AraplaMF_Col_mMS_FD_76854 | JGI IMG/M metagenome (GOLD analysis project Ga0102588, IMG submission 76854) | Arabidopsis root microbial communities from the University of North Carolina, USA - plate scrape MF_Col_mMS (SPADES assembly) (version 2) | ecosystem: Host-associated > Plants > Roots >...
AGATCATTGCGAAAGGATTTATGCAGGTCGGGAACAAGTTGAACGACGGACTGCATCCAGCCGCCTGCGGTAGATCAGCGTATATGGCGGGCTGCTGTTATTCCGACCAACTCGCAAGACTTAGGAGCGCCAGTTGTCGCAACTTGACGAGATCGATTTCGGGCGCTGCTGGCGAAATGCACGGAACGGGCCAATCTTTCCAAGACGGCGTCCGGAGCAACCAGTCTCAAGGCGCCCAAGCTTCATTTCGAAATAATTGCTCGCCAGAGAATATAAAAGTTGACAGTAACGGTAACGTTTTGAAAGAGCGTGTAAAGCCGCGATCGCTATCTGATGCAAGCAAAGAGAAGGCGCATGTCGACACCCTTCCTGACAACGTCACGGATTGCCTATCATGCCGCAGGAAAGACCATCCTTTCCGGGATAGACCTCACATTGACGAGCGGACGCATCTACGGTCTGGTTGGGCAGAACGGTAGCGGCAAGAGCACGCTTCTGAAGATCATGGGCCGACAGATTGCCCCGACCTCCGGTGGGGTCGAGCTGAAAGGCGAGGCGATTTCGCGCTGGGGCGCCAGACCCTTCGCCCGGCAGGTTGCCTACATGCCCCAGTTCACACCAGCGACCGATAGCATGACGGTTCGTGAACTGGTGGCGCTTGGCCGCTTCCCGTGGCACTGCACGCTCGGCCGTTTCACCAGCGCCGATCAGAGACTCGTCGACGAGGCCATAGAGCGAACCGATCTCGAGCGTTTTGCCGACAGCCCGGTCGCAAGCATGTCCGGCGGCGAGCGGCAACGCGCCTGGATCGCCATGATGCTGGCGCAGAACGCGCAGTGCCTGCTTCTTGATGAGCCAACCTCGGCGCTGGATCTGCTACACCAGGACAGCGTGCTGGCACTGCTGCGCGAACTCAGCCACGAGCGCCGACTAACGATCGTCGTCGTCCTCCACGATATCAATCTGGCCGCCCGCTATTGCGACGAGATCGTGGCTTTGAGGAAAGGCCGCATCTCGGCACACGGCAAGCCAGCCGACATCGTAAGGTCCGATGTGCTCAAATCGGTCTTCGATCTGGAAATGGGTGTCTTTCCGCATCCCGTCAGCAACGATCCGATCAGCTACGTTCTCTAAAGCCGTAGTCTTGCGATCCGGCTTTGACCGAGAACCCGCTCAGTGAGTGATCTGTAACAGTGTCGCGGTGCAGTGAACCGCGTGAAAGCATTCTGCATACCGTTTGATGATATTGAACTTCCGACTGCCTCAACGGACGCCGCCGTTGGAACAACTTGGCCGGTCGTAGATTTCACGCTCATGAAAACAACGATCTTTCTCGTCGTGTCCCTGACCCTGGGCCTGCTTGGCACCGCAAGCGCCCAGGAGCTTGGTGCGGAAACCATCAACAGTGCCTCGCTCGACTCCATTTCAACCGAGCGACCAGCCAAAGCCTCCCCTCGACCCGAGCCTGCAGTTATACGTCTGCAGGTGCTTCTGGATCGCTTGGGGTCGTCTCCCGGGGTGATAGACGGGCATTACGGCGAGAACGTCACCAAGGCGATCGCTGGCCTCGAAGCCATGCGGGGCATCCCGACCGATGGAAAGCTGGATCCTGACGTCATTCGCCTTCTGCTTGACGACCAGCCAGTCATCGGGACCTATGTAATCTCCCCGGAAGACACACAAGATCTCGTCGACCGCATTCCCAAAGACTACGCCAAGCAAGCCGAGATGAGGTACCTCGGATACACAAGTGTTGCCGAGAAACTGTCCGAGCGGTTCCACATGGACATCGATCTTCTGAAAGCGCTGAACGCCGGCACGCCGTTTACGGTCGGAAAGACAATACTGGTGGCGATGCCCGGCAGGGCGAAAGAAGATATGGTCAAGAGGATTGAAGTGCGACGACGAATTGGGCAAGTCCTGGCGTTTGGCAAGGATGGCTCCTTGCTGGCCGTTTATCCCGCCACGATCGGCAGCAGGCAAACGCCTTCGCCGTCAGGAACCCACAAGGTCAAGGGCGTCGCGCGAATGCCGCCATACAGTTACGATCCGAAAATCAACTTTCAGCAGGGAAAGAACAGCAAGCCCCTAACTCTGCCCAAAGGTCCCAACGGCCCGGTTGGAACCATCTGGATCGATCTGACCGAGCCGACGTATGGAATTCACGGAACACCGGAACCCTCCCTTATCGACAAGATCGGATCACATGGATGCGTCCGCCTGACCAACTGGGACGCCGAGGAATTGGCCGCGATGGTAAAACCAGGCGTGACTGTCGAGTTTGTCGACTAACGCGAGCCTGTCAGCTGTCTTGCCGACTGACAAGGCTCGGCGCTTTCTCGTCAAACAGGACACTATGTCCCTGGATGAGGTGTTCGACAGCCGTCCCGGCTGGCGGGCGACCAGGCCTCTGTATGCTGTCCCTTTGCCGCAGGCGCCAGCGACGGTCCAAGGTATCAGCTCGACAGTTCCCTGGCGCGGGCGTTGATCTTCTCGCACGCCTCTTGGTACGGGTCACCCATCGGGATCATACGCGACGCACCAAGCAGCAAAAGCGATTTCAAATGCTTCCAACCGCCTTCCTCGCCGGCAACCGGGGCATAGGACGTCATTGCAGGGCGGTCAGCAGCGGCATAGAGGCGCTCGTACTCTGCAAAGTTTGAGAAGTTTTCGTGATTGCCGCTTGAAATGTGGAACGTCTCGGCCGCGGCGCCTTCGGCAAGAACGACCTCATGGGTATCGAGCAAGACCGCATAGTACTCGATCATCGTGTCGTCGGCAGGAAGGATCGGCGCAATCGTCGTCCCGTTCACGAGATCACGCACCCGGATCAAAACGCCATTCAGGAACAGAGCATGGCCTGGCGACAGATAGAGATCAGAATGTGGCGCGCAATCATCCAGCGCATGGCGCAAGACCCGGATCGGCACGACACCCTCCTGCCAGCGTGCACCACTCTTCTTGAACACCTGGCGACCGACCCACTTGATCCGTCGGGCATCTCCGTCCGCAAGCGCCACGCGATCACCGATGCGAAGATCCTCAACACGCTTTTCACCACAAGCGGTGAGGATCGACGTCCCGCGCAGGAAGCACTGCGCGCCGCCGCCACCGCCGCCACCGCCAGCGTTTCCACCAGAATTGCCGCTCCCGCCTCCACCGGAGTGACCGCGCCCCCAGCGCCGGCCCATGGCACGCGCAGGAGACGATGATACTGCCGCTGCTATGGTTGCAACGCTCGCGAAACGTGCGCCGGCCGCGGCCGCCACACCTAGAAAATGCCTGCGCGCGGTATTGAGGGGCAACTTCCGATCATCGGCAGATGACATGCTAGCTTCCTTTGAAAAAAGAGTGACGCCAGCACAAGTTACAATAAGTTGCATCGCGTTGAACTTCGCAGAATAGCGCTGCCGCCTACTGAAAAGGTAGTATGCATCGATAGTCAGCTTTGATCAGGAGAAAACTCTTGCAGCTTCGCCCGCTCTCGTTGTCCAGAAGCTTCGGCCCGCTCTGCGAATTCCCTTCGCAGGTACTGTCCGCCAACATTGCGAACCGCACATCGGCAGATTTGCTCAATGCGTCGATAAGGCCATGATGCCCCGCTCGAGAACGAGCCCCGACGCAATTAGACAGTCGTCAATTGGGGGCCGCTTTTACCGGAAATCAAACCATGACATTCAATCAAACCGCGACGGACAGCCTCACCCTGTGATTGTCGGCGATTTCGACCAGTTCCGACGGGGTCGGCGCGGCAAAGACATCCGGTGCCGGGCTCCCGTCCGATCCGAAACCGCGTCCGGCCGGGAGCTGGGCATCATGGAAGTGCTTCGCCTTCGGCTGCCCGCTCATGGCGATTTCGGGATCGGGAATGGCCCCTATAAGGCGGCGCGTATAGGGATGGGCTGGCGTCTCGAAGATCTGTCGCCACCCACCTTCCTCGACGACCTGGCCGAAGAACATCACCAGCACACGATCGCTCATGTGCTCCACCACGCTTAGGTCATGGCTGATCATCAGATAGGAAAGACCGAGCTTTTCCTGCAGATCCAGAAGAAGATTGATGATCTGCGCTCGGATCGAGACGTCGAGGGCCGACACCGGTTCGTCCAATACGACGATCTCGGGCTCGAGGATGAGTGCGCGAGCAATGCCGATGCGCTGGCGCTGCCCGCCCGAGAACTCGTGCGGGTAGCGACTGGCCTGTTCCGGCTTCAACCCGACATTGATCAGCATTGCCTCGATCCTGTCGGAAATCTCCGATGCCGATTTGATGCCATGAAGGCGCAAGGGTGCGGCGAGCGAAGCCCTTATCGATTGGCGGGGATTCAGCGAGGCGTACGGATCCTGAAACACCATCTGCACCGCCTTGGCGCGCTGCATGCGCCCCGGCGCACCAGGTCCGGTCAGCGGTTGACCCCGGTAGCGGATCGTTCCTGAGGTCGGCGCCTGCAGACCGAGGATCGACAGCGCCGTCGTGGACTTGCCGCAGCCTGATTCGCCAACGATCGATAGACACTCACCCTTGCCCAATTCGAAGCTGATGCCGTTTACGGCGTAAAGCGTCCGCCGTCCGGTTCCCAAAAGCCCTCCGCCAGACACCGGAAAGCGCACATGCAGGTCGTCCACTTGCAGCAAAGACCCGGTCACGGCGTTCCTCCTTCGTCGCGGCGTGGCGCAATGAACCGCGTCTCGGTCAACTTCGAGCGATCGGCGATGATGCTGTCGATGTCTACCAGGCGCTGGCGTCCATGCAGGCTGCGACTCCCCAGCCGCGGCAGCGCTCCGAGAAGCCCGCGCGTGTACTCGTGCCTCGGATCGGAAAACAGCAGAGCGGTATCGTTCTCCTCCACCAGGCAACCGGCATACATCACTCCCACCCGCTGGCAAACACTGGCGATCACGCCGAGATCGTGGCTGATGAACAGGACCGCGGTGCCGCGCGCGGCGCAGAGTTCCTTGATCAACCGCAACACTTCGGCCTGAACGGTCACGTCCAACGCCGTTGTCGGCTCATCCGCGATCAAGATGTCGGGATTGCATGCGAGCGCCATGGCGATCATCACGCGCTGGCGCAAGCCGCCCGACATCTGGTGCGGATAGTTCGAAGCGCGTCGGTCCGGATTGGGCACGCGCACGCTTGCGAGCGCGTCTACGGCAAGTTTCATCGCTTCGCCCCAGTCCTTGCCCTGGTGCAGGACGAACATCTCGGCGATCTGACGCCCGACCGTGGAGAGCGGATTAAGCGCCGTCATCGGCTCCTGGAAGATCATGGCGACGCGGTTTCCCCGCAGCCGTCTCATCTCCCGCTTCGGCAGGGCGAGCAGGTTCTGGCCCTTGAAGACGACTTCACCGCCCGAAACGCGCAAGGGCCTTTTCAGGAGACCCATCACGGCAAGCGACGTCACCGATTTACCAGAACCGGATTCGCCCACGAGCCCATAGGCCTCACCCGGCATGATCTGGAACGAGACGCCCTTGAGGATCGGAAGAAGAGAGCGCCCGGCCGAAACATCGAGCTTGAGTTCCTTGATGTCGAGAAGCGGAGCGGTCATGGCGTACGCGTCCTCATATGCGGATCGAGCCTGTCGCGCAGCCCGTCGCCCAGAAGGTTGAAGCCAAGCACCGAGAGAAAGATGGCAAGCCCCGGAAACACCGCGACCCAAGGTGCGGTCCGGATCAACTGGCGCGCATCCGTCAGCATCGAGCCCCAGCTTGGAAAGGGGGGCTGGACGCCAAGTCCGAGGAAGGAGAGAGCCGCCTCTGAAAGCACCGCCGAGCCCATGCCCAGCGTCGCCATGACAAGGATCGGACCCATCATGTTGGGCAGGATCTGCGTGAACATGATGCGCAGATCGCCGTAGCCAAGCGTCTGTGCCGCCTGCACGTATCCCTGAGACTTCAGCGACAGGGTGGACGAGCGCGCAATGCGGCACGTCCAGCTCCAGTTCGTGAGCCCCAGGGCGATCAGCAGTGATGGCAGGCCCGGGCCAAGTACGGCCATGACCGCCAGCGCGAAGATCAAGGAGGGGATGGCAAGCATGACGTTTGTGAGACCGTTTACGACATCGTCCCACCAGCCGCCCCAGTAGCCGGCAGTCATGCCGAGCGTGCAGCCGATGATGGAGTTGATGACCTGCGAGACGATCCCGACGGTCAGCGAGATCTGCGCGCCAAAGAGGATGCGGGTAAAGACGTCGCGGCCTTGCGCGTCCGTACCAAACCAGAATGTGGCATCGGGCGGCAATTCGGCATTCATCAGATCGGCATTCAACACCGGGTCGAACGGCGCGATCCAGGGAGCAAAGATGCCGGCGAGGATGACGAGCACCGTGAGAAGCGCGCCGAGGATGAAATTGAAACCAAAGCGCATCGCCTCACCCCTGCTTGATGCGCGGGTCGATCGCCGCGTAGATCAGGTCGACAAGGGTGTTGATGACGAGGAACCAGAGGACGATGACTAGGATCGTTCCCTGCACCGCGGGAATGTCGCGGATCGCCACGCTGTCCACCAGGAGCGAGCCGATGCCAGGCCAGGCGAAAAGTTTCTCGATCACCACGGCCTGCCCGATCAGCGAACCGAATTGCAGACCGACCGTTGTCACGATCAGCACGAGAGCGTTGCGCATCACGTGCCAGCGCACGACCTTGGCTTCGCTCATGCCCTTCGAATGCGCGGTGCGAATGAAATCGGCGTTCAGGACGTCGAGAACCCCTGCCCGCGTTGTGCGTGCCAGAAGCGCCAGCGGCGTAACGCCGAGCGTGACGGCGGGCAGGATCAGGTTACGGAACGATCCGTCGCCATAGCCGAAGCTCGGCAGCCAGTTCAGATGAAGCGCAAAGACGTACATCATCAGGAGCCCGAGCCAGAACTGGGGCATGGAAAGACCCGAGACCGCGCCGATCATCGTCGTCGTGTCGAGAATCGATCCGGGACGGAGAGCGGCGAGAAAGCCGAGCGGCACGCCGACCACGACCGCGAACGCCATGGCGGCGAGCGCTAGTTCCAGCGAAGCCCACATGCGGTCGCCGATCAGATCGAGCACCGGCTGGCGACTTCGAAAGCTGGTCCCGAGGTCGAGCCGCGCAAGGTCGGTGACGTATTTCACGAACCGCTCCGTCAGCGGCTTGTCGAGGCCGAATTCCTGGTTGAGGTGGGCAATCAGCTGTGGGTCAGCGGTGCGCTTGCCGTCGGCAAGAAGGCTGGTGGCAAAGCTGCCCGGCACAACGCTGAAGATGACGAAGATCAACAACGCCACGACGATCACCGTCGGCACGATCTGCAGGACGCGGCGCAGAGTGAAGCGAAGCATGAACAAACCCGTTTTGGTCGCCCTTTAGGGAGGCGCGCGGCAATGCGAATTCGAGTGGCCGCGGGAATCCCGCGGCCACCGGCATGAACTCCCGGATTAACTGCGCGAGTCCGGTGCCGTGTCGTCGATCCAGATTTCATCATAAGGCTGGATGGCCAGTTCCGTCGCATTCGGAACAAGTCCGTGGATCCACGGCTGGTATGCCATCACCGCCTTGTTGTAGTTGAAGAACCAGACCGGCGCTTCGTCCTGGATCAGGTTGTTCGCCTGGCGTAGCAGTTCGTTCTGCTTGGCCGGGTCGCGTTCCTGCTGCGCTGCTTCGTAGAGTTTGTCGAAATCGGCGTTCGAGAAGCTCTCGTAGTTGCAGGCCGACTGCGGCGTCTTGGAGTAGTAGCAGCGAAGCGCCTGCAGCGGATCCGGGCCGGAGAGGTTCGACCAGATGAAGGCCTGGAAGTTGTTCGACGTCACCGCGTCGCCGAGTGCCGAGCTTTCGACCGGCTTCGGCTTCACCGTGATGCCGACCTTCTGCAGCATCGGCAGGACGGCTTCAACGATCGGCACGCCCCAGCTTTCGTTCGGGCTGGCGGTCACTTCGAAGGAGAAGCCTTTGGCATAACCGGCTTCGGCGAGAAGCGCCTTGGCCTTTTCCGGATCATAGGCATAGGCAGGCTTTTCCTTGTCGAACGCCGGCGAGGAGAGCGGCAGCCAGCCGGAAGCCGGATAGGCCTTGTTCTTGACCAGGCGTTCGACGATCAGCGGCGTGTTGATTGCGTAGTTGATGGCCTGACGCACCCGCTTGTCCTTGAACGGCTCGAAGGCCGGATTGAAGCCGATGTTGCGGGTGAAGACCTCGGCGACCTCCAGCAGGTGGTCCTTCAGGGCATCCTCACCCTGGTAAGCTTGATACTGGGTGGGCCCAAGGATCGAAACGTCGATTTCCTTGTTGCGGAAGGCCACGTCGCGGGCGGAATCCTCACCCATCAGCACGATCTTCACGCGGTCGAGATAGGGCTTGCCCTTCTCGTAGTACTTGTCGAACTTCTCCACGACGACCTGCGAGCCAGGCGTGTATTCCTTGAAGGCGAAGGCGCCGAGACCGATCGGATTTTTGCCGAAAGTCGACTCGTCAGCGACGTTCGAGGGATAGATCACCGTCGTGTTCTGCATCAACGAAAAGCCGGGATTGATTGGCCCGGTATAGGTGACCTGGAGCGTGTGATCATCGATCTTCTTCAGGCCGCTGATGTCTTGCGCCTTGCCGGCGATATAGTTGTCGGCGCCCTTGATGATGGCGATATAGCTGGCACCGGGGAACGCGTTCTTCGGGTTGCCGATGCGCTTGTAGCTGTAGATGATGTCATCGGCCGTCAGCGGCTTGCCATTGTGAAAGACGGCGTTGTCACGGAGATGATAGGTGTAGGTCGTCCCGTCCTCGGAAACATCAGCCGAGGTCGCCAATTCCAGAACCGGCTTATTGTTGATCGAGTCCCAGCTGTAGAGCGCCCGGTGAATGGCCTGGGTGATGAATTCTTCCTGCGTGTTGGGGCTCGACTGAACATCCAGCGTCGCGAAACTGGAGCCATAAGGCGCGGTGAATACAAGTGTACCGCCATGACGCTCGCCCTCCGCAAACGCCATGGTCGCGACGCCCAGGCTGAGCATCGCAGCGATTGAAAGTCTCTTCAGCATTTCGTTCTCCCTCTTTGTGCCGGGTTCCCTTTTCGGCATCGTGTCAGTCATTTTTTTCAGTCGCTCAGCCTCGCGCGTCGTGCACAACGCGGCCCGCCAGCAGCGTCAGCAGGCAGCGCGTATCCGACAGGATCGCCTCGGGCGATGCGGTGAGAAGATCATTGTCGAAGACCGCGATGTCAGCCCACTGACCAGCGACCAGCCGCCCCTTCACGTTTTCAGCCTTCTGCGAATGGGCACCGTATTCTGTGTAGGCCTGGAGCGCCTCCTCGCGACCAAGCTTCTCCGAGGCATCCATGACGGTGCCCTTGCCGGTCTGGCGGGTGATCATCGCGTAGAGGTCGGGGAAAGGATTGGGCGAGCAGACCGGTGAGTCGGAGCCGGTGGAGGGTTTGAGCCCCATGCGCGCCCACGTGCCGATCGGGTAGGACTTGACGCCGCGCTCCTCGCCCAGGACGGAGATATAGCTGTCGCCGAAATCGTGAATGAAGGCCATCTGCGGCGCCGGCAGAATGCCCGCCGCCTTCATGCGTGCGTTTTGCTCCGGAGACGGATAGCCGCAATGCTCCACACGGTGGCGGCGATCCGGATCAGGATTGGCGGCAAGCGCCTTCTCGTAAGCCGTGATCAACTGCTCGATGGCCCCGTCGCCGATTGCATGGCAAGCCATTTGGTAGCCCCGGTCATGACAGGACTGCACGATCTCCTCGACGACTGCGTCGGGCAGCATCTGCACGCCGAGGTTTTCCGGCTCGTCCTTGTAAGGCTTCGTCATCCACGCCGTGCGTCCACCGGCCGATCCATCAAGGAATATTTTCACCGCGCCAACGCGCAGCATGTCGTCGCCGGCGCCGGAGATGAGGCCCGCGCGCCAGCAATCCTCGACGATCGACACGCCGGGATCACCAAGAAGGGTCAGCCAGACGCGCACCGGCAAGCGACCCGCGATCTTGGCCATTTCATAGGCCTGAATTTCCGCAAAGCCGGCAAGCTGCCCGACGGCGGCGTCCATGCAACTCGTAATGCCGAGGGACAAGAGATATTGCCCGGCGCGCTCGATCCCATCTATCAGTTCGGCGGTCGTGGCCGACGGGATCACGGCCTTGACGAGGTTCATGGCGTTCTCCGCCAGAAGGCCGTTCAGTTTGCCGTCCGTCAGGCCGATGACGCCGCCATCCGGCACAGGTGTCGCCTCGGTCACGCCTGCCAGCATCAAAGCTTTCGAATTGGCGATCGCCACATGGCCACACGCCCGCGTCACCAGAACCGGATGATCCGGCGCAGCGAGATCAAGGTCCGCGCGTGTCGGATGCCGGCCCGTATCGAGCTTGACCTGATCATAGCCACGTGCGCGAACCCACTCGCCCTTCGGCGTCACCGCCGCGCGTTCGGCGATCTGGCGCATCAGCGCGGCGTGGGTGGGGGCCGCGGCAGGCGTCGCGTCCACCCAGCCCATGACGATGCCGGTCGAAATCAGGTGCAGATGGTTGTCGATTAGCCCGGGGCTGGCAAAACGGCCGTCCAGATCGATGACCTCGGTGCGCGATCCCTTAAGGCTCAGCATTTCTGTACTGCTACCGGTTGCGAGAACCTTTCCCTGCCAGACGGCCACCGCCTCGCAGGATCCTTCCTCGCGACCGCACCATATGCGGCCGTTGTGAAGGATGAGATCGGCTTCAATTCTGACTGCCATTGACTGCTCCGTTGTCACGACCCGGACGAACCCGGCATTAAGGACAGGCTATGCGAAGCGCTCGCGCCGTCCATGAATTTCTGTGTCGTGTGACAAGGTGAAAGCTTGTGGCAGGCTTGGCCAATTCGGTTTTGGCACAACCTCATGCGAATTTGGCATATCTATTCAAGATGAATGACTTATGCTGGATTGGGCGAGGAGCATTGGGGAGGAGAATGGAATGGAAATCAAATGGCTGGAGGACTTCGTGACCCTTGCGGACACCTCCAGTTTCTCGAGAGCGGCTGAACTTCGCAACGTTACACAACCGGCGTTCAGCCGCCGAATCAAGCAGCTCGAGGGATGGCTGGGCGCGACCTTGATCAGCCGTGCGGCGATGCCTGCCGAGTTGACGCCGGCGGGCCGGAATTTCCTGCCCGTCGCACAGGAAACGATCCGGTCATGCTATGCGGCGCGAGAGGCCCTGCGTCCGTCACATGAACCCGGCCTCATTCGCTTCGCGGCACTGCACACGCTGACGGTTACATTCTTTCCGCAATGGTTACGCGCGTTGGAGAAAGCAGGGGGAGCGTTCAACACCTCGCTGATACCGGACCGAGGTGGCATCGAGGCGAACCTGGATGCGCTCGTTGGCGACGAGGCCGATTTCTTCCTGACCTACGCCCATCCGGAGGTGCCATTCCATCTCGACCGCGGCAAATTCGCGTGGCTGACCGTCGCCCACGACCGGCTGATCCCTCTGGTGGCGCCGAACGTCGTCGTTTCCGGTCACTCGCAAGCCGGAAGAAATTTGCTGGATCGGGCCGTCGAGCAGCAGCGGCTGGCAATCCCCTATCTCAGCTACGGCTTCAATTCGTTCTTCGGCGTAGCTCTCTCGCGTCTTCTGCTTCGCCGCCCGCCATTTCGCCGCCGGACGACACATGAGAATACGATCAGTGCCGGTTTGATGAACATGGCGCTTGCGGGAGCGGGCGTCTGCTGGCTGCCTGAAAGCCTCGCACGCGACGAGATGGAGTCAGGGCGCCTCGTGCCCGCCTCAAAGGACGAGGGGTGGAATCTCGATCTCGAAATCCGCCTCTACCGCCACGCGGCGAGCCGCAATCGCAAGGTCGACGAACTCTGGCGCATGTCCGGGCAATTGCTGGAGCGCGAGCCGGCCTGACGACCGGCTCACGAAACGGCAGGCTCAGACCTTCATGAAGACAAGTGCACGCAGGATTTCGGCAAAATCTGCATTGGCGAAAGCAACGGCGCGCGGACCATGGGCTCGCGCGCCCGGGTACCAGCCAGCACGATAGGCGTCGGTCGGATTGTTGAACTCGATCACCACTTCGTAGCGCTCGGCCCGGTCGGGGAGCGTCTGGCTGAAATCCGCCGACAGGGCGGACGCCACGCCCTCGCGGATAAGCCGGCGCGACCAAGCGGGCGAGATCGACGTGGAGGCACGGCCTTTACCCTCAAGTGTCGCCACCGTGGACATACCGGGCACCATCGCGCCCGCTTCCGCGCACATGGCCGCGTCGCCAGACAGGAAGACGGAAGGCACCCCATATCCCGCCGCGCAGAGGGCGTTCACGGTGAATTCGGAAGCCACCTCACCGTTCAGAAGCAGGCGCGATATGCGCAGGTTGGATGTGTGAGCGAGCGGATTGGTCTCGCTGCCTGCCTTGGAATGGTAGCCGGTGTAGATCGCCGCCGCAAAACCGGCATCGAGACCGAACATCATTGCATCGGGATGCCCCGACCAGCCACGCACGATCCGGACATAGTCTGGCAACCGCTCGAGGATCAGGTTGCGCCCGCTGTCATGGGCATCCTTGATCACGACCTCGGTCGCTCCCGCAGCGCGAGCCCCGTCGCAGGCAGCAACGACCTCGGCAGTCATCAGTGCGCGGAACTCGTTCCAGTCGGCATGCGTGCGCTCGGCCTCGTCCCAATGAACGATACCTGCGGTACCTTCGATATCGGCAGAGATGAAAACTTTCATTGCAGCGGGTTCTCCTGTAGCCAGTCGGCAAGGGCGGGATAAAGGCGGCCGTTGCGGCCGGGCGTTGCAGGCGCCATGCAGAGCGCGTTCAGTACCGCCTCCTGTGTGGTTTCAGCGGCAGCGCGGAAGGCGGTGTCGATGAACGCGTCGGAAAGCCGGTCCTGGGCCGTAATGGGTGACGCCGGTTCATGATCGACCGGATCGGCGGTGGTGAAGCACAGGCAGATATCGCCGCTACCATTGCCCCAGAAAGCACCGAGTCGCGCCAGCCCCGCACCGCCGCGTTTGGCGACGCGCTGCAGCTGGCGATCGCCGAGCGGCAAATCCGTCGCCATGACGACGATGACGGAGCCCCGCTCCGGGCTGGCTGGACGGCGAGGATCCGGACGGCGACCATCGGGCAGAATGAGATCGCCGGCAGCGCCGAAATTGGCAAGAACCAGTGCTCCCAAGGTGAAATCACGCTTCGCAATCCGCAGTCGCCGCGACGCGGTACCAATGCCAGCCTTGAAGCCGAACGCCGTCATGCCGGATCCGGCTCCGACCGCACCCTGCTCGACCTCACCTGTCCGTGCGTCGTCAAGCGCCGCACAGGCGTCGGCGGGCGTTACCGCCATGGCCTGGATGTCACTGATGCTACCGTCATTGCATTCGAAGACGAGGCCGTTGACCGTTGAGGTCTTGCGCCCGATGGCCGGATTTGCCGCGATCGCACGGCGAATCAGCGCTTCGGTGCAGGCGGCCACACCAAACGTATTGGTCAGGAGAATCGGTGTCTCGATCGTGCCGAGTTCGGCGACCTGCATCAGTCCCGCCGACTTGCCGAAGCCGTTTATCACCTCGACCGCCGCACGCGGCTTCCTGCGAAAGATGTCGCCTGGATGAGGAACAATGGCGGTTACGCCCGTATGGATGCCTTCGGCGCGAAGCGAGCGGTGCCCAACCGCCACGCCAGGCACATCGGTAATGGCGTTTTCTGGTCCGGGAGCCATTACTCCCTCAAATATCAATCCGAGTTCCCGCGCTGTTTTCATCTCTGTTCTCTTGTCTATGCCTGAACGCCAGCCGCCTTCAGATAGAGCGTCTGGAGGTGACGCGTCATCGGGCCAGGCTTGCCGTCTCCGATCGACTTGTCGGCAATGCGCACGACCGGCATGACCAGACTCGAGGCTGAGGTCTGGAACGCCTCGGCGGCGCCCTGCGCTTCCTCGGGCGTAAAGGCACGCTCTTCGAACAGCAATCCCTGTTCGGCACATAAACGTGCAACGGCGCGCTGCGTACAGCCCTGCAGCGTGGCACGGGAAGCGGGACGGGTGAGGATTCGTCGATCCGCGGTGATGATATGTGCGGTCGAAGATGCGCCTTCCGTCACCAGCCCGTCCTCGACCAGCCAGACATCGTCGAAGCCTCGCGCGCGTGCAGCCTGTTTGGCCATGACCTGTGCGAGCAGCATTGCCGTCTTGATGTCCCGCCTCTGCCAGCGCTGATCCGGAGCCAGGTCGACGGAGATTCCGTCGCGCTGCGCCGCGGTTCCCGTAAGCCGCTTCGCCTGGGTGAAGCCGACGAGCTTCGGCTCCATCTTGTCGCTGTACAGAAAGTCGCGATCGGCCTCGCCGCGCGAAACCTGAAGATAGACGGTGCCGTGCTGCAGGTCATTGCGTTCGATCAGCTCCGCCTGGATCGAGACGATGCGATCCAGAGACAAGGCCAGGGGAATGTTCATCTCCTTCAGAGAACGGGCGAACCGAGCCAGATGCAGATCGTTGTCAATCATCCGGCCATCGATCACGGCCGTGACCTCGTAGACCGCGTCGCCGAACAGGAAGCCGCGATCGAAAAGACTGATTCGCGCCTCCTCCTCGGGGACGAAAGACCCGTGAACAAAGACGATCCTGCTCATGCAACCCTCATTTCGACTGTTTTGGCCCGGGCCGGCACATTGACGCGAACTTGCGCCGGCTGACCAATTCAATTTCGGCAAAGGGTCATGCAGAAAAAGCCTCGACTTTGGCTTGCAACATCGCGCCTCGATGATGGCCGGACGACTTCTTCCCTCCCCGCAATGAGAGCGCAATTCACGCGCTCGCAGCGAGCACCGAATAGCTTTCGTGCATCTGGGCCAGCGGCTTGCCTGATGTCAGCTGGCAATCGACAAGCCGTCATGTTCCGGCTGCGCGCGAGCGGCTTTTGGAACCCGATCTGGGCTGCAGAATTGGAGGATCAGTGCCGACACGGGAAGCCCCGAGATCGAGGCAAACCTTGTCGTGCAGGCATCGGACCAAAGTCTGATCACACGCCAGGGTCACAGTTTGGCCCGATTCCGCCAGAATTTTCGCGCCTGCGTCGATACTTCAGTTCGTCTCGTCCGGGACGGCACAATCAGCAGCAATGCGAGCTGCAAGAATGCCATCGAGGAAGGCTCTCACAAGGAGCGTGTCCTGACAGGCCAAGGAGATTAATGCCTCGCGACCGGCAACTGGACGGACTTAGGACTCTCGCAGTCACAATGGTCCTCTATCACCACTTCTTTGCGGTCAATGGATCAGTCCTGGGCCATCTCGGCGTACGTCTGTTCTTCGTCCTCAGCGGCTTTCTGATAACCCGGCTCCTGCTGGACGCACGTTCCTTAGCCGACTACCAGCCGAGTGCGGCGCTGAAGGCATTCTACATTCGCCGCGCGCTGCGCATATTTCCTCCTTACTTCGCGATGTTGGGCTTCATATGGTTTGTCAACCTTGAGGGCGCCCGGGGCAGCCTCAAGTGGCACGCGCTGTATCTGTCGAACTTCTGGTATGCGCTTCGAAACGAATGGACGCCCTGGGTGTTGTGTCACGCCTGGAGCTTGAGCATCGAGGAACAGTTCTATATCGCCTGGCCTCTGGTGATCCTGCTGGCTCCGCGCCGGCTGATTGCGCCTGTTTGCGTCGCCGTCATAGCATTCTCGCTGGCCTATCGCCTCTATTGGCCATTTACGGGCACACCATCTCTGGCGCGAGACCTCCTTCCTCCGGCGTCCGTCGATGCGCTGGTAGCCGGCGCTCTCCTTGCCGTCTACCGCAGGAAAACCGAGGTTTTTCCCCGATGGATTGGGCCCCGATGGATTGGTGTAAGTGTCGTGCCCTTAACCATAGCCTCGATCACGGTCCTTTGGTTGAAGTCGGTGTCCATGACACCGCCCCTGGAATGGGTGACATGGATCGGCGGGGAGGTGTTCCCCCTCATACCCCTCGTCATGCTGGTCGGATGCTGCTCATCGGGCATGCAGGGTGCATTCGGCCGGATGCTGGAACGACCGACGAGTACCGCGATCGGACGTATGAGTTACGGGGTTTACCTATTTCATCCAGTTGTGCTGTCGCTGGTCGTCAAGGCTCAGTCCTGGATCCCGGTCAATGTCTCAGAGCAGGGGCCCGGTCGTTTTGTCGTCGCGACCGCAGCGACATTGATGCTGGCTTCGATTTCCTGGCTGGCATTCGAGAGGCCGCTCAACCAGCTCAAGCGCTATTTCCCCTACGTCAGCTCCGCGAGGCCGAGCACGCCGCCGTCCCGGCCGAGCATTGCCGGCGAGCGGGGGTATGAGGCTTCGACCCATCGCCCGAGCTACGCCAACCCCGATGAACGCGGGAGCTGAAGGATGTCTGATCCACTGATCTCCGTCGTGCTGCCGGTCTATAACGGTGAACCCCACGTTGCCGCCGCACTCGAAAGCATTCTGCGCCAGGACTACACCCGCTTCGAGGTCATCGCTCTTGACGACGGATCGACCGATGGCTCGCTTGAGGTCCTCCAACGATATCAAAAC
>Ga0102588_1001563_pt1 | contig 16418 bp, 7 predicted proteins | sample AraplaMF_Col_mMS_FD_76854 | JGI IMG/M metagenome (GOLD analysis project Ga0102588, IMG submission 76854) | Arabidopsis root microbial communities from the University of North Carolina, USA - plate scrape MF_Col_mMS (SPADES assembly) (version 2) | ecosystem: Host-associated > Plants > Roots >...
CAAGGGCGCCTGCTCGTCGACGGCATCGACATCAGCCTCATCGATGCGGCCCAACTCAGAAGGCAGGTGGGCGTGGTGCTGCAGGAGAACACCCTCTTCAACCGCAGCGTGCGCGAGAACATCGCCGTCGTCGATCCGGCGGCACCGTTGGATGCGGTGATCCATGCGGCCCAATTGGCGGGGGCTCATGAGTTCATCAGCGAACTGCCCGAGGGCTACGACACCATGGTCGGTGAGCAAGGGGCCTCCTTATCCGGCGGGCAGCGCCAGCGCATCGCCATTGCCCGGGCGCTGTTCACTCACCCGCGCATCCTGATCTTCGACGAGGCCACCAGCGCGCTGGACTACGAGAGCGAGGCCATCGTGCAGCGCAACATGGCGCACATCTGCAGGGGGCGCACGGTCTTCATCATTGCCCACCGCCTGAGTGCGGTACGCCATGCCAACCGCATCATCGTGATGGACAAGGGCAGGATCGTCGAAGGCGGTACGCACGAGAGTCTGCTGAACCGGCCCAAGGGCATCTATGCGCACCTGTGGAACATGCAGGGTGGTGGGCATCCGACGGAGACGGAAGGCTCGAAGGGCATAGGAGCTCCCGCATGACGCCAGAAGTCTCCACCACTGCTCCTGCGGCCAATGCGCCCAGCGTTCGCCACCCAGTCTTCGAACTGCTGGGCCGCTACAGCGCGATCTTCAAGGCCGCCTGGAAGCTCCGCCACGAACTGGCCGGCCCGAAGCGCCTGGCCGATGAGGCGGCGTTCCTGCCTGCAGCACTGAGCCTGCAGGACACCCCCGTGCACCCAGCCCCAAGGCGGCTGGCCTACGCGCTGATTGCACTATTCCTCATTGCGCTGGCCTGGTCCATCTTCGGGCAGGTCGACATCGTGGCGGTAGCGCCGGGCAAGATCATCGTGAGCGAGCGCACCAAGATCATCCAGCCACTGGAGGTGAGCGTGGTCAAGCGGGTGCTGGTGCGGGACGGAGACCATGTGGAGGCAGGCCAATCTCTGGTCGAGCTCGATCCCACGATGGCCACGGCCGACAGGACGAACGTCCACGAGCTGCTGAAGTCGGCCCAATCCGAGGTAATGCGCACTCGAGCACTCCTGAAGGCGTTGAACGCCGCTGAGCCGCATGCTCCGGATCTGGGCAAGGACATTCCGTCAGGGTGGACCGATGAAGACGTGAGTTCAGCCCGCGCGGAGCTAAATGACGAGTGGAGCGACATCACGGCCAAGCTGGCCAAGGCGGCGGCGGAGATCAACCGGCGTCAGGCCGAGATCGCGACTGCGCGCGAGGTGGTCACCAAGCTGGAAACGACCCTCCCCATCGCAAGACAGCGGGAGGCCGACTTCCGCCAACTGGCGGACCAGGGCTTCATGTCCAGCCATGCGAACCAGGACCGCACGCGCGAGCGCATCGAGATGGAGCGGGATCTGGCGACGCAGCGGGCGAGATTGGCGGAAGCCAATGCCACGCTGAGGGAAAGCGAGAACACCAGGGCGGCTTACATCGCGGAGACCAAGCACAGCCTGAGGACGCGGGAAGCTGCTGCCGAACTCAAGCGCCAGCAGGGCACGCAGGACCTGGCCAAGGCGGGACAGCGGGAGCGCCTGACCACGCTCAAGGCGCCGGTGGCGGGCACGGTGCAGCAACTCGCCGCGCACACCGAAGGCGGGGTGGTCACGGAAGCGCAGCCCCTGATGGTGATCGTGCCCGATGGGGCACAGGTGACGGCCGAGGTGACGCTGGAGAACAAGGACATCGGCTTCGTGAGTCCGACGCAGGAAGCGGCGATCAAGCTGGAGACGTTCCCGTACACGCGCTACGGCACGGTGAACGCGACCGTGAAGACGGTGACGGCGGATGCGGTCAATGACGAGAAGCGCGGGGCGATCTTCCCGGTGACGCTCAGCCTGAGCTCGACGACGATCGATGTGGATGGCAGGCCGATCAGGCTGTCTCCAGGGATGAATCTCACGGCGGAGATCAAAACGGGCAAGCGGCGAATCATCGAATTCCTGCTGAGTCCGGTTCAGCGGGCAACGAGCGAAAGCTTGAGGGAGCGCTAGTGTCAAACAACATTTAATTATGAATATCTATCAAAAGATTGGCAAAACGATTTGCATCGGATTGGCGGGAGTACTTCTGGGATGTGCCTCGGGCAGATCCTGGTTGGCTGGAGAAGCCCCCCCGCCCAAAGTCCAGACCACCGAAGACCTCCTTTCTGCACTGAAAGATGGCCTTGATCAGGGAGTTCTGGGAAATCCTGAATTCTATTGGCGAAGGATTGGATACAAATTTACGCGATTCCCAATAAACAGGAATGACCCCAGCGAGTTTGGCTATGGCACTGGCGAGGCAATAAAAATGGACGAAGGCGCATTCGGCGGGTCAATGGCCGGGCTAAATAAAAGAGATGTAGATAAAAAAAGAAAAGTCATAAGCGTTGGATTTCCTGCGCCAGGCTGCACGGAGTATGAAAGGGTTGAGGAAATATTCATGCAGCCATTTAAATATGTTCCAGAAAACATTCTTTTTGCCGCGCGCCCAATAGATTGGCCTGGGCAATACAGAATCTCAAAAATATATAAAAATTCGGAGCAATCAATTACTTTATATATAGGTGGCTCGACCGGTTGCCTGCAAAGAATTGAAGCGACGGAAATCTTTAATCAGGAGTAGTTAATATGACCGTGTCCTTGAACATGAAAATGGCTAACGGAAAGCCATTCTTTCAGGTGGAGAATGAAGTAACGCAACCTGCCGCCAAGTGGACTGAGCTTCACATGCAGATCATTAATGCGTCACCGGCATTGACCACACAATATGAGGCAGCAGCTGCCGCCAATACGCCGTATATTATCTCTGCCACCAGGCCAGGAATTTCTTTTGACCCCAATCTCGGGACTGTTGGGATATATATTTCGCAAGACTATTTTCGCACAGGTACGCCGGCAAATATTTTTGCCAACTCGCTGTACATTGCGATCGAAGGCGGCCACGAAACACAGCATGACGCGGACAACCGAAATCCCTCCATCGGAATTCCCCGGATAGAGGATTACAGAAGCCCGGGGGACTATAGCGTGGCCCGAGGAGTCGTCGAAGGACGCGCTGTTGCTTTTGAAGCGCTGGCTGATTCGCAATTGCAAGGAAAGAAATTCGTTATAAGCGGCCGAACCTTGACCATAGATCCACTGTCGTTCATCGTTGGGCAAAGCTCAATCTTGGACTCCTTGCTGGCAAAAACCTATGCCGACCCTGCCTTGACTGCTGCTCAAAAATTCGATAAGGCCGCCTTCGGAGCAAAGGATGCGTACCTAGATCAAATCACTTCCACTGGCGCCGGTGGAATTTCATATTTCGAACAAAATATGAAAATATTCGCGCAAGCATGGTCTGGTTTCAAAGAAAAAGAAATCACCAGCGTCTCACAGGACAACAACGGCTACTGGTCGGTGACCGCAACGATTCCGGGCGGCACCGTGACGAAAAATTACGACCCCAGAACCGCTGTCGGCTTGTATGCCCCAGCCCCTCGACCGAATTCTCAGGTCACCACTAGCAATCTGGATGGCGGCGCGACCCTGATGGACAGCGTCAACTACAACACCGACAGAGAGTCAATTCAACTCTTCGATGCAGATCAAAATTTGATCCGCCGTACAGAGATTGTTGCCATGAAGGGAGGAGGGAGCATTTCGACCGTCAGCACGTATCTGCCGGGCGCAATGCAGCCAGAACACGTTGAAGTTCAGCAGTTTGATGCCAATGGTGTGCGCATTGCTCCTGAGACCAACGGCACTGAGATCAACACTGCCGTCCTGAATACGGCAACCACGACGCCAGTGGCTGGTGAGACAAGGACACCGTTCAGCACGAGTTCAGGCCCGAGCGGCGCCAACAATAACTTGGTCACCGGCGGAAGCTATACCGCTGGTATTGGCAACTTCTGGAACGTCAATACCGCCGTCGGCAACCAGGCCATTGCAAGCTACGCGATCACGGATGGTTTGCGGCCCGGCAACTTCAACTTCGGTCTGAACATCAACGCATCGAGTGGTCTGGGCCTGCCGTTCTCCAATACCGGCGGTGTTGGAAACATCGACCCCCTGGCGGGACCTGTCGACTACAGTCTTTTCGGCAGCAGCCTGAACAATGCGTCGGCCTTCAACTTCAACCTCTTTCCCGCAGACCCCTTGCTGCTGGACCTGAACGGCGACGGCGTAAAGCTCACCGACTCCGGGACATCCCCCGTCCTCTTCGACGCCGACAACGACGGCGGCTCTTTGGAGCAAACCGGCTGGGTCAGTGCGCAGGACGGGATCGTCGTGCACGACCTCAATGGCGACGGAAAAATCAACAACATCAGCGAGACGCTGAGCGAGTACTACAACGGCGTGACCGGTTCCGGCGGCGTTGCCGGCACCAAGCCGTATGCGAATGGCTTCGCGGCCCTCCGGAGCCTCGACAGCAACGCCGACGACCAGTTCACCGCAAAAGATGCGGCCTGGAATAACCTGCGTGTCTGGGTCGATGCCAACCACGACGGCAAGACCGATGCGGGCGAACTGAAGACTTTTGCCGAACTGGGCATCACTGCGATCAATCTGTCGGCTGTCGCGCAGAGCGGTGAAGTGCGCGATGGCAACGAAGTCTTGGCCCGGGGTACCTTCACGCAAAACGGCATCAGCAGGGAAGCCATCGCGGCCAACTTCCTGGCCAACCCTGCAGGCAGCACCGTCACACAGAACGAGAAGGGTAGCTCCGTCACCGTTGTCACGGAGAGCGCTGTCGGGGGCGCGGCTGCCACGACGGCCTATGTGTCGAAGAACACCAATGCTGCCATCGCCGAAATCCTCGATGCGGCGTCTCTCAAGGTGCGCAATCTCACCGGTGGGGCTGGCAGCGACCTACTGGCGGGTGATGCTGGCAACAATTGGTTGGCTGGCGGCGCGGGCGCCGATACCCTTCTTGGCGGCGTCGGAGACGACGTTTTGCTGTTCGACGCGGCAGACAAGCGGGTCGATGGCGGTGATGGCTTCGACATTGCCCAGGTGATGGGCGCTCAAGGTGTTTCGCTCAACCTGAGTCAGAGCAACATCGAGATGGCCATCGGCGGCGTCGGAAACGATGTCTTCATAGGGGGAGGCCACTCCACCGTGGTTGTGCGTGGCGGCGCGGGGGGCGACGTGATCATCGGCGGTGCTGCCAATGACGTGCTGTCGGGCGAGGATGGCGATGACACCCTGGATGGCGGTGCAGGCAACGATCTGATTCGCGGCCATCGCGGGCGTGACAAACTGATAGGCGGTGCGGGTGACGATGTGCTCGACGGCGGCCTGGACGATGACACCCTGAGTGGCGGCGCGGGCAATGACGTACTTATCGGTGGCGGGGGCGATGACAGCCTGAACGGCGGCGATGGCATCGATGTTGCCCAATACGCCGGGAGCTATGCTGACTACCGCATTACCAAGCTCAACAGTGCAAAGGGAAGTGCCCGCTATCGCGTGGTAGATACCCGCACCGGCCGTGATGGTGCCGACACACTTATTGGCATCGAGAAACTGAGCTTCGCCGACGTCAACCGCGTCGACCTGACCATTGGCAGTCCATTGCCGGTCAAGGATGTTCTGACCGTCAACTCCGCAGGGCAGGCGCTGAGTCGAACCGCCGCTCACCTGCTGTCCAGAACGCAGTTGCTTATCAACGATCGCGACTGGGACAGCCGAATCGATCAACTCAGCATCACCGAGGTTCTGGACGCCAAGGGCGGTACCGTCGCACTCACCGGCAGTGGTGACGTGCTTTTCACGCCCGATCCGAACTACACCGGAGTGATGGGGTTCAAGTACAAGGTGAAGGATGCCGAGGGGCATTCCACGGAGGTGAGCAATGGCACCACTGGCCAGACGGAGTCTATGAAGGCTGCTGTCTACCTGCACACGGATGACCTGCCGAGGGACCCGCTGGCTGTAGAGCAGTGGTACCTGAGCGATGTCAACGTGATGCCTGTGTGGAAGGACTACACCGGCAAGGGCGTCAGAATCGGCCAGTTCGAGCCAGGCGGTGCGTTCAGTGCGGGGCCCGAGGTGTTCGACTACCGTCACCGGGATCTTCAGCCCAATGTCGACAAGGCTTGGCTGAACACGCTGGACGCGAATGGGAGAAACGACACGCCCCAGACCTTCAGCAGCCATGCGACCATGGTGGCTGGCGTCATGGTCGCAGCGCGGAATGGCGAGGGCGGCGTCGGTGTGGCCTACAACGCAACGCTCGCGGGTCATTACATCCAGGGCGAAGGCCTGGAAGTCGGCAAACTCGGCCAGGAAATCTCCAATGCACTGGCCAAGTTCAAGAATTTCGACGTGGTCAACAACTCGTGGGGTGCTTCCACGAGTTTCGGGCTGAATGTGGTTCCAACAGGCACCGTCGAAACCGGGATTCTTGAGGCCATTTCCCGCGGTCGAAACGGGCTTGGCACGGCAATCGTGATGGCCGGTGGCAATGATCGCGCGACGGGCGCCAACACCAACTACAACGCACTGACCGCAAACCGGGCTGTGATCGTTGCGAGCAGCATCAACGCGCCGGGCGATCTGGGCACGTTGCAACAGGGGAGCAAGCCTTTTAGCAACCCGGGCGCCTCCATCCTGGTGTCGGCACCTGGCAGCAACATTGGTTCGACCAGTCGCGAACTCATCGGGGATAACGGCTCGACCTTCGGAGGCAATTACGGCACCAGCCAGGGCACAAGCTTCGCGGCACCGATCGTGTCTGGGGTCATAGCCCTGATGCTCGAAGCCAACCCATCACTTGGCTACCGCGACATACAGGCCATCCTGGCTATGACGGCCACGAAGGTGGACGATCCAAATGGCACCGACTGGGTCACAAACAGTGCCAAGACTTGGAATGGCGGGGGCATGCATGTCAGCCACGACTACGGCTTCGGCAAGCTCGATGCCCGTGCCGCGGTACGGATGGCCGAATCCTGGATCGAGGAGCAGAACACGTACGCGAACGAGTTCGTTGCAAGTGCCTCCAGCGGCGCCCTGAGCGCTGCGATTCCCGATGGTGCCGGCATTCTGACGCGCATCCTCTCCGTGGGAGCCGGCCTGGAGGTCGAGAGTGCGCAAGTCACGCTCGACCTGGATCATCAGCGTTGGGGCGATCTGATCATCAAGCTGATTTCTCCCGGAGGAACCGAGAGCATTCTGGTCAACCGGCCCGACAAGGCGCCGGGGAGTGCGGCCACCGACCTGGGAAATGCGTCGTCGGGTCCACTCAGCTTCAGCTTCAACACGACTCATGTGCGAGGGGAACAAAGCGCGGGCGACTGGAAATTGCAGGTCATCGACGCAACCGCCGGGAATTCCGGGACGCTCAAGAGCTGGAAGCTGGATCTCTACGGCAAGAAGACCGGCCCTGACGATGTGTATGTCTACACCGATGAATTCGGCAGCAAGGAGCAGTTCGTCCGCGGCATCCGGATACCCACGCTTCAGATCCCCAGCATGTTGGTGGACAGCAATGGTGGAATCGACACCATCAACGCCAGCGCCGTAACGAGCGACAGCACGATCAATCTGCTCAGTGGGAGCACCAGCACCATCGCGGGACGGGAGCTGAAGGTCCTAAGCGGCGACATCGAGGCTGCGATCGGCGGTGATGGCAACGACATCCTGATGGGGAACGGGCTGGGCAACGTGTTGATAGGGGGGCGTGGCGCGGATGTCATCAGCGGTGGCGGCGGCAACGACACGCTGGACGGCGGCAAAGGCAACGACGTGCTCACGGGCGGAGAAGGTAGCGATCTCTTCGTCATCGGCAAGGATGCAGGGTCGCGGGACGAGATTGTCGACTTCGGAGTGGGAGACAGCGCGGATGCTCCTGAAGCCATTGCATTGGTGGGCTTCGGCAACATGAATTTCGCCTCGCTCGCTCGCACTCAGGTAGGGGCAGACGTCCGCTTGGACCTGGGCGACGGCCAGCGTGTGCTCGTGCGGAATCGGCAGGTGGATCAGCTCGGTGGGGCGCAGCTGCGGTTCTTTGCCTCACCGGCAGCGCTGCAAACTTGGCAGAAGGCAGGTCAAAAATTGGGCGAAGGCGTCGAGAGCAAGGGCGTCGGGCTCCAAGACACCGCCCTGCCGTTTGGTGGTGGCGGTAACACCACCTCGCTGGGCACCGACGGCAACGACAGGCTGCTGGGTAGTGGGGCGGTTGATACCTTGAATGGCGGCGCCGGAGACGATGTTCTCGTGCTGGATGGTGACCAAGGTCGTGTTTCGTATTCGACGGGGCGGGCAGGTGCAGGCACGCGGACAGGCGGAGCCGGAGCTGACCGCTTCGTGGTTGCGGCGGGTGGCGGCGGTTCGAGGTCGATGAGCTTCATGGGCAGCGACATGGGCGCCAGCAACCTGATCGCGGATTTCGAACTGGCGGCGGACAGGATCGACCTGAGCCAGTTTGCCTGGATCAAGGATTTCAGCCAGCTCAAGATCAACAAGGCGATGAACATCAACGGCAAGTTCATCACGCGCGTGCTGGCCGAGGCGCCGGGACAGTCGCTGGTCTCGGTCGGACTCTTTGCCGTCGAACCTGCGGCCCTTACAGCCGCTCATTTCATCTTCGCCGGGAGCCCGGACGCGACGCCGATGTCGCTGCCTGCTTTGAAAGCGAGCGGTGTCACAGTGCCCGGTGCTGCGCTACTGGGAACTGGCGCTTCCGCAGCGACTGCCGCTCGACCGGCGCAGCCTTTGCCCATCGCGGGTACGAGCGGGAACGATGTGCTGACAGGCGATGCGGGTGCCAACACGATCAATGGCATGGAAGGCGCGGACAGCATGACCGGCCGTACCGGAGACGACACGTACATCGTCGACAACGTGCGCGACACCGTCAACGAACTGCCAGGTGGCGGCTACGACACCGTACGATCTAGCGTGAGCTATAGCTTGCCGGACGAGGTCGAAGTACTCGAGCTCGAGGGCACCGCGAACATCAATGCGACCGGCAACGGTCAGCGCAATCGCTTGTTGGGCAACGCCGGCGACAACCGATTGGACGGGGGAGCCGAGGCAGACGATATGGCGGGCAGAGCGGGCAACGATACCTATGTCGTTGATGACCAACTGGATACGATCCATGAAGATGTCGATGCCGGCATCGACACTGTCGAGTCTTCCGTTTCTTGGACGCTGGGCAAGAACCTGGAGAACCTCACGCTGACCGGCAAGCGCAACATCAACGCGACAGGCAATGAGCTTTCGAACGTGTTGACTGGGAACGCAGGTGACAACACCCTGGACGGTGCGCAAGGGGCTGACAGCATGGCGGGCGGCTCCGGTAGCGACACTTACTATGTCGACGACCTCGGCGATACGGTGATGGAGGCGGTGGACGGCGGATACGACACTGTCTATACGAGTGTGAACACTACGTTGGCGGCGAATGTGGAAAAGGGCGTGCTACTGGACCGCGCGACGGTGCTGGCCGGCAACGACCTGAACAATACCCTGATCGGTAACGAGCAAGCCAACTCGCTGTACGGGGGCGCCGGAGCCGACGTGCTGGATGGAGCGGGGGGCGATGACGTGTTGGAGGGCGGTGCTGGCAACGACATCTACCTGATGAGGCGAGGCTATGGCGTCGATCGCATCGTCGAGAACGATACAACGGTCGGGAACAAGGACGCCGTGCTCTTCGATGACTCCGTCGATATCAATCAGCTGTGGTTCCGTCGAACATCAAATGACTTGGAAATCAGTCTGATCGGAACCCTAGACAAGATGATTGTCAGCAACTGGTACCTAGGCAGTCAGTATCAGGTAGAGGAGTTCAAGTCGGTCGGCGGCAGGACATTGATGGATAGCCAAGTGCAGAACCTCGTCCAAGCCATGGCAAGTTTCTCGTCGCCAGCCTCAGGCCAGACTACGCTGCCAGCCAACTACCAAAGCAACTTGACGCAAGTCATTGCTGCTAACTGGCATTAGGCGCGGTAGCACGCGGCGCTGCCCAGGGTACTGGGGTATCACAGCTTCAGCGGCGTCGCGTAGCCCGTCATCTCCAGATACCCCCGTCCCAGTCGCTCCCCCTGCCCATCGACCAGGTCGCTCAGGCCTTCCCAGTACACGCCGCCAGTGGAGCCTCGGCTGTCCAGTTCCTGGTCGTCGAGCAGGGCGCGCACTTCGAAGTTGCCGGCGGGCGTCCGTACGCGCCATCGCGTCGGATACGTCGCCTGCGTGCGGGGGCTGATCCATGTGGCGAGGCTCTCGAAGCTGACCTCGTCGTGCCGGAAGATCCGCGCCGCGCCATCGCGCGGCCGAAACGAGCCGCCGGCCCACAGCGCGCTGCCGTCGCTGCGTCGCAGGTGGAAGGCGGTGAGGGCGCTGCCGTCGTCGAGGTTCATGCCGATCCAGTCCCAGCCCACGGCCTCGGGGTGCATGAGCGCCTCGCTCCATTCGTGGTCGAGCCAGGCGGTGCCGGCGACGTCGAAGGGCTGGCCCTTGAGCGTGAGCCTGCCCTGGGCCTTGAGCTGCGGCTCGCTGTAGTAATAGCTGGCCTGCGATTCTTCAGGCCCCTTGCGCGAGAGCCCGGCGTTGCCTTGCAGCAGCACAGGCTGCGTGGGCGTGAAGCGCAGTTCGAGCGCGAATTCGCCTGCCGGAATGCGCGCGACATAGATGCCGTTTTCGCGTGCCAGAGACCAGTCGCGGATGCGCACGTCGGTGTCGTCCGCCGAGGCCTCCGCCACGCCGAAGCCTGCGCGCGCGATGCGCTGGTCATGCAACAGCACGCGGCCTTCGAGATCGGTGACGGCCGCATGCGCGAACACCAGGTGCTTCGCTGCGAAGGCCGAGCGCATGCCCTGCGTGGCCTCGACGCGCGAGCGGAAGAAGGTGACCTGGTAGCCGAACTCGCGCCCGGCGGATGTCTTCGCGTGGCCGGTGATGTACCACCACTCGGTGCGCAGGTCGGGGTGGCTGCCGAAGTCGCGCGGGAACTGCAGGCGGCGTTCGGGCAGCGCCCATGCGGCCAGCGGGCCGGATGCGAGCGCGGCCAGCAGCAGGCTTCTGCGCGAAAGGGAGAATGAGAAAGGTGCTTGCTGCATGGGTTCCAGTCCAAGAATCGGCTTTGCACGAATACGGTCGTCGGCCTACCAGTCTTCCTTGACCGCCAGCACCACGTCCTTGCCTGCGGCCGCGCGGCCCGCCATCCAGGCCGTCACGGTGCCCGCCGCCACCACCGCAGCGCACAGCGCCAGCAGCCGCTCCCACGGCACCAGCAGGTCCATGCTCCAGTGGAAGCTCTGCGGGTTCACCACCTTCACCAGCACCACCGACACGGCCAGCCCCAGGCCGAGCCCGGCGACGGCGCCGATGGCCGTCCACGCGGCGCCTTCGCCGGCGACCACCGCCAGCACCTGCCGCCGCGTGAAGCCCAGGTGCGCGAGCAGGCCGAACTCCTTGCGCCGCGCCAGCACCTGCGCGCTGAAGCTGGCCGCGATGCCGAACAGGCCGATGGCGATGGCCACCGCCTGCAGCCAGTAGGTGACCGCGAAGCTGCGGTCGAAGATGCGCAGCGAGGTTGCGCGGATCTGCCCCACCGAGGCGATCTCCACCGAGCCCGCGGATGAATCGCCTGTGCCACCTTGCCGCGCCGCCAGTTCCCGCACCGCCGACTGCACGGCGCCCTCCGATGCGCCGGGTGCGAGCCACAGCGCCACGTCGCTCACTTTGCGCTCGCCGGTGAGGCGCTCGAAGTCGCGCGCATCCATGGCGATGGCGCCGAACTGCCGCGCGTAGTCGCGCCACACGCCGGCCACGAAGAACGAGGCCCCAGCCTTGCCCATGGCGGCCGACAGCGGCGCGAACACCGTGCCCGGCTTCGCGCCGTAGAGCTCCACCATCGGCTCGCTCACGTAGATGCCGATCTGCCCTTCGGGCACCGGCAGTGCGCTGCCCACCAGCGGCAGAGACTGCGCGGCTCCGCCTTCGAGGCTGCGCGCGATCAGCGTCACCGCCGGCCGCGCCGCATCCAGCTGCAGCGGTTGCGTGCGCAGCGTGCCGGTGCGTGCCACGCCGGGCAACTGCGCCAGCGACTGGACGAAGGCCGGCGCGAAGGTGGCGGTGTCGGTGCTGCTGCCGCCGCCGCTGTTGCCGCCGCGGCCGCCTGAGGTGGCGCGCACGTACAGGTCGGCGGGCAGCACCACGCCGAGCCATTGCGTCACCGAATCGCGGAAGCTCGCGACCATCACCGTCAGCGCCACGGCGAGGCTCAGGCTTGCGACCACGCCGCTGACCGCCACCGCCGCCGTGCCGCGCATGCGCCTGGCGCGCTCCACCGCCAGCATCGGCAGCACGCGCTGCGAGAACAGCGGCGCCACACGGTCGTACAGCAGCGCGATCAGCCAGGGCAAGGCCGTGATGCCGCCCACCAGCAGGCAGGCCACAGAAAGATACGCCGCCACCGGAATGCCGCCGATGGCCGGCAGGTTGGCCAGCACGGCGCCCAGCGCGACCAGGCCCAGCGCCAGCCAGTGGCTTTTGCCTTGCGTGGGCGCGGCGCCCAGGCCCTTGAGCGTCTGCGCCTCGGGCAGCGACTGCGCCGCGCGCGCGGGCCACCAGCCGCCGACCAGCGCGGCCAGCACGCCGAGCCCGCCGTAGAGCAGGGCGGCGCCCGCGCTCCAGTGCAGCGTGGGCGCCACGCCCTCGAAGTAGCCGCCGCCCAGGTCGCCGCCCAGCACGCGCAGCGCGAAGGCCGCCAGCGCCGTGCCCAGCGCGAGGCCGGCCAGGCTGCCGATCAGGCCCAGCACCAGCGATTCGGCCAGCACCAGACGCAGCCGCTCGCGCGGCGTGAGCCCGAGCACGCCCAGCAGCGCGAACTGCTGCGCGCGCTTGGCCACGCTCAGCGCCAGCACCGAGAACACCAGGAAGGCGCCCGTGAAGAGCGCCACCAGCGCCAGTACCGTGAGGTTCACGCGGTAGGCGCGCGACAGGTTGCTCACGCGCTGCGCCGCGTCGCCGGGCTCGGCGAACTGCACGCCCGCGGGCCAGCCGGGCGCGCGCTGCAGCGAGGCCATGAACGCGGCCCGGTCTGTACCGGGCGCGAGGCGCAGGTCGATGCGGCTGAGCTCGCCGATGCGGCCGAAGAGCTCCTGTGCCGCCGCGATGTCCATCACCGCGAGCGCCTTGCCGCCCGCGGCCACGTGGCCGGCCACCGAGAGGCTGTGCCAGGCGTCGCCGCTGCGCAGCTGCACTTTCTCGGCCCTGCCGTCGGCCGGCGCCTGCGCGGGCAGCCCCAGCGCATCGCGAGCCGCGAGGTTGAGGAACACATGGCCCGGCGCAAAGAGGGCGAAGCGGTCGGCACCCGCCGCGGCCTGCGGCATCAGCGCGGGTGCGATGGTCGGCAGCGCCAGCGCGTCGATGCCGATCACGCGGATCGGCACTTGCTGCCCGCCGGCAAGCGCCAGGCCCTGCACCTCGACCACCGGACTCGCCAGCGCCACCTGCGGATGGCGGGCGAGTTGCGCGAACACGGCCTCGTCGAAGCCGCCCTGCACGGCGCGTACCTCCAGGTCGGGCTCGCCGTTGACCGAGCGCACCGCGCTCGAGAACTCGTCGAGCGCCGAGGCGTTGATCAGCTGTACCGAGAAGGCCAGCGCGACGCCGAGCATCACGGCCAGCACGGCCGCCGCGTTGCGCCAGGGGTGGTGGCGGAGTTCCTGCCAGGAGAAGGTGCCGAGCAATGCGCGCATCGGCCGATTGTCGTCGCGGCGCGCGAGGGGGACTCCGGGCGTGGCAGGATTGCGGCTCTTCGAACGCCTGAGGAATCCGACGATGCGGCTCATGCCCCATGCCCTGCTGTACCGCTCCTGGCTTGCGGCCTGGCTTTTCGTCCCTCTGGTGGCCGGCAATGCCCTGGCGCAACTGCAGCCGCCGCAGCAGCAACAACAACAGCCCCTGACGCTGGCAAGCGATCCGGCCGTTCTTGCGAGAGCAGCCCTCGGCACCGAGCGGGGCACGATGGTGGTGGGCACGCTGCACGACGGGCAGGTGGCCTACGGCGCCGCCTACAACCCCGAGCCGCCGTCGCAGCCACGCGCCATCGCATCGGGCAGCGCAGAGCAGCCGATGTTCGAGATCGGATCCGTCACCAAGGTGTTCACCGGCCTGCTGCTCGCGCAGGCGGTGCAGCGCGGCGACCTGAAGCTCGACGACACGGTCGGCAGGCTGCTCGCCGGCAAGGTCGCCGGCCTTTCGCCCGCGGTGGCCTCGGTCACGCTGCGCCAGCTCGTCACGCACACCGGCTGCATGCCCGTGATGGCCGACGGCGTGACCGGCGGCGCGCCGCTCGTCGAGCAGTTCCACGCCTACGACAAGGCCATGTTCTGGGCCGCGCTCGCTCGCATCAAGCTCACGGCCGCCGCGCCGCCTTGCGAAGGCGCTTACAGCAACTTCGGCATGGCGCTGCTTGGCCAACTGCTCGCCGAGCACTACGACACCTCGTGGGGCGAGCTGGTGCGCGCGCGCATCACCGAGCCGCTCGGCATGAACGACACCGTCATCACGCTGGGCGACAAGGCCTCGCGCATGGCCCCGGCCTTCGCGGGCGACCGCCGCCAGCCGCTGTTCGACATGCAGGCCTACGCGCCAGCCAGCGCGCTGCGCTCCACCGCCGCCGACATGATGACCTTCAGCCGTGCCATCCTCGCGGGCGCCGCCGGCCCGCTGGGCCCGGCCGCCGCGCGCATGCTCACGCCGCTGGCGCGCTACGAGGGCGCCGAGATCGCCTATGCCGTGATGGTGCGCGGGCCCGAAGGCGGCCGGCGCACCTACTATCACGCGGGCGTCACCGAGGGCTACCGCACGCTGTGGCTGCTGGCGCCCGACACCGGCGAGGCGATGATCGTGCTCAGCAGCAACGCGCGCGCGCCGATGCAATCGGTGATGCTGGCCATCGGCAAGAGCCGCTATCCGGTGCCGACCGCCGAAGTGCCGATCGATGCGAAGCGGCTGGACGAGTACCGCGGCGAATACCGCGTGACCAGGAACAAGTCGCTGAGCTTCACCGTGCGCAGCGGCAGGCTGCTGGTGCGCGAGACGGGCCGCGGCTACAGCGCGCTCACGCCCACGGGCAACGACCGCTTCGCTGTGACTGCCATCGGCGCGCAGGTCATGTTCAGGCGCGATGCGGCGAATGCGGTGGTGGGCGTGTCGCTGGCGCAGGGCGGCAGCCAGCTCGATGCGCGGCGGGTGGGGGACGCGGCCGTGCAGCCTGAGTAGTCGCCGGGCTTCATCAGCCGGCCAGCGCGAGGAGCTGCCCGGCCATCTCTTCGATTTCCGCGCGCATCACGAGCTTGTCGAGCCAGTCCCGCGGGATGCCTGCGACGCCGTAGAAAGCTCCCGCCAGCTGGCCGCAGATGGCTGCAGTGGTGTCGGCGTCGTCGCCGAGGTTGGCGGCGGCGAGCACGGCTTCCTCGAAGGAGCCGGTGTTCGCGAAACACCAGAGCGCCGCTTCGAGCGATTCGACGCAGTAGCCCGATCCCTTGATCTGCGTGGCGCTCTTCGAGGCATGGTCGTTCCGCGTCAGCGCCGCGACCTTCTCGCTCAGAGGCGCCAGCGGTTCGGTCGAGAGGATCGCAGCCTTGCCCTTGCCAAGCAGGGCCGAACGCAGCTGCAATGCGAAGAGCCGAGAGCATTCGATGGCTTCCAGCGCGCCGTGCGTGGTGCGCGCGCTTTCGCCGGCCTGCGTCCACGTGGCCTCGGCGCTCGCCGCGTAGAACATCGGCACCGGCGCGAGCCGCATCAGCGCGCCGTTGCCGGCCGTGCGCGGATCGGGATCTCCGGCGAAAGGATCGCCCGAGGCCAGGTAGCGGGTGAGAGCCCCCGACACCGTCAGGCCGATGTCGAAGCAGTTGCCGGTGCTGCTCATGTAGCCCACGCTGCGCCAGTTGCAGTAGCGGTTCATCTGGTCGATTGCGTCGAAGCCCTTGCAGTGGATCAGGCTCGCGGCGAGGCACAGGGCCATCGACGTGTCGTCGGTCCACTCGCCCGCGACGAGCCCGAAAGGCCCGCCGCCGTGCATGCCCGTCACCGGCGCGAAGCTCCCGCGCGTGCGGAACTCGACCGTGGTGCCCACCGCGTCGCCACAGGCCAGACCGAGCAGGCAGCCTTGGTAGCGCTCGATCACATTCATGGCTTTTGCCTCAGCACCTCGCGCGCGGCCATCAGCGCGTAGCCCAGCAGGTTGAGCCCCTTCCATTCGCGCGGGTCCTGCGCGAGCGGATCGTTGGCGGCACGTCCGATGCCCCAGATCGGATCGACAGGGCTGGCCTCCACCAGCACCTGGTGGCCCGTGCCGAGCAGGAAGGCGCCGAGTTCCGCGTTCTGCGAGAACTTGGCGATGTT
>Ga0102588_1001564_pt1 | contig 16408 bp, 12 predicted proteins | sample AraplaMF_Col_mMS_FD_76854 | JGI IMG/M metagenome (GOLD analysis project Ga0102588, IMG submission 76854) | Arabidopsis root microbial communities from the University of North Carolina, USA - plate scrape MF_Col_mMS (SPADES assembly) (version 2) | ecosystem: Host-associated > Plants > Roots >...
GGGGGGCCCCGCGCTGGGGGGCAGGGGGGCTGTGCCCGCCGGCCCCCGCGGGGCCGCCAGCGGGCTTCCCACAAAGTGCGATGCCTGAAGTTTGATCAGGCCTGGTGTGGAGCCAGGCGCTGCAGCCGCAGCTGCAGCCAGCGGTCGACGTCCGGCCACTCCGTGGCGAGGATGCTGTAGCAGACGGTGTCGCGTAGCGAGCCGTCGTTGCGACGCTTGTGCGCGCGGAGCACGCCCTCGCGCTTCGCGCCGAGCTTTTCGATGGCGCGCTGCGAATCGAGGTTATAGGCGTCGGTATGGAACTCGACCGCCACGGTACCCACGTTCTGGAAGGCGTTGGACAGCAGCAGGTGCTTGCAGGCGGTGTTGACGTGGCTGCGCTGCCAGCGGCGGGCGTACCACGTGTATCCGATCGCCACGCGCGACGGATCGGGCACGATGTCGTAATAGCGCGTGGAGCCCACGATCTCGCCGCTGCCGTTCTCGCGGACGACCCACGGCGACATGCGGCCTTCTTCCTGCCCGCGCAGCGCGGCCTCCACGTAACCGGCCATCCGGCCCGGGCCGGGCACCGAGGTGAACCAGAGGTCCCAGAGGTGGCCGTCGGCCGCGGCGCGCTCCAGCGGGGCGATGTGGTCGAGGGCGAGGGGTTCGAGCGTGACCCAGGCGCTTTCCAGCCGTTCCGGCGTCATGGCGGCCTCAGGCGTCCAGATCGGGGATCAGGCGGCTTTCGATACGCGAAATCGTGTCTTTCAGCAGCAACTTGCGCTTCTTCAGGCGTGTCAGCTGAAGTTCGTCGCGGCTGATCGCGGCCGCCAGATGGTCGATCGCGGCGTCGAGGTCGCGATGCTCCACCTTCAGTTCGGCGAGACGCTGGGAAAGCTGCATCGGGTCCTGGACCTGCATGGCGGTCGGCCGGTCGTGGGAAAGCTCGATTGTAACCCCCGGCGGCGGTCCCCGCAGCGGCTACAATAGGCGACTCGTCGTCTCAGAATTCCCGCAACATGTCCGCCTCTCCCGACGTCACCCGCAAGCAGACCTTCGAAGCCGGCAAGCTGGCCAAGCGCCTGCGCCGCCAGGTGGGCCAGGCCATCGCCGACTACGGCATGATCGAAGATGGCGACAAGGTGATGGTGTGCCTGTCGGGCGGCAAGGACTCCTACACGCTGCTCGACATGCTGCTGTCGCTGCAGGCGAAGGCCCCGGTGAAGTTCGAGCTCATCGCGGTCAATCTCGACCAGAAGCAGCCGGATTTCCCCGAGCACGTGCTGCCGGAGTACCTCGAGGCGCGCGGCGTGCCGTACCACGTGATCGAGCAGGACACCTACAGCGTCGTCACCCGGGTGATCCCGCAGGGCAAGACGATGTGCAGCCTGTGCTCGCGCATGCGTCGCGGGGCGCTCTACCAGTGGGCGGCGGACAACGGCATCACGCGCATCGCGCTGGGCCATCACCGCGACGACATCCTCGGTACGTTCTTCCTGAACATGTTCTACCAGGGCAGCCTGAAGGCGATGCCGCCCAAGCTCCTGTCCGACGATGGCCGGCACGTGGTGATCCGCCCGCTGGCGTATTGCCGCGAAGACGACATCGCCGCCTATGCCGAATCCCGTGCGTTCCCGATCATCCCCTGCAACCTCTGTGGCTCGCAGGAGAACATGCAGCGCAAGGTCGTGAAGCGCATGCTGGCCGACTGGGAAAAGGCGCACCCGGGGCGCAGCGAAACCATCTTCCGTGCGATGGGCAACATCGCACCGTCGCAGCTCACCGACCGCGACCTCTTCGACTTCGCCTCGCTCGGCGCACGCGACGACGCGTCGCGGCCCGACGCGCACGCATGGCTCGCTGGCGGCGACGGCAACGACGATTCCAACTGATCATTTCCCTTCACTTTTTCCAGGCCCTTCGATCATGACCCTGTTCTCTTCCGTCGAACTCGCGCCGCGCGATCCGATCCTTGGCCTCAACGAAGCCTTCGGTGCCGATCCGCGCAGCGACAAGGTGAATCTCGGCGTCGGCGTGTACTACGACGAAAAGGGCCACGTGCCACTGCTGCGCGCCGTGCGCGAGGCCGAAAAGGCGCGTCTCGAGGCGCAGCTGCCGCGCGGCTACCTGCCCATCGACGGCATCGCGCTCTACGACAGCGCCGTGCAGAAACTGCTGTTCGGCGAGAACTCCGCGTTGCTCGCCGATCGTCGCGTGGTTACCGCGCAGGCCCTCGGTGGCACGGGCGCGCTCAAGGTCGGCGCCGATTTCCTGAAGCGCCTGAATCCGTCGGTGCCGGTCGCCATCAGCAATCCGAGCTGGGAAAACCATCGCGCCCTGTTCGAGAGCGCGGGCTTCAACGTCGTCGAGTACCCGTACTACGACCCGGCCACGCACGGCGTCGACGTCGATGCGATGCTCGACGGCCTCGCGAAGCTGCCGACCGGTGCGGTGGTGGTGCTGCACGCGTGCTGCCACAACCCGACGGGCGTCGATCTCGGCACCGACGACTGGAAGCGCGTCATCGCCACGGTGCGCGACAAGGGCCTCGTGCCGTTCCTCGACATCGCCTACCAGGGCTTCGGCGACGGCATCGAAGCCGACGCGATCGCGGTGCGCCTGTTCGCCGATGCCGACGTACCGTTCTTCGTCGCCAGCTCGTTCTCGAAGTCGTTCTCGCTGTACGGCGAACGCGTCGGCGCGCTGTCGATCGTCACCGCGTCGCACGACGAAGCGGTGCGCGTGCAGTCGCAGCTGAAGCGCGTGATCCGCACCAATTACTCCAACCCGCCGACACACGGCGCGGCGGTGGTCTCGGCGGTGCTCAACCACGCCGACCTGCGCGCCATGTGGGAAACCGAGCTCGGCGAGATGCGCGAGCGCATCCGTACGATGCGTCGCGAACTCACGCAGCGTCTCTCGGCGGCCGGCGATTTCGCCTTCATCGAACGCCAGCGCGGCATGTTCTCGTACTCGGGCCTGTCGGCCGCGCAGGTCGAGCGGTTGCGTGAAGAGTTCGGCATCTACGCCGTCGGCACCGGCCGCATCTGCGTCGCGGCGCTCAATGGCGGCAACATCGAGCGCGTGGCCGACGCCATCGCCCGCGTGGTGTAACCCCGCCGACATCGCCTTTCGCCGGCGGACGCTTCGGCGTCCGTCATGGCCATCCCTTCGCATGAGACTTTCCGATCGATGTTCTTTCGAAACCTGACGCTGTTCCGTTTCTCCGATCCTGTCGCCACCGATCTCGATCGCCTCGACGACGCGCTGCCCGAACACCGCCTGCGCCCCGTGGGGCCGATGGAGCTGTCGACGCGCGGCTTCGTTTCGCCGCTTGGCCGTAACGAAGAAGGCCTCACGCACTCCGTCGCCCGCAACACGATGGTCACGGTGGGTAGCGAAGATAAGCTCCTGCCGTCGTCCGTCATCAACGACGAACTCGCCAACCGCGTGGAAAAGATCGCCGAAGAAGAAGGCCGCAAGGTCGGCGGCCGCGAGCGGAAGAAGATCAAGGACGATGTCATGAACGAGCTGCTGCCGCGCGCTTTCGTGCGCAGCTCGCGCATGAAGGCGTACGTCGACAAGAAGAACGGCTGGCTGGTGCTCGATACGTCCAGTCGCAAGTCCGCCGAGAATACGCTGAGCCAGATGCGCGAAGCCTTGGGCAGCTTCCCCGCGGTGCCCCTCGCACCCGAGGAATCGCCCCGGATCCTGATGACCCACTGGGTCGCCACCGGCGAGCTGCCGGCCGGCCTGGCACTGGGTGACGAGTGCGAGCTGCGCGACCCGGCGACGGCCTCCGGCGCCATCGCCCGGTGCCGCCGTCAGGATCTCGACACCGATGAGATTCGGGAGCACCTGCGGACCGGCAAGCAGGTATTCCAGTTGGGTCTGGTGTTCGACGACCGCATATCGTTTGTACTAGGCGAAGACCTGATCCTGCGTAAAATCAAGTTCACGGACGTCGTGCTCGACGAACAGGCGGATAGCCCCGAATCGGCCGCGGCGGAAATGGACGCGAACTTCGCCCTGATGGCGCTCGAATACGAGCGTCTTCTCGGCAAGCTCGCCGAATGGTTCACGCTGCCCCGTCCGGAGTGATCCCGGTCCGGCGTCGCAGTGTCTGACACGGGTTGGTGGGATGGTCGTCGGGATCGACACGAGACTCGGCACATGGCATCGGACGAAGGCAACTGGCTGGAACTGGCGACCCCCACGGGCGCCACGATCCGTGTACTGAAGGCGGCGCACCCGCGTGCGCGCCGCCTTCGGCTCACGGTAACGCCGAAGGGCGCGCGGCTCACCTATCCCAATGGCACGCACGTCGCGCAGATGACCGCCTTCCTGCGTCATCACGCCGATTGGCTCGAGCAGAAGCTGGGCGAATTTCACCTCGACGCCGAACCGCTCCCGCCATTGCGCGTGGGAGTACCCACCACGTTCCCTTTCCGTGGCGACGAGGTCACGCTGGATTGGGCGGAGGGCTCGTACCCGCGCGTCGATCACGAGCCCGGGCAACTGGTGCTCAGCATTCCGCGCCCGCACACGCGTGCCTTGCTCGTCGCGCGCGGCCTGCTCGCCACGCATTTCGAAGCGCAGATCCGTCGCGACGTGTCGCGCTGGTTGCCCGCGTACATTCCGCAGATCAACGCGGCGCCCACCGCGTTGCGCATTCGGCCGTTGAAGAGCCTCTGGGGTAGCCTGGACACGCGCGACAGGATCAACCTCGATCTCGCGCTGGCGCTCGCACCGCCCGCGGCGCTGCGCTACGTGCTGGTGCACGAGCTCTGCCACCTCAAGGTGCGTAATCACTCGCCGAAGTTCTGGCACTGGGTGGAGAGCGTGTTTCCGGATTACAAGGAACAACGCAAGTGGCTGCGCGCGAACGGCAGCGGGCTGAAGATGCAGCTGGACCGGCTGATCGCCGACGTGGCGGATTGAACCCGCTGTCGCGGGATCGCCGATACGATCGGCTCCCACACCTCCGGTAGCAGCCTCGCGGAAGCATCCCTACCGAAGGGTGGGAGCCGATCGTATCGGCGAAGGGTGCTCGCGCTGACCTTAATGCGCCAGCGCGAAGCCCGTGATGATGCGCGCCGTATCGTCCGGCTTCTCGATCATCGGCATGTGGTTGCACCCGTTGAGCACGGTCGCGCCGATCGACGGCGAGCTCTTCAGCCCCGCACGCAGGGTGTCCAGGGCGGAGACGTCGATGATCCTGTCGTCGCGACACCACAGGCCGAGCACGGGCATCTGCAGGCTTCCGATCACGGGATCGAGCGCATACGCCTGCGCGGGCTGCTTCAGCTCGTTGAACGTGCGCTCGATGAACGCGTGGTCCTTGCGATTGCGCGCGACGAGCGCGTCCTCGATGCGACCCGGAAGATGCGGGGGCGTAACGAAGATGCGTGCCAGCAGTGCTTCCAGATCCTTGCGGTCGTCGAGCAGGAACGGGTTCTTGCCTGCCTTCACTTCGCGCGTGAAGTCGTTGTCCTTGAACGTGAGGCCCAGCGAGCTCATCAGCACGAGGCTCGCGACGCGCTCGGGATGCTGCCCCGCGTAGACGCCGGCGATGGCACCGCCCATCGACTGGCCGACGAGCAGGAAGCGCTGCGCGCCGACCGCGGCCGCGAACGCTTCGAGGCGCGCGGCCTGCTGCGGAATGCCGTAGTCGCCGCCATCGTTCCGCGACGAGTCGCCCCAGCCCGGCAGGTCGGGAATGATCAGATGAAAATGCTCGCCCAGCGCCTTGGCCGTTTCGAGCCAGGTTTCCTTGTTCGCGGCGAAGCCGTGCAACAGGATGATCGTGGGGCCGCTGCCGCCTTCGTAATACGACCACGTCGTGTCGCCGGCGATGATCGTCTTCTTTTCCAGATGCGCGCTCATCGCCTGCCGGGCGGCATCCGCCTTGAGCAGCAGCGAGGGTGCGAAAAGATAGACGAGGCCGGCGCCGAGACCGAGCACCAGCGCCACGACCACGATGAATTTCAGCCGGCGCAGAAGCAGGCGCTGCCACAGCGGGCGCCGGTCGGACGAGGCGAGGGTAGGGGACTTGGCCATGTGTGAGGTGCTTTTTCGAACGGTAGACGCCCCGCAAGATGCGGGGCGTACCTGAGGGATGCAACCCCGGGATGTCCCGGGCGTTACTTCTTGCGTGTTTTGCCGGCCAGGATGCGCTCGACGGCCTGCTGCGTCATCGGGTGGTAGCCGCTCTTCGCCTTGGCGTAGGTCGACTTCGCGAACGCGAGGCCTTCCGGCGTGCGCGCGAACGCGCGGTACACGGGCGTGGTGAGGTAGAGGCGACCGATGCGCGTCATGTGCTCGGCAGCCGCGGCCCATACGTCCTTGTCGCCGGCGGCGATGGCGTGCGCGTACCAGCGCATGCCGATCTCCGCGTTAGGCGTGCCGGTGAGGTGCCACGCGGCGTCGATTTCCTTCATCTTCGCCAGCGGCGGCACGTCGGGCAGGCGGTCGAGGAAGTACATCCACTCCTGCGTGTTCCACGTCTTCGCATCGAGCTTGTCCGCGGCGAGCTTGCCGCCGAGGAAGGCTTCGCGCTGCTTGTCGATGCTGTCGAAACGCGGCGACGTCGGGAGCGGTGCGTCCTTCGGAATGCCCGGCTGCCAGATCCACGCGCGCGCTTCGGCCTCGCTCATCTTGCCGGGGTACTTGTCGAGCAGGTTCGCCTTCAGGTACGCGAACATCGTGTCGGTGTCGATGCTCTGGAACGCGAAGTGGGCGAAATAGCCCTTCAGGTAGGCATCGAACGTCTCGCGGCCGAAGCGCTTCTCGAGCGTGCGCAGGAACCACGAGCCCTTGTCGTACGCGACGGACGAGAGGGAATCGTCGGCGCCCACGCCGCGCGCTTCGGGCGTCAGGCGCTGGGTGTTGAGAGGCATGCCGCCGATGGTCTTCTGCAGTTCGCGGGCCGACAGCAGGTCTTCCTCGTCGGCGAGCGCCTTGCCGTAGACGGCCTCGGTAATGCGGCCCTGCACATAGGTGGTGAAACCTTCGTTCAACCAGATGTCGCGCCACGCGGCACTGGTGACGAGATTGCCCGACCACGAGTGCGCGAGTTCATGCGACACCAGCGAAACGAGGCTCTTGTCGCCCACGAGCACCGTCGGCGTCGCGAACGTCATGTTCGGGTTTTCCATGCCGCCGAACGGAAACGACGGCGGCAGCACGAGGATGTCGTAACGCCCCCATGCATAAGGGCCGTAGAGCTTCTCGGTGGTTTCGATCAGCTTCTCGGTGTCTTCGAACTCGTGCGCGGCCTTGCCGACCACGCTGGGCTCGGCATAGACCGCGCTCCGCGGACCGGTTTCCTTCACGGCGATGTCGCCCGCCGCGATGGCGAGCAGGTACGACGGAATGGGGTGCGGCTGATCGAAACGGAAGTCCCCGTCCAGCGGATGCTTCGCGTCGTTGATCGCGCTCATCACCACGCGGACGTCCTTCGGCGCGCTGACATGGGCGTCGTAGGTGAAGCGGATCGCCGGCGAATCCTGCAACGGCACCCACGAGCGCGCGTGGATCGATTCGGACTGCGAGAACATGAAGGGCTGCTTCTTGTCGGCCGTCTGCTCCGGCGTCAGCCACTGCAGGCCGGATGCCTCGGGCACGGTCGTGTACGCGATGCGCACGCTCGCCGGATGGGCGGGCGCCTGGATGGTCAGCTTCGAGCCGAGCTCCTTGTCGCGCGGCGAAAGGGCGAACGTCAGCGGCGAGGCCTTGCCGTCGGCATCGACGGCTTCGACGCCGGCGATCTTCAGGTCGCGGGTATCGAGCACCAGATCCTTCGCCTTCGCGTCTTTCCAGTCGAGCTTGAGCGTGGCGTTGCCCGCGAGCTCGCGCTTGCCGAAGTCGAGCTTGAGGTCGAGGTCGAGATGGGTGACGCGCACGGCGTCGGGCTGGGCATAGGAGTGCGGATCGGCCGCGAAGGCCACGACGGGAAACGCCATGGTCAGGGCAACGACGGGAAGCAGGCGCATCGCAAGGTTCCGGACTGGGGAAGCCCCGAGTATGCCACCGTCGCCCGGGCGGACGTCAGTTGCCCCGTCCGGAGCCAGGGCTCCGGACGGGGCGTTCACGATGTCGCGATGGTCACCGCGAGCCTGGAGGGTCAGAAGAAATCGGACAATGGCCGCTCCGCGTACGTGTCGAGACGCAGTGCCCCCGGCGTTTCCCTCGGGACGAGCAGGTACTGGTTGGCCGGGCCACCGATACGCGTGTAGACGTCCACGGGGGGGCGGGTCTGCATGCCGGTCGTTCGCACGAGGCGACCGGTGTCGAACCTGACGACAAACGACCTGGTCCGGTGAATGCGTCGTGTCCAGTACCCCATCACTCTGTCGAGCATGTCGAAGGGCGTATCCTGATTCAGCGACGTGGCGCGAATGCCGCGAAAACCCTGCGCAAGCAGTTCGGTGTGGATCGTACCCACACCTCCGAGACGGCGCAGGCGGCTCGTGGGATAGGGCAGCATGTCGTAGAAATACAGCGTGGCCGGCACATCGACGGCCGGCACCCTGCGCCACCCGGCCGGCAACGATCGGCTGGACAGGTCCATCGCCGCTTCGGGCGGCATGCCCTCGACAGTCATGTCGCGGGCGCGAGATCGCGCGGCGGCACGCTGATGCGCTTCGGTCCAGCGTTGCCGTTGCGCTCCGGTGATTTCGGCGGGCGGAAGGCCACCGGTCCGTTCGGCGCGGATGCGGGCCGCGACGAGTTCACGTTCGGCCACGTCGGGAAATGCGCGTTCCAGTTCGTCGGTCAGGTCGTCGAAGACGTCGGCTCGCCGCACCGTCGCGGCGTGTGCAGGCAACGGATAGGCGCGGCCGGATCCGCCGGGCAATCCCACGTGTCGGAACGTCCAGCCGCCGCCGGGGGCGCGTGCGATCGCCGGCCCCCATGCGCCGGAACCCGGGGTCGGGCGATTCAGTCGCCAGGTGCCGTAGCCGGCGTCGAACCGCACGCCGTACATCGCGCCGTCGTGGTCGATATAGGTCTTGCCGCCGATGGTGTACACGCCATGCTCGTCGGCGCGACCCAGGCGACGGACGTTGCCGGCGCGGTACTGCGCATCGAAGACGACCTTCTGGGGTGCGGGCGCACGCGCATCGACGATCGTCGATGCGACGCGGAAGCGTCCGGCGATAATGCCGCGGCCGGTCGCGGCCCTGGCGAACTGTTGCACACCGGGGGCGGCCCAGATCGATGCCACGTACAGGCTGGGGAAGTCGACGACGCTCTGTCGGGTGTCGCCGGCCTTGACGCTGTCGTAGAGCTTCCATCCGGCCGCTGCCGCGTGCACCGGGGCGGTCACCACGTCTTTCACCAGTTCCGCGACGCTGACGACCATGCGGCGCTGGAACTCGTCCTGCCAGCGCCCTTGCGCATCGCCGGCGCTGGTGGTGAGCCAGCGCGCGTTCCGCTGTCCCAGTTGCACATCGGTGTCGTACAGCGCGTGGAAGATGTCGCCGTTGATCTGGCGTTCGCCGAATGGTTCGGCGGTAAACGTGTAGTTGCCGCCGGCGTTGCCTCCCAGAACCCAGTTGGCCAACCGGTCGCCGGCGAACGCGCGGGTGCCGTTCGCATGGACACGGGCATGTTCGAGCGGGAGTCGATCGAGCAGGTACTCGCGGAACGCCGGCGCGTAGAGGAACCTGCGGGCAGCGTCCTGGCGATTGTCGAACTCGCGGAACGTGATGCCGTCGGGCGCATCGGGCGTGTAGAGGATGACCGCCGGCACGCTTTGCGGATTGCGAACGCCGATCATGAAAACGTCGCGTACTTCGGCGCCGCGATACGTCAGCTGGCTCACGACCAGCGTATGGTTTTCAACGGTTGCGCGGCCGGCGGCGGCCGGGTTGTCGAGTATCGCTTTCACCCATTGATAACCGCGGTATGCGTGGTCGGGGCGGAACGAGGCCCGCATCTCGGGCAGGTAATAGGCGAGGCGTGCCTCGTTGGCGAGCAGACGGGCGTGCGCGCGCATGGCGGTGACGGTGGAGGCTCGACGGGCATTCGCGTCGATGCCGGTGCGCAGCGTGGTTTCAAGGTAGGCGGGGTAGCGCCGATGCACGTCCAGCTCACGGATCAGGCGGCGGAGGGTCGGATCGTCCAGATGCGCGATCGGGTTTCCCTGGCGATCGACGGCCTTCAGGCGCACCGGATCGTTGTCGCCGATGTTGCGATAGGCGAGGTCTGCCAGCGACAGCGCGGGCGGCGTGCCACCGGCGAAGAAATTCACTACCGCGGTCGGCAGGATCGCGTGATAGTTCTCGATCCGCACGTCGATGTCGGCCGGTTCGTGCACGACACCCATCGAGGCGAGGCGCTCGCGTAACGCGTTCAGTGTGAAGGTGCGCAGGCCCTGGGCAGGCGGCGGCACGCCATCGTCGTCCAGCTGGCGAAAGGTGGCGAGGTATCCGTCTTTCGCCGCACGCCAGTCGTCGGCCACGTTGGTGGGCACGCGCGCGAGCCGTTCCTCGTTGACCCGTTCGGTGAGTGTCGCCTGCCGTTCCGCGAGGACGCCTGCGACATCGACGAGGTATTCGCTACGCAGGGCTTCTGCGATGGCATCGGCGAGCCCGGTCGACGCCTGCGCGCCACCGTCCGTCAGGGTGTGCGCGAAGAAGGCCTGATTCACCTTGTCGCGCGTGGTGCTGGCGATACGGTCGACGAGGAGGGCGAAAGGATCAGCATCCACCGTGCGCGAGGTGACGAACGCCTTGTCGTTCACGCCAAGCAGATGCTGGCGGGCGATACCCGGAAGATCCGCCGTCGAAACGAGCGCGGCGCGTGCGCGCGATTCGAGCGTCGCATGGGCGGCGTCGAGCGTGTCGAAGATCTCCTAGCCCCGCGTGTTGGAAAACGCGAGGACACGGTCGCCGGCGGCGGTGTCCTGAAGCAGCAAAACGCCGGCATAGGGCGTGTCTCCCATGACGGGTTCCCGTACCGACATGCCCGGCGGCACGGTGCCTGGCGTCGATGTCATCGCGCGGATCAGCTGGCGCGCGTCATCGTCCAGCGTGCCGTCCTGGTGAGCGAGGATGGCGAGATCGTTCGCGGCGCTGGCGATGCGCGCAGCCAGGGCGGCGCGGCGCGATGCACCCTCGCCGCTGGCCGGCGCGGCGTCCCACCAGGCATCGAGATCGGTAACGAAACGCGCGAACCTATCGGATGAGAACGTATCGGAGATCGTGGGAAGGGTGGCGTGCTCGGCGGCGAGCCATGCCTGCAGCGCGACAAGACGATCGAACGATCGCTCGGCTTCGTGATAAACGGTTTGAGTCTGTGCAGGCGGCGCCTGCGGCGGGAGCATATCCATGTGCTTTGCCTTTGCGTGGGGAAAACCGCGCAAAGTGTAGGAAGCGCCCTGAAGACTCGCCCTAGGTGAATCGCGTCGCGCATCTGCGCGGAACGCCCGGCAACGCGTGGGTGCCGGGCGCAGGCACGCGACAGGTCGTAACGGTCGGGCGTGCGTGAAACGCTCGCTTGCCCGGGGCCTCGTCACGAGGCCCCGGACAGCCGGTTCAGTCCGGACGGACATCCTGCAGTACCTGAACGTTGAACCCATCCAGCTCCAATTCGCCCACACGGACGGTCGGCATCAGATAGTACGTACCGGCCGGCCCGTCGATCGGGGCGTAGACTTCAACCCTCGGTCGCGGACTCTCCGTGTAAGGCCGCACCATGTGGTACGTATCCATGGTCACGGCAAACGTGTGGCTCCGCCCCGCTCCTCTGCCCACGAAGCCCATGCCGGCATTGATCTGTTCGTACGGCGCGGTCGGGGGCACGGAGGTGACGCGCACGCCAGGGACCCCATCGGCGACCAGCTGCGTGTTGATATGTCCCTGGGTGTTCAGAAAGCCTTTGTTCGTCGCATGCATCGGCCGTACCAGTCGGCTTCTCTTGTAGGGAAGGCGGTCGTAATAATAAAGCGTGCGCGGTACGTCCTCGGCGAGGATGCGGCGCATGCCCGGGATGTCTCGCGGCGTCAGATCGAGTTCGACGGGCTTGAACACGCCGTAGCCAAAGGGTCCGCGCGCCGCGATGCGGTCGCGCGCACGCTGTGCCGCTTCCGTCCAGCGCAGCCGCTGGGCGGCGGTGATGGGCGGGGCGGGCGGACCGTCGGCCAGTTCGGCACGCATGCGGGCGGCGACCTGCTCGCGCTCCACCGGTTCGGGGAAAGCGCGTTCGGCTTCGTCGAGGTAGTCGTCGAACAGATCCGCCTGGCGGGCCGTCGACGGGCCGGCGCGACCGGAGCCACCGCGCAGGCCGACGCGCTGGAACGCCCAGCCGCCCATCGGGGTACGCACCACGGCCGGGCCCCAGGCATGGGAACCGGCCTCCGGGCGACGGAGGCGCCAGGTGCCGTAGTCGGCGTCGAAGCGCACGCCGTAGAGGGATCCGTCGTGCTCGATGTACGTCTTGCCACCGATGGTATGGACGCCGTCGTCGCCGGCCTCACCGACACGCTTCACGTTCGGCGCGCGGTACTGCGGTTCGAAGACGACTTTCTGCGGCGCGGCGGCGCGCGCGTCGACCAGCGTGTCCGCGGCGCGGAAGCGTCCGGCGACGAAACCGCGACCGGGCATCGCACGGGTGAAGGGCTGCACCACGGGCGCGGCCCACAGCGAGGCGACATAGAACGCGGTGAAGTCGACATAGGCCTGACGGGTGTCGCCGGCCTTGATGCTGTCGTAGAGGCGCCAGCCGGCCGCCGCCGAATGCACCGGCGCGGTGACCACGTCCTTCACCACGTCGAAGACGCTGGCCACCATGCGCTGCTGGAAGGCCTGCTCCCAGCGCGACTGCGCATCCAGCGAGCCGGTGGTCAGCCAGCGGGCGTTGCGCTGCCCCAGGCGGATGTCCGTCTCGTACATCGCCTTGAAGATGTCGCCGGATACCTCGCGCTCGCCGAAGGGTTCGGGGGTGAAGGTGTAGCTGGCATTGGACGATCCGAGGACCCAGTTGGCCAGACGGTCGCCGGCGAAGTCGCGGGTGCCGTTCGCGCGGAAGCGCGCATGCTCCATCGGCAGGCGGTCGAGCAGGTACTCGCGGAAGGCCGGTGCGTAGAGGAAGGCGCGCGCGGCATGCTGGCGGTCGTCGAACTCGCGGAAGGTGACGCCGTCGGGCGCGTCGGGCGTGTAGAGCAGCACCGTCGAAACGCTCTGCGGATTGCGCACGCCGATCATGAAGACGTCGCGCACCTCCACGCCACGGAAGGTCAGCTGGCTGACGACGATGGGATGGCCTTCGACCCGTGCGCGACCGCTGGCGGCGGGTGCGTTCAGCACGGCGTTCACCCACTGATAACCGCGGTAGGCGTGGTCGGGGCGGAACGAGCGCGGAAGCCCGGGAAGGAAATACGACAGGCGCGCCTCGTTGGCGAGCAGACGGATCTGCGCGATCTGCGCGTCGACCGACCACGCGCGGCGTGCGTCGGCCGCCTCGCCGGTGCGCAGCATGCGATCCAGGTAAGCCGGATAACGCTGGTGCAGGTCGATCTCGCGAACGATGCGCCGTAGTGCCGCGTCGTCGAGCCGGGCGATCGGCTGGCCCTGGCGATCGACCGCGCGCAGGCGCACGGGATCCTTGTCGCCGATGTTGCGGTAGGCCAGATCGACCAGCGCGAGCGTCGGTGGCTTGCCGCCGGCGAAGAAGTCGACGACGGCCCTGGGCAGCACCGCGTGGTAGTTCTCGACCTCGATGTCGATGTCCGCCGGATCCTGGGTCACGCCGATCGCGTGCAGGCGCGCGCGCAACGCGTCCAGCGCGAACGCCTGCAGGCCCTGCGCCGGGGCCGGGGCGGGCTGGGCGGCGAGGTGCGCGAGCGTCGCCTCGTACCGATCGCTCGCGGCACGCCAGTCGGCGGCCACCGCCGCCGGCACGCGTGAAAGGCGTTGCTCGTTCATCGCTTCGGCCAGCGACATCTGACGCTGGGCGAGCGCGCCGGCCGGGTCGAAGAGATAGTCGCTGCGCAAGGCGTCGGTCACGGCATCGGCCATGTCGGTCGCGGTGCCGCCGGTGCCGCCCGCGGCGAGCGCGTGCATGAAGCGCGCCTGCTCGATCTTGTCGCGCTGCGCGGCGATCGCACGATCGACGAAGGTGGCGAACGGATCGGCGTCGGCGATGCGCGAGGCGACGAAGGCCTGCGCATCGATACCGACGAGGCGCTGACGGGCGATGCCGGGAAGGTCGGCCGTCGCCACCAGCGCGCGGCGTGCGCGCGACTCGAGCGTGTCGAGCGCGACATCGCGTGCGTCGAAACGCTCCCAGCCCAGCGATGCCGAGAAGACGAGCACGTGGCCATCGGCGGCGCCGTCCTCGATCAGCAGCACGCCGGCGTAAGGCGTGCCGTCGAAGAGCGCCTCGCTGACCGTCACGCCGGCGGGGACACCGCTCGTCGCGGTGGTGACCGTGCGGACGAGCGCGCGATCGTGATCGTCGAGGGTGCCGTCCTGATGACGGAGGATGGCCAGGTCGTTCGCCGCCGCGGCGATGCGCGCAGCGAACGCCGCGCGTCGCGATGCGCCGTCGGTCGGGTCGGAGGGCGCGGCGTGCCACCAGCGGTCGAGCTCGGCGAGCAGGCGTTGCGCGTCGTTGCCGTCCGGCACGTCGGACAGCGTCGGCAGGCTCGCGTGCTCGGTGGCGAGCCACGCCTGGGTGGCGACGAGGCGATCGAAGGATCGCTCGGCCTCGTGATAAACGGTCTGGGTCTGTGCAGGCGGTGCCTGCGGCGGGAGCATATCCATGTGCTTTGCCTTTGCGTGGGGAAATCCGCGCAAAGTGTAGGAAGCGCCCTGGAGACGCGCCCTAGGTGAACCGCGCCACGTGTCTGCGTGGGATGCCCCGCACAGCGTGGGTGCCGGGCGCAGTCGCGCGAAAGGCGTGCTTCACATCGAAATGCGTGTGGCGCCGCGCTTCAGAGCTTGTAAGCGCGGTGGATCGCCACGATGCCGCTGGTGAGGTTGCGCACTTCGACGTGACCGAAGCCCGCGTTGAGCATCATGCCTTTCAGCGTTTCCTGATCGGGATGCTTGCGGATCGATTCGGCGAGGTACTGGTAGCTGTCCGCGTCGTTGGCGAACAGGCGGCCGAGGCGCGGCAGGATCTTGAACGAGTGCACGTCGTAGAGCTTCGACAGCACCGGGCTCTGCACCTTCGAGAACTCGAGCACGAGGGCACGGCCGCCCGGCTTGAGGATGCGGTGCATGTCCGCCAGCGCCTTGTCCTTGTCGGTGACGTTACGCAGGCCGAAGGCGATCGTGACCGCATCGAAACTGTTGTCGGGGAACGGCAACGCCTCGGCGTTCATCTGGGCCCAGCGCAGGCCCGCGACGAGGCCGCGATCGGTGAGGCGGTCGCGACCCACGCCGAGCATGGCGGCGTTGATGTCGCCGACCACCACTTCGCCTTCGTCGCCCACGACGGGCTTGAGCAATGCTGCGATGTCGCCGGTGCCACCGGCGAGGTCGAGCACACGGTCGCCCCGTCGCACGCCGCTGACCGCCACGAAATGGCGCTTCCAGAGGCGATGGATGCCGAACGACATCAGGTCGTTCATGAGATCGTAGTTGCGCGCGACAGACGTGAAGACCTGGCCGACAAGCTTCTGCTTGTCGGCCAGGGGAACATCGCGGAAGCCGAAGTGGGTGGTTTTCTGGGAATCCATGCGTTCATGGTATCTCAAAAACGCCCACCTCCCCGGGGCCACGCCGGGCGGCCCCGGGGGTGAACGGCTCAGTCCGGCCGGATGTCCTTCAGGCGCTGGACATTGAAGCCTTGCAGGACGAGTTCGCCAGGGTTCTGATTGGGCATGAAGTAGAACGTACCGGCCGGCCCGTCGATCGGCGTATAGACGTCCACCCTCGGCCGCGGATTGTCCGGCAAGACCTGCAGCATGCCTTCCGTGTTCAGCGACACGGCGAACGTATGGCCTCGTGCCGCTCCTCTGCCCACGAAGCCCATGCCGGCATTGATCTGTTCGTATGGCGCGGTCGGGGGCACCGAGGTGACGCGCACGCCACGGAATCCATCGGCGACCAGTTCCGTGCGGATACGTCCCCAGTTGTTCTGGAAACCCTTGTTCGTCTCATACATCGGCCGCACCAGTCGGCTGTCCTTATAGGGGACCCGGTCATAGAAATAGACCGTACCCGGCACTTCAGCCGGAAGCGCGCGGCGCATGCCTGGCGGCGCGGCGCGCGTCGTCAGATCCATGCCGACATGGCGCGGCCCCGCGCCGACCTGGGGCACGCGCGCCGCGATGCGGTCGCGCGCCCGCTGTGCCGCTTCCGTCCAGCGCAGCCGCTGGGCGGCGGTGATGGGCGGGGCGGGCGGACCGTCGGCCAGTTCGGCACGCATGCGGGCGGCGACCTGCTCGCGCTCCACCCGGTCGGGGGAAGCG
>Ga0102588_1001565_pt1 | contig 16404 bp, 14 predicted proteins | sample AraplaMF_Col_mMS_FD_76854 | JGI IMG/M metagenome (GOLD analysis project Ga0102588, IMG submission 76854) | Arabidopsis root microbial communities from the University of North Carolina, USA - plate scrape MF_Col_mMS (SPADES assembly) (version 2) | ecosystem: Host-associated > Plants > Roots >...
GTCAGCCAGAATCGATTGTATATTGCGAGAGCGCAGAGAATTCCAACCAGGCCCACCTTCAACACGAGCAGCCGGCCGTAAAGCGACAGCGGAATGGTCTGGACACCAGGCAGCTCAAGCCAGGCGAGCGCCGCGCCGGCTATCAACAGCACGAAGAACGGCAGTGGAATGACACGCGAGAAACCCGCAAGCGGATCCGTGGGCCCCGTTCGACTTAACCGCCAAAGGGGAGGCAGGCTACCGATCCAGAAGAGCAGCGTCGCGCAATGAAGAACAATGCATGCCCGGGCTAGCCAGGGTGTCGCTACGACGTTGCAATGACCTGTGAAGGCGAAGGACGCGGAGGCCGCACCCATCGCAAGAACCGCAAGCGGAAGGTAGGCGGGGCTGGCTCGACAGACGGGTATCGAAACAAGAAGAACGGCGACTAACGCCATGCCTGCGGCGATCGCAGCGCCGCTCCTGGAGGCGACAAGCAGCGGCTCCAGGCCGGCGAACGCCAGGCCGAGGCCCATTTCGTCCAACCCTTGCAGATAGACACCCGACGAGAAGAGAAGGACGCCCAGAACGATGACAAGATCAGGTCGCCTTATGAGTGACTTCGCCGGATAAAGCCACCGATTGAAGAGTGTTCCGCCGATCAGGACGGCGAGGTATAGGATCGAGACTATGTGTATCGACCATATCGCACCCTGTAGCAGCACGGAGGTGTCCGCAACAGCGGGTGCGGAAATGGCAGATGGTGCGCCGACGTGAAATACGATCGAGCCCCCGACCGGATGTCCATCCTCGGAAACCACGCGATAACTGACAATGGCGGTGCCGCTCGAGATCGACCGCGGAATCGCCAGGTCGACTTCGGTGCCTGATGTTGCGGGAAGGTCGATCGAGTTTCCTTCGCCGATCCTGATGCTTGCCCGGACAACGCTGACCGGTTCGTTGAACCGAAGCTGGACATTGGCTGGCGCTGCTTCCACGACAGCGTCATTGGCAGGTGAGGCGTTCAACAAGACGGCATGGGCATATGCGCCGGAAGGCGCAAGAAAGCCCATGCCTGCCACAAGCAGCGCGCAAGCTGCTTTTTTGAATGATAGACGTGTCGCCCAGTTACGATTTCTAAGCCACATGGGCGATCACCTTGGATCAGGAGCGCGGCTGTTCCACAACGTCGAAATAGGGAGCCGGCTTCTCGTAGTCGTCGGACGACTTGCCCGCCGCGGGAATCTCGATCCAGCGTTCGGACGCTCCGTCGGTGCATTCCTGCACGATCGGGACGTAGACCCGCGTGCCGAGCGGCAGTTCCTTGGCCACCGTCCCGCGGAACACGAACTCGTCATATTCGTCGTCGGCGAGATTTCCACCGCTCCAGATGATCTCGGTGAGGCCTTCCTTCACCGGCTTGCCGTACAGATCATAGCTCTTTTCGTAGCTTCCCTTTATCTTCTCGACGGTCCAGCCTGCCTTCGGCATCGGCTTGGCTGACAACAAGCCCTCGGGGATTTTTACGCGAACCTTGAGGGTGGGCTTTCCCTCGCAACCGTGGCCAATCCGGACCACTGCCTTGTAGGCTTTGCCAGAGATGCCTTGAACCTGCTCAAGCGTTGCATGTGCGTGTGCGGCGCCCACCGCGAAGACGCTCAGTAGGAGGGCTGCTGCTACCTGTCTGATCATGAAAGTGGTCTCCCTGCGCGGACTGGCGCAGTGCGCCAGTCCCAGCAGTTTGGGGGTTATTGGGTAACTTGCGCGAGGTCGGCATCGAGACGCTTGCGTACCATGCTCGGTACCTTCGCGGTTTTGATCGCGTCCAGGTTTGCCGGCTTGTCGCCGACCTGGATCAGTGCCACCATGCCCATGCCGGCATGCGGCGTGCACTTGATAACGTAAGCGCCCGGAACGTCGAACTTGGTCTGAAACTGTTCACTTGGCTTGGATTTGAACTCAGCCGCACCATCAGGGATGAGACCCTTGAACGTCTCGACATTGTGGCTCTTGTCCGTGGGCACGAAAGTGATGGTGTCGCCGGGAGCGATCTTGACGAAGCCAGGTTCGAACACCATTGCGCCTTCGGTGCCCTTGTTGAGCATTTGCACCTGATGGTCTGCTGCCATGAGCGGTGCTGCAGAGGCGACAAGGGCTACCGTTGCCGCGATCAGGCCGAATTTCAAACGCATTGCATATCTCCTATTCTACGGGGCCGAAACGTTGGCCTCGGGAACGGTTCTAGGGCATGCGGTTGCTGTCTTCTTTGACGCTCGTCAAATTTGGGCAACATCGGTTGCATATATTCGCACCGATGATGAACCGTTCAGTCGATCGGTGATAAGACGGAGAGACTGGAAGGCGGGTCTCGTACTCGGCGACCGCCTTGGCCGCGTTCACTTCGTTCGGGATCACGATATCGGAGCAATTCATTGAGGCCACATCACTCGCCAGCCCGTCGGCCAACCCGCCGGCTTGACGCGTGAGGAAGGCCAGTCTTCCAGCCCTCTCGAGGCCAGACGACAGATTCGGCTAATAGTGAGAATACCGATTACGATAGGCTCTGCTGCTGAGCCTTATCCAGCATGTCTCGAACCTTGAAGGCGAGATCGCGGGCAGTGTACGGCTTGCGCAGCCATTCAGCGCCGGGAATGACTTCGTTCGTCGCCAGTGCCGGCTCCGAGTACCCGGATGTGAAAAGAATGGCGATGTCGGGCCTGAGGTCGCGAACCTCTCTGGCGAGCTCGTCTCCGGTCATCCCGCCTGGCATCACGATGTCCGTGAACAGCAACGCGACGTCATCGTTCTCATAGAGCAGTTCAAGCGCGCGGCGTCCGTTCTCGGCTTCGAGCACCTGATACCCCATGTCGGCAAGCCTCGCCAACGCCACCCGTCTTACCCGCGAATCGTCTTCGACGACCAGGATCCGCTCGGTTCCGCGGGGGAGGGCGCTTTCGACCGTGCCCCGCTCCTGGCTTCCGGCGTCCGGCCTGGCGCCGCTTATTGCGGGCAGGTAGATCCGGATCGTGGTGCCCCGTCCGACCTCGCTGTAAATCTGAAGATGCCCGCCGGACTGTTTGACGAAGCCGTAGACCATGCTCAGTCCAAGACCTGTTCCCGAGCCCACCTCCTTGGTGGTGAAGAACGGTTCGATGGCCCGTTTCTTCACGTCCTCCGTCATGCCGTCACCCGTGTCGGTCATGGCGATGAGCACGAAATTGCCGCTTCGCACCTCCGGATACATCTTCGCATAGTCGGCATCGAGGTGAGTGCGCGTGACTTCTGTTGTCAGGCTTCCGCCCTTGGGCATTGCGTCCCGCGCATTGAGGGCGATGTTGAGGATGGCGTTCTGAAGCTGGGAGCTGTCGACCAGCACATTGAAGTGGGACCCGGTGAGAACCGTGGACAGCTTGATGTTTTCGCCCAATGTTCTGCGAAGGAGATCAGAGAAGCCGGTGACGAGTTGGCCGAGGTCTGCCTGTTTGGGGCTGAGGGGCTGGCGTCTGCCAAACGCCAGCAACTGCCCGGTCAGCTTGGCGCCGTCGGCGGCCGCATCCTGCGCCTCGCGCAGAATGTCGCGCAGCGGCCCTGGCGGCAGCTTGTCCTCGATCATTTCCAGATTTCCACTGATGACAGTCAGAAGGTTGTTGAAGTCGTGTGCGAGACCTCCGGTCAACTGGCCAACGGCTTCCATCTTCTGCGCTTGGCGTAGATCTTCCTCGATCTTGAAGCGGCTGGTCAGATCGCGCACGAAACCCGTGAAGATGCGCTCGCCATCGGCGGTCGCTTCCCCGACATGAAGCTCCATGGGAAACTGCGAGCCGTCAGCGCGCCGGCCGGTGACGACCCGTCCGTAACCAATGATGCGCTTTTCGCCGGTGTGGAGATATCGGTCGATGTAGCCGTCATGTGCGTCACGGTAGGGGTTTGGCATGAGATTGCTGACATTGCGACCGCAGATATCCTCCGCGGCCATTCCGAACAGCGTTTCAGCGGCCTTGCTGAATGAAAGAACGATACCATTCTGGTCGATGACGACCATTGCATCGGGAACGGTATCCAGGATTGAAGTCAGGTGGGCCTCTCGCGATCGCACGACCTCTTCGGCCTTGCGCAGCGCGCTCACGTCGCTATTGGCCTGGATGACCGCCGGCTCGCCGTCGGGAAGGTTGACCAGGACGCAGCGGGTCGCGACGTTGATGTAATAGCCGCTCTTGTGGCGGTGAACGACCTCGCCTTGCCAGAAACCGCGCGACTTCAGATGCGTCCTTATATCTTCCATGGGTTCAGGGAACCGGGTGTCGAGCAGCTCGTCGACACTTTCTCCGACGGCTTCCTCCCGCGCCCATCCGTACATGCTTTCGCAACCGATCGACCAGTGGGTGATCGTACCTTCAAGGCGATGCACGATGATGTCGGCCCCGTCCAGCACGTGCACGAGCGCATCCAGCTCGTGGGGTGATGCGGTGCGTGGCGCTATCAAACGATGGGGCATGTCGGCTCTTTCAAGACATCAATGAACGCTACCCCTATGACAGGTCTTCTCCGAAAAATCATCAGAATTGCCGGACAGCTGGACGAGGCGGGATTGACTGACGATCCTGAGGTCATGCCTGCCTTCCGGGATGACGATATTCTTGGCGGCGAGCTTCGAGATGGTCCGCGAGACGGTTTCGATCGTGAGGCCGAGATAGTCGGCGATGTCCTGCCGGTTCATGGGGAGGCGCAGGAGACCCTTCTTGAGTTGCGACTCGCTGCGTAACGCCAGCTTCAAGATGAAGCTGCAAAGGCGTTCCTCGGCGTTCTTCTTGGAGAGTAGCACCATCTGGTCGTGGGCAGCAGCCGTCTCCTTGCAGAGCAGGTTGATGTAGGCTGGTCTCAAGGCGTCCGATCGCGAAACCTCATCGTGGAAAGTTTTGCGCGAAACCCGACGGATCTTGCAGTCTGTAACAGCTTCGGCGGTGAACAAGAGGTCGCCTTGCAGGAAAGCGCCGACCACGTCGCCAGCGAACTGGAATGCTGTAATGACGCGGCGGCCTTCACCAATAATGCGGTGGAGCCGGACCACGCCTTCCACAATCTGGAAGAGGTGCTTGGCGGCATCTCCCTCCCAGCAGATCGCCTCGCCAGCCTCGACCGTCTCGGTGGCCGACATCTGAAATACCGATGCCAGCGGCTGGTCACAGCTCAACTTGCTTGTGGCTTCTACGTTTTCGAAAGCGGTGTTGCCCTGCATCAGCATGTTCGTGCCCCTCGTTGATGTGAGGGCATAAGACGTTGGTCCTGTCACACGGAAATGATCGGACTGTGAGAGTTGGTGCGACTTTGTAACAGTCTGTAACAGCAGCGCCTGGCCGGCAGCAAAGTCGCGAGTCGTTGACATAGATCAAGGAGCATGGGTCCCCGCCATGACAGTCGTTCCCGAAAGTTCGAGAAAGGCGGTCGCGGAGCGGTCGTCTGCGCACTGGGGACGACACCATGAACTACTCTACGGAAACGATGGCGGTCGCGGTTGCAGCATTTCTGGCACTGCTGGCCGCCGCATTCGCGCATGACCACCTTTTTGCTGTCCATATGAGCATCCTGTCCTTCTGCTTATTGGCGGGCACGGTGCTCCTGATCAGGAGGATCGACTTCTCTCCTGCGGCACGAATTGCCAAGCCGGACACCTCGGGCTATTTCGACGAGGTCATCCGGTATGGGCTGATCGCCACTGTCTTCTGGGGAGTGGTCGGTTTTCTCGTCGGCGTCGTTGTCGCCGCGCAATTGGCGTTCCCGGATCTGAACATCGCACCGTATCTGAACTTCGGGCGGCTTCGTCCTGTACACACCTCGGCGGTCATTTTCGCGTTCGGCGGTAACGCCCTCATCATGACGTCGTTCTATGTTGTTCAACGCACCTGTCAGGCGCGGCTCTTCGGAGGAAGCCTGCCCTGGTTCGTCTTCTGGGGCTACCAGCTCTTCATCGTCATGGCCGCGACCGGATACGTCCTGGGCATCACCCAGGCACGCGAATACGCAGAACCGGAATGGTATGTGGACATCTGGCTGACGATCGTCTGGGTGGCGTATCTCGTCGTTTACCTGGGGACGATCCTGAGGCGCAAGGAACCACATATCTATGTGGCGAACTGGTTCTATCTCGGCTTTATCGTGACGATTGCGATGCTCCACGTCGTGAACAACCTCGCTGTTCCGGCGTCGTTCCTCGGCTCGAAGAGCTATTCCGCCTTCTCAGGCGTGCAGGACGCACTGACCCAGTGGTGGTACGGACACAACGCCGTGGGCTTCTTCCTTACCGCCGGCTTCCTCGGGATGATGTATTACTTTGTTCCAAAGCAGGCAAACCGTCCGATCTATTCGTATCGCTTGTCGATCATCCACTTCTGGGCCCTGATCTTCATGTACATCTGGGCTGGACCGCATCACCTGCACTACACGGCACTTCCCGACTGGGCACAGACCCTCGGCATGGTGTTTTCGGTCATGCTCTGGATGCCTTCCTGGGGTGGCATGATCAACGGCCTCATGACCCTGTCGGGAGCTTGGGACAAGATCCGGACAGATCCCATCATCCGCATGATGATCGTTGCAATCGCCTTCTATGGCATGTCGACCTTCGAGGGTCCGATGATGTCGGTGAAGACAGTCAATTCGCTCAGCCACTACACGGAATGGACCATCGGTCACGTCCATTCGGGCGCGCTAGGATGGGTTGGGATGATCACGTTCGGCGCGGTCTACTATCTGACGCCAAAGCTCTGGGGCCGCGAGCGGCTTTACAGCCTGCGCATGGTCAACTGGCACTTCTGGCTCGCGACCCTTGGCATTGTCGTTTACGCGGCCGTCCTTTGGGTCGCCGGCATCCAGCAGGGTCTGATGTGGCGTGAGTACAATTCGCAGGGCTTCCTGGTCTATTCGTTCGCCGAAACCGTCGCAGCGATGTTCCCCTACTATGTCCTGCGTGTCGCCGGAGGTGCTCTCTATCTGGCTGGCGGTCTGGTTATGGCCTGGAACATCTACATGACCATCCGCGGCCACCTGCGAAACGAAGCAGCAATTCCCACCGCCTACGTGCCCCAGGCACAGCCTGCCGAGTGAGGTGAAACATGGCATCGATACTGGACAAACATCAGATCCTCGAGAAGAACGCGACGCTTCTTCTCGTCGGCTCGCTCCTCGTGGTCAGCATCGGCGGCATCGTCGAGATCGCGCCACTGTTTTACCTGCAGAACACAATCGAGAAGGTTGAAGGGATGCGCCCCTACACACCGCTCGAGCTTGCGGGTCGCAACATCTACATCCGCGAAGGCTGCTACCTTTGCCACAGCCAGATGATCCGGCCATTCCGCGACGAAGTCGAACGATATGGCCACTATTCGCTCGCTGCGGAATCCATGTACGACCACCCGTTCCAGTGGGGCTCGAAGCGCACCGGTCCGGACCTTGCCCGCGTTGGCGGCCGCTATTCGAACGAATGGCACGTCCAGCACCTCGCAAATCCGCGAGCGGTCGTGCCGGAATCGATCATGCCGAGCTACTCCTTCCTGAAGGAGCAGGAGGTCACGGTGAAGGACGTCGGCATGGACCTCAAGGCAAACGAGGATGTCGGCGTACCCTACACGCAGGACATGCTTGCCAACGCCGAAGCCGACATGAAAGTCCAGGCCGACCCGAACGGCGATACCACAGCACTCCTCGAAAGATATCCGAAGGCGAAGGTTGGCGACTTCGACGGCGATCCGTCGAAGCTTACCGAAATGGACGCCCTTGTGGCTTATCTGCAGATGCTTGGCACGCTCGTCGACTTCTCGACCTACGACGACGCCACCGGTTATCGATGAGGTGAAGTGATGGAAACATATACCGCTATGCGGCACTTCGCCGACAGTTGGGGCCTCCTGGCGATGGCAGCGTTCTTCGTTGGGGCCGTGATCTTCACCCTTCGTCCTGGCAGCGGCCGGACTGCGAAGGATGCCGCCAGCATTCCCCTAAAGGACGATTGAGATGTCGGAAAAACATATTGATGAAATCAGTGGCGTCGAAACGACCGGACACGAATGGGACGGCATCCGCGAACTCAACAATCCGATGCCGAGATGGTGGGTGTGGACATTCTATGTCACGATCCTGTGGGCGGTCGCATACGCTATCGCCTATCCTGCCATTCCGATGATCACCTCGGCTACGAGAGGCTATCTGGGATTTTCCAGCCGCGCGGAGCTTCAGCAGGATCTGAACCAGGCAAAGGTCGCGCAGACGAAGTTCCACGACATGATCGCGGCGAAGACGGTTCAGGAGATCGACGCCGATCCTTCGCTTCGCGAATTCGCGATCGCAGGCGGCGCCTCGGCATTCAAGGTCAACTGCGCTCCCTGCCATGGATCCGGCGCAAGCGGCGGACCGGGATTTCCCAACCTCAACGACGACGACTGGCTCTGGGGCGGAGACCTCGATTCAATTCAGGCAACCATCGCCCATGGCGTGCGCTACGAAGCGGACGCCGACACCCATGTGTCCGAAATGCCGGCATTCCGTGACATGCTGAATCCCGTACAGACCAAGCAGGTTGCGGCCTATGTATGGAGCCTGACGAACACGCCTTCCGACGCGTCCGGCGCGGAGGCCGGCAAGCAGATCTTCCTCGATAATTGTGCTGCATGTCACGGGGAAGATGCCAAGGGCAAACTTGAGATGGGAGCCCCGAATCTCGCGGACGCGATCTGGCTCAAAGGAAGCGGCGAAGATGCCATCGTCCGTCAGGTTATGGCACCCAGGCACGGCGTGATGCCGGCATGGGCGGGCCGACTGGGCGACACTGCGGTCAAGGAACTCACGGTATTCGTCCATTCGCTGGGCGGCGGTCAATAGAGGAGATCACAATGACGACGCACGACCACAATCCATTGCTTGGCCTTTATGGTACCCCTCGCGCGGTGATCCATTCCCGTGTCTCCGCACGCACCAGCAAGACGACGAATCCTGCAAGCGAACAGGAGGACGCGCAAAAAATTGGCAATTCGATCGTCAGTTTGATCTGCCTCAAGGACCAGAAGCCGACCAGCCGTTAGAAGCACGACTGTCCAGCGGGATGTAAATGCGCACATCCCGCCCAGTAAACTCCGGCCGTACCTTCGAAGGTGCGGCCTCTTTTTTGCATCGCGTCTGAGGCCTGCCTGGTGGCGGTGGCCCCAAAAGGCAGCAAGATCGCGGATCGTTTGACCTGGCTCAAACAGAGCAGGGCCGAGCTCTGCTATGTTTGCTGTGTCTAGTGGAGGTCACGCGGACCTCCTTCCGCGATCCCTCCGGGCCACGCCACCTCTCCAAGGCGTGGCCCTCCCTTTTTCGGGAACCGCCCGGATTATTGATCTGCGTCAAGGAACCGGGATCGGCAAGATGGGAAAACGGCCGGGTGAAATTCGGACGAGCCCAATGAACCTCTACACCGCGCCAGATCCAGACAACGTCGAACGCGTCAATGCCGAGCCGGTCAATGCACGCCGCAATCGCCAGCCGCTTTATGCACCGCGAAAGAAGATATTCCCCAAGCGGGCGGAAGGTCGCTTCCGCAGGTTCAAATGGCTCGTGATGCTGGTTACCCTCGGCATCTACTATGTCTCCCCCTGGATCAGGTGGGACCGTGGCCCTTACGCGCCCGATCAGGCCATCCTTGTTGACCTCTCGTCGCGACGGTTCTTCTTTTTCTTTATCGAGATCTGGCCACAGGAATTCTACTACGTCGCCGGTCTGCTAGTGATGGCAGGTTTTGGATTGTTCCTGGTTACGTCTGCCATCGGCCGCGCCTGGTGCGGATACGCCTGTCCCCAAACCGTCTGGGTAGACCTTTTCCTTGTTGTCGAGCGCGCGATCGAAGGGGATCGCAACGCTCGAATGAAGCTGGACGCCGGTCCCTGGACGCTCGGCAAGATGCGCAAGCGCATCCTGAAACACACGGTCTGGCTCTTGATCGGCATTTCGACAGGCGGCGCCTGGATTTTCTATTTTGCTGATGCTCCGTCGCTCGCCGTCTCACTGTTTTCCGGCACGGCACCCATCGTCGCATACGCCACGGTCGCCACTCTCACCTTCACGACGTATGTTCTCGGCGGGCTCATGCGAGAGCAGGTCTGTACCTACATGTGCCCATGGCCGCGTATCCAAGGGGCCATGCTGGACGAGAATTCCCTTGTCGTCACCTACAATGACTGGCGCGGCGAACAACGATCGCGCCACGCCAAGAAGGCCCAGGCGGCGGGTCAGGCGGTTGGCGACTGTGTCGATTGCAACGCCTGTGTGGCCGTATGCCCGATGGGAATAGACATCCGCGATGGGCAGCAGATGGAGTGTATCACCTGCGCGCTCTGTATCGATGCCTGTGACAACGTCATGGATAAGATTGGAAAGCCGCGCGGGCTGATCGCCTATGCGACGCTCAGTGAATATGCGAGCAACATGGCCATCGCCACGGATGGTGGCAGGGCGCCCGTCCAGCCGGCGAAGGTGCGCAATGTTGATGGAACCTTCATCGCCGGGATCCGCCACTTCAACTGGCGGGCCATCGCTCGGCCCCGGGTGCTATTCTACGCCGTCGTCTGGGCCTCGATCGGCCTGGCCATGCTGATCCACTTGTCGATGCGTGAACGCCTCGAGCTCAACGTCGTCCACGATCGCAATCCGCAGTATGTCCTCGAGAGCGACGGCTCCATTCGCAACGGCTACACGCTTCGAATCCTCAACATGGTTCCCGCTCCGAGGAAGATCGACCTCTCCATCTCGGGTCTGGACGGTGCGACGATGCGCATTCCGGAACTGAGCAAGACGGAGGCCCGCAACTTCACCATAGATGCTGCGCCTGACGCGGTCACCGCGCTCAAGGTCTTCGTAACCCGAAAGCAGACCGGCGCCGCCGTCAACGAGTTTCTGTTCTCGATCGAGGACGAAGGCCATTCCGATCGCGCGACCTACCGCGCGGCGTTCAACGCACCAGGAGAGAACAGATGACTGCTCGCACCCATGGCTTCACTGGCCGCCACATGTTGTTCGTCACGTCTGCATTCTTCGCCGTCGTGATCGGGGTGAACGTGACCATGGCGTGGTTGGCCTCGTCCAGCTGGAGCGGTCTCGTCGTGGAAAACACCTATGTGGCCAGCCAGGAATTCAACAAGAAGGCGGCCGCAATAAAGGCGCTGGCGGCTACCGGGATCTCCGGCAGCATCTCGATGTCGCATGGAGTGTTCCACTACCACCTCAAGAACCGCGACGGGTCGCCGGCTGCGGCGGATATCGTTGTCGCCAACTTCAAGCGCCCCGTGGGCGATCACGAGGATTTCAATCTCTCGCTCGAAAAGGCTGGCGAAGGCAGCTTCACGACAAGCCGTCACGTGCCTTCTGGCGACTGGATCGTCGAACTGATCTCGCGCCAAGGCGATGCCGTCGTCATGCACGAGGCCGTTCGTTTTGATACTGCGGGGTTCGGCCAATGACCTGCTGCACAATGGACGCCGACGGCGTGCTGGCAATGAGTGCGACATCCTTCAGTTCCGAGGAAGTTGCCCTTGCCAGTCACCCACTTGGTTCGGGTCTCTTCCAGCTCGATCTCAGCGTCCCGGATGCTCACTGCGGAGCCTGCATCGCGACGATTGAAAGGGCACTTGCAAAACTGCCCTCCGTTCGCAAGGCGAGAGTAAATCTAACATCCCGTCGCGTCAGTTGCGTATATGCCAAGGAGGTTGAGGGGCGCCCGACGGACCCTGCGGAAATCATCAACGCTGTAAATTCGGTGGGCTACCGAGCTCATCTGTTCGCGCCCGTTGCAGCGGAAAACGACAAGACCAGGAACCAGCTTCTTCTGGCAGTCGGCGTCGCAGGATTCGCGGCCGCAAACATCATGCTGCTTTCGGTGTCGGTGTGGTCAGGAGCAGATGCCGCCACCCGCGACATGTTCCATTGGATTTCCGCGATGATCGCTGCACCGGCGCTGGTATACGCAGGTCGCTTCTTCTTCCAGTCGGCATGGAACGCACTGCGGCACGGCCGCACGAACATGGACGTTCCGATCTCGCTCGCGGTGACGCTGTCTTATGCGGTATCTCTATGGGAGACGATGCACCACGGCGAGCACGCCTGGTTCGACGCGACAGTCTCGCTGCTCTTTTTCCTTCTTATCGGCAGGACGCTTGATCACATCATGCGAGAGAAGGCGAGGGCCGCGATCAACGGCCTTGCGAGGATCTCTCCGCGTGGCGCTCTCGTGGTGTCCCCCGACGGCTCGCGTCGCTACGTCGCGATCGAAGACATTTCCGTTGGCGACGAAATCGCCGTTGCTGCCGGCGACCGTATTCCGGTCGACGGTCTCGTCTCCAAGGGGGAGAGCGACCTGGATCTTTCGATCGTCACCGGCGAAAGCAACCCGGTAGCGGTTTCACAAGGAGCCGCCGTAAGTTCGGGAGCGATGAACCTGACCGGCTCGCTGGTGGTTCGGGCGACGAAGCTCGCCAGGGATTCGTTGCTTGCGGAAATCATCAACCTGATGGAAGCTGCCGAAGGAGGACGCGCGCGTTACCGTCGCATCGCTGATCGTGCTGCGGCGTTGTACTCGCCTGTAGTGCATCTGCTTGCCCTTGTCTCATTTCTCGCCTGGGGGTTCCTGGGCGGAGACTGGAAGCAGGCCATGCTTGTGGCGGTGGCCGTTCTTATCATCACTTGCCCCTGCGCACTCGGCCTTGCTGTTCCTGTCGTACAGGTTGTTGCCGCAGGAGAGTTGTTCCGGAAGGGAATAATGGTGAAAGATGGCTCGGCGCTGGAACGTCTGGCCGAGATCGACACGGTCGCATTCGACAAGACAGGAACACTGACGCTCGGAACCCCGCGCCTTGTGAAAACCGTGGCGGACGGCGACGCCGACGTCGCGCTCGCGGCGGGGATGGCACTCCACTCCAGGCACCCGCTCTCTCAAGTCCTTGCCCGCGGCACCCCGATAGCTCCCATGCCGTTCGACCGCGTGAGCGAGATCCCGGGCGGCGGTCTGGAAGCACGTCACGGAGACGGGCACTACCGTCTGGGCAGTGCTGCCTTCGCCTGTGCGCAGACTTCAAACTCGGCCTCGCCCGATAATCCGCTTTCGGAGGTTGTCCTTACGAGCGACGGCGTCGTGAAAGCTCGCTTCTTCTTCGAAGACGTGGTGCGGCCGGGCGCGGAAGAGACGATCGCCAGACTTGATGCAGGACGTTTTGAAACATTCATCTTCTCGGGTGATCGTCAGTCTGTCGTCGACGCTACGGCGGCCAAGCTTGGCGTTCGTCGTGCAGTCGGCGCCCTGTCGCCAAAGCAGAAAGTCGACGAATGCGAGATCCTGAACGAAAGGGGTCGACGGGTCTTTATGGTCGGGGATGGAATCAACGACGCGCCGGCGCTTGCCGCTGCGCATGTTTCCATGGCGCCGGCCTCGGCCTCTGATATCGGGCGCCAAGCCGCTGATCTCGTGTTCTTTACCGAACGCCTCGATGCCGTTACCGAGGCTATCGAGATCGCACGACAATCGGCGGCGTTGATTAGGCAGAATTTCGCCCTGGCGATCGGCTATAACCTTTTGGCGGTTCCGATTGCCATCGCTGGTCTTGCCACGCCCCTGATTGCCGCGGTTGCCATGTCCACCTCTTCCATCATCGTCGTGACAAACGCTCTCCGTCTCACTGCCTTTGGAACCCGTCCCTTCTCGCGGCTTTCAAGGGAGCCAGTTGCGCTCGCCAAGGAGATAAAGACGGCATGGACATGCTCATCTACCTGATACCGATTGCCCTCTTCATGGGGGGCATCGGGCTCGCGGCTTTTCTCTGGTCGCTGAAGAGCGGCCAGTATGACGATTTACAAGGTGCAGCATGGCGAGTGCTCGCCGACGACGAGGCCGACAGCTCGAAACCGTGAAAAGGCATGGAACGCGATCGCTTTAGTTCGTTGTTCGCCTTTCCAAATGTCGCCCAATTTGGCCCCGCCTCTTACGAGCGGGGCTTTTGTTTGGCGATCATCATCCGTACACAGAACTCGATCCGGTTTCGATCCTAGGCGTCGAATAGCGACGACGGCAACTCAGCAGTTATTCGGCTCGGCTCCGCGAGGCGGATTGCCACGGCTTCTCGCAGGAGAGCAAAACGAAGCTCCAAAGCGGTGATCTCCGGTGACTTTGGCAGCCTAGTCAATTCAGTTGCGAAAAGCTCGAACTCCCTTCCGAGCGAGGTTTCATCAAAAGGTGTGTTCACTTGCTCTCGACCGATGTTTGCTTGAAGACTCAACAGCCATGGACTTACAGCGAGTGCTGCGAATGCGCTTAACCTGCGAGTGGTCATGCTGAATATCCAATTAACAATCTCGCGGGCGGTGTAGAAAATTGGGCCGGTTCCGGAAGCTCCGAGGGGTTTACACGCGAGGGGGCGTGCCGGAGCATCCCGGTGTCCGGTGGTTTGGACGGCACAAGTTATGCGGGAAAGGGCGGGCTTGGATAGTGGACAAAGGTCCTGAAGCCATCAGACCCGAGTCCGATCTGTTTCGGACTAAGGTCTGATATTGTGGACTTGAACGCTCTTATTCAAAGCTTCCTTTCCAGTCAGTCGCAAACTCCGGCCCTGCTTGTGAAACGAAATTTAGCAGCCAAAGCGCTGCGTCTTCATCGGTATCGCGAATTCACTGACTATTTTATTGATCCGACGGGGAAGGGGCGAATCTTTCGGTCGAGGTTACGGCAATCGACCTTCACGGTTTTCGCATCGAACTCCAGTTCGCGACCCTCGGAACCGGGCAGGCGCTGACGCATGCGGATTTCGTTGTGATGTAAGCAACGATCGACACCGTTGGTTGACTGCTGTTGCGCAGGCCACCCTGGGCTTCATTCGAAAATCCGTTGGCGAAGGCATTGAAGCGATCAGACGGATCGAAGGGCGGACGTCCGCCGTTTCCGGCGGTGCTGATGTTCAAGATCCGGGTCTTGCAGGCGCTCTACAACCTCTCGGACGACCAGGCCGCGTTGCGCCTCAGCGGCGGCGACGCCGTTTCTGACGGTTGCGAGCTCCGTCATCAGCCGATCGAACAATGACGTCTTGCTTGTCCGTCGTCCCGTACCCTCCGATGCTCCCGGCCTGATCCCAAGGACGAATTCGGCCAGCACTTCCTGCTGACCTGCAAGGCACGCGACATCAATCCGGCCGACCTGTGGTCGCCAACCGTCACCCCATATCCAATTTACCGATCGGAGGACGTGCTCCCGAGCACCGACCTGATCGCGGTCAGCATCACCTCTTCGTAGTCAATGGGCTCTGGTTGACCGACAACAGCGATTGTGGGTTTCGCCATATCGATTAGTGTCGATGCGGCGTCCCGCACATCTCGCGTCGTGACGCTTCGGATTCGATTGATCTCATCTTCCGGGGATACGATCGTGCCAAATGTCAGCATAGCCGTGCCGACCATGCGGGCCGCGTCAAACGGTGTTTCCCTGGCGCGGACGAGGTTGACGAGGCATTTGTTTCTTCCACGATGTACGGCCTCGTCATTGTCCGCCGCTGCCATCTTCGAAAGTTCAATGCCCATCAGCCGGAGGGCATCTTCAACATGAGTTGCCGATGTCGCCGCATACATGCCGAATAAACCGAAGTCGGAACCGTGTTCTGACCACGCTCCGACCTCGTACGCCAGACCACGGTCCCGCCGGATTGATCTGAACAAGGGGGACGACATTCCCGTTCCCAATGCCTCCGCAAGGACTTGAACCGCGTAGCGCTGACCGTCACCTGCCCATGCCGTTGGGAATGCGCAGGCTACGATAGACTGACTTAACTCCGATCGGGTCTGCAAAAAAAGTCCGCCTGAGTAGGCCGCCTTCGGTGCTTCTTTGCGCGTTCGGCTGGAGACCTGCATAGGATCCAGAAACTGGTTGGCCAGCACAACCAAATCATGGTGGGATATGCCGCCAGCCGCTATCAATATCATGTTTTCAGGCTGATAGTTCTCGATGACGAAGTCCATCAGATCTGATCGGCTTAGCCGTGCCACTGTCTCTGGGGTGCCCAGAACTGATTTTCCGAGGCTCTGATCGGGATAGGCCCTCTGCGCCAACCCCGCCAGCGCGCTGACCGCGGCATCATCCTGGGCTTGCAGAATTTCTTGTAGGATGATCTGTCTCTCGACATCCATTTCTTCAGGGTCGAGTCGAGGGGATATCACTATCTCTGTCAGGATCGCGACCGCTTCAGGAAGCATTTCCTTCAGCCCCTCAACATAATAGAGCGTGTAGTCCTTGCCCGTAACCGCGTTGATTGTCGCCCCGAGGCTTTCAATCCGCTGTGTAATCTCATCGGACGCGTGGTGCCGTGTGCCCTTGAATGCCATGTGTTCGAGAAAATGGGCGGTTCCATGAGCGGCTCCATCCACCCTGGA
>Ga0102588_1001568_pt1 | contig 16382 bp, 13 predicted proteins | sample AraplaMF_Col_mMS_FD_76854 | JGI IMG/M metagenome (GOLD analysis project Ga0102588, IMG submission 76854) | Arabidopsis root microbial communities from the University of North Carolina, USA - plate scrape MF_Col_mMS (SPADES assembly) (version 2) | ecosystem: Host-associated > Plants > Roots >...
CGTTACCTGGCGGTTCTAAGCAACACGATCAGCACATCGCGGAGAGCATGGAAAGGCAGTGCAGAAACTGCGTCTGCCGGTTCACGCCCACGCGTGCCATCGCGGAGGCAAGCTGATTATGGACTGTATTTTTCGAGACACCGCGTTGCCGCGCGATTTCGGACGCCGTTTCTCCCCGCAACAGGCAATAGGCAAGATCGGCCTCCGTCGGTGTCAGGCCGAAGATGGACTTGATGGTGTCAGGCGCCAGCAGGCTGTTTCCGCCGAGCTCGCGTATCGTGAGCATATAAACGCGCTCGTTGGTTGCAAAGACGTTCTTGAACTGCGAGCCGAGGCCGACACGTCCCGACAGCGCATCGACGCTGATGAGCCATTTAACGTTCTTCACCTTGTCCTCAACCCAGGCAACGTGTCGAACACGTCCATGCGACGACGCCATACCGATCAGCCGTGCAACCTCGTCCTGAAGTGCCGTGTCGACGAAATCGATCACGGAGTCGCTATATTCGACTAGCAGATGCGACGCTTCGACAAATTTCTCGAAGCTCCCATTCGCCAGGCGAACCTGATAGTCTTCCGTAATAATCGCAGAGGGTGCGGACGAACTGAAGAAGGCGCTCTCCATATGTGCGGATTTCTCACGCTCCAAGAGCGTGGTCTTCTGGATTGCAAAGGCCGTCTGAAAGTGCGGCAGCAATTTCATCAGCGCTTCGGCCGCTCTATCTGTTTCACTCCGACCCGGGCGATCGAAATGAAGCATCAGTGCAATCCTGCGTCCGCCTTCCTTGACGAGAACGAGTATCAGAAGGCTGCCCTCGACACCAAAGCACTCGTGCACGGGCTTGTCCCATTGCGGATTGAGCTTGGCCTTCAGGTCGATCGTCAGGAACGCCCCCTGTCCCAAGGTGAGCGTCGCCGCGTGCAGTGCAGCGATCATCTGCGGATTGCAGAGCGCGGCTTTCGGGACGCCCTTTGCAAACACGCTCGCGCGCCGATCCTCCGCCCCCTTGAAGCCCACGACTGCCCCGGCGGCAGCCTTGGTGGCATTGATCAGCTCCGCTATGACCTTCTCCCATTCGGGAGGGCTTACCACGGTTTCGTAGATTAGTTGTACCAAAGGCAAGTAAGTGTCTTCACCAAAGCTATTGATCATCGGACCCACTCCAACGCTTGGCGAATTTCCAAGATTTTTAGGCCCGGCCGCGTCGTTTCAGAACGCTGCCGCTCGATATCGCCTACTGCGGCACCATTGCCGCGCATTCGCCTCATGAGTGTTTTCAGGCTACCTTCATCCCGGTCCGACCATGCGGTCGAAGGTGGTTCCCAGCCACTTGCCTGTCGGCTTAACGCCCTCAGCGGCCTCAAGAGAAGCCGATGAACAGCCAAGGCTCTTTATGAAACATCGGATGCCTCCTCAAGATTGAGTCTTTTTGTTCTCAACTTGCTCGGCCGATGCCGATCACAAGCCAAAAGCGCTCATTTGGCCTTTCAAGCACCAAACAGCGCTGAAAATGCACGCCGTACCGAGAATAGTCTCGCCACGTGTCCCTAAACTAGAGATTCTTAGAATAGCATGCGCTTTCTTGTTGTAAAATGTAAAATGACCGAGTTTATTACAACAATAGGGGTATATATTATTGCAACTGATAGAGAGACTATTAACATCCGGTAATTGAACTTCAAGCCATTTGAGGTGGCAGAGGCGCCGCGCATACCGCATATGTCGTCTTGCTTTCTTGGCGCCCCAACTCGCCCTGAGCGTGCGCCATCCAGATGCGACTCCCGCGCGGAAGCCGCACTCGTAACCAAACGGATAATAATTGACGCCTTCCGGTCGGCGGCCTAGAACCGGTGCTACACTCCGCGCCAGCCCGCCTAGCCGACTTGCCGGTCATTTTTTGGCACTTCGCGGAGCACCCGGAGAAGATCTCATGTCCCATACAGCTCTGCGCTCGAACCGCGCGCTCGTCGTCGCCATTATCATGCTCGCGACTTTCATGGTCGCGATCGAGGCCACGATCGTCGCGACCGCCATGCCGAAGATCGTTGGGCAGTTGGGTGGCTTTACCTATTACAGCTGGGTCTTCTCGGCTTTTCTTCTGGCACAATCGACGACAACCGTCATTTACGGCAAGCTTTCGGACATCTTCGGGCGCAAACCGGTGCTGATTTCGGGCATCCTGATCTTTCTCTTCGGTTCCCTACTCTGCGGGCTGGCATGGTCGATGGCTTCGCTGATCGTTTTCCGCCTGCTGCAAGGGCTTGGCGCCGGGGCTATCCAGCCGGTAACAATGACAATCATCGGCGACCTCTTCACGCTCGAGGAGCGAGGCCGCGTGCAGGGTGTCATGGCGACAGTGTGGGCCACATCGGCGGTTGTCGGGCCGCTCGCCGGGGGTGTGATCGTCGATACCATCTCCTGGGCCTGGATTTTCTGGATCAACCTGCCGATCGGGATCGTGTCGATCGCCGCTTTCTCCCTCTTCCTCAAGGAATCGGTCGCGCACAAGCAGGCGAAGATCGATTATCTCGGCGCCATCCTGTTTTCGATCGCCGTCTTTGCGCTGCTCGTCATCCTGACTGAAGCCGCGGATGCCCAGGCGTGGGTATTGGTGTTGCTCGCCCTGGTGTTCGCCGTCGCCGCCGTGCTTTTCCTGCTGCAGGAGAAGCGGGCGGCCGAGCCGATCATTTCCATTGCTCTCTGGAGCCGCCGGCTGGTCGCGACCAGCAACGCCGCAACACTGCTTGCCGGCATGGCGCTGATCGGGCTTTCGACCGTATTGCCCATGTACGTCCAAGGCGTCCTCGGACGGTCGTCGATCGTCGCGGGCTTCACGTTGACCATGCTGGTCGTCGGGTGGCCACTGGCTGTGATGCTCTCCAGCCGCTTGTTCAGGGCGTTCGGCATCCGACGCACGCTACGGGTTGGAAGCCTCATGTTTCCCTTCGGTGCTTCCTTCCTGCTCTTCCTGACACCGGACAGCCACCCCGCGCTCGCGGGAGCAGGCTCGTTCTTCATGGGCTTCGGCATGGGGCTGATCAGCCTCACCAGTATCGCGCTTGTACAGGACAGTGTCGAATGGTCGATGCGCGGCAGCGCCACAGCGTCGATCATCTTCGCCCGCAGCCTCGGCAATACCCTCGGAGCAACCGTGCTCGGTGCCATTCTCAACGCCGGCATCAGCCACTATGCCGCCGGGGACGCAGCAAGCTCGCTGCATGATGTTCTGAACCAGCCAACCGGGCTTTCCGAATTGGCCGCCGATCCCGCAATCCGCACCGTCTTCGATGCATCGCTTCACTGGACGTTCTGGGGCGTGGCGGTGGTTGCCGTTCTCACGTTCCTGTCGGCTTGGCTCATTCCTGTGGGACGCGAGCAAGGCCGGGCATCGGTGACGTCAGCCGCCAGCGAAGCGTCGCACTAAACCTTCAACCTGGACCACATGTGATGCTCGAAAGAGGATCGTCAGGCCAACCAGCGCGTCATTTCTCAAGGAACCACTTCTGTTCTTCTTCGTTGATCTTTCATCAGTGAAGGAGAATTGAGATGCGAAAGACCCTTATGAATTGCACTGTTGCGGCCATGGCGCTCTGTTCGTTCGTCGCTCCCGCAATGGCTGATAGCGTGACCGTAACGCGCGAACGGAGCTACGACGACGAGTACGATCGTGTGCGTCCCGGAATTACCATCAACGAGCACGGCATCCGAGTTGGTGCGGTGCGCGATCGTGACCGCTACTATCGCGATGGCTGCTACACCAAGACCGTCAGAACGATGACTGACGATGGCGATGAGGTCACCAAGACAATACGCCGCTGTCGATAACGTTGGATGGTGAGCAGGCCTTTCTAAGCCCCCCCAAAATAACACGCGACGGAATTGCCTCTATCGAGGTGAAGAGGAGGATTTTGTCGCTGACGACGCAAATGACTGCCTGCGGAACGTGCGCTCCCCTTCGCCAGCAAAAGTCGCGCCTGATAGAAAGCAGGCGTGAAATAGAACTTAGCCCGGTTCCGGCGGAGTTGAACGGCCTTCCGCCAGAACCTCGTCGAAGGGCGTCAGTGGAATTGATTGCAGCAGGGTCTGGCGCGCCGAGCGCAAGTGCAGACGGCAGGCGGAATCGATCGCTGCCTGATCACGAGACTCCAGCGCGGCGATATAATCCAGATGCTCATGAATGGCACGTTCGTTGCGCTCGCGAGCGAAAGCCTTGTTCCACTGGTAGTGATAGTGAAAGATGATCGCGATAGCATCGTAGAAATCGGCAATGAAGCGATTCCGCGAAGCCGCGTGGATGAGCAGATGGAAGCGCTCGTCGAGAGTGGAGAAATCCTTGTAGCGCGTGTCGAGATCACGCAGCATCGCCTGATGATCCGCCTTGATGTCAGACAGCGCGCGCCACGCGTCGCTCTCTGGCGGAAGTTTGCCGAATTCCGCCGCCGAATGCAGCTCGAACATCTCGCGCACGTCTGCGAGTTCAAGCGCAAAATCGCGTGTGAAGCCCTTAAGAATCCAATGGCTGTTCGGCCGTTTCTCGATCAAGCCAAACCGCGAGAAGCGGATCAAGAATTCGCGGACACTCGTGGTGCCGGTACCGATCTCGCGCGCGAGCTCCAATTCGTTGATCTGCATGCCCGGTGCGGCATCATCCGACAAGATGCGCTGCATGAAGCTTCGCTCGATGATGTCGTGAAGTGAGTTGGTCTCTTCTGATGGAAAGAAATCGGCTTCGGTCGGCTGCCTGAGGACGATCTTCTGACGCTTGTTCCAACGAATAATGCCGGCATCGCTGAGCCGTGTCAGAATCGCGCGCGCAGTGCTGCGACTGATGCCGAGCTGCGCCGCTATTTCGGGCTCCGAGGGCAATGCCGCATCCGTTCGCAAAGCGGCGGCATAGCGGTTGTACGCTTCCTTGAAGACTGTATTCTGCCTTGCCATGCACACCCCGCCCTTTTGCCCCGGCAACACGGATCGGACGGCCACGAAGTTGCGGCGCGAAGCGTGGCAGAAGCTTATCTGTCAGCAATCCTTATCTTATTTTGGATTGCATGCGGCTGTTTGCCTCCCTCGTCCACAGGATGAATAATCCCGTTGACTTGAAAATGTTTATTGTAGATAAAAAACAAAATCAATGAGCATTCGCCGACGAAGCGAGTGTTTCCCCTAGGGAGAAGAATGTTGACCAAGGACCCCTGGATCATCCTGTCTGCCGGCGACAACGTTGCGGTTGCGACGGCGGCGATCCCATCCGGCGCGACGGTCGCCGGCATCCAGACCCGCGAGAAGATCGACCCCGGTCACAAGATCGCACTCGCCGATATTCCGCTTGGCCAGCCCATCATCAAATACGGGCAGGCGATCGGGCGGACGACGGCGGACGTGAAGGCCGGCGACCATATTCACAGTCACAATCTGCACTTCGAGAACGACCGTCTTGCCGCGACCGCCAACTCGGCGCCTGAGGAAGCAACTGCAGCGGATCGTGCGCGCACGTTTATGGGCTATCGTCGTGCCGACGGCCGCTCGGCGACGCGCAACTACATCGGCATCATTGCCAGCGTGAACTGTTCCACCACGGTTTGTCGGGCGATCGCCGACGAGGCCAACAAGACGATCCTGCCGCATTTCGACGGTATTGACGGTTTCGTGCCGATCGTCCATGACCAGGGTTGCGGCATGAGTTCCACAGGTGACGGCATGGCCGTGTTGCACCGGACCCTTGCCGGCTATACCAGGCATGTGAACTTCGGCGGCGTGCTGATGATCGGCCTCGGTTGCGAAGTCAACCAGCTGACACTCTACGGCCAAAGCGGCGCCGGGAACTCCAAGCGTCACTTCAACATTCAGGATGCCGGCGGCTCGCGACGCGCCGTCGAGCGCGCCATGGGCATGCTGCGCGAAATTGCGCAGGATGTCGGCAAGGAAAAGCGCGTGGCGCTGCCGATCAGCGATATCATCATCGGCCTGCAGTGCGGCGGCTCGGACGGCTTTTCCGGCATCACCGCCAACCCCGCGCTCGGCGTTGCAGCCGACCTGCTGGCAGCTGCGGGCGGCACGGCGATCCTCTCCGAAACCTCCGAGATCTACGGTGCCGAGCACCTTCTGCGCAGCCGCGCCGTCAGCGACGAGGTTGCCCGCAAGCTCGACGACAAGATCGCCTGGTGGGAGAAGTACGTGGCGATGCACGGGGCATCGCTCGACAATAATCCGTCGCCCGGCAACAAGCGCGGGGGCCTGACGACGATCCTTGAAAAATCACTCGGAGCCGTCGCCAAGGGCGGACGCTCGCCTCTGACAGCCGTCTATGGTTATGCCGAGCGCGTCAGCGCACCGGGCCTCGTCTTCATGGACACCCCCGGTTACGACCCCGTCTCGGCAACTGGTCAGGTAGCCGGCGGCGCGAACATGATCGCCTTCACCACCGGCCGCGGCAGCTGCTTCGGCTGCCGCCCGGCGCCCTCGATCAAGCTTTCCAGCAATTCGGCTCTCTATGCCTCGATGGAAGAGGACATGGATATCGACTGCGGCACGATCGCGACAGGCGATGCGACGATCAGCGCCAAGGGCCGCGAGATCTTCGACCTGATCATCGACACGGCATCCGGAAAGAAGACGAAGAGCGAGGAATTCGGCTACGGCGACAATGAGTTTGTGCCGTGGCATTTGGGTGCGACACTCTAAATCAGATGCATATCAAGTCTTCAGGGGAGGAATAATGAAGACGAGGAGGATCGGCAGCACGGCGCTGGAGGTGACCGAAGTAAGCTTCGGCGGCGCCGCTCTCGGTGGCCTGTATCGCGCCTGCCCGCGCGAACAGGCTATGGAGACGCTTGAGGCTGCATGGGACAGCGGCATTCGCTATTTCGATGTCGCACCGTGGTATGGCCTCGGTCTCGCCGAGCGTCGTTTCGGCGACTTCCTGCGCGACAAGCCGGAAAAGGAGTGGGTGCTCTCGACCAAGGTTGGTCGGCTGCTGCGCCCGGTGCCGACGGGAACCGTTCCAGACTATAGCTATGTCGACCCGCTCTCCTTTGATGCCGACTACGACTATTCCTACGATGGCATCATGCGCTCGGTGGAATTCAGCTATGCCCGTCTCGGACTGAACCGGATCGACATACTCTACGTTCACGACCTTGGCGGATACACCCACGGCGCGGCGAAGAACGCTGTCCTGCAGAAGCAGTTCCTGGACACCGGCATCAAGGCGCTTGAGGAACTGAAGTCTTCCGGCGCGATCAAGGCCTTCGGCCTCGGTGTCAACGAGATTCCGGTCTGCCTCGACGTGATGCGCAATGCCGACATCGACTGCATCCTGATGGCCGGGCGCTATACGCTGCTCGACCGGTCGGCGGTTGCCGAACTGCTGCCGCTTTGCAGGAAGAAGGGCACCTCGCTCGTTGTTGGCGGCGTCTTCAATTCCGGCATCCTTGCGACGGGCCCCGTGCCGGGCTCGCATTTCGACTACATGCCGGCGACAGATGATGTCCTCGCCAAGGTCGGGGGCATGGAGAAGATCGCTACCAAACATGGCGTGTCGCTGGCTGCCCCGGCGCTCCAGTTCCCGCTCCGCGATCCGCTCGTCTCCTCGGTACTGATCGGCACGGCCAAGGCTTCGAGCCTGACACGCAACATGGAGCTTTTCGAGCCAGCCTTGCCGGACTCGATCTTCCCGGAATTCGACTCTCTGACGCTCGTCGCACCGCCGCTCGGCGAAGACGCCGTGCGTGTATAAGGACGGACCATGCTTAGAGGTATCCACCCCATCCTCAATCCCGACCTGCTGCGTGCGATCGCCCGCATGGGGCACGGCGACGATATCGTCATCGCCGACGCCAACTTTCCCTCGAGCACGATGGGTCCGGAAGTCATTCGTGCCGATGGCGTCAGCGCCACCGACATGGCCGAGGCGATCCTGACGCATTTTCCGCTCGATACGTTCGTGCCGGAAACGGCGTGGCGCATGCAAGTTGTCGGCGACCCGACCGCAGTGCCCGACGTTTGCGCCGAATTTCAGGAAATCGTTTCGAGGCGCGCCGGCGACTTCAAGATCGCATCCCTCGAACGCTTCGCCTTTTATGAGCGTGCCCGCACGGCCGCCTATATTGTCGCGACGACAGAATTCCGGCTGTACGGTAACCTGATTTTGAAGAAAGGTGTTGTTCACCCCGACGAAGTCTATCGCGGCTGACACCACTTTAGACTGCGACTGAACGATTGGAAAAACAATTACTTGCGATAGATAAAGAAACAATGAGCGAGCCGCTTGCAGTACTTGCAATTTGACTTTCGCTCGGCTAGCTTCTCGTGGTAACTGTTTTTTATCGATAAAAATCGCCCGCCTGCGTTCAGCGGTACGGTTTCTTGGAGGAGAACGCACCTAGGAGGAGAACTACATGCGCATGAAATCCATTCTGTCGCGCCGAGCCTTCACGGCTCTCGCGGGTGCTGCCGCTATCGCCACCGCACTGCCGGTAACGTCGTTTGCAGCTGACGTGACGATTCCGATCATCGTCAAGGACACGACCTCTTTCTACTGGCAGATCGTTCTGGCCGGCGCCCGCGCTGCCGGTAAGGATCTAGGTGTCAACGTTCCGGAACTCGGCGCACAGGCCGAATCCGACATCAACGGCCAGATCAGCATTCTTGAAAACGCCGTTGCCGGTAAGCCGGCTGCAATCGTGATCTCGCCGACCGAGTTCAAGGCGCTTGGCAAGCCGATCGACGAAGCTGCAAAGTCCGTTCCGATCGTCGGCATCGACTCGGCCGCCGATTCCAAGGCTTTCAAGTCGTTCCTGACGACTGACAACGTCCAGGGCGGCCGGATCGCGGCTGACGGCCTTGCTGCCGCCATTAAGGAAATGACCGGCAAGGAGGAGGGCGAAGTCGTCATCCTCACCAACCTGCCGGGCGTCGGCTCGCTCGAGCAGCGCCGTGAAGGTTTCCTGGATCAGATCAAGACGAAGCATCCCGGCCTTAAGGTCATTGCTGACAAGTACGGCGACGGCCAGGCCACGACCGGTCTCAACATGATGACCGATCTGATCACGGCTAACCCGAACCTTGTTGGCGCCTTCGCCTCGAACCTCATCTTGGGACAGGGCGTCGGCCAGGCAATCGCGGAGAACAAGCTCGGCGAAAAGATCAAGGTCATCGCTTTCGATAGCGACGACAAGACGGTCGGCTTCCTCAAGGACGGCTCGCTCGCAGGTCTCGTCGTGCAGGATCCCTACCGCATGGGCTATGACGGCGTGAAGACGGCGCTCGCCGTATCCAAGGGCGAGAAGGTCGAGGCCAACGTCGACACCGGCGCAAACCTGGTCACCAAGGCCAACATGAGCGACCCGAAGATCGACGCTCTGCTGAACCCCAAGATCAAGTAAATCACACGACGTGGCCGCGCGAGAGAAATCCCGCGCGGCCTTTCCTTCACCTGTGTTATCGTCCGCATGAGGAGCGCGGACTGCTGGTGGAGAGACGGCAATTCGCGAGGAGGAGACGCCCATGAGCCTGGAAGAGGTCAGTCATCGCCACGATGACAGCGCCACGCTGACGGAGGCAAGCCGCATTCCTGCGGGCGCCCCGATCCTCGAACTTAAAGGACTTCAAAAGAATTACGGCTACGTCCAGGCGCTGAAGCCGGCGACGATGACGTTCCTGGCCGGCGAGATACATGCGATCGTCGGCGAGAATGGGGCTGGCAAGTCGACCCTGATCAAGCTTCTGACCGGTGTGATTGCCAGAACGGCGGGCGAGATTCTCTGGTGCGGCCACCCCGTCGCCCTGGCAACGCCCAACGAAGCGATCGCGCGCGGCATCAACGCCGTCCACCAGGAAGTCGTTCTCTGCCCGCACTTGACGGTAGCGGCCAACCTCTTTCTCGGCGACGAGGTCAATCAATACGGGCTGATGCGCAAGAAAGAGATGGAGAAGATGGCGCAGGCCGTCCTCGACGATCTCGGCTTCGGACTGCCTGCCGGCGTGCCTCTCGCCGATTTGACGATCGGCCAACAACAACTCGTTGCGACTGCGCGCGCGGCCATGCGCGGCACGCAATTCCTGATCTTCGACGAGCCAACAGCCTACCTGACCCGCCAGGAATCGGCGCAGCTTTTCAAGCTGATCCGCCGCCTTCAAAGCGAAGGCGTCACGATCGTCTACATCAGTCATCGCATGGAAGAAGTGTTCGAACTCGCGGACCGCGTTTCGGTGCTGCGCGACGGCACGCATGTCGGCACACGCACCATCGGCGAGACGAATGAAGCCGAGCTGATCGCGCTGATGATCAACCGCTCGATCGAGCAGATCTATCACAAGGAAGAGATCCCGATTGGAGACACTATCCTTGACGTGCGCGGGCTTTCCGGACCGGGCTTCGAGAGCGTCTCGCTCTCGGTCAAGGCCGGCCAGATCGTGGGCCTCTATGGCCTGATCGGCGCAGGGCGCAGCGAATTCGCGCTCGGCCTGTTCGGGCGGGAAAAGACCACGGCCGGCGAGATCCACTGGATGGGCAAGAAGGTCGACATCACCAACGAGCGCACTGCAATGGAACTCGGGATCGCGCTGGCGCCGGAAAGCCGCCGCGACCAGGGACTTTGCCTCAACCTGCCGATCGGGTTGAATATCAATCTTCCGGTCTTCAAACGGCTGAGCAAGGGTCCTGTCATCAGCCACAGCGAGGAATCGCAGAATGCCGACCAACAGATCCGTGACCTGGCGATCAAGACGCCGAGCCGGCGTGTCCTGGTTTCGGCCATGTCGGGCGGGAACCAGCAGAAAGTCGTCATCGGCAAGTGGCTGAGCTACGGCGCTCGCCTCTTCATCTTCGATGAGCCGACGGTGGGCGTCGACGTCGGTACGAAGGCGGAAATCTACCGGCTGTTTGCAAAGCTTCTCAAGCAAGGCGCGGGTATCATCCTGATCTCCTCCTATCTGCCTGAGGTTTATGAGCTCGCCGACAGGCTGCACGTCTTCCGCCGCGGCCAGCTTGTTGCAAGCCACGACTTCCACGCGGCAACACATGAAGAAGTGCTCAGCGAAGCGATCGGTGTCTAAAAGAATAAGAGGGAGAGAGAACCAATGACCGTAACCCCCACCGATATCGCCGCGCCGCCGCCGCGCCGAAAAGTCAACATCCTATTTGGCCTGACCCTCATCGGTCTCCTGGCCTTCCTCTGGATCGTACTCGGCTTCGTCACAGCGAGCTTCTGGACGCCGCTGAACATTTCCAACCTGCTGCGGCAGGGCGCAATGACGGCCATTCTGGCGCTCGGCCAGACGTTCGTAATCATCACCGCGGGCATCGACCTTTCGGTCGGCGCGATCGTCGGATTCTGCACCGTTATCCTGGCTTGGCTGCTGCAAGCAGGCGTGCCGGTCTGGGCGTCCATCCTGATCACACTGCTGATCGGCGTCGGCATCGGGGTATTCCACGGCTTCGGCATCGTCAAGATGGGACTGCCGCCCTTCATTATCACGCTGGCAACGCTGACCTCGCTGCGCGGCATCGGACTTTTGATCACCAATGGTTCGACGATCAACATCGTCAACGAGCCCTTCACGAACTTTGCCCGCGCCGACTTCCTTGGCGTGCCGAGCCTGTTCTGGATGGTTATTCTTGTCGCCGTCCCGTCTTACGTCTTCCTGCACTTGAGCCGGTGGGGTCGCTATCTCTTCGCCGTCGGTTCGAACCGCGAAGCGGCCCGTCTGTCGGGTGTCCGGGTGAACGGCATCATCTATCTCGCCTATATTCTATCGGCGACATTTGCCGCCTTCGTTGGTGTTCTGCTTGCCTCCCGTATCGCGATCGGCAACGCCACACAGGCCGACGGATGGGAACTGCAGGCGATCGCTTCGTCCGTTATCGGCGGCACCAGCCTGTTCGGCGCCATCGGCTCCGTGCACGGACCGCTCATCGGCGCTTTCATTCTGGCGACCATCAACAACGGTGCTAACCTGCTGAACGTCAATTCGTTCTGGCAGCGCATCATCACCGGCCTGCTGATCATCGTCATCGTCTACTTCGACCAGCTGCGCCGCCGCCGCACCCCGTAAGCCGTCTGCGAGACAGGGAGCCGGCCCAAAGGCCGGCTTCTTCCATCTAGGGAATGCGAGATCATTATGAAAGCAGTGCTCTGCCAAGAACCTGGCGTCCTCGAACTCGTGGAACGTCCCGCACCCGGCGCGCCTGAATCCGGCTGGGTACGGCTTGCGGTGAGCCATGTCGGAATCTGCGGCACGGACTACCACATTTTCGAGGGCAAGCACCCGTTCCTGGAATATCCCCGCGTGATGGGGCACGAGATCTCGGCGACGGTTGTCGAAGCGGGCGAAGGCGTTGCCATGGCGGTCGGAACGCCTGTGGTCGTCAACCCGTATCTCTCTTGTGGCACCTGCGTCGCTTGCCGCCAAGACAAGCCGAATTGCTGCACCAATATCAAGGTGCTTGGCGTTCATACCGACGGTGCTTTCTGCGACGAAATCACGGTGCCTGCCGGCAATCTCTATGCGATGAAGGGCGTGAGCCTGGAAGCTGCAGCCACAACGGAGTTTCTGGCAATCGGCGCCCATGCCGTTCGCCGTTCGATGGCGCCGACCGGATCACGCTCGCTCGTCATCGGTGCCGGCCCGATCGGGCTCGGGGCCGCAATCTTCTCGCGGATATCAGGGCATGAGGTGACATTGCTCGACACCAGTCAGGAACGGCTGCAGATGGCCGTTGATCGGTTCGGCTTGTCCTCTAGCATCGTTGCAGGCGAAGGTGCCGCCGATGCTGTCAGGGCGATGACTGGCGGCGACGGTTTTGACGTCGTTTTCGATGCCACCGGCTATGGCCCATCGATGGAGAAAGCCTTCGGCTTCGTCGCACATGGCGGCGCGCTGGTGCTAGTCAGCGTCGTGAAGGACGATATTCGCTTCTCCGATCCGGAGTTCCACAAGCGCGAAATGATGGTCATCGGCAGCCGCAACGCGACCCGCGTGGACTTCGAACATGTCGCGGGTTCGATCGCCAAGGGCCTCGTACCGGTCGAGCAGTTGATCACCCACCGTACGACTTTGGAGAATGCGCCACGAGACCTGGCACGCTGGGCTCATGAAAAGAGCGGCCTGATCAAAGCGGTCATCAAGGTCGGCGCTTAAAGCGCGTCGATCGCCGCCCGCATCTGGCGAACGACGTCGGCATCCGTCCGGTTCGTTGTCGCTGCTTCGAAGCCGAAGGTAACCGCCCGTGGGTCGATGCTGTCGACCCGTGAGCTGCAGGAGGCGTGAACCTCGCTTGTGCCGGTGGCCCGCAGTATCTCAGCGACGTTGCCTGGACGCACGCCACTGCCGGGCATGATCGAGATACGGCGAGCCGCCTTGCGGGAGAGACGGCTCAGCGTTTCCAGGCCGTCGATCGCCTTCGGCACACAGCCTGACGTCAGGATGCGCTCGCAGCCGAGTTCGATCGCCTGTTCCAGTGCTGCACCGGGATCAGGGACGAGATCGAAGGCACGGTGGAGGGTCGATCCAAGTCCCTCGGCACGCGCCCTTAGCCGGCTGATGAGAGGCATGTCCAGCCTGCCGTCCTGGCGATTGGCGCCGATGACGACGCCGGCAAGGCCGAAGGCGCGCACGGCATCGATATCGGCCATCATCGCCTCTTCGTCAGCCGCATCGAACACGAAAGGGCCAGCGTGCGGGCGGATCATTGCATAGACCGGAATGGGCGCAGCGGCGGCAGCTTTCATCAGCCCGGCGACCGGCGTCAGCCCGCCAAGCTCCAGCGCCGAGCAGAGTTCGATACGGCCCGCACCGCCGGCAATTGCAGCCGCAAGCCCCTGCGGGCTGTCCACGCACACTTCCAGCAAAACGCTCACGCTCGAATCTCCTTTTCCGCCGCGCCGTCCATTTAAGCGAAAGCGTTTTCTTGCGCGACGGGTTCGGCAATTATTTCGGCAACGGCGGCGACAATCACGGCACTTGCGTCAGCCGAGGCTTTCCGATGGTTGAAGGCGACGTGATAGGACATCGGGATGGACTCCTCAAGTTCGACGATGCGAACCTTGTCGGCAATGGGCATGGCGCTGACGCGGCCAAGAAACGAGATATAGCCATGGTTGGCGACAAGGTCGACGATCACAGGCAGAGAGTCGGCGGCAGTGATATCCTGGTTGCGGTGCCTGCGATTGGCGGTGCGCTCGTGGCTTAGCGACATCGTGGCGTGTCCAAGCCCCGTCCTCGAACTCGGCGTGCAGATCGCGTGACCTTCGACAAGCTCGGCCACCGTCCGCTCTCGGCTTTGCAGCGGTGCTATCAGGACCATCTCGGTCTTCAGCAACTCGCGATGCTGGAAGCGCTCAAGACCAAAAACGGAGTCGAGAATGGCAACGTCGATCCGGCCGGATTTCAAAGCTTCCCGCAAGTCATCCGCCGTCATCAACACCAGAGACAGGGCATTCTTGCTGCGGCGGGCGTTCCATTCGGCGACGAGAGCGCCAAGGCATCGTGCAACCCAACTTTCCGATCCTGTCGGAATGATCGAACCGATGCGCAGCGCCCGCGCCGTGCGCTGATAGCGTTCGTCAGCGGACGCTTTCAGATCATTCCACTCCTGCGTGATGGCCTGCAAGATGGCATAGATCCGGCTACCCTGCTCCGTCAGCGCGGAGCCATTAGCCTGCCGCTCGAAGAGGCGATGACCGAGCGCCTTCTCCAAAGTCGCGATCTGAAGCGAAAGCTGCGGCTGACCGAGCTTCAGCCGTCGCGCCGCCCGGTTGATGCTGCCTTGGTCAGCGACCTCAAGGAACCGCTCCATCGTGGTGATCTTGATCGGCAGACGCGACGGTTCGTTGGTCCCCATCCAGTTCGCGAGCTCTTCAGCTGCCCGCACGATCGGGGCGAGCTTTTCGCGCACATCGTTGCTGGCGAGGAGCGTCGCGAGCTCGCCGGAACTGCGCACTGTCAGCTTCAGGGCAAGCTCCGTTTCGAGATTGCGGACTGCCGTCGAGACCGTCGATGCTGCAAGCGAAAGGCTTCGTGCCGTCTCTCTGACCGAACCCGATGTGAGCACGTGACTGGCGACAAACAACGTGCCGAGCTGCAATCGCTTTCTCCGTAACAGTATGAAAAATCGAACGATATGATGTGTTCGCGAAAAAAGATATCCCTGTCGGAAAATCCGGCGGCTATCGTTCCCGCCAAGAACAAAACCGGGCTGGACAGTAGAAGCGCTGAAGAGCACCGGACATCTGCGGAAACACGCAAGGGAACAAAAACAAATCGCGACAGCGATGGAAAAGGAAATGCATTTTCGCGCAAGCATTTGCATTCACCGCCATAATCGCGCCGCGACCGCAAAACTGGAGAGGCTTGCATCGATTTTTCGAACGCGAACGCTATTTCCATGACGCACGTATTTCCGGCATGATCGCAGCCAGGCTGCTTTCGCCGGTGATTTTATACGTGGAAGGCTCCCGCCAGGGCCTGCCACGAGGTCAAACGGTGTAAATCAAGGGGACAATCCATGTTGAAGAAATTCGCTCTTGCCGTCACGCTTTCCGCCTTTGCGGCAGGGGCGGCCCATGCTGCAGACGTCGTCGTTTCATCGAAAATCGATACTGAAGGCACGCTGCTCGGCAACGTGATCGTGCTCGCGCTCAACGCAAACGGCATCAAGACGCAGGACCGTGTTGCGCTTGGGACGACGCCGGTTCTTCGCAAGGCAATCACATCAGGCGAAATCGACATCTATCCGGAATATACCGGCAATGCCGGCTTCTTCTTCAACAAGGCCGACGATGCAGCCTGGAAGAACCTCGAACAGGGCTACGAACTGGCCAAAAAGCTCGATTACGATGCCAACAAGATTGTCTGGCTGGCGCCTTCCCCCGCCAACAACACCTGGGCGCTGGCGGTCCGCAACGACGTCGCCGGCCCGAACAACCTGAAGACCATGTCGGACTTCGGCAAGTGGGTCGCAGGCGGTGGTGCTGCCAAGCTTGTGGCTTCCGCCGAGTTCGTCAACTCGGCTGGCGCGCTTCCGGCATTCCAGACGACCTATGGGTTCACGCTGAAGCCGGACCAGGAAATCGTCCTTTCAGGCGGCGACACGGCCGCGACCATCAAGGCTGCAGCCGACCAGACGAACGGCGCCAACACCGCCATGGTCTATGGTACGGATGGTGCGATCCAGGCCGCGGAACTGACGGTTCTGGAGGATGACAAGAACGTGCAGCAAGTCTATGCGCCGACCGCGATCATCCGCGAGGAAGTGCTGAAGGCAAACCCGAAGATCGAGGAAGTGCTCGCACCGATCTTCAAGAGCCTGAGCGCCGATGAACTGCGCAAGCTGAACGGCAAGATCCAGGTGGATGGCGAACCGGCCAAGTCGGTTGCCGAA
>Ga0102588_1001571_pt1 | contig 16370 bp, 20 predicted proteins | sample AraplaMF_Col_mMS_FD_76854 | JGI IMG/M metagenome (GOLD analysis project Ga0102588, IMG submission 76854) | Arabidopsis root microbial communities from the University of North Carolina, USA - plate scrape MF_Col_mMS (SPADES assembly) (version 2) | ecosystem: Host-associated > Plants > Roots >...
CGATCATCGTCATGCCGAGATCGAGGCCGGCCTGGAGGCTTGCGATCTCCTGCTTCGCATGGCCGGCGTCCTCGCCCATGCCCCAGGTGCCCTGGCCGAGCGCGGGGACTTCGGTGCCGTCGGGGAAGGTGATGGTGGGGATCGGGTCGTCCATGGCAGTTCTGGTCCTACAAGTGCTCAGCAGACTATCAGGTAATCCTGTCACCATGACAATCATGTTGTGGTGGCTGTGGTTTAGGGCAGTTATGCTGACCTAAATCCAATAGGCCGCCGCATCATCGACAAGCGCGGTGTGGGGAGGTTTCATGCCGCTGGATACGTTTCTGGCACTGCTGCTCTTTGCCTTCACGACCTCGATCACGCCGGGGCCGAACAACATGATGCTCTTCGCCTCGGGTGTGAACTTCGGCTTTCGCCGTACGATCCCGCATATGTTCGGCATCGGGGCGGGTTTCCTATCGCTGCTGCTCGGCGTGGGTCTGGGGCTCGGGGCGTTGCTGCATACTGTGCCGGCGGTCTATATCGCGCTGAAATTTGCAGGCGGCGCCTATCTCGTCTGGATCGCCTGGAAGATTGCGACATCGCGGTCGCTGAGCGAAGGCAAGAGCGGCGTGAAGCCGATGTCTTTCCTCGGCGCGGCGGCCTTTCAGTGGGTCAATCCGAAGGCCTGGGTGATGGCGGTGACGGCGATGGCAACCTATACGAATCCGGAGCTTTATCTGATCAGCGTGCTGCTCGTCGGCCTTGCCTTTGCGGCAGTCAATGTGCCCTCCGTTTCCACCTGGGCGGGCTTCGGCTCGGCGCTTCGGGAGTGGCTTTCCGATCCGGTGCGGCTCAAATGGTTCAACATCACCATGGCGATGCTGCTCGTGCTCAGCCTCTGGCCGATGCTAAAATAGCGTCGGCTTGGTCAGCATCAACAAGAGAATGCCGAGTACCGCGAAGAAGGCCGGGAAGCCGAGGCGAACCAGATGCGGTAGAGGCTGAAATAGGCCGGCGGCAGGGCGGTGCCCGCGCTTGCTGCCGCCCGCGCCAGATTGCGCAACCGGATTTGGATCCAGACGACCGCCGATGAAGCCTGTGGCACCGAGAATCAAGATGTTCATAATGAGAGATTATCGAAAAACGGCATATCGAGCAGGGGGCATGCCGGATAGGTCAAGCGATAAGGCGAGGATCTTGCCGGTATAATAGCGAGAGCCATCCTCGGTCGCCATGGCGATGAGATCGGCGTCGTCGCTGAGCTGCCCGGCGGAAGCGATATCAAAGGCGGTGAGGACACACGAAAAACCGCCAACCGATCCCAGGGCTGCGAACAGATCGATCGAATGAACATTGCCGTCCGTCGCCATTTCCTGAATCAGGTGGTCGAGCAGGGCGCTTGCAACCAGCCCCGGGCTCTGCACGGTATCTTCGATCTCACGCCAGCGCGGATCGGCAGATGCCGAGCCGTCCACAAGGCTCTCCATCTCCTCACGTGGAGGGGCGGACGGAGGCACGGGCGATCTGGTGGTGCGGCCGAATGTCGGAACTTTCATGTGTGCAATGTTGAGATGAAGCCATTAACGTTTGGTTAGGATGACGGCGAAAAATAAGTAGTTGCTTAATTAGCTTCCTCTTCAGTCCTTGCCGATGGCACTCATTGGCGCACTTTTTGACGAGAAATATGCTTGGCGGTCCTCCGATGGGCGCATAAGATCGATCGCTCTACCCAGGAGAGCGCCATGCGGCACAGAGACGATCACGCAGATCATGACCACGATCACCATCACGACAACCATTATTCGGACATGCAGGCGCGCGTAAAAGCGCTGGAAACGCTGCTGACGGAGAAGGGGTTGATCGACCCGGCGGCGATCGATGCGATCGTCGAGACCTATGAGACGAAGGTCGGGCCGCGCAATGGTGCGCGTGTCGTCGCGAAGGCCTGGAGCAACCCGGACTTTGCCGAATGGCTAAAGCGGGATGCGACGGCGGCGATTGCGAGCCTTGGGTTTACCGGCCGGCAGGGCGAGCACATGCGCGCCGTCTTCAACACGGCTGACACGCATAATCTCATCGTCTGCACGCTCTGCTCCTGCTATCCGTGGTCGGTGCTCGGCCTGCCGCCGGTCTGGTACAAGGCACCGGCCTATCGCTCGCGCGCCGTCATCGATCCGCGCGGGGTGCTGGCAGAATTCGGGGTGACGCTGCCTGAGAGCAAGAAGGTCCGCGTCTGGGATTCGACGGCGGAACTGCGCTACCTCGTCATTCCCGAGCGGCCCGAAGGCACCGAGGGTCTGGACGAGGAGGCGCTTGCCGATCTCGTCAGCCGCGATGCGATGATCGGAACGGCGATAGCTGGCAGGCCGGAGGTCACCCCATGAACGGCCCACACGATCTCGGCGGGCAGATGGGCTTCGGGCCTGTCGCGCCCGAAGTGAACGAGCCCTATTTCCATGCCGAATGGGAGAAGCGGGCGCTTGGTATCACATTGTCCTGCGGCGCCTTCGGCGCCTGGACGATCGACGAGAGCCGACATGCCCGCGAAAACATTCCGCCGGCCGATTATCTTGCGGCGAGCTATTACGAGATCTGGATCCGCGGCATAGACATGCTGCTGGAGCGTCACGGCTTTGCGAGCCACGAGGAGCTGCTGTCTGGCCACAAGCAGCAGGACGGCACGGTGCCGAAGCGGGTGCTGAAAGCGGATATGGTGGCTGGCGTGCTCGCCAAGGGCGCTCCCTGCGACCGGCCGGTCGAGACTGCGCCGCTCTTTCTCGTCGGCGAAAAGGTGAAGACGAAGAATTTCAATCCGGCCACCCATACGCGGCTGCCGCGTTACGCGCGCGCCAAGACGGGTGTCGTCGAGGCGGTGCAGGGCTCTTTCGTCTTTCCCGATGACAATGCCCATGGCAAGGGCGAGAACCCGCAATGGCTCTATACCGTCGTCTTCGACGGGGCCGAGATCTGGGGCGAGGGTGCCGATCCATCGCTGACGGTGTCGATCGATGCATGGGAGAGCTATCTTGAGCGTCTGTGATGTGCCGTCCGAACTGGCGCAGTCGCCCGGCTTGCCGAAGTCACCGGAGGGGGCTCCGGTCTTTCCAGAGCCTTGGGCGGCCGAAGCTTTCGCCATGACCGTGCATTTGCATGCGAAGGGGCTTTTTGCCTGGAGCGAATGGGCTGAAACCCTGTCGAAGGAATTGCACAAGCCTGGACGGGCAGACGATGGCAGCGATTATTTCGACTGCTGGGTGGCGGCTCTTTCCGATCTGCTCGTCAGTCGCGGCGTGGCAGATGCCGCCGTGATACTCGATCTGCAAAAGAGCTGGCAGCGGGCGGCGGAGGCGACGCCGCATGGTAAGCCGATCGAGCTTGCCAACGATCCCTTGCGCTGAGTTTTATCACGGTTCCCGTCTCAGGACGGGAACTGCCGGTAACATTCCTCGGCGACCTTGCGCAGCATGTCGCGGGAGATTTCGCCGGTGACCGCATAGCCGAGTTCGCCGTCGATCCAGTAGAAGGTCTCGACATCTTTTGCGGAGGCGAAGCGGAAGCTTGTCGTCCTGTTTTCCTTGTTGCGGCCAACGATGACGGTCAGGCGTTCGCCGCCCTGATCCTCATACATGAACATGGCGCCCGGCCTGTTATCGACCGGCAGCAGGCGGCCGCCGACGAGGTGGAAGCCGAGGGATTTGAGATCCGGCACCTTGAGGTCGGGGATTGCCAGCCGCTTGCCGAGCCAGGTTGCGAGATGCGCTTCCTCATTGGCAAAGACCTCGACCGGGTGGCGCACTTCGCTCGCATAGACGAGGAAGGCGGTTTCGGCCTGTTTCGGCAGGGTTTCGGATTGGGCAAGTTGCAGCGGTGGACGCTCGAAGAGCGGCGGGATGAAACGATCGCTGACGGCGCCGAGCGCAAAGAGCGCGACGGCGGCAGCCGCGAGTGCGGAGCGCATCTTCCAGGGGGAGGCGGGCTCTGCTGGTGTCACCAGCTGGAGATCGGTGTCGCGGCTCTTCTCGTAGCCTGCAAACAGGTTTTTGATGCCGGCATTCTGCGTCCGCCAGCCGGCGACCATGGCGGCTTCATCGGGGTTTTCGGCGAGGTAGGCTTCCACGCGAGCGCGGGCGGCTTCCGGCAATTGCCCATCGGCGTAGGCGTGCAGGTCCGCTTCGGTCACGGCTGGGTTGGTTTCGTTCATTTCGGTCTCCGAAGCGTAATCACATTATCGGCTTTCATATGCTCGCTCATGCGCTGGCGTGCACGCGACAGGCGCGACATGACGGTGCCGATCGGGATGTCCAGCATGGTTGCCACTTCGTTGTAGCTGTAGCCCTCGATGACGACGAGCATCAGCACGGCGCGGTATTCCTCCGACAGGCTGTCGAGGGCCTGTTCCAGCCGCAGGCGCTCCAGCGGATCGGCCTGACCTTCGGGATCGGCCATTTCCTCGGCAGCATCGAGCTCGACCAGCCGGTCGCGGGGGTTGGCGCGGCGGGTGTTGCGGTAGAGGTTGGTCATCGTCGTCAGAACCCAGCCGCGCAGGTTGATGCCGCGCCACTGGCCGCGTCGGGCCAGAACCTTTTCCACGCAATCCTGAAGCAGATCCTCGCCCTCGATATCCGAGCGGGTGAGGCTGCGGGAATAGCGGCGAAGCGAGGGAAGGAGGGCCAGGATCTGGCCCTCGAACGTGTCGGGTGGGGGCGTCTTCACACTTGCCTCATCAGGGCTTTGCGAGGTCCCAGACACCGCCGACGCCGTCGCCGGTGGCATCGCCGGACTTCATGTCCTTCACGAAGTAATAGAGCGGCATGCCATCCTTTGCCCACTGCTTCTTTCCATCCTTGCGTTCGACGAGCGAGTATGCGCCTTCGGCCTTGGCACCGCTAGCGGCAAGGAAAGGCGGCCAATTGGTGGCGCACTTGTCGTAGCAATTCGAGACGCCCTTTTCGTCTTTCTTGTAGGTATAGAGCGTCATGCCCTTTTCGCCGGCAAGAACCTTGCCCTTGGCCGTTTCGACGGTGGTGACGGCGGTGGCGGCGAAGGCTGCAGTGGCGGTGGCAGCAACGAGCGCGAGCACTGACAGGAATTTCACGGACTTCATGGTCTCTCTCCTCGGGTTAGGCACGCATTTTGCGATACCGGACATGAGACACGGCAGGCTGCCGATTTATTCCCGCTTTCTTTTTCCCGATCCTCAGCTCCCGGTGAAAGCCACATGGGGTCGCGACGGGGCGGTTTCGATGACGTTTCGAAGGCTAGGCAGGGCCTCGGAATATGCTAGTGTCCGCCCGCCTGTGTGACTGGCGAGACAGATGGACAACCATCGGGAAGCGCAGGTTGCCGATGCCGCTCGTCTGGGCACAAAATGAACCCTTGTAGCCGTGTACCATGCCCATGCAGAACCAGAATCCTCGCCTTATCGAAGCCCTTTCGCAACTTGATCAGCTCACCAACTGGGAACAGCGTCCGCGCGGCGAAATGCGCGTCGGACTGGAGCCGATCATTGATCTCTCCGCCCGTCTCGGCAATCCGCACCACGCCTTCCGCTCGATCCACGTGGCGGGCACCAAGGGCAAGAGCTCGACCTCGGCGCTGCTCGAAGCGGGGCTGCGCCATGCCGGCATTTCCGTCGGGCGTTATGCTTCGCCGCATGTGGAGCACATCTCCGAGCGTGTCAGCGTCAACGGCCTGCCGGTCGGGGAGGCTGTACTGGCTGAGGCGCTCTTCCTGGCGCTCGATGCCTTGCGCGCAGCAAGGACGGAGGGGACAGCGGCAGAGGCTGCGACATGGTTCGATATGCTGACAGCGGCCGGCTTCCTGATCTTCCGGGATGCGGGCGTAAAATGGGCCGTGGTCGAGACGGGTCTCGGCGGCAGGCTGGATTCGACCAATATCGTTGCGAGCGACGTTTCCATCATCACCAATATCGGCCTCGAACATACGGAGATCCTGGGGAAGACACGCGCGGCCATCGCCTTCGAAAAGGCCGGCATCATCAAGCCGCATTCGACGGTCGTGACACCGCTTGATGCCGACGATGAGGCGGGCGCGGTCGTTGCCAAGCGCGCTGCCGAAATCGAAGCGCGGCTTATCCGGCCGGATTTTTCCGGGCTGAAGACGATTGCCGAGCGCAATGTCGCCGTTGCAGGTGCCGCACTCGACGTGCTGGGCGAACTCGGCGTGGAGGCGAAGGACGGCCGGACGGTCGGCGGATGGCTGATCGACAAGGCGGCCGAGCAGGAATCGCAATTGCCGGGACGGCTGGAGCGATTCGTCGTGCCTGTCGCGGGCAGGGGCGTTTCCGTCGCGCTCGACGGGGCGCATGTGCCCTTCAATCTCGAAGCTGTGCTCGACGATCTCTCCGGGATGGAGGGGTTTGCCGGACCGGGCATTGCGGTCGTTGCGATTGCGGCGGACAAGGATGCCGCTGGGCTTCTCGAGGTGATGAACCGCTACGGTCTCTCGCCGATCTTCACTTCGGTTTCGGATCGTTTCCGTTCGCCTGCCGAACTGCGGGAACTCGCCGATAAGATCGGTCTTTCCAGCGACGTGATCGAGGATCCGCAGAAGGCTTATGAAAAGGCGCTCGAGCGGGCCGCCGCCGCCGGCGCCTGGGTGATCCTGACGGGTTCGCTTTATCTCGTCGGACTGTTGCGCGAGCGGACCATGCGCGAGGCCGCAAAGAGCTAGCTCCACGACATCGGCGGGATTGCTATCATTCATTCGCCCTGAGATCTCGAATTTCGGTCTCACGGAAGAGTGAAGCCTTCGTGTGGCTTATTTTGATTGTGCACAATTAGATTGTGCATTATTGATATTGGCGTTGGTAATCGAAAGGAACACAACATGCGTAATTTTCTGAAGATGGCGCTGCTTGCCGGCGCAGTTTCGGCGATGGCTTATCCCTCGTTCTCGGCAGATTCGAAGCCAACTGTGGTTTTGGTGCACGGCGCTTTCGCAGATGCGTCGAGCTGGAACGGCGTTATCGAGAAGCTGGAAAAGGATGGCTATCCTGTCGCTGCCGTCGCCAATCCGCTTCGTGGGGTCAAGTCCGATGGCGATTATGTCAGGCGTGTCGTTGCGGGCGTCAAAACGCCTGTTGTCTTGGTCGGGCACTCCTATGGCGGCTCTGTGATCACGGAAGCGGCTTCTTCGGCAGACAATGTGAAATCGCTGGTCTACGTGGCCGCTTTCGCACCCGATAGCGGCGAAACGGCTGCAGCGCTGTCAGGCAAATTTCCGGGCGGCACCCTGGCAACCGCGCTTGCCGAGCCCGTAGCGCTCGATGGCGGCGTCAAGGATCTCTATCTCGATCAGGCCAAATTCCATGATCAGTTCGCCGCCGACGTGCCGGAAGACGAGGCCAAGCTGATGGCGGCAACGCAGCGCCCGATCACCGACGCGGCGCTCAACGAGGCAACCGACAAGGCGGCCTGGAAGACCATCCCGGCCTATTTCGTCTATGGTGACGCGGATAAGAATATTCCCGCAAAGGCCCTGCAGTGGATGGCTGACCGCGCTCATTCGAAGGACACGGTCGTGGTACCTGGCGCATCACACGTCGTCATGGTCTCACATCCCGACAAGGTCGCGGAGTTGATCGAAGAGGCGGCTGCAGGCAAGTAGCCCAAGCAACTAGTCTATGACGCGGCTCGCGTAAGCCAGTTCGAATCGAGGCGTGCCGGACTTGCCTGTTCCGGCGCGCCTGTGGCGGCAGTCACAGCATCGGCCCGAAAATCGGAATCGATTTTCGGAAAGCCTGATGCGTAAATCCAAAGAGTTAGAGCGTCCTTAGTGCGTCCGGATGGACGCACGGCGCTCTAATGGAATTTCGCCTTGCCTATGCCGGGCGAATCCTGCCAAGTCGCTTCCATGCAATTCGCTCCTCAACAGGATGAAGCCCTGAAGGCCGTTTCGAACTGGCTGAAGGAGGGCAGGTCTCCGCTCTTCCGCCTGTTCGGCTATGCCGGAACGGGCAAGACGACGCTTGCCAAGCATTTTGCCGAGCATGTCGATGGCGATGTTCTGTTTGCCGCCTTCACCGGCAAAGCGGCGCAGGTGCTGCGCTCGCGCGGGGCATCGAACGCCAAGACCATCCATTCTTTGATCTACCGGCCGCGCGGCGAGGAAGAGGTTGCCGATGAGGAAACCGGCAAGACCTCGATCGCGCCGATGTTTTCGATCAACCGCCAGAGCCCGGTCGCCAAGGCAGCGCTGATCATCGTCGACGAATGCTCGATGGTGGACGAGGCGCTGGGTAAGGACCTGATGAGCTTCGGCACGCCGATTCTGGTGCTCGGCGATCCGGGCCAGCTGCCGCCGGTGTCGGGCGGCGGCTATTTCACCAATCAGGAGCCGGATTACCTGCTGACGGATATCCACCGGCAGGCGCGCGACAATCCGATCATCAAGCTTGCCATGCAGGTGCGTGAGGGCAACGAGATCATGTATGGCGACTACGGCACGGCGCAGGTGATCTCGAAGAACGAGGTGACGCAGCCGCTGGTCATGGATGCCGATCAGGTGCTCGTCGGCACCAACAAGACGCGGCGACGCTATAACCAGCGCTTGCGGGAACTCAAAGGTTTTACGACCGAACATCCGCAGACCGGCGACAAGCTTGTCTGCCTGCGCAACGACCCGGCCAAGGGCCTGCTCAACGGCTCGCTCTGGCAGGTCATGACCTCGTCCAAGGAAACGACGAAGCCCGGCATCAACCTGCTGGTCCGCCCTGAAGACGACGACATGGATCGGGGGGCTGCGAAGATCAAGCTCCTGAAACAGGCCTTCGAGAATGTGGAAGGCGAGATTCCCTGGAACACGCGCAAGCGCTATGACGAGTTCGACTACGGCTATGCGCTGACGGTGCACAAGGCGCAGGGTTCGCAGTGGAACAATGTCGTGCTGTTCGACGAAAGCTGGGCCTTCCGTGATACGCGCGAGCGCTGGCTTTACACCGCGATTACACGTGCAGCAGAGACGCTGACGATCGTTCGCTAAAGCGTGTCGCGATCTCCAAGATTCGCTCGCCACGCTTTAAGTCTTTGTTTTACGCATGTCGTTACCGCAAAACCGCTGCACACTTTTGCGCGACATGCTCTAGGGATTGGCGTCCGCTGAGAATTGGTGTCGGCTGACGGGCCTTGCCGAAGAATAGTGTTCGCGCGCAGGAAAGCGGTGGCGGCCGCTGCCCAGTGATCAGGCCTGCACGATGCCGAGGAGAACCGCCTTGGCGATTGCCTGAAAGCGGTTGTTGGCTTGGAATTTCATGATGATGTCGGCTTCCAGCGCGCGCGTTTCCTCATGCCTGAGGTCGAGGGCGCGGGCGATGCGCTGCGTCGAATATCCCTCGGCCATCAGCTCCAGGCACTGGCGTTCCTGATCGGTCAGGCTTGCCGGATCCCTGTTGTCGTTGATCGGCGGCAGGTCGAGGCTGCTGTCGTAATCGAGAAGGTCGCTCACCTGCTGCAGCTGCCGATGTAAAGTCGACATCTCGGCCGTCAGCTCGCGCCTGCGCTGGGAGAGGGCCTCGTGGAAAATCGCTTCGGCTTCTTCCTGTGAGGCTGCGCCGCGCAAAACCTCCATCAATTCCTGGATGACGGCGATCGGCATGCCGGTTTCGCGGCAGACGGTGATGACTGCCATGCGCATGACGTCATCCTGATCGTAAACGCGCATCAGGCCGATGCGGTTTGCGGAAATCAGGCCCTTTTCCTCGTAGAAATGCAATGTCCTGTGCGTGACGCCAAAAGCATTCGCCATGTCGGCGATCGGAACGGGACCTTGTGGGAGATCCGGCGGCAAAGCGGCCGAAGGCAGGAACCGGTATTTCGACCGGGCCTCCGAAGCGATACCGGCGGCAGCAAACAAACGTCTGGAACCGTCTGGCATGAACCCTCCTGGGGCAGATAGTTGCACCTCATGCGGCTTTGCCAGTTGCTTCCGGAGCGCGGCGAGCGGGGTTTTCCTCTAGCGTTCTTATCGTTGGAAGAAGCAGTACTCGGCGTACTTACTCGTTACGCAGCGTCCACATTATGCGCGGACGATCTCTTTTATAAGTGCTAAAAATAACCGTTTTTAAATGGGATAGCAATGTTGGGGGTGTCATTTCGCCCAAGCTTTGGGCGTGTGGTACAAGGGCACCATACGGTGCCCTTGCCCTGACGATTGATCTTCAAAGAGAACGGAAATTACTGTTTGCGGTACGCGCTCGATGCCGCTCATCACTGGTGCGCGCCATCAAGGCCAGGCATGAATGCATGCGCGAATCTCATTGGCCTTCGCGGGCCGCTTGGCTTAAAAGCAGGGCCAGTTTTTCAAGCGCTGATGGATATCGCCATGCCCGCCAAACTTTCCGTGAACCTCAATGCCATCGCCATGCTGCGCAACCGGCGCGATCTGCCCTGGCCAAGCGTAGAAGGGCTCGGGCGCATCGCGCTTGCCGCCGGCGCTTCAGGGCTGACCGTGCATCCGCGGCCGGACCAGCGGCATATCCGCTTTTCCGACCTTCCGGTCATCCGCAATCTGATCGACGACGAATTTCCGGAAGCCGAATTCAATATCGAGGGTTATCCGACCGAGGAGTTCCTGGAGCTTTGTGCCGGCGCACAGCCGGAGCAGGTGACGCTGGTGCCTGACGATCCCTCACAGGCGACCTCCGACCATGGCTGGGATTTCCGCAAGCATCAGGCGTTTCTCACCGATGTCGTGGCGCGGCTGAAAAAGATGGGATGTCGCGTTTCACTGTTTGCCGACGGCGATGGCGACGCTGAGGCGGTGAAGGCAGCGAAGGCGACGGGCGCCGACCGAATCGAGCTTTATACCGGTCCCTATGGCGGCTGCTACGATGCGCCGGAGCGGGTGGGGCCGATTCTCGAGGGGCTCGGCAAGACGGCGGATGCGGCGATTGCGCTCGGCCTTGCCGTCAATGGCGGCCATGACCTGACAGTGGCAAACCTGCCCGCGCTGGTGAAGCGCATTCCCGCTCTTGCCGAGGTTTCGATCGGTCACGGGCTGACGGCGGATGCGCTGGAATACGGCATGGCGGAAACGGTGCGCCGTTTCTGCCGGGCCTGCGGCCAGAAGATCTGAAACGGCCCGCCCTCGGTGGATGCGAGGGCGGGCCTAAAGTCGCCGGAGATGGGCAGGCTCAGGCGGTGAGCGCGGCCTTGTTGGCGACGAAATAGTCCTTCAGCGGCTGCGGCTGCTTACCAGTCAGCTTGGCGAAATCGTCGGTGACAATGTCGAACTTGCCGGCGCGCGTATTGGCATCGGCAGAGACCAGCATGTCGGCGACGAAGCCCGGCAGGCCGGCGCCGCGGATGCCCTGGCCGAGCTGTTCGTCGGTCACATCAACGACGTCAAGCGGCTTGCCGGTGGCTTCGGTGGCGATAGCGGCGATTTCTTTTGGAGTCAGCGATTGCTTGCCGGTCAGCGTGTAGATGCCGGTGCTTCCGGCGGCGAGGACCGAAGCGATGGCGAGCGCGCAGTCGTCACGCGAGATGGTCGAGATCTTGCCGTCGCCGGCCGAGGTGAACCATTTTCCGGTGTGCAGATTGTGCGGCATGCCGTGCAGATAGTTGTCGTGATACCAGGCGTCGCGGACGATCGCGTAGGGGATGCCGCTTTCCTTGATGGCGTTTTCGGTGCCGAGATGATCGGGCGCGAAGGTGACGAGCGAATTATCAGGGGCGGGCATGGAGGTGTAGGTGATGTGCTTCACCTTTGCCTTCACAGCAGCAGCGACGGCGGCCTTGTGCTGGGTCAGGCGCTTGCCGGGCGTATCCAGCGCATCCGTGCTGATGATCAGCAGGCGGTCGACACCGGCGAAAGCGGCTTCGAGGCTGGCGGCATCATCGAAATCAGCCTTGCGGGTGACCACACCCTTGGCGGCGAGGTTAGCGAGCTTCTCCGGGCTTCGGGTCGCGGCTATGATGTTCGCCGGGACGACCTTGTAGCTTTCGATCAGGTGATGGATGACACGCTGGCCGAGCTGGCCTGCGGCGCCGGTGACGAGAATGGTTTCGCTCATGATGTCCTCTAGTGGTTGACAGGTGGTCTCAAAAAGAGAGTAACACTAGAATAGGAATTGACCCAGGACTGTAAAGAAGGCAGTTTTTCGGGACTTCGTTACCAAAAAGGAACCATCTATGGCCGGAACAGTCGTCAGTCTGAAAGCCAGAGCGCCGGGTGCGCGGCGCGAGATCGACCTTGCCAGTCTGGATTTTACCAATTGCCCGGTTCGAGATGTGATGCAGCAGATCGGCGGCAAGTGGTCGACGCTGCTTCTCGAAGCGCTTGCCAAACAGCCCTATCGTTTCGGTGAATTGCGCCGGATGATCCCGGATATTTCCCAGCGCATGCTGACCCAGTCACTGCGCGACCTGCAGCGGGACGGCTATATCGAGCGGGAGGTTTTTCCGACGAAGCCGCCAAGCGTGGAATACCGGATGACGGAACTCGGGCGGTCGCTCTACACGGTGTTGTCGCAGCTTCTGAACTGGGCGGAGGCGAACCATGATGAGGTTCGCGCTGCGCGGCTGCGATTCGACGCGGATGCTGTATAGAGCGCAATTCCGGACGCAAAACCGCTGCACACTTTTGCTGGAATTGCTTTAGAGGACCAGGCGGCCGGGCCGCCTGGTCCGGATTTGACTACTTCTCGCGGCCTTCCGTCAGGAAGAACAGGAAGGCGAGCGCCGGGAAAGAGAAGCCGATCCAGGCCGCCATATTCCAGCCGCCCGTCGCATAGGCCCAGCCGCCGAGTGCGGAGCCGATGGCACCGCCGGTGAAGAAAGTCGCCATGAACAGGCCGTTCAGGCGGCCGCGATGTTCCGGGCTCAACCCATAGATCGCGCGCTGGCCGCAGACGAGGTTGGTCGTCACGCCGAAATCCAGGAGGATTGCCGCAGCCGTCAGCAAGATAAGCGCCGTCAGCGAGCCGTCCGTGGCGAAATGGCTGATGAGGAAGGAGCCCATGCCGAGCAGCATGGCAAGCGTGGAGGCGACCTTCGTCATGCCGCGGTCGGCCAGGCGGCCGGCGATCGGCGAGGCGATGGCGCCGGCGGCGCCAGCGAGCGCAAAAAGGGCGATGCCGCTCTGCGATATGCCGAAAGCGGGGCTTGCAAGCAGCAGCGGCGCGGTCGTCCAGAAGAGGCTGAAAGCGCCGAACATGCCGGCCTGATAGAGGGCGCGGCGCTGCAGCACGCGCGAATTCAGCGCCAGATGGCCCATGGAGGCCAGCAGCTCACCATAACGCAGCTTCGTGTGCGGGACGCGGACCGGCAGGTTGGCACGCAGCACGATGCCGAGCGCGATCATCACGGCGGCGGTGACGTAATAGACCATATGCCAGGACGAGGCTTCGGCAACGAGGCTCGCGAAGGGGCGGGCGAGCATGATGCCACAGAGCAGGCCGCTCATGACATTGCCGACAACCTGGCCGCGCGTGGCATCCGGCGCCATGCTGGCGGCGAAGGGGACGAGGACCTGCGCTGCGACCGAGGCGAGGCCGATGCAGAGCGAGGCCGTCAGGAACATGCCGGGCGTGGAGGAGAAGGCCGCGCCGATGAGGGCAAGTGCGGAGCCGACAGTCAGCGTCAGGATGAGACGGCGGTTTTCGAAGAGGTCGGCAAGCGGCACCAGAAGCAGAAGACCGAGACCGTAGCCGATCTGCGTCAGTGTGACGATGAGGCCGGTTGCGGCAGGCGAGAAGCCGAGATCGGCGCTGATCAGGCCCGCCAGCGGCTGGCCGTAATAGAGGTTGGCGGCGACGAAGCCGCAGGAAGCTGCAAAAAGGAAGGTTAGCCAGGGGGATAGGGCGCGGGGCATGGCCGCATCCGGCGTGGTGGCTGAAACGCTCATCAGAAACTCCAATAGGCAATGATGGGAGGATTGAATGCAATTTTATCGTCTGCCGCCACCCGATCCTTGAACGGGTGCCGGTATTCCGGTCGTCAGGTCACGAGCCGCATTGCGGCCTCTGCCGCAGCCATCATCTCTGTCTCGCCGCGCCCCGTCCTCCCGATGACGCGCAGGCCCTTGGTCAGGCAGAGAAAGGTGAGGGCCGTGGCATCGGGGTCCACGGTCGACGGAATCGTGCCATCGGCCTGGCCGATGCGGATGAGATCGGCCATCAGCTTTTCGTCGGCGGAAAAGGCGGCGGCCACATGCTCTGCCGCTTCCTCGTCCAGCAGCGAGAGATCGTTTGCGCCGCCGACGACGAGACAGCCCTTGAGGCCGGCTTCGCCATGGGAAAGCTCAGCGTAGTACATGACCATCTGGAAGACTTTTTCGCGGCCGGTTTTTACGGCTGCAATCTTCGCCTCCAGCCGGCCGCGACCGAGCTGACGATAGCGCTTGAAGGCGGCAAGGAAGATGCCGCGCTTGTCCTTGAAAGCCTTGTAGACGCTGCCTGAGGCAAGGCCCATGGCTTCGGTCAGTTCGCTGATGGAGGCGGCGTGGTAGCCGCGCTCGGAGAAGACGCGCAGCGCAGCATCGAGGGCTGAGTCCATATCGAACTCGCGCGGGCGGCCGCGGCTGCGGGTCTTCACATCAGGTGTCAGGGAGTCAACAGTCATGCTGCCTAATTAGGGAATGACCGTTTCCAAATCAAGTAAAATTTCTGCGACGCAGCAAAATCAGAGATCGAGCACCCAGGTCTGGCCGTTGGCCTCAGGGCCGAACATGCGGTGTCTCTCCTCGGAGACAAGCCGAAAGCCGGCCTTCTGATAGATGGCGCGGGCGGTATGGAGGAAGTCGTTGGTCCAGAGCGAGATCTGCTTGTAGCCCTTGCGGCGCGAGAAGGCGATGCACTCATCGACCAGCTGTTTGCCGAGACCGAGGCCGCGGGCGGCCTTGTCGACATAGAGCAGGCGGAGTTTGGCGATGCCGTCGCCGCCATTGGTGATCAGCACCGAGCCGAGATTGATGCCGTCACGCTCGGCGATCCAGCAATATTCCATCTCGGGGTCGAAATTGGCGAGGAATTTTCCGGCGACTTCGGCGACCAGCCCTTCAAAGCGCAGATCCCAGCCATATTCCTCGGCATAGAAGCGTCCCTGGCTCTGGACGATCCAGCCGATATCGCCGGCGCGATGCGGACGGATGATGGCGGCGGCCGGTCTTGCCTGTGGATCGAGGATCGAGCGGATCGTGCGCATGGCGGCAACGGCGGCCTGCGGCTCGCCATCGGCCAGCGTGTCGAAGCGGGCGGCGATCTGGGCATTCGAGCGGCGGCCAAGCTCCTCGAACTGGCTGCGTCCCTTGCCGGTGACAGTGAGGATCTGGCTGCGCTGGTCGGCTGGATCGGGCGTCGCCTCGATGAAGTCTTCTTCGCGGAAGCGTTTGAGGATGCGGCTGAGATAGGCGGGATCGAGCTGCAGGTCGCGGGCGAGCGCGCCGGCATTGACACCGCTGTGGGCGCCGATCTCGAAGAGCACGCGCGCATCCGTCAGCGTGAAGGGGGTGTCGAGATAGGCTTTGTTCAGAAGGCCGAGGAAGTTCGTGTAGAAGCGATTGAATTCGCGGGCGGATTCGATGAGGGCAATATCGGTCATGGCGGGGTCTCCTGACAGAAACCCTGCTGCTTTTATTTGACTGAGTCAACTAAATTGATAACTCAGGCCGCGTCTTCTTCTTCGTTCGCAAGTTCTCCCTCGAACGCGAAATCGACGGCGGCGCGGGCATGGATTGCCGTCGTGTCGAAACCGGGCAGGGGGAGATGATCGGGATCGAGGATCAGGCAGATTTCGGTGCAGCCGAGGATGATGCTGTCGGCGCCCTTGGCGTGGGCACGTTCGATCACGGCCATCAGCTTTTCGCGCGAGCTGTCGAGCACCTTGCCGGCGCACAGCTCGTTGAAGATGATGTCATGGACGGTGGTGCGGTCGGTGGCATCAGGCACGACGATGTCAAGACCGAGGCCCTTCATGCGGTCGGTATAGAAGCCATGCTCCATCGTGTAGCGCGTGGCGAGCAGCAGCGGGCGCTTGCAGCCGGCGGCATGGATCGTCTTTGCCGTCTCGTCGATGATATGGATCAGCGGCACGGAAGTATGTGCGGCAACCTCGGGCGCGATCAGATGCATGGTATTGGTGCAGATCAGCACGCAATCGGCGCCGCCAATCTGCAGGCGCAGAGCAACATCGCCGAGGCGCGAGGCAGCCATATCCCAGGCGCCGGCCTTCTGCAGGGCAACGATCTCTTCGAAATTCACCGAATGCAAAACGAGCTCGGCGGAGGCCAGTCCGCCCAGGCGCTCGCGCACCATCTCGTTGATGAGGCGGTAATAGACTGCGGAACTTTCAAAGCTCATGCCGCCGATCAGGCCGATTGTTTTCATGGATGGTCGCTCCCTGTGGTGTTTTAGGATGCGTTGATGATGC
>Ga0102588_1001575_pt1 | contig 16320 bp, 16 predicted proteins | sample AraplaMF_Col_mMS_FD_76854 | JGI IMG/M metagenome (GOLD analysis project Ga0102588, IMG submission 76854) | Arabidopsis root microbial communities from the University of North Carolina, USA - plate scrape MF_Col_mMS (SPADES assembly) (version 2) | ecosystem: Host-associated > Plants > Roots >...
TGTTAATATTGATAGTATTGAAGGCGCATCGGTTAATGAAATGCTGCAAAACCTCGACCCCCACTCGCTTTATTTGCCACCACAGCAAGCTCAGTCTGTTAATGAGCGGTTAGACGGGGGGTTTAATGGCATCGGTATCGAATTCCAGATATTACGGGATACCATGGTTATTACCCAGGTTTATGATGGCGGGCCGGCTTTTAATGCAGATTTACCTAATGGCAGTAAAATAATTACGGTTGATAATAAAAAATTCGCAGGAACAAAACTTACTGTAGACCGGGTTAACAACGTTTTCAGAGGCGGAAAAGATTCTTCTTTATTGCTTGGTGTTGCCAATGGGCCAGCAATAAAAACGTATGCAATAAAACGGGGCCGTGTTGATCTGAGTAGCGTGAACGCGGCTTATATGGCCAACCCAACAACAGGCTATATCAAAATAGGCAAATTCGCATCGACTACGGATGTCGATTTTCGTAAAGCGCTAAGTAAACTTAAAACCGATGGTATGAACAGCCTGGTGCTTGACCTTAGGGGCAATGGCGGCGGATATTTGAACGCAGCAACATCTATGGCCGATGAGTTTTTGGGTAAAGGTAAACTCATTGTGTATACCAAAGGCATTCATGAACCCCGTACGGATTATTTTGCCACTGATTCGGGCTCATTTCAACAAGGTAAGGTTACTGTGCTTATTGACGAGTATTCTGCTTCGGCCAGTGAAATTTTGGCGGGTGCCCTGCAGGATTTGGACAGGGCGACTATTGTTGGCCGCCGCTCATTTGGCAAAGGCCTGGTGCAGCAACAGTTTCCGTTTGGCGATGGCTCCGCGGTAAATTTAACGGTGGCCAGATATTATACCCCATCGGGCAGATCGATCCAGAAATCATATAAAGGGGGCCTGGAGAGTTACCGGAATGAATTGGCTATACGTATGAAAAAGGGCGAACTCTTTTCGGAGCAAAGCATCCGTAACGACTCTGTTTTTAAAGGCTCATATCATACGCTAAACGGACGTAAAGTGTTTAGCGGCGGCGGCATTATGCCCGATGTTTTTGTACCGGCAGATACCAGTCAAAGCACCTACGTAGTGCAGAATTTAATTGATCAGCAGCTTTTTTCGGCTTACGTGATCGACAGAATGCAGCCGGTGTTGAATAGGTTTACAACCGTCGACGATTTTATAAAAAACTATACCGTAAGCGATGATGATTTCCACAATTTCATCCTCTACGCTTCAAAAACATTAAAGGAAATGGATTCGCACGAGTTGCTGATATCCCGCGGCTATATCAAAAGTATTCTCAAAGCCAATGCCGCCCGCTTTAAATGGGGCGACAATTCTTTTTACCAGGTGATGAACAGTAATGACGAAGCGTTTAAAAAGGCGCTGAGCAATTAACAGGATTTTTAGGATTAAATATGATTAACAGGATTTTTTCTTTACAAGATTAACTATTCACATAGTGCAATCGTAGTAGTAGTAAGAAAAAACCCTGTAATCAATCTATTTAATCCTGAAAATCGTGTCCTATTTCTGCCTGAACCAAACTTGTATAGGTGCCCCGGCAAAGTCAAAGTTTTCTCTCAATTTATTTTCGATGAAGCGATAGTAAGGCTCTTTTACATACTGTGGCAAATTGCAGAAGAACGCGAACATGGGCGATGCGCCTGCAATTTGAGTGATGTATTTGATCTTTACGTATTTGCCTTTGATAGATGGCGGTGGATAGTTCTCGATAATTGGCAGCATTACCTCGTTTAGTTTGGAGGTAGATACTTTACGGGCCCTATTGTGGTAAACCTGGTTGGCTACATCAATTACTTTCAACACGCGTTGCTTTTCGGTAACGGAAGTAAATACAATAGGCACATCGGTAAATGGCGCTATCTTTTCGCGGATCTGCTCTTCAAAAACCTTAATGGTTTTATTGTTCTTTTCGATGAGGTCCCACTTGTTTACTACAATGAGTACGCCTTTTTTATTTTTTTCGGCCAGGTGGAAAATATTCATATCCTGCGACTCAAATCCTTCCACGGCATCAATCATCAGGATGATGACATCGGCCTCTTCCAGGGCTTTAATGGTGCGCATTACGGAGTAAAATTCGATGTTCTCCCTCACCTTTGTTTTTTTACGCAAACCGGCGGTATCAATCAGCATAAAATCATGACCGTACTGGTTGTAGTGGATATGGATGGAATCGCGTGTGGTGCCAGCTATAGGGGTAACAATATTACGGTCTTTACCGATCAGTGCGTTTATAATAGATGATTTACCCACATTCGGGCGGCCAACAATGGCATATTTAGGACGGGTGTTCTCTTCTGGAAATTCGTCTTCAAAGTGTTTTACCACTTCATCGAGCAACTCCCCGGTACCAGAGCCGGTCATGGATGATATATTATAGATTTCGCCGAGGCCAAGGCTGTAGAAAACTGTTGCATCAGATAACAGGGCATTGTTATCCATTTTGTTAACTACCACAAATACCGGCTTTTTACTTTTGCGCAGCATATTGGCAATTTCATCATCCAAATCGGTAATGCCGGTGGTCACATCAACCAGGAACAGGATAACCGAGGCTTCTTCAATAGCGATCTCTACCTGTTCGCGTATAGCGGCTTCAAATACATCGGCAGAGTTGGCCACGTAGCCGCCTGTGTCGATCACGGTAAAATGATGGTCGGTCCATTCAGAAACACCATAGTGCCTGTCGCGGGTTACACCGCTAAAATCGTCGACAATGGCTTTGCGGGTTTCGGTTAAACGGTTATATAAAGTTGATTTGCCGACGTTGGGACGGCCTACTATGGCTACTATGTTACTCATGGTTTTAAATTAGAGTCAAGAAGTAAGAATCAAGATTCAAGAATTATGCAAATCTATTTATCTTAAATTCCTGTTCTATGATATAAATGAAATTTTATTGTAGAGGCAGGAAGGTGTCTTGATTCTTGCCTCTTGATTCTAAGGGTCTACCCCTCGTATCCGAATTTTTTAAGGTAATTTTTTTTGCTGCGCCAGTCGGGTATCACTTTTACAAACATTTCCAGGAAAACTTTTCTTTGGAAAAACTCCTCCATATCACGACGAGCGTAGGTGCCCACTATTTTAAGCATTTTGCCACCCTGGCCAATGATGATATTTTTTTGCGAATCGCGCTCTACAATAATTTCGGCGCTGATGCGGTGCAGGGTTTCGCCTTCAATAAATGCAGTTACAATGACCTCCGCGCTGTACGGAATCTCTTTTTTGTATTGTTTAAGCAATTGCGCGCGAATCATTTCCGACGCGAAAAAACGGTCGTTACGATCGGTCAACGCATCCTTTTCATAATATGCCGGGTGCTCTGGTAGGTTTTCTACCACAAAATCCATAACGGCTTTAATATTGTGCTCCAGCAGGGCCGATATCGCGAAAATTGCTTTTGGTTTAAGCTTTTCCTGCCAGAATTCCACTTTCTTTTTTACTGTTTCCTCATCGCTTTGGTCAATTTTGTTGATCAATACGGCAACAGGGGCTAATGAACCTTCCAGTTTTTTGAGTACGTCTGTTTCGTCAAATTCTTCGTAAATGTCAGTAACCAGCAAAATAAGGTCGGCATCCACAATGGAGCCATCCACCTGGTGCATCATGCTTTCATGCAGGGCGTAGTGCGGTTTGATAACGCCGGGGGTGTCCGAAAACACGATCTGGTAGTCGTCGGTATTAACAATTCCCAAAATACGGTGACGGGTAGTCTGCGCTTTGGGGGTGATGATAGACATTTTTTCGCCAACAAGGGCGTTCATAAGGGTTGATTTACCTGCATTGGGTTTACCAATTATACTTACAAAACCCGCCTGATGACTCATAAAAAAATAATTAAAAATATATTTGCACTGCAAAGAAACGAATTATATCTTTGCAGTCCAATTAAAACGGAGTGCAAATTGCATTTTTGATAATTGGAAGGAACTTTCCGGAGTTATGACCGGATCGCAACATATAAGAATAACAGTGCGGGATGGAGCAGTTGGTAGCTCGTCGGGCTCATAACCCGAAGGTCGTAGGTTCGAGTCCTGCTCCCGCTACGAAAGTTAAAAGCCTCAAGTCGAAAGATTTGAGGCTTTTTTATTCCGAATTTCTTTACCTCCGCCTAAAAGGTATATTATATTTTCGTAATAGACAGTCATTAACCTTCAGGCAGCGAAAATTATTGATGAGCACGATTTATAGGATTATTTAGTAAAACGTTTTATTAAGCCAGTCCTGTTGACTATATTTGAGTTATCAACCCAAGCCTATCCATAAAAATGAAATACAATATTCAAAACCCAGGAGAAAAACAATCCAAATATCTTTTTGTACTGCCCGTTGTATTAGCTCTTTATCTGAATGTTGGCTTTGCCAACGCCCAACAATCAAAGCCAAAAGACAATAAGGAGATAAATGAAAAGCCTATTAAACTTACTACCGCTCAATTGGCAGCGGTTGCCGGAAAATACCAATATATGGATAGCTATGTAACGATAACTCCTGCCAATGGCGGTATTGTGTTAAAGCAACTTCAGGGGCAAGGCACAGCAATAAGCTTTTACCCCACCGATCTGTACGAATTTCATACCCGTCATTTCGGTAGACCATATTGGATCAGGTTTGGCGGAAGTAATAGGGATAAGAGTAAGACGACCCGTTTCCTCACCATTGACCAGGAAATTTGGGTTAAGGTTAAATAAAAGGTATTTAAAATCTTATTCTTATTTAACCTTCGCTGCGAAGGTTAAAAGCCTTAAATAGGAATATTTGAGGCTTTTTGTTTATTCGTTTAGATGTAATTTACAGTCATAGTTGCAGGACACCGGCTTATAAGCTATTCAAAATCCCACCAGGCTACTTTCTTCGGCGGGGTGCCTAAGGTATAAGGCTCTCCTATATGCGGAACATTTACCGGAACGCCCAGTTTTTCGGCAGCGGGTAACAACTTTTTTATAGGCTCGTTCCAGGGTTGGTCAGCTTCTACAAACTTGGCCCAGTGAATGGGCTGTAGCAGGCTGGCATGTAAATCAACGGCAGCTTGGGCAGCCTGCTCAAACCATAAGTGCGTCCATGGCCAATTGGGGCTATATTGCCCGCATTCCAGCAAGGCAAGGTCAAATGGGCCATATCGCTCTCCGATTTGCTTAAAATATGCACCATAACCACCATCGCCGCCGTAAAACAGCCTGTATTTACCTGCTTGTATCACGTAAGATGCCCAAAGTGTTTTATTTGCACGGGAATAGGTACGATTGCTACGATGCTGTGTAGGTGTCGCGGTTAACTTGAGCCCACCAGGCAGCGTTATTGATTGGTTCCAGTTTAGTTCAATGATTTTTTTAGGGTCAAATCCCCAATACACCAAATCTGAGCCAACACCCATTGGTACTACTGCCATTTTAATATTGTCTTTTAGTTTTTTCAGGGTACGATAATCCAGGTGGTCATAATGATCGTGGGAGATGATCAGTACATCAATAGGCGGCATATCCCCGGCATGATAATGTTCAGTACCCGGAAATGCTGTAACTAACCCAGGAACAGGCCCGGCATGGTTACTAAAAACAGGATCGATAAGTATATTATTTTGCCCGGTTTTGATTAGTAAGGATGAATGCCCGAACCAAACAATTATGGGCGCGGAAGCAACCATGGCCTTCAGATCGGTTTTAACCCATGGCAGTGGAGATGAAGGCCTGATGGTTTTAGGGCGGCGGCGCAAAAAAAGCCACCGGTTATGCCTGTTTGCCGAATTAGCTTGTTCTGCAAAGTTTTCGAAACTGCCATTTTTGTAATTAGGCAACGTATCCAGCCGGGCAAGCGCTTCCCCCCTTGGGTTTCTGCCTACTGACTTTATCAAACCACAACCAATAATTACCATCAGCAACAACCCGGTGATCGTTAGCCATAAACAATTCTTCGCCATACACTTAGTAGAATAAAAGTAACGGGAAACATGGATGATTGTTTCTTCGACAAAGAACCAGGAAAAAAAGAACCTTTTCTCCCGGGTTATTTAACTACAAGGAAAAACCAAATTAATTATTGGATGTTACAACAAATACCAAATTATCAGGCCACGTCACAACGCACCGATCCATCAAATGAGCTTAAATAACCCAAAAAGAACTTTATTTGCAGCACTTCTGATTTGCGGTGCCCTGTTAACCGGGTCTTATAATTCTCTTGCACAGATTCATATAATTGAAAGAACTTTAAAGAATAATCACCAGTCTCTTCCTTCTGATTCGTTATTGGTTAAAAAAAAATTCGGTCATGCTGCGCTGCAGTTTGGCCTGGCCGAACTGCTTCCTCAGGCTTTTGATCAATATATTACAAAAAAAGATTACGCCCAGATATCGTTCAAAACAATAGGGCACAATTTAAACCCCGGTAGCTGGCAATTCGACAACGACCCGCTTCAAACCAATCAATTCGGGCATCCTTATCATGGCAGCCTTTTCTTTAATTCATTCCGCACAAACGGCTATAATTTCTGGGAGTCTGCAGCTGCAAGTTTCGCGGGGAGTTATATTTGGGAAACCTACGCCGAAAATCAACCACCGGCACCAAACGATTTCATCAACACGGGTTTTGGAGGGGCTGTTTTAGGAGAGATGACTTATCGTTTATCAAACAGGATCGTGAATAATGAAAGCAGGGGGTTTAAGAGGCAGGTTAATGAGGTTTTAGGGATGCTGGTTGATCCGATGAACGGTCTTTCGCGAATATTAGATGGTAAATGGGGTAAAGTTTCGGCAAACACGTCTCTCAAGGATTCTACAAAAATAATAGCAGAATTCAATGCCGGCATCAGAAGTATTGAAGTTAGCAATCAGGTTCACAGCGGCTGGTATGGCCATGTGAAGATATATTATGGTGACCCACATGAAAATTACCGAACCCCCTTCAGTAATATATTGATCAATACCGAAATAGGGCAGGACGACAGCTCCAAGGTTAACATTGTGAGTGTTTATGGATCTTTAGCGGGCTGGGAAATCAAATCGACCGAATCGGTAGAGCACCTGGCTATATTATCTGCCAATTACGATTATATACGTAATGTGGCTTTTTTCTATAGCGGGCAAAGTGTACGGATAAATCTTTTATCAGAATTTGATGTTTCAAAGAAACTTACTATCAATACCACACTCGGAATGGGGCCAATTATACTCGGCGCCGCACCCGATAAGTACATTACCCCCAATGGCCGGAATTATGATTATACCATGGGTTGGGGAGTCAATGGCAGCGCGGCTTTTAACATAGCGGGCAAATTATTTTTCGACCTATATTACCGGGGCGGTTGGTTGGCAACTATAAATGGTAATTCCTCTCATTATTTTCTGCATACTGTATCCGGTGAATTAAGTTACACGCTGATCAAAGGTCTTTCGGTATGTGCCGAGCCGGGCTATTATTCTTTATCGGGCAGATATCGGGATTACCCTGATATTTTCAAGAACTATCCGTACTTCAAAGGGTCGTTTAAATATTCGGTAAATCTTTAAATAAAGGGCATTGACTGCTTGGTCCTGCGAAAGTTAAAAGCCTCCAATCGAAATATTTGGGGCTTTTTTGTTTATATTCGATAGTCGGATGTTGCAATCTGGCAGAAGTCGTAATCAGCCCCCTAATTTGTCGTTTTGGCACAGCATAAAAACCTGTAAGGCCGCCCATCTTTGTATTGTCAATCAAATTAATTTAAATAACATTTTATGAAACGAGTATTTAAAGGATCTGATATCCTAAACCCGATGTTAATAATGGCCCTGCTTTTTTTTACAGTATTGCAGTCAAAAGCGCAGCAGCTTAAACCTGCCGAAAGCGGCTATGTGCCTGTTAACGGCATCAAAGTTTATTACGAAGTATATGGCGAAGGCAGGCCCGTTGTTTTGCTGCACGGCGCTTTTATGACCATTGAAGGCAATTGGGGCCAATTGATTCCCGAACTGTCAAAAACAAGAAAAATAATTGCTATTGAATTACAGGGACACGGACATACACAATTCTCAGACAGGAAATTAGCGCATACTACTTTAGCCAGCGATGTGACCGGCGTAATGGACCACTTGAAAATTGACAGTGCCGATGTGGTAGGATATAGTTTTGGCGGCACCGTAGCTTACCAGGTGGCTATACAAAGCCCTAAACGGGTAAAGAAATTAGTGATCATATCTTCTACTTATAAAAGCACCGGCTGGAGGCCCGAAATAGCTAACGCGTTTAAAAATATGAAGCCCGAATATTTAACAAATACTCCCATGAAAACGGCCTATGACGCGGTGGCACCCGACAAAACAAAATGGACAAAGTTCCTGGAACAGATGATCGCTTTTGCCGGAACCCCATTCGATTTGGGAGATGCCAATGTCGCCAAAATTTCTGCGCCGGTATTGATCATCTCGGGCGATAACGATGGCCTGGATAAAGTGGAGCTGATGAAGACGTATCAATTACTGGGAGGGGGCATATCTGCCGATCTGGCTCCAATGCCAAAATCGCACGTGGCCGTTGTGCCCGCGCAGAGCCATGTTGGCCTCATGATGCAGACTAAAACCATATTAGGTTACCTGGATGGCTTTTTAAAGTAAACATAATCTTATCGCGTAGCCCCGATAAATATTTTCAAGCGTACTACGAAACCCAAAAGCCTCAAATCGGAAGATTTGGGGCTTTTTGCATTGAATGGGATGAATGAATTCGATATCTGTTAAATCCCGGTACTTCAAATGCGGACTAACGCTGGTTTTATCAAACAATTAAATTCTATCTTTAATCTTCTAAACACTTACGCAATGATTCAAAAAATAGCCAGTCTTTTATTGCTGTTTCTTATTTTACAAAGTTGCACTCATGCACAGAATTTCGATAAAGCCAAATTAGACAGCTTTTTTGTCGCGCTGAATACGAAAGACCAAAACATGGGCAGTATCGCTATAGCTGTAAACGGGGGCTTGGTTTATCAAAACGCCATCGGTTATAGCCAGGTAAATAAAGAATTAAAAACACCGGCGACTATTGAAACAAAATACCGGATAGGCTCTATCACCAAGATGTTTACGGCAACGATGATCTTTCAGCTGATTGATGAGAGTAAGCTGAGCTTTGACACACCTTTGTCCACGTATTTTCCACAGCTCCCCAATGCCAGGAAGATCACGATAAGAGAAATGCTTCAACACCGTAGCGGACTCCATAATTTTACGAGCGACTCGCTTTATGCAACCTATATGACCAGCTCTAAATCGGAAGCCGAAATGACTGCCATATTTGCCGGGCAGAAATCTGATTTTGAACCGGATACAAAGGCCGCATACAGCAATACTAACTTTGTGCTGCTGGGTTATATTATTGAAAAATTGACGGGTAAACCTTATGCTGAAGAATTAAAAAAACGCGTTACTTCAAAAATAGGCTTGACAGAAACTTATTATAGCACCAAAGCTAATTGGTCTAAAAACGTAGCATACTCTTACAATTACACAGGGCAATGGACACAAATGCCCAAAACAGATATGAGTATTCCTGGTGGCGCTGGCGCTATTATTTCTACGCCGGCCGATCTGGTTAAATTTATAAATGCGCTTTTTGATGGCAAACTGATTAGCCCTGCGAGCTTAGAGCAGATGAAAACGATGAGGGACAATTTAGGTATGGGCATGTTAGCTACGCCGTTTTATGATAAAAAAGGTTATGGACATACCGGAGGCATCGATGGATTTTACAGTTTATTGATGTATTTTCCAGAAGAGAGGGTAGCGATAGCTTATACTTCCAATGGGACACGATATTCCTATATTGATGTGGTACGGGGGGCATTGAGCATTTATTTTAACAGGCCATTTACAATCCCGGAGTTTAAAACCATTACGCTAAAAACAACTGATCTCGATCAATACCTCGGTAAATATTCCTGCCCCACATTTCCCTTGAAAATTGTTATAACTAAAAGGAATGCTATGCTCTTTGAACAAGCCGATGGTCAGGGTGCATACCCACTGGAAGCCCAGGGCGACAACAAATTTACTTTCGCTCCAACTAACGCTACTTTTCAATTTGATCCGGCTAAAAAAACGTTCACTGTAATTCAAAATGGAGTTACCCATCTATTTACTAAAATCGACTAATTTAATGCGCCAACTCATCTTCTGAAAGGTAATATCAGTTGCATTTATATTTTCTTTACTAAATTGACTCACAAAAACACATACAAAAGAACCTGTGATTATAGAAAAGCTATTTTCAAATTTCGATAATTATCTGCCACTTAATTCGGCGGAAAAGCAAGATCTGGCGGGGCGGGTTATCCAGCGAAAGATCAAGCGGAAGCAATTCATATTACAGGAAAATGATATTTGCAAGCATTATACCTTTGTAGCTGAAGGTTGTTTCAAAAAGTTTCAGGTGGATGATAAGGGCACAGAACATAATCTGCAATTTGCTGCCGAGGGCGACTGGCTTATGGAGATTGTTAGCTTTTACTTGGAAAAGCCAAGCCGTGTTTATATTGAAGCCATAGAGCCATCAGTTATATTCCAGATCTCCAAGCCTGATCTTTATCATTTGTATGATAGTAACCCTAAGTTCGACAGAAATTTCAGGGTGATTATAGAAAACCGTTTAGTTGAAACAGAGAACAGGGTTTTACAGGCCATCAGTTCAACGGCCGAAGAGCGCTACCTTGCTTTCATTAAGCAATACCCCCACCTGCTGTCGAGGCTTCCAAATACACAAATTGCCTCATACTTGGGTATTACCCCTGAGTTCTTGAGTAAAGTTCGTAAAGATCTCCTGAAAAAATAGGCCTTACTCTTAATCTACCTTAAGGGTATTTCTTAAGTTGCCTTATGTGTTGTTTAGGTTATCTGCAACCATCTTTGTTTCGTCATCAATTAATGATAAAAAATGAACGAGATCAAAGAACTAGAAGCAGCAAACGCTTATGAAAAATGAAAAAACATATGTGTTTATTCCGGGCGGATGGCACGGTAGCTGGGTTTATGACCCGATAACTGAAAGTTTGGAACGGTTAGGAAAAAAGTGTATTTCGTTAACCTTACCAGGGCTTGAACAAGTGGGCATACCAAACAGGATCATCAATTTAGATACACATATCCAGTTCGTCATAGATGTCTTCTTAAAAGAAAACCTTAGGGATGTGATCTTATGCGGCCATAGCTATGCCGGACTGGTTATCACAGGTGTTGCAGATAAAATTCCGGAAAGAATACATGCACTGGTTTATATTGATGCCTACATTCCCAAAGATGGAGACTCTTGCTGGAGTTTGACGAGTGAAGTATACCGGCAACGTTTTGTAACAGGAGCCGGCAATGACGGTTTCACGGTAGCAGACAGACCCGGGTTAGACGATCGAAGAAGACCGCATCCGCTGGCAACATTCATGCAAAGCTTAAACTTGAATGGAATTTATGAACAGGTGCTTAACCGTACATTCATTTATCTCAGTGGTTGGGAGCAGTCGCCATTTGTTAAACAATATGAGAACTTAAAAGATTCTCCTGATTGGCACGTCGAAACCATACATTGCGGGCACAATGTGATGAAAGAACGCCCGGATAAATTGGTTGATATTTTATACAGACTGGAAGATAAATATAGTGAGGCCAAACGACGGCCTAACTTGCTGTAGCAAGCGACTTTTTTATTTAGCCCAATTTTTTTCGCAGCCATTTACGAACGGGCTCATCGTACCATTTCAAAATGATATATGCCAGGATAATCGCACCGGTCAAAACGGCTAACGCATAAGGCCAGGCCTGCACAATGGTTACGCCTTTATGATTGCTGATCCATGCTACATAAAAGTAAACCAGCGGGTAATCCAGCTCCCGCTACGAAAGTTAAAAGCCCCCAATCGAAAGATTGGAGGCTTTTTTGTGTTTGGGATATTTTGTAAGTTGGTGGTGCGGTGATAACACCGGCCACAGGCTGAAACCGAGGAGCGTAAGCAGAAAAATAAATATTATAAAATAAAAATTATGAGAACAATTAATCCATGGATCAACTTCAACGGAAATGCCGAAGAAGCATTCACTTTTTATAAATCAGTTTTTGGCGGCGAGTTCGCAAAGATTATCCGCTTCAAGGACTTAGCAAGCGCTGAATTTCCGGTAGCAGGAAATGATGAAAACAAGATAATGTACATTGCCTTGCCAATTGGCAAACACAATGTGTTAATAGCCAATGACATTCCAGAATTTATGGGACGGGTAAACGAAAGCGAAAACAGGTCTAAAATATTAGTTAGTGCAGAAAGTCGCGAAGAGGCAGACAAAATATTTAACGGACTATCAGCAGGTGGAGATATTGAAGGCCCCGTTGGCGACAGTCCATGGGGTACATACGCTGGCATGTTTAGAGACAAGTATGGTATTGAATGGATTGTGGAATTTGACCCAAATTACAACGGATAAATTTAACAGAGAAAATAGCGAACACCTAACTTGCATCAGGGAAATATATCTTTGCATTAGGTTCAATTTAATAATCATTAAAATCGGTGCACAAAAACCTATTAGCATACATCAGGGAGCGCGCTACGTCGCCACTTACAAGTGATGAAGAAGCGTTAATTGTAGCGGCTTTCCAGCCCAAAAAACTCAGGAAAAAGCAATACTTTTTGGAAGAAGGCAATGTGTGTAAATACGTTGGTTTTATTGTAAAAGGTGCTATGAGACAATACAGCGTAGATGACAAAGGTGCGGAGCATATTGTACAATTATACATTGAAAACTATTGGGCAAGCGACCGTGAAAGTGCGCTCATGCTTACTCCATCAAGATTTAATATTGATGCCTGGGAAAATACCGAACTACTTATTGCCAGAGTAACAGACATGCTGGATTTGATAGAAAAGGTACCTTCATTTGGACAAATGACAAGATTAATGGACCAAAGAAGTTTCATCGTTTCTCAGCGAAGATTGAATTCAACCATTAGTAATACAGCAGAAAAACGCTATGAAGAATTTGCCGATAACCACCCTCAATTTATTCAACGATTTCCGCAACATCTCATCGCTTCTTTTTTGGGCATAACCAAAGAAACTTTAAGCAGAATTAGAAAACAAGCAAGTAAATAACTGCTATTCCAACTTTGATTTTACAAAAGCGTTGATATTTATCAACGCTTTTTTTTATCATTTCTCATCGTTCCGGGCTGTGCTGTTGTTGCAATTTTACATCATAAAAACAAAGAGATGAAAAAGCAAACAATAGTAGTAATTGGAGCAACAGGTGCACAAGGTAAGGGTATTGTAAATGCCCTTGTAAATGAAGGCTCTTTTAATGTGAAAGCAATAACCCGTAATCCGGAAACATATACAGGCCAAGCAAATGAAGCAGTTTATGCAGATCTAAAAGATTTGCAATCCTTAAAAGAGGCTTTTACAAATGCTTATGGTGTATTTGTGGTAACCAACTTTTGGGAAGGTGCCGACGAAATCACCCAGGGTAAAAATGCCATTGAAGCGGCAAAAGCAACGGGAGTGCAACATTTTATTTGGTCAACACTTCCGGATGTTGAGCTCATTAGTGAGGCAGGATTTGAAGTGCCTCATTTTAGTGGCAAAGCTAAGGTAGATGATCTGGTAAAAAGTGCAGGGTTCAAATATGTAACATTTGTTCAGCCTCCATTTTATTATCAAAATCTTGTTGGGATGATGGGCCCACAGCCAAAACAAGATGGCACAACCGGTTGGACACTACCGATTGACCCAACAAAAAAAGCGATTCACATGTCGGACATTAATGACCTGGGAAAAGTAGTCGCCGGTGCATTTTTGCAACCTGAAAAAGTTGGAAACGGTAATTACCTTGCCCTGGCAACCGGATTGTACAGTTTTAATGATATCCTAGAAGCTTATAAAGCCAATGGCAAAGAGTATAGCTTTTCACAAGTACCAGCTGAAATATTTTCAACTTTTTTTGAAGGAGCAAAGGAGTTAGCCGAGATGTTCGGGTATTTTGAAAAACACACTTATATGGGACCCGATTCAGCATCACGAATTGAATTGGCAAAAGAAACCGCCACCCATAAATTTGTGCCGCTCCAGGAATGGCTGAGTAAAAACAATTGAGAAAAAGAAAACGAGTTGCTCAACAAAAGGGAATTATGCTGTAGTTGGCCTGCTATCAATCCAACGAATGTTAATTACAAATTGTTTGGGATTTACCCAGTAAGGGCTACGAAAGCCAAAAGCCTCAAATAGAAGTGTTTGAGGCTTTTGGCTTTGAAATATTTTATGGTTTACACTGTAACCGTGATATTTGATCTTTTTAAATTATAATATACTGATTAATAAATAGTTGTAAAAATGTAAACCATAAAAAGTGTAAACCATGATTTTATCGTTGTATCCTTTTCCGGATGCGGCTTAAAGATGGATTCTTGATACCCAGGTACGAGGAAATATGATATGCAGGTATACGGTTAATAATATTGGGGTGCTCGTCCAAAAGTCTGATGTAGCGTTGTTCGTGCGAAAAAAACAATAGCTCCTCGGCACGGGATTGCGAATAGGTAAAAAACAGCTCCGCAAGCAATCGCCCAAATTTGGCCCAGTTGGGATGCGTTTCATACAAACTCATCAGGTCATGATAGCTGATATATACTATTTCGCAATCCTCCATCGCCTGGATAAAATAATGACACGCGTTGCGGGTAATAAAGCTCCGGAACGAAACGATGAACTGATTTTCTGAAAAGAAAAAGATATTCGTTTCCTCGCTTGTATCCGGGCGGCTGTAATAAATCCGGAAGATGCCCTTAACCACCAGCCCAAGGTCGTTACAAACCATGTACTGCATATTGAAAAAGTCGCCCTTTTTTATTTTGCGGGGTTTCCAAAAGGATATGCTGTTGGCTATATCTTTTTCGGTTAAAGTGGCAAAACTGGTCAAATGCGCTTTCAGTATTTCATGAGGTTCGGTCACAGCAGCCGGATTTACGTTTTAGCAAGTATAATAAATAATCAGGCTGCGTTTGCAGTCCCTTTTATAGTTTTTGACAATCTGATGGCAGCGAGCAGAAAATAAAAAGCGCCAAAAGCCGAGTAGCCGGCCAAATTGCTGATGCCCATTGTGGGCGATTTTGCCATGGCAATAAATGCGCCGCCTGCAAGTACTGATTGCCCGCCGCTAATGATCATTGGCCATTGGCCTCCCAATTCCTTTCGCCTGTGCAGGCCAAGTATCAATTGTATAAGACCGGTAACGATAGCCCAGACGCCAAAAACTACCAGCGCCGCCGGAACACCCTTTTGCAAAGCCAGCGCTACGCCAATGGTGGTGATAACACCAATAGCAATGTTTACATATTGCGGCGTTTTTGATACTTGAGGCGGATTGGCCTTGATATCAAACCAGGTGGCAATAACATCCCAGGCCGGGTAGATAATAAAAAGGATGGAGGCGATACCAAAATTGGTTTTGGCGAAAACCGAAACGAGGATAACCCAGATAACAGAAAATGCAACGCGTGCAAAGTAAAGGCTGCGCAAAGACCGGGCAGTTTGAACAGGGCTTGTTGAGTCTGTATTTTTTATAGAATCAATGGATGAGTTCATGACTTTATTTGTTTTTTTGAAGCAAATGTAGCCGCTAATGAAACTGCATTTTTTCACTTAAGTGAAAACCGATATCTCCATATTGTTTCAAAGTTCATACAAATCGTCTCATTTTAGCATCTGTTCAATTGGTGGCGCCTTCATTAGTGCTCGACCTCAACTTTCAACTAAATTTATTTTAATAAGTTTGGATTTCCACCCGAAAACCAATAACCATGTATAAGTCCCGGATTTGTTTAGCATCATTTCTGCTCATCATTAATTGCTCCTGTTTATTTGCTCAATTGCCCACCCTATCCACCCGGTGGACAAAAGCTGCCCTGGATGCCGAAGTTCCGTTTCCCGACTATCCACGGCCACAACTGCAACGCGGTGATTGGCTGTGCCTGAATGGAAAATGGGATTATCGGGGAGGAAAAGATGTTGCCAGCGCGCTCGATCCTGAAAAGCCCATATCCTTTGAAAGTAAGGCCGAACAAATAAAGGTACCGTATTGCCCGGAATCACAGCTATCTGGTATTCAGCGTAAGCAGGAGATCAATATGTGGTATCGGCGCAGTTTTGTAATTCCGGCTGATTGGAAAAGCAAGCAGGTCATTATTCATTTTGATGCCGTGGCCCATCAGGCAACCTTGTTTGTGAACGGACATAAAGCAGGCTTGCACGCGGGCAGCTATGATGCTTTTAGTTTTGACATCACACC
>Ga0102588_1001581_pt1 | contig 16247 bp, 16 predicted proteins | sample AraplaMF_Col_mMS_FD_76854 | JGI IMG/M metagenome (GOLD analysis project Ga0102588, IMG submission 76854) | Arabidopsis root microbial communities from the University of North Carolina, USA - plate scrape MF_Col_mMS (SPADES assembly) (version 2) | ecosystem: Host-associated > Plants > Roots >...
CAAGGGTAGCCCCGTTGCCCGGGCCCCGGTTTGCGCTATATCAGGAGTGAACCCGCACCAGCCGGCTGCTGGCGGCTACCAGCAACAAGGCGCCGCCGAGGACGGAAAAGGCCAGGTTCAGGCTGGACAAGTGGGCCACGAAACCGATCATGGCCGGTCCGGCCAGGATGCCGGCGTAGCCGATGGTGGTGATGGCGGCAATTGCCAGGCTGGCCGGCATGGCGCGCTGGTTGCCGGCAGCGGTGAACAGGATGGGCACGATGTTAGGCGCCCAGGCCGACCAGGACAAAACCGGCCAGGGTCGCGGCCGGCGACGGCGAGGCCACCGCCGTGAAGAAGCCGGCGGCGGCGCACAGGCCGCCCGCCAGCAGCACGCGGCGCCCGCCGAAGCGCCGCACCACGCGGTCGCCGGTCAGGCGGCCGACGGTCATGGCGACGGCGAAGGCCGCATAACCGAGGCCGGCGCGGCCTTCCTGCAGCCCGCGTTCGGCGGTCAGGAACACGGCGCTCCAGTCCAGCATGGCGCCTTCGGCCAGGAAGACGATGAAGCACAGCACGCCGATAAAGATCACGGCGCCGTGCGGCATGACGAAGGTAGGCGTATTGCCGTCGCGCGCTTCCGGCTCGTGCAGCATGTCCGGGCTGGCGCGCCACAGCAGGATGGCGCTCAGGGCCACGATGGCCAGGCAGGCGCCCAGCGGGCCGCTGCCAAGCCACAGCAACAGGGCCATGCCGCCGGCGCCGGCAAAGCCGCCCAGGCTGAACATGCCGTGGAAGCCGGACATCAGGGCGCCGCCACTGGCCTTTTCGACAATCACCGCCTGCACGTTCATCGCCACGTCCATGGTGCCGAGCGAGGCGCCGAAGACGAACAGCGCCAGGCCAAGCAGCAGCGGGGTTGGCGCCAGCGCCAGGGCCGGCAGCGACAGGCAGACCACCGTCGCCGACCACAGCACCACCTTGCGGCAGCCAAAGCGCGCCGCCAGCGAGCCGGTCAGCGGCATCGCAAGCAGCGAGCCCAGGCCGAGACAAAGCAGCAGCAGGCCAAGCGGACCCTCCGCCAGTTGCAGTCGCTCCTTCGCGTAGGGCACCAGCGGCGCCCAGGCAGACATGGCAAGGCCCGCAGTCAGGAAAGCAAGGCGGGTGGACAGGCGGTGGCGGTGGTCGATGGTTTGGTTCATGGCTGAAGATTCTAGCATGGAACCGTTTCCATCTCCGCCATCAGGGAGCGGTGGCGCGTTCCAGCGTCGTCAGCCAGTGCATGGCCTGTTCGCGCGTTTCCCCGCACATCTCGGCCGAAGGCTGCAGGCCGCCGCAAAATGCCGGGCGTTCCGGCTTGCCGAAGATCTTGCACAGCTGATCGTCGCCCAACTGGACGCAGCGCACGGGGACCGAAAGGCGAATGTTCAGTGACTTGCTGGGAAACCTGGACGAGATTGCAGTGCGCGAACTGCAGGAATGTTTTGCTGAAATCGCCAGCGGTACCCGGTCATTCGGCCCGATGGAGGAATGGAAAACCTGGTACCACTACCTGCTTGCGGCGCTCCTGCCGCGCAGCCATGAGGCATGTTTTTCCTACCTGCTGGAATCGTTGATGACTGGGTTTATGGCCATTTACCCGAACGGCGTCTCTCGGGAGCCATACGAAGGCTTTCGGGAAGATGTGCTGCTAACCCTGGGACGGTGCATGATGGACGGCATGTGCTGGAACGGCACCGACATCGCTATCGGGAATATTCTGCGTCAATCAAACGACAACCCGAACCGTGTCTGGCTCTGGTGGGATGCCAGTGGAGATTTCTCCGCTTCGATGTTCTTCTGCCTGAAATATCTGCCTGAGTCTTTAGTCGAGCCTTGGCTGCGTTCCGTGTTCGATATCCCTTCACCGCACTGGCGCGCGCAGGTCGTCGTCTGGCTGGTTGGTGCGCATGGAATCCTGAACGGCACTATGCGGTGGCCTTCTGAATTTTCGCTGGAAGCCAGACCATACATCGGTTGGGAATGGAGTCATTGTCTCGAGGCCGGGCTGACGGTTGCGGACGACAGCGGCGCGTCGCCAGTAGCGGCGCTTATCCCTGAGGCTGCCCGAACGGCAATGCTGGACGTGGTTCGATCGTACTTCAGCGAAGATCGGTTCCTGGAATGGGGCGCTTGCATTGCGACTGTTCCATATCTGGAAGCGGAACTGGCTGAAATTCCTTCGACTTTCGCAACGCTCTACGTTCGCTGACGGCTCACGGACAGGTTTCGCGTTCCAGCACCGCGAGCCACATCATCGCCTGTTCGCGCGTTTCCCCGCACATCTCGGCCGAAGGCTGCAGGCCGCCGCAAAATGCCGGGCGTTCCGGCTTGCCGAAGATCTTGCACAGCTGATCGTCGCCCAACTGGACGCAGCGCACCCCGGCCGGTTTGCCGTTAGGCATGCCGGGAATCGGGGACGTAATCGAGGGCGCTGTGCAGCAGGCGCCACAGGCTGGGCGGCATTGGAAACTCATGGTGGGGCAGTATTTTACAGCTTCGGCCACCCCAGCCAGCGCATGGCCTGCTCGCGCGACTCGCCGCACACTGCCTCGTCGGCCCTGAATTCGACGCACACGAGGGGGCGTTCGGGCAAGCCGTACAGCTTGCAGCGCATGTGTGAATCGAGCTGGATGCAGGGCACGCCCGCCGGTTTGCCTTCAGGCATGCCGGGAATCGGGCTGGAGATTGCGGGCGCCGTACAACAGGCGCCGCATTGTGGACGGCACGGGATCGGGGTGCGGTTCACAGCCGTGCGGGCGGCTTTGCCTTGCTAATGAATAACGTGGTGCGTGCGGCCGCCGAAGGCTTTAAGGGCGTCGGACAGCGACACTTCGATCTGGCCCAGGTGGGCGTCAGCCAGCACCCAGGGTTCGCCGTCCGTGGCATGGCGCTTGGCCACTTCACGTTCGACCATGGCCGCCATGCGCTCGTGCAGCACTTGCTGGTAGCGCGGCGAATCCGGATTTCCGGCTTGGGCACGGGCATACATATCCGCCCCTTCCCAGAGTTCCTGGATGCGCTCATCCCCAAGTCCGGAGGCGGCTGCCAGGACTTGTAATGTTGTCTTGTTATGCATTTTTACTCTCCCAGACACGTTCTTTGACGCGTACTTAGCAGTAAATACCTAATTGCCGGGATTTGCCAATTAAATTGTAGAATTGGATCCTTCTAACAACACTCGTTGCATTTCTATCCAGATTGATGGCCCCCATGTACTATCCTCATATCGATGGCCTGCGCGCCTTGGCCGTTGCGGCAGTCGTGCTGTTCCACGCATTTCCCAGCGTTTTGCCGGGCGGGCTGGTCGGGGTGGACATCTTCTTCGTCATCTCCGGCTACCTGATCACGGGCAACCTGTTCCGTTCGCTGGACGAAGGCAGCTTCAGCATTGCCAGTTTTTACGCCCGGCGGGTGCGCCGCATCTTTCCTGCTTTGTTGACAGTGCTGCTGGCGAGCTTGGCATTTGGCTGGCTGGTGCTGCTGCCGGAAGAGCTGTCGCAGTTGGGGCGCCACGCGGCGGGCGGCGCTGGCTTTGTATCGAATTTTGTTCTGTGGCAAGAGACCGGCTACTTCGATAACAGTGCCAGTACCAAACCATTCCTGCACCTGTGGTCCTTAGGGGTCGAGGAGCAGTTCTACCTGGCTTGGCCATTGCTCTTGTGGGGACTGTCCCGCTGGCGCAAGGCCTTCGTGCCTGTGACCGGCGTCTTGGCGTTGGCATCGTTCATCTACTGCGTCACTGCCACGGTCACGGCGCCGGAGGCAGCCTTTTATTCGCCGCTGTCGCGCTTCTGGGAGCTGGCGGCCGGCGGGCTTGTCGCGTACTGGCATGCCTATGCGCCGCCGCGCCGCGTGCCAGCGCCGGCCTGGACGCTGGCCGGCCTGTGCGCCATCTTTGCCGCCTTCCAGCTGATCAGCAAGGCCAGCCCGTTTCCTGGTTATTGGGCGCTATTGCCGGTTGCTGGCACGGCAACCCTGCTGGCAGCAGGACCGGCGGCAACCTTGAACGCATCATTGTTTCGGTGGAAGCCGCTGGCATGGCTGGGGCGCATCAGTTATCCGCTCTACTTGTGGCACTGGCCATTGCTGGCGTTCGCGCACATCCTGCAAGGCGGGAAGGTGGCGGAACCGGTATTGTGGGCTGCCCTGGCCCTGAGCGTGATGCTGGCATGGTTGACCTGCGAGCTGGTCGAAGGGCATATGCGCTTTGCATTTCCTGGCAAGGCTGCGGTGCCCGTTGCCTTGGCAGCGTGCTTGTTTGCGCTGGGCGGTTTGGGTTGGCAATTGCATCGCATCCATGGAATGCCGCAGCGCGAGCTGGTCAATCTTGGACAATACCTGCCTGGTCCCGGCGCGCCGTTTGAGACGGCAGCAACGGTCAGCCAAACGCTGCCAGGCGCGCCCCCGGCGACGCTGGCGGTTATGGCGCCCGACACGCCCGAGACGGCGCTGGCCATGCAGCGGCTGCATGCGCGTCGTGCAGCAGACTACCACTATGTGGGGCGCTTGCAGCTGGAGCGTGATCGCATCGAACGCTATAACAGCTGCCACTTGATGGACGTCGAAAGCGCGCCACAGGCTTTCGCGGGATACTACGCTGGCAAACCGGAATGCATTGCCCTGGCTGCCGACCGCAAGAACGTGCTGGTATTTGGCGATAGCGCGGCCGCTGAATTGCGTGCTGCCCTTGCCAGTGCCTATCCCGACGTCAATTTCTTGCAAATCACTGGTTCTGCCTGCAAACCGTTCCACGCTGCGTACCGCAACCAGGACCATTACTGTGTGCGCATGCTGGAGTACGCGCAGCAGTTTGCCGGAAGCCATAAACTCGACGGCGTCGTGGTGGCATCGCAATGGCAAGACGATTACCGCCTCGCGCTCGAGGACTTGCAACGCTTCCGCGTCGCCGGAGCACCGCTGATGCTGGCCGGTCCGCCCCTGACCTTCAGCGACAACTTGGCGATGGCCATGCTGCGCCTGGACCGCAAGCAATCGCTGTCCGCTGTCGCCAGCAATATGATGGAGGCGTCGTACCTGAAATATGCCGACGCCATGCAAGGCTTCGCGCAGGACAACCGCTTCGGCTACCTCAACCGCCTGCAACTGTATTGCGAAGGCGGTTGCCCGTTGATTTCTCCGCAAGGCGTCCCGATGATCCTCGACCATTTCCATTTGAGCGCGGAAGGCGTCGCAGTCTTGAGCGAACGCATTCGCAACAGCCGCGCGCTGGAAAAACAGCTCTGGCCGGGCCAAAGTTGAGCGACGGCCAGCTCCCTGCGGTCTGTTAGAATGGCGCCCGTTATGTGATTGGTGCCTTCCTGCAAACCTGCAGGGAGGTGAAACGGGAAGCCGGTGCCGCGCGGGATAGCCATCTTGCGCCAGTCCGGCGCAGCCCCCGCTGCTGTAAGCCGGACGAAGCTGACCAACGCCACTGTGCATCGCACGGGAAGGCCAGGCCAGCGGAGGATGAAGGCGAGCCAGAAGACCGGCCAGTCACTTTTGATTGTGCGAAGCCCGGGGTGTGGTTTTGCGTGCTCGGAATCCTGCTGTGCCTACCACTACCTTTGCCCGGACCATCGCGGTCCTGCTATGTGCGTTCGCTTGCGCGCGTGCCAACGCCGCCGTGCTGTTTGCCATCGTGACCGAACGCGCTGCGCCCGTCGCCATCGAGGCTGCCCATCGCCACCTGGCCGGTCATCCCCAGGACCGCATCGTGCTGCGCACGCCCGCGCAATGGATGGCGGCCGACGACAAACAAGCGGCCCAGTGGCTGGCGCAGGCCGACAGCATCCTGGCCGTATCGCTGTTCGGCGACCCGGCGCGGCGCCTGAAGGAATTCTTGCCGCGCCACGCGCGCGCGCAGGCCACCGTATTGGCAATGAATGGCGAGGCCACGCTCAGCCTGCTGTCGCGCGGGCGGCAAGGCAGCCTGCAGGGCTTCTCGCCCGAAACGCTGCGTCAACTCTCGAGCGAGCAGCCGCCGGAAGCGGCGCTGCAGGCAGCCAGGACGCGGCCAGCGGCGGGCCAGTGGCTGGCTGCGCGCCAGGTCTGGCAGGCCGGTGGGCGCGACAACACGGCAGCCCTGTTTGCGCACCTGCTCGACCCCTCGCGCGCCCTGGCCGAGCCGCAACCGGAACCGACGCTGCGCCTGCGCGCCGGCCAGCGCGAACTGCACGACGCGGCGGCATGGGGCAGGGCGGCGCAGCTAGGCCTGCAGGCGCGTCCCACCGTGGTGGTGCTGGACCTGTCGAACATGGATGGTACGGTGCCCGATGCGGTCTGCAAGCAGGTCGAACGCATTGGCCAGCAATGCGTGCAGGTGCTGCCGCGCTGGGGTGGCGCCTCGCGCGAGGCGCTGGAGCGCTTGCCGGAACTGATTGCGCCTGCCGTGCCGGCCGCCATGGTGGTGCTGCAGGACTTTGTGGTGGGCGCCGCCGAAGGGCGCGAAGCCGTCAGCGAAGCGTTCAAGAAGCTCGATATCCCGCTGTTCAAGGCGATCCGGCTGTCCGACCGCACCGCCATGCAATGGCGCCTGTCGCCGGACGGCTTGCCGCCGGATTCGGTGCAATACCGCGTGGCACTGCCCGAGCTGCAGGGCATCGGCCAGCCGATCGTGGTGGCGGCACTGGGCGAATCGCAGCGCGATAAATTGACCGGCATCGAGAACCGCCCGCCGGTGGTGCTGGCGGCGGAAGCGGAGCGCCTGGCGGCGCGCGTCGAGCGCTGGCTGGCATTGCGCGCCAAATCCAACCGCGACAAGCGCGTGGCGCTGGTCTACTACAACCACCCGCCGGGCCGCCAAAACATCGGCGCCGACAACCTGGACGTGCCGGCTTCGCTGTTCGACATGCTGCATGCCCTGAAGGACGCCGGCTACACGGTCGGCGAATTGCCGGCCACGCCTGAAGCGCTGCTTGACCGCATCATGGCGCACGGCGTCAACCTGCCTGAAGACCGCGGCGCCTTGCGCGAGCTTGCCGGCTCCGTGAACAGCGTCAGCGCCGCCGATTATGCGAAGTGGTTCGCGACGCTGTCGCCGCGCGTGCAGGGTGAAATGACCAGCGGCCTGCTGGGCCGCTTGCATGCCGACGTGCTGGAAGCGGAAGCTGCGGGTGAATGGGCACTTGGCCGCAAGCAGGCGGAAGTCGTGATCAAGGAACTGCAGCACCTGGTGGAAGGCGCCGATCATCCGCAGCGCGAGGCAGCGATACGCGACCTTGCTGCGCTGGCCGACGGCTACGTAGCCTGCCTGCAGGCCAAGGCGCCACGCCGCTGCGCTGCGCTGGAGCCGCTGCGACGCCGCGTAGCGTCCTACGGCATTGAGGGCCTGAAGGGCTGGGGGCCAGCACCGGGCAAGATCATGGTCGACAGCGGCAAGCTGCTGGTGCCGGGCATCCAGTTCGGCAACGTCTTCATCGGACCGCAGCCGCCGCGCGGCTGGGAAGTGGACGAAGAGCTGCTGCATGCGAATACCAGCGTGCCGCCGCCGCACCAGTACCTGGCCTTCTACCACTGGCTGCGTGACCGCTTCAAGGCCGATGCGCTGGTGCATATCGGCCGCCACTCGACCTACGAGTTCTTGCCGGGGAAGGCGGTCGGCTTGTCGGCCGACGACTTTCCCAGCCTGATCGCGGGCGACCTGCCCGGCATCTATCCCTACATCGTGGACGGCGTGGGGGAAGGCACGCAGGCCAAGCGGCGCGGCCTGGCGGTGATGGTTGACCACCTGACGCCGCCGCTGGCGTCCACGCCGCTGTACGACGAACTGCTGTCGCTGCGCCAGATTGTGGAGAGCTACGAGGCCGCCAGTTCCGACACGCTGAAGGCAAAGGCGGCGCAGCTGATGCGCGAGCGCGTTGTGGCCCTGAACCTGAAGGCGGAACTGGAAGCGTCGATGGCCGACGTGCTGGCCGTGCGCGGCATCGGCTTCGACGCGGCCGACGACGACCTGCTGGCGCACGAAGTGGGCCACTACCTGACCAAGCTGCAGGAAAAATTCATGCCGCACGGCCTGCACATCTTCGGCCGTCCATGGAAGCAGGACTCCATCGACCTGATGCTGGAGTCGATGAAGAAGGGCGGCATCGACGATCCCGAGGTGGCGCGCAAGCTGGCCGCTTCGCCGCTCAATGAAATGCGCGCGCTGCTAGCGGGCCTGGACGGCCGCTTCATTGAACCGGGCAAGGGCAATGACCCCTTGCGCTCGCCGGAAGCGCTGCCGACGGGCCGCAATTTCCACGCGGTCGATGGCGATATCCTGCCGACCAGAATTGGCTACCAGATGGGTGCCAGCCTGGCGGCCAAAGCTTCGGCGCGCGAACGCTCCGATGCTGGCAGTGAAGGCATCCTGCTGTGGGCGTCCGATGCGGTGCGCGATGAAGGCGTGATGGTGGCGTTCGCGCTGGCGATGATGGGCGCGGAGCCGGTATGGAATGCGCGCGGCATCGTCAACGATGTGCGGCTGGTGCCGGGCGCCGTGCGGCGCGATGCGCTGGTGACCACGTCCGGCCTGTTTCGCGACCTGTATCCGAACCTGATCCGCCTGATTGACCGCGCCGGGCGCATGTCGCTGGCCGCCTCCGCCGCGGGCATCGCCGAGCAGGAGCCTGCATTGCGCGAGGCGCTGGAATCCGCGCTGGCGCCGCTGGGCAGCAGCGCCGGCGCCGGCGGCGGCAGCAATGGTGCCAGCGCCGCCTGGGGCCGCGAGCCGACAGCGAACAACCGCGTGGCGCGTGAATGGCTGGTGCGCGTGCGCGCGCTGCAAGCGAGCGGCATGCCGCTGGCCGACGCCGGCCGCGCCGCTGCCCAGCGCATCTTCGGCGATGCGCCTGGCGCTTACGGCGCCGGCGTCAACCGCCTGACCGAACGTTCCGGCGCCTGGCGCGAGCGTGACGAGATCGGCAAGGCCTATCGGAACCGCATGGGCCACGCCTATGGCCTCGATGCGAGCGGCGAGGCAAACCATGCCGCCTTTGACGTGGCGCTGGACGGCATCACGCGCACTTACCACGGCCGCGCCAGCAACCTGTACGGCCTGCTCGATAACAATGATGCCTTCGATTACCTGGGCGGCCTGTCGCTGGCCGTCGAGAGCCGCACCGGCCGCGTGCCGGAAGCGCTGATACTGCAGCATGCGCAACCGGGACGCGCGGACGTTGAGCCGCTGGCCTCCGCCATGCTGGGCGAACTGCGCGGCCGTTTCCTCAACCCGGCATGGATCAAGCCCCTGATGGGGCACGGCTATGCGGGTGCCCGCACCATGGGGCAGGAGTTCCTGGAGAACCTGTGGGGCTGGCAGGTCACGCGGCCGGACCTGGTGAAGAACTGGGCCTGGGATGAAGTGAAGTCGGTTTACTTCGACGATGCGCATAAGCTCGGCTTGCCGCAATTCCTCGGCCAGCGCCACAACGCGCACGCCAAGGCGCACATGCTGGCGATCTTCATGGTGGCGGCCGAGAAGGGCTATTGGAAAACCGACGAGGCCACCATCAGGAAAATGGGCGGCGAACTGGCGCGCCTGGTTGCCAGCAACGGTTTGCCGGGCAGCGGCCACACCGCGCCTGACCATCCGATGTGGCAATGGCTGTCGCCGCAGCTTGATCCGGCCGACGCGCAGGCCTTGGCCAGCACCCTTGCCAAGGCGCGCGGCGATGCGCTGGCCGCCGAGGCGTACGCCACGGCCGTTCCTGCCGGCGCTAGTGCTGCCGCCAGCGCGCAACCCGGCTCTGCACCAGCCAGCGCTGCTACCGCGCAAGCCGAAGCCGCGTCAGGCTCCGCTGCGCGCAACAGCGCGGAGCCGGACGCAGCCCGACCGGCGCAGCAACGGCGCACGACGCAGGACGCCGCCGAAATAGGCGCCGTTGCGCGAGCAAACGCCCAGCCTGCGCAGCCGCGCGCCTACGAGCTGCGCGACCTTGCCGAACCCACGCAATCCCCCGCCGAGCGCGCCATGCGCCTGCTTGCCCTGTTGGCCGCTCTGGCCGCCGGCCTGGCCCTGTTTGCGCTGGGCGTGCGTCGCGGCATCCAGACACCCATCCTCAAAGGAGCTCACCAATGATCGACAACCAAACCTACGCCTGGCTGCACGACGGCGTCAGCTACCTCCTCGCGCCAGCGCTGCTGGCTCTCCTCGTCGCGTGCGCTGTTGCGGCAGTGGAAGCAGGCATCGCCGCCGGCGAACGTTTCAGCGGCCTGAAAAAGCTCCGCGCAGCCGGCAACGCCGCCCACATCCAGGCCCTTGCCCGCCATCGCCTTGAGCGCGCCGACCTGCTGGCCCGCATCCCTCCGATGCTGGGCCTGATGGCCACCATCATCCCCCTTGGCCCGGGCCTGGCAGCCCTTGGACAAGGCAACCCTGCGCAACTGGCCAGCGCCGTCACCGTCGCATTCGACGCCACGGTTCTCGGACTGGTTGCCGGCATTGCCGGCCTGGTGATCGGCAAGCTGCGCCGCCGCTGGTACGAAGAAACGCTCGACGCCTTGGAGCACGCGGCATGAGGGACCAGCCCCAAGCCCCCGGCAATGCCGCCGTCCCGGCCCGCAAGCGCCTGCGCCTGTACCGGCACCTTGACTCCCGCTTCGACGACAGCGACGAAGACCCGCGCGCCAGCCTGGTCAACCTGGTCGACGTGATGCTGGTGTTTGCCTGCGGCCTGATCGCAGCCATCGCCGGCAGCCAGGGCGCGCTCCAGCACAAGCCGGTGGAGAAGGGCCGCCAGATCGAGCGCCCTGCCGACGGCGTGACGCAAGCCGGCAGCGGCTACGATCGCGTCGGCGAGGTATTCCGCGATCCCAAGACCGGCCATCTGGTGCTGATCGAGCCCGCAAAGAAGGAAGCGGCCCCGCTCCCTTAGGCGTAGGTCAGGATGTCCTTCTGCACGCGCTCCAGGTGCTGGCGCACGTAAAAGCGCGCCGCCTCCTGGTTGCCGCTGGCGACGGCTTCGTAGATCAGGCGGTGTTCGTAGACGTACAGGCGGGCGCGGGGCGGGTCGGGGGGGCCGGGATCGCGCAGCTGGCGCCCTAGCGGGTCCCCCCCCCCCCCCCCCCCCCCCCCCGGCACTGGGGGGCTGCACCGGGGGGCCCCCCCCCCCCGCATGCGCTGGTGGAACTGGCGGTCGAGTTCATTCCATTGCTGGCGCGCGCCCGCATCGGCCCAGTCGCTGATGGCCTCCATCTGGTCCAGCAAAGCTTCCATTTCCCGATCGCGCTTGCCAACCGCCGCCGCGAACTCGGCGATCAGCGGCTCGATAGCCAGGCGCGCGGCCAAGGTTGCGCTTGGGCTGGTATCGGCCGCCAGCGGCGCGCCTGCCGCGCGGATCGCGTCCCGCGCACCCGGCCGCACATAAGTGCCGGAGTTGGGCCGGGTTTCGAGGATGCCGCGGTTGACCAGCGCCGCAATCGCCTCGCGCACCGTGGCGCGGCCAACGCCCAGCGCCAGCGAAAGGCTGCGTTCCGCCGGCAGGCGCGTGCCCATTGCATATTCCCCGGCCAGCACCATGCCCTGGAGGCGGTCGGCGACGATCTCGTACAGTTGCGGCGCCTGCAGGGCGGAAGCGAGTTTGCTCATTTTGGTCTTTTTAATAATCCAATGTGGTTATAATCTGAACCAATTTTACCAAGCCTGCTGCCAACCATGCTGACCTTTTCCCGCACCATCCACACTATCGACGCCCACACCGGCGGCGAACCGCTGCGCATCCTGATGAATGGCTTGCCCGCCATTCCCGGCGCGACCATCCTCGAGAAACGGGCGTGGCTGAAGGAGCACCGCGACGACCTGCGGTGCTTCCTGATGAATGAACCGCGCGGCCATGCCGACATGTACGGCGCCTATCTGCTGCCGCCTGTCACGGCAGACGCGGATTTCGGCGTCATCTTCATCCACAACGAAGGCTATAGCGATATGTGCGGCCACGGCATCATCGCCCTTGGCAAGGTGCTGGTGGAAATGGGGCACGTCGAGCGCCAAAGCCCGGTCACCCGTATTGGTTTCGATACGCCGGCCGGCTTCATCGAAGCGAGCGTGGCGTGGGACGGCCAGCGGGCAGGCGAGGTGACGTTCAGGAACGTGCCGGCGTTCATCCTGGCGCGCGACCTCGAAGTGGAAACGCCGGGCTTTGGCCGCATCATTGGCGATATCGTGTTCGGCGGCGCCTTCTATTACTACATCAACGGCGCGCAAGCGGGCCTGGAAGTGCGGCCGGAGCAGGTGCGCGCCCTGATCCAGCTTGGCGCCGAAACCAAGGCCGCCGTCATCGCCGGAGCGCGCATTCGCCATCCTCTCGAGCCGGGCCTGGACCAGCTGTACGGCACCATCATCGACGGCGCGCCGAACCGTCCCGGCGTGGACCAGTCGAACGTCTGCATCTTTGCCGACCGCGAGGTGGACCGCTCGCCCACCGGCACCGGCACTTCCGGCCGCGCGGCCCAGTTGTTCCTTCGCGGCCAACTGCCGCTGGGACAGTCCTATGTGAACGGCAGCATCGTCGGCAGCGCCTTCACCGTGCGCGTAACCGAAAAGGTGAAAGTGGGCGAGTTCGACGGCGCTATTACCGAAGTCACAGGCAGCGCCCATATCAGTGGCTTCAACCAATGGGTGCTGGAAGACTCCGACCCGTTCCCGACCGGTTTCTTCTTCCGCTGACGCCATGCAGATTTTCGATCCCACGCAAACCGCCCAGGCCTTGCCCTACGACCGCCTGGTCGACGCACTGGGCCAAGCCGCCACTGAACTGGCCGCAGGCATCATCAAGGCGCCGGAACGACTGGCGGTCGGGATCGATGCGGGCAGCACGCTGCTCTGCATGCCTGCCGTCGCTCCCGATCTTGGCGTCACCAAGCTGGTTACCGTCCATATCGATAATGCGCGGTACGGATTGCCGGCGATCCAGGGCGAAGTGGTGGTGTTCGAGTCCGCGACTGGGAAGCGCCTGGCGCTCCTCGACGGGCCCACCGTCACGCAGCGCCGCACAGCGGCGATGTCCTTGCTTGGCATCCGCACGCTGGCGCCGCGCAAGCCCGCAACGGTGCTGCTGATCGGCGCCGGCGCGCAGGCGGCGGCGCACGCCGAGGCGCTGGTCGATTACTTCGGCGTGGCAGAACTGCATGTTGCGGGCAGCAGCATGGCGAAAGCAGTGCAGTTTGCCGCCACGCTTCGAGCCCGCCATCGCGGCGTGACCATCGTCCCGGTCGGCGAGGGCGAGCTGGCGCAGCATGCCGCGGTGGCCGACGTGGTCATAGCGCTGACCACCTCGCGCCAGCCGGTCGTTCCCGCGACTTTGCCGCCGCATACGCTGGCTATCGGCGTGGGCGCATTCCGCCCCGGCATGGCCGAACTGCCGCCCGCATTGCTGCATGCCCGCCAAGTTGTGGTGGACGACCTGGCCGGTGCGCGGCACGAAGCCGGCGACCTGCTGCAAGCGGCCATCGCCTGGGACCGGGTACTGCCGATTGCCGATATCCTCGCCAGCGCCGCGCCGCGCGGGCCGCAGGCCCCGGTCTTCAAAACGGTCGGCCAGGCCGCTTGGGATCTGGCGGCCGCCCGGGTAGTATGTGCGATTTGATAACAAGGCACAGGAATGGATTTGTTGCAGTCCTTCACAAGTAGCTTCCGCCGCCTCATCGTTACGTCGGCTGTCATCTGCGCGGGGATATTGATGTTGGCCGTATTGGTCTGCCAGCCCATGGTGACCCCGGTGCCTTCAACGCCGCCATCTGTCGATCCTGCCAAACTCGAAGCGCACGTGAAAAAACTGAGCGTCGATTTCTACCCGCGCTCTTTTGACCACGTCGCGAAACTGGCGAGCACGGCGGCATACATCGAAGAGCAATTCAAGGAAGCTGGTGCGCAGGTATCTATCCAGGACGTGATCGTCGACAAAGCACGGTACAAGAACGTCGTCGCCCGCTTTGGTCCCGAGCGCGGGCGCCTGCTGGTGATTGGCGCGCACTACGACAGCCACGGCGGCACACCGGGCGCCGACGACAATGCCAGTGGCATCGCTGGCTTGCTGGAACTGGCGCACTTGCTGGGCCAGTCCGCACCAAGCCGGCCGGTCGAACTGGTGGCATACACCCTGGAAGAGCCGCCGCACTTCCGCTCACCCCACATGGGTAGCGTGTGGCATGCCCGCGCGCTGAAAGCGGAGGGGCGTGATGTGGAGTTGATGCTGTCGCTGGAGATGATCGGCTACTTTAGCGACAGTCCGGGAAGCCAGGCCTACCCGCTGGCGGCGATGAAGCTTGCCTACCCGGATCGCGGCAATTTCATTGCCCTGGTGGGGCAGTTTGGCGACTTTGGCCTTAGCCGTTCGGTGAAAGCTGCAATGTCTGGAGCGACGGACTTGCCGGTCTACTCGCTCAACGCGCCAGCCTTTGTGCAAGGTGTCGATTTTTCCGATCACCGCAGTTACTGGGCGCAGGGCTATCCCGCGCTGATGGTGACCGACACGGCATTCATGCGCAATCGGAATTACCACCGCGCCGGCGATACGTTCGACAAGCTCGATTACAAGCGGATGGCGATGGTCGTGCAGTCGGTCTACGCGGTGCTCAGCCGGGGCTAAAGAGTTACGCCGTACTTGGCGTAGATTCTAGCGATGGCGCCCGAGCGCTTCATTGCCAGGATGGCTTCATCCAGTTCCGGTAACAAGGCTTTCTTGTTGGGGTGGATGCGCATCGATACATCAAACGAGCCCAAAACGTCACCGAGGACGAACTCCCGGTACTTGGGCACCAGGAGCATGTTGTATTGCGCGACCGCCTTGTTGATCAAGATCTGGTCCATCCGCCCGGCAGCGAGCATGGCCATGAGCTGCGCCTCGCTCACGGCGTCCGAGCGATGCACGAGGCCACTGTCAAACAATTCGCGCAAGTCCGGATAGGTGTACCCCCTGACCAATCCGATTGTCCTGCCACTCAGGTCTCTTGGCGTGCTGATTCGAAAGTGCTTGCCCGGGGCGAACACGAGCACGTCAACCACCTTCCCGAACGGCACTGAAAACTGGCCAGGAACCCGTTGCTTCTTTACCCAGCCGGGGAAGACACCAGGTTCCAAGTCGATCTGCCCCAGGTCGAACTCTTGGGCAAGGCGTGCGTAGGGAAAGTACCGGATCTGGAAGCGATGGCCGGTAATTTTGCTCAGCTCGTCCAGGATTTCCTGATAAATGCCCGCCTGCTCGCTTTCGATCATCATCGGCGGGTAATTGTAAAAGCCGACCCTGAGCGTGTCGGCGTGCGCGTCCGCACACCAGGCGGCAAACACAAGGCATAGCGCGTAAAAGAGGCGTCCCATGATCCTGGGTCGTGCGGAGTTGGGTTCGCATTCACTATTACGCCGCTACAAATCCAAGTCAAGACCTGAAACTTGACGCCGGCGGGCGCGGGAACTAAGATAACTGACTCATGAGTAAGTTACCGAAACGCAACTTTAAGTATGCAAGACCCGACTGATACCAAGCCCCGCTGGGAACGGCGCAAGGATGCGCGCCCGCAGGAATTGCTGGCCGCCGCGCTGGAGCTGTTCGTCGATCGCGGCTTTGCCGCCACCCGCCTGGAAGACGTGGCGCGCGCGGCGGGCGTCTCCAAAGGCACGCTCTACCTGTATTTCGAGAACAAGCAGGAACTGTTCAAGGCCGTGGTGCGCGACACCATCGTGCAGACCATCGGCCAGGCCGAAACCGATGCCGCCGCCGCCCGCGACATGCCGAGCGACGAGCTGCTGCGCCAGATGCTGCGCACCTGGTGGACCAAGGTCGGCGCCACCAAGGCCGCCGGCCTGGCCAAGCTGATGATGGCCGAATCGGGCAATTTCCCCGAACTAGCCCTGTTCTATAACGAAGAAGTCATCGAACGCGGCAGCGCGCTGCTGACCCGCATCCTGGAGCGCGGCGTGGCGCGCGGCGAGTTCCGGCCGCTCGACCCGGTCATGATGACCAATGTTCTGGTCGCCCCGGTGATGACGCTGATGATGTGGAAGCACAGCTTCTTCCCCTGCGAAACTCACGAAGGCATCGACGCCGACGCTTTCATGGACACCTTCCTCGGCCTCGTGCAGCTGGGACTGGCCCCGCAAAAACCAGCTTAAATTGCCGATTTTGGTCGTTCACCCCCCCAAATCTGCAGACTGTCGCAATTTCCCGCGATCCGTTGTCTTAATCGTTAATATGCCCACCTGACCAGACAAACGATAAAATGACGGATTATTTATCCCTCACCGAGTCAACAAA
>Ga0102588_1001594_pt1 | contig 16119 bp, 14 predicted proteins | sample AraplaMF_Col_mMS_FD_76854 | JGI IMG/M metagenome (GOLD analysis project Ga0102588, IMG submission 76854) | Arabidopsis root microbial communities from the University of North Carolina, USA - plate scrape MF_Col_mMS (SPADES assembly) (version 2) | ecosystem: Host-associated > Plants > Roots >...
TCGCTCACCGCTTGCCGTTCCGGCTTCCTTGCCAGTTCGGCGACAACGAGCTCGAAGCGTCGATCGCTGTCCTGATCAGCGAACTCAGTGGAACCAAGGAGCTTGCGCAGGCGCGAGGTGGTCGCATTCGTCCAACCTTGCGCAAGGGCAATCCATTTGCGCCGTCCGGCAGCCGGCGCCGCACCGATCGCTCTGATCACGTCCATCGGTATCGTCCTGGCGACCGAGAGCAGTTTCGACAATTCCGTCTTGTCGGTTGAAAGCGCCTTCATGATGACGGATCGCTCGAAGCCCTTGCTCTCGAGATTGAAGGCAAAGACGGCCCGCTCGACGTAGGACAGGTTGCGCCTCGCAGAGTTCTCGATACCTTGTGCAATGACGACATCAACATCGTCGAGCGTCCTGATGATCGCCTGTACCTTGCGCCCGAGCAGTCGCAGCGCCTGAAGACGTCGATGGCCGTAGACCACCTGGTAACGCGCATCGTCGTCAGGATGCTGGCGAACGAGAATAGGGACCTCCTGCCCGTTTTCCTCGATCGAGCGCACCAGTTCATCGGCGAGATCCTGCGGCAGGTCGGCAAGACGATCCCTGACGAAGGACATGTCCACGAGTTCAGGATCGAGTTCGACGACGCGCTCACCTGACTGCAGCGCCTCCTGCATCGCCCTGCTCTCTTCTTCCATGCGTCCAAGCGTCAGCGCCATCGAGCGAACCGGGCCGGCCGGACCGCGCATGGGCGCTTCGTCTTCCGGGTTGGCCGCGGCCAACTCCTGTGCGGTATCGTCGAACAGCCCCTTCAGTCGATCTCGTCTGCTCATGTCCGGCCCCATGCCTTGTGAATTCCGGCAAGCACCTCACCATTGGCGGCGTTCACCGACTCCAGCGCTCTGTCGTAGGTGGAACGCCGGACCTGGCCCCTCTCGATCTCATAGAGCGACTGCTTCGTCAGCCCGGCATCGGCGATCGCCGTGGACTTGAGGATGGTCGCCGTCAGGACATCGTCGCCAAACAGGTTGCGCAGAAGCGCAACGATCTGCGATTGCGGCGCATCGAATGGCTCATGGCGCGTGACCACATACTTGATGAAGTCATGCTGCAGGTCACCCCCGGCCTTGCGTACGACCGACAGCAAATCGGAGGTCATGAGCAGGAATTGCGACATCGAAGCCACGTCGACCATCTGCGGATGGATGGTGATGAGAAGCGACGTTGCCGCACAGACGGCGCCGAGCGTCAGATAGCCGAGCTGTGGCGGGCAATCGATGACAACGACATCGTAGTTGGCCTCAACCTCGGAAATGGCAACGCCGACGCGCCGGAAGAACACCTCGCCAGTCCGCTGGCGATCACCGAGCGCGCGCGGCGTCTCGTGCTCGAACTCCATCAATTCGAGATTTCCGGGCACCAGATCCAGACCGTCGAAATAGGTCTTGCGCACCACGTCCTTTAGCGAGCGGCGGCTCCCGTCATAGCGGATCGCTCCATATAGCGTATCGCCGTCGGCAAGATCGAATTCCGGCTGGACGCCGAGCATCGACGACAACGATGCCTGCGGATCGAGGTCGATTGCCAGCACGCGATAGCCGCTCAGCGCCAGATACTGGGCGAGGTAAAGTGTCGTCGTGGTTTTCGCCGAACCGCCCTTGAAATTCGTCACCGCGACCGTCTGAAGCTTTTCACCCGGCCGACGCCACGGCAGATAGGACAGCGCGTCCTTCGGCTTGATGCTGGCCATATGCTGTCGCAACTCGCCGATCTGGCCGAGCGTATAGGAACGCCGACCGTTTCCGGAGAGCTCCGGCTGCGGCCCCTTGCCGTCGAGTGAGAGCTGCCGCAGGTATCCGTCCGATACGCCGATCATCTGCGCTGCTTCCCCTGAAGTGAATGTCCGCAACGTCTTCTGCGACAATGGCGGGAAGAGCTTTTCGCGGAGGAGCTTCAGCTGACGAGAAAGCTGATTGGCGTGCCGCTCGATGCGGACGTCCGTCGTCGATACGCTAATGTTGTCCAAAACACCCGATCCCTATCAATGCGCTTTTCTATCAACATTGCGCTAAAAAGCGTATCGAAGATGCCATGATTCGCGAATCGCAACAACAACCGCCATGCTGGCCTTTGCCAAGTTGGCCGCGGCCAACTTCTCGCCTTGCCCCTTGCGGAGACAGGCTGGCTGCGCCAGAAACGGACAGAACCAAAGAGGAAAAGGCGTGCGTCATATCCACATCATCGGCATCGGGACAGGAAATCCCGAGCATCTGACCGTCCAGGCGATCAACGCGATGAATGCCGTCGATGCGATCTTCATTCCGACGAAAGGCGCTGAAAAGGAAGGACTTGCGGCCGTGCGCCGGGAGATCTGCAGCCGATACGTCACAAACAGCCGCACCGCCATCATTGAATTTGCCGTACCGAAACGCGCCACCACCGACCGGACTTATCTTAAGAGTGTGGATGAGTGGCATGCCGCCATTGCCGAGACCTATGTGCGCCTCATCAGAGAGCTGCCGGAAGCCGGCGAGGGTGCATTCCTCGTCTGGGGCGACCCCAGCCTCTATGACAGCACCATCCGCATCCTCGAGCGCGCCCGACAAGCCCGCCCCCTCGCCTTCGAGTTCAGTGTCATTCCGGGTATTACGAGCGTCCAGGCACTCGCCGCAAGCCACCGCATACCGATCAACCTTGTTGGAAAGCCGCTTGAAATCACCACGGGCCGACGTCTTCTCGAACAAGGCAGTCAGGCCGAGAGCACAGTCGTGATGCTCGATGGCGAAACCGCCTTTTCGAAGATCGATGACCCCGACGCGGAAATCTTTTGGGGCGCCTACCTCGGAACGTCGGACGAGATTACCCGGGCCGGCCGATTGGCTGACGTTGCAGAGGAGATCGTCCGGCTCCGGGCTGAAGCACGGGCGCGTCACGGCTGGATCATGGATATCTATCTGCTTCGCAAGGGACATGATTTCGACGATCTTTGACACGGATCAGGTTTTGCGATGATCAGGCCGGCTATATAAGGACGTGATCGAAGGAACTGGCAGTGATGACATTGGGCGAACAGGCGGCGCATAGCGGCCGGGAAGAGGCACCCTCGACCTGGCAGCGCCGTGGTGCCTGCCCGACGCTGCTGGAACCGATGCAAACCGGCGACGGTCTCCTGGCGCGGCTGCGCCCCACCGGCGGCATTCTGACTGTCCGGCAATTCATCCAGTTGGCCGAGGCCGCGAAAAAACATGGAAACGGGATCGTCGAGATCACGGCCCGCGGCAGCCTGCAGATGCGCGGCCTTCGATCAGGCTCGGTCCAGCCGATCGCGGCCGATCTCGCAGCATCAGCTATCTCGATTCCCGCCGGCCCGGTCATCGAGCTCTCGGCGCTGCATGGTATTGCACCCGACGAGATCGGGAATCCGGCCGAGATCGAAGCCAGGCTTCGCCAAGAACTCGCTGTCGAACTGCTCTCGCCGCTACTGGCCCCGAAGCTGTCGATTGTGCTCGATGGCGGCGGCATCGGTGGCCTTGCTGCTGTCACCGGCGACATTCGCGTGAGCGCCGTTTCTGTTGGTGTCTGGCGGGTTGCGATCAACGGTGACGAACGAGCGGCGCTGCCGTTGCTGACGGGGAGCGCGGCTGAAGCAGTTCGGGCAGTGGGTGAGCTTCTTCGCCAGCTTGTTTTGCTCGGCCGGCACAAACGGTGCCGGGATATCGAGCGTGAATCTCTACTGTTAGCCTTTCCTTCGATGGAAGCGATGACGCTCGCAAGAGCGCCCGAGAGCAAAGATCCTCTGGTCGGCACCCTCGCCTTGCCTGACGGTTCGGCAATCCTTGGCCTCAGGCCGCGCTTCGGCCAGATGCATGCCAGCGAGCTTATTTCATTTCTTGAACAAGCCGAAGCGCTGGGCGCAACAGAAGTCCGGCCTGGCCCTGGGCGCATTTTCTTCCTGGTGGGGCTCGACGGCCACTCGGCCGCAACCGTTGCGGAGATGGCGCCGGGATACGGACTATCAGTCGACGGCGACGATCCGTCGATGCATATCGCCACGTGTGCCGGCGCCGGCGCCTGTGCTTCCGGCCGCTTTCAGACCAAGGCCTGCGCCGAGAGATTGGTCGCCAAAGCACCGGAACTGTTGGACGGCTCGATGACTGTTCACCTCTCCGGCTGCGCCAAGGGCTGCGCCCATCCGCGACCCGCTCTTTGCGTTGTCGGCGCGGACGATGGTTATCATCTCATGCTGGACGGCGTCGCATCGGACATTCCCGATGCACAGATTGCTGGCGGCGATATCGATTCCGCTATAGAGAAACTCGCTCGCCTCATCAAAAACGAGAGACAAGCTGGCGAATCGGCTGCCGCCTGCCTTAGACGGATCGGCAAACACGACGCCATAAAGGCGCTGCGACAGGAATAGGAATGCCTGACTACGACTACATTCACAGCGGGGACGCCATCTACGAGCGGTCCTTTGCGATCATCCGCAGCGAAGCCGACCTTTCACGGTTTTCTGTCGAGGAAGCCGAAATTGCCGTGCGCATGATTCACGCATGCGGGCTCGTTGAGGCGGCAGAGCATTTTGTGTTCTCGCCAGGCTTCGTCAGCGCCGCACGCGCCGCCTTGCATGATGGCGCACCGATCTTCTGCGATGCGGAAATGGTGGCGCACGGTGTCACCCGCACACGCTTGCCCGCCCAAAACGACGTGCTCTGCACCCTGCACGATCCGCGCACCGCGGAGCTTGCGAAACAGAACGGCAATACCCGCTCGGCTGCGGCGCTCCATCTTTGGCTGGAGCGGCTTGCAGGCAGCGTCGTTGCGATCGGGAATGCTCCGACAGCCCTCTTCCATCTGCTTGAATTGCTTCGAGATGGCGCACCGAAACCGGCTGCGATCATCGGCATGCCGGTCGGCTTCGTTGGTGCGGCCGAATCGAAGGATGCGCTGGCTGAAAACTCCTACGGCGTACCGTTTGCGATCGTGCGTGGCCGTCTCGGCGGCAGCGCCATGACGGCCGCCGCCCTGAATGCCCTTGCGAGGGCCGGGCTATGACGAATCCTGGCCGTCTCATTGGCGTCGGCACCGGTCCCGGCGACCCGGAACTCCTGACGGTCAAGGCCGTCAAGGCGATCGAGGCAGCGGACGTGGTTGGCTATTTTGCCAAGCGGGGCAGGGGCGGCAACGGCAAGGCGATCGTCGAGCATCTCCTGACCGCGGAAAAGACGCTGCTGCCGCTCTACTATCCGGTGACGACCGAGGTCGAAAAGACGGACGAGGGCTATCGAAACCAGATTACAGCCTTCTACGACCAGTCTGCCGCCGCCGTGGCGGCTCACCTGGAGGAAGGCCGTACCGTCGCCGTGCTGAGCGAGGGTGACCCACTATTCTATGGTTCCTACATGCATCTGCATGTACGCCTGGCGAACCGTTATCCAACCGTGGTGATCCCTGGCATCAGTGCGATGTCAGGATGCTGGTCGCTTGCCGGCCTCCCGATCGTTCAGGGCGATGACGTCCTTTCCGTACTGCCGGGTACGATGGCTGAAGCCGAGCTGCAGCGCCGACTGTCAGACACACAGGCCGCGGTGATCATGAAGGTCGGACGCAACCTTCCCAAGATCCGCCGCGCGCTGGAGGCATCCGGACGCCTCGCCGAGGCCGTCTATGTCGAGCGAGGCACCATGGTCAATGCGGCGATGACGAAACTCGCCGACCGGCCCGACGGCGACGCACCCTACTTTTCATTGGTGCTCGTGCCCGGCTGGGAGTCTCGCCGATGACCGGCAGGCTCTTCGTGATCGGGACCGGTCCCGGCAATCCGGATCAAATGACACCGGAGGCGGCTGCGGCAGTTTCTAAGGCAACCGAGTTCTATGGATATGGACCCTATCTCGACCGGCTGAACCTCAGATCCGATCAGCAGCGACAGGCCTCCGACAACCGGGAAGAGCTGGATCGGGCATCAGCCGCGCTCCGTGCGGCCGCAACCGGCGCAACCGTGTGTGTCGTGTCCGGCGGAGACCCAGGAGTCTTTGCGATGGCAGCCGCAGTATGCGAGGCCATAGACAACGGCCCGAAAGAATGGCGCGCGATCGACCTCGTGGTGCTGCCGGGGATTACCGCCATGCTCGCGGTTGCGGCTCGAATTGGTGCGCCGCTTGGCCACGACTTTTGCGCCATTTCGCTGTCTGACAACCTAAAGCCTTGGAATATAATAGAAAACCGTCTTTCAATGGCAGCAAAGGCAGGTTTCGTGATTGCGCTCTATAATCCGATCAGCAAGGCACGGCCCTGGCAATTGGGCAAGGCGTTCGAATTGCTGCGCTCGGACCTGGCGGCAACGACACCAGTGATTTTCGGTAGAGCTGCGGGACGCCCCGACGAACGCATCACCATCCAGCCGCTTGCAGAAGCCGACGCGGCGACCGCGGATATGGCAACCTGTGTCATCATCGGTTCGCCCGAGACAAAGGTGATCACTCGAGACGGGAAGCCGGACCTCGTCTACACTCCGCGGTTCATCGCAGGGGAAAACAGGTGATCGATCGCCGCCAGCATCGCTTCAACGGTGGCAACCGTCTCCATGGTGGCGGCTGGCGCCCGCGCGACCATGAATACTTCGATGCCGAGCTGGCGTGCAGCCTGGATCTTCGCATAAGTCGCCGAACCGCCACTGTTCTTGGTCACAAGGGCATCGATGCGATGGGTACGGAGCAACGAAACTTCGCTTTCGACGTCGTAAGGGCCGCGATCGAGGACGAGCTGGACGTCGGGAAGAACAAGCGGCGGCTCGACAGGATCGACGCTTCGAACAAGGTAAAAGTGTTGGGCGGCGGCTTCGGCGCGATGGGCTTCCTGGCGCCCGATTGCCAGGAAGACCCGGCGAGGGGAGAGGCCAAGCCGCTCTATCGCTTCCGCGATGGTCGCAACCGGCGTCCAACGATCACCCGGTTCAGCCATCCATTCCGGCCTGCGCAAGGCGAATGCGGGTATGCCTGTGGCAGCGGCGGCCTCACTGGCACTTCTGGAGATGCGAGCCGCGAACGGATGCGTTGCATCGATCAGAAGGTCGAAACCACCATCACGCAGAAAGGCGGCCAGACCTTCGGCACCACCAAAACCACCTATGCGCAGCGGAACTGGCTGACTGGAGGGTTTCTCCGTTCGGCCAGCAAGCGAGAGCAAAATATCGTACCGGCCCGTGCGATCAAGCGCTTCAGCGAGAGCTCGCGCTTCGCCAGTGCCTCCGAGCATCAGGATGCGGATTTTGCCCATGTCTGATATGCCTTCCGCTTCCGGCCAACGCTGGCTGACTATTATCGGCATCGGCGAAGATGGTCCAGCCGGACTGGGTGACGAGGCGAAGCGGCTGATCGCTGCCGCACCGGTCGTCTTCGGTGGCAAGCGGCATCATGAGCTCGTGGCCGGGCTCATCACCGGCAAGAGGCTCGCCTGGGAAAGCCCTTTCGAGAGGTCGATTGAGGCAGTCGCCACGCATCGGGGCTCACCGGTCGTCATCCTCGGTTCAGGGGATCCATTTCTATATGGTATTGGCGCAACGCTGTCGCGCCGCATAGAAGCCGAGGAAATGCATGTCATCCCGGCGCCATCCTCGTTCAGCCTGGCTGCCGCGCGCCTTGGCTGGCCGCTGCAAGAGACGGCGACAATTTCTCTGCATGGCCGACCGCTGGATTTGATACGGCCACACCTGCACCACGGCAGGAGGATCATCGCACTGACGTCAGATGGCGAGACGCCGGCGCAACTTGCGGAACTCCTCCGCGTCTCAGGCTTCGGCGAATCTCCACTGCACGTCCTTGAGGCGCTTGGCGGGGATCGCGAGCGGCAGCGCTCAGCGCGTGCCGATCGCTTCGACCTCCGAGAGATTGACCCGCTGAACGTTTGCGCAATCGAGATCGTGGCAGGGGAGGGGGCGCGAACGATCGCCTTCACACCGGGGCTGGACGACGCGCTTTTCGAGCACGACGGCCAGATCACCAAACAGGAGATCCGTGCAATCACGCTTGCAGCCTTGGGTCCGCGCCATGGTGAACTGCTTTGGGACATTGGCGCCGGCTCCGGCTCGATCGGCATCGAATGGATGCTCGCCGACCCGTCACTGCGCACAGTCGCCATCGAGCAATCGAGTGAGCGAGCCGCACGCATCGCAAGAAATGCGCTTTCCTTTGGCGTTCCAGGGCTGGCGATCGTGGAGGGAACCGCCCCCGAGGCGCTTGCGAACCTGCCCGAGCCCGATGCGGTCTTCGTCGGCGGCGGCGGCAGCGAGAAAGGTGTGCTCGGGGCCGCGCTTCACGCGTTGAAGAGGGGAGGGCGTCTCGTTGCCAATGCCGTTTCCCTTGAAATGGAATCCCTGCTGTTTTCGTTGCAGCGGCAGCATGGCGGCACGTTGACACGTATCGAGATAGCGCGCGCGGCGCCCCTTGGCGGTATGACCGGTTGGCGTCCGGCGATGCCCATCACGCAATGGCGCTATATAAAGAAGTGAGAGAAAGCAGATGACGACAGTGCATTTCATCGGCGCGGGGCCGGGGGCAGCCGACCTGATTACGGTGCGCGGCCGTGACCTCATCGCCAAATGCCCCGTTTGTCTCTATGCGGGTTCGATCGTCTCCCCGGAATTGTTGCAATATTGCCCGCCCGGGGCACGCATCATCGATACGGCACCGATGTCGCTTGATGAAATCGAGGCCGAGTACCTGCGGGCCGCCGCAGCCGGGGAGGACGTTGCGCGATTGCATTCGGGTGACCTTTCCGTCTGGAGCGCCGTTGCCGAACAGATCCGCCGGCTGGAAAAGCACGGCATCGGCTATACGATGACGCCTGGCGTGCCTGCCTTTGCGGCGGCAGCGGCAAGCCTTGGCAGGGAACTGACCATTCCAGCCGTAGCGCAGAGCCTTGTGCTCACGCGTGTCTCCGGCCGCGCATCCCCAATGCCGAACGAGGAAACGCTGGCGAGATTCGGAGCAACGGGCTCGACGCTCGCCATCCACCTGGCCATTCATGCCGTGGAGCAGGTTGTTGCGGAACTGACACCGCTCTACGGCGCCGACTGCCCGGTTGCGATCGTCGCCAAGGCGTCCTGCCCGGATGAGAGGATCGTCCGGGGGACGCTTGGTGACATCGAGGAAAAGCTGGCCGCCGCGCCCATCGAGCGAACGGCGATCATCTTCGTCGGCCAGACGCTTGCTGCCAGCGGCTTTCGCGAGAGCTCGCTCTATGATGCGTCCTACCAGCGACGCTTTCGCGGCCGGGAGTAGGGGAGGGGACTGCGCGCCTCAGACCTCTGCGGAAAGGTAGTCCATGCTCGCCCGCAGCGCCTTTGCCGGATCGTTGAGGTCATGTACCGCGGCCGCGAACGGCTCGAACGAAAACGGGCCGGCGTAACCCGCCTTTTTGAGAGCACGCATTTGCCCGGCATTGTCCAGACGGTCATCTGCTGCCACCAGAACACGGTCTCGATCGCGCATCTCCGCGATCGAAACCGCAGGATCGCTGACACCGGAAATATGAACCAGCCCTGTCAAGTCAGCAAAGAGTTGTTCTTCGCCGGCAAGGTGATGATGGAAGGTGTCATGAACCAGCTTGAACGTGGACCGTCCAGCCACAGCGTCGATTGCCGCAACAGCCTCCGCCTTTGACCGGAGCGAACAGATCGCAAACCCGAGGGGTTCGACAAGCCCTATGATCCCGGCGGTATCGAGCATCGGCTTCAAGGCAACCAGCGACTGGCGGAGACTTTCCTGCCGCTCGCCATCTGCACGACCAGTGCCATCGTTTTTCGGGACAAGAACAAGTGCGCGCGCGCCGCAAGCCTTCGCATAGTCGATCAGTTCTCGGGCTTCGCCCGCACGGGTGGCGTTCCACTCATTGAAGCGCTGCAGCGCATTGATCGAGAGGATAGTCAGCCCGTGACGCTCCGCAGCCTGGGCAACAGTCCCCGGCAACGTTCCATCGAGGATCGCATTCCCCGCAAGATCGTTGCGGATCTCAACCGCATCAATGCCAAGCGACGTGGCCAACGCAAAGAAATCTCCAATCGGCAATGACGGCGCCGCCATATGGTTGAGGGCAAAACGAACGAGCGGCATTCTTGGTCTCCTCCTAAACCCTGGTATTCGTGGCAGGTGTTATGCAACTCTCTACCCCAATCGGCTCCCTGATCCATCCGCTGCGAGCCCCGAGGCCCTTTCATTCGTGACAGAAAATAGCCCAGCCATGAGAGATGCCCTCATGGCGAGGCAACCACGGCAGCACAGGAATAATATCGGTCGGGAGCGCGCACCGAACGTCATATAAGAATAGTAGAGCACCCTCTGTATATTCGTCGATTGTTGGAAAACTAAACAGTTACTTAGGCACAACCAGTGGCGTTAAGAATATATAAAATGCGATTTTCGGGCGTATTTTCGGTTAATAACGATCCAACCTGTAACATAATTCAGGATTTTTATTCCAACGCCACGCAGTTGGAATGGTCATTTAATACTGCCTTTTTATTTTAACGAAACTACATTTCAAGTTTTACAAGAGACAGGTATAATTTTGTATTTCTGCATTTCCTACATTAACCTTTGGAAATATTTTTGTATTGCTTATTAGCACCTATGTATGTAGTTTCTTAATAAAGTAGAAATCGGCAACCACAAAATAGTTGTTGGGCACAAGTTGGATATCTACTTTGTTTGCATACTAAGGGGATCATCACAGCGTTCAGGGGACCGTCGCAAAGTATTGCGTATACTTGATGCGAACCATTCCCCCAGCACTAAAGGGTATGAGGGCTAGTATGAATTACGTACCTTCGGAATTTGAAAATGGCAAAATCGCATTGAACAGGCTCCGGCCTGTAACGACACTCTCCAAGGCAAGCACGGAATTCGAGGATATTGAAAGGGAGCAAGGCGATGATCAGTGCCTGCTGATTATTGACGCCAGAACGCTCGAACGCGAATGCCTTGCGGCGACCTTGAAAGCGAACGGCCTTAGCATGACGGCTATTGCCGTCGGCTCGATAGCAGAATGGCAGCGAAAGAAGGATACTAACCGACCCGTTGGCGCGGTCCTTCTAAACATTGCCGGCCGGAGGGCTGAGGATGCCAGCCTGTCCGAAGAAATCGCGACGATCACCTCAGAGCTTGCACCGGCTCCGGTCGTCATTCTGGCCGATGGCGATGACCTCAACCAAACCTTGAAGATGCTCCAATGCGGCGCGCGCGGTTTCATACCGACGTCCGTCGGAATTGAAGTATGCGTCGAGGCACTTGCTCTTGCGGTTGCAGGCGGCACCTTCATCCTGGCGGGCAACAGCTTTTCTCCGTCTGCAGGAGAAACTGCCTCGATCGACATGAGCCAGAAGCCGCAGCGACCGAACGAGCTCACGCGCATCTTCACGCTGAGGCAGGCCGAGGTCGTACAAGCACTTCGCAAGGGAAAGGCGAACAAGATCATCGCCTATGAACTCAATCTGCGCGAAAGCACTGTGAAGGTTCACATCCGGAACATCATGAAGAAGCTGAAGGCAACGAACCGAACGGAAGTTGCTTATAAGCTGAATGATATGTTTCAGTAGCGATAGAGGCTGGGCGACCTCGACCGAGCAATTCTTGCCGCTCGTATCTCCCAGTACATAGACTCTACGTCTCGACAGATGGCGCTCAGCAAATGGCTGAGCGCCTCTGCAAATACCTTGTCCCACCTCATTCATAGCAAAAGCCGGAAATGCCGGCACTTGCCGGAGGATATCAGGCTTCAGCCCGTTCCTTTTCAGGCGTGGCGCTCATCTGTGGCTCTACACGACGCCCCAGAATCTGCCTGAATCCCTTTGCCGAAAACGGCTGCACAAGCTGAGCCAGGAAACCCTCGGCGACCCTTCCACTGATTCCGATCTCTGCAGGCGGCCTGCGCGCGGGATTGAAATAAGTGCCGAATATCTGATCCCACAGTACAAGGTTTTCGCCGTAGTTGGTGTTGCCCTCAGCCAACACCCTGGAGTGATGCCATCGATGCAATCGGGGTGTGCTGAAAATCCGGTCGAGCGGACCTGTCCTGACATCGATGTTGCAGTGGGTGAGAAGACCGATGAAGGCCGTGACGGCACTTGTCCAGAGAAATACGGGCAAGGGCGCGCCCAAGAGATAGAGGGGGATCTGGCTAAGCGCGATCTTGAAGAGCGAATCGACGACGTGAAAGCGGCCGGTGTTGACGACCCACAGGCGCTCGACGCTGTGATGCAGGGCATGAAACCGCCACAGCGAAAGAAACTCGTGCGCGGCGCGGTGCGCAACGTAGAGACCGAACTCAGCGATGATCAACCCCAGCACGACCTGAAAGGCGACAGGCCAGTGATCCGGCCAAATTGATGTTGGCGATGTGACTGCCGGCTGCACAACAGTGGCAATCGCCATTGGGGCGGACGCGCCTATCGCCGCGGCAAGCTGCACGCCCCCCTTTGTCAGGAGCGTATGTGCGATGTCGTTGAATGTTTCGCCATCATGCTTCAGCCATTGCTGTTCATAGGGCATCAGCCGCTCGAAGCCTGCGATCGCCGCCACGATCGACAGATAGACAACGTTGAACCACAACAGCGGTGCCTCTGTGTGAAAAGCCCAACCCGCCCCGATCAATCCAGCCGCAAAAAGTGCGGGCCATAATGCCCACGACGCCGCCAAGTAAAGCGCCGACTTGCCTTCATTCATCACAAGCACCCTTCTGCCTTGCGTCAGACGGCACATGATACACCGCAGTTGCGCCCGCGAGGCAAGGCCCGATGCGACGTTCCTCCCCATCAGGCAGCGCGTTGGTGTATCCAGGAAGGCCACGACCGCATCGGCCGACGCAGCTTTGCATTACGATTTCTTGCGATTGTCACGAGGCGAGCTTCTTGATAGGCGTCACGCACAAAACGTAACTCCCGCCCAGGCCAATGCTCCAACGATCCCCTGACCACGCCCCGAGCCCGCTCGTCGGAATTGCGCTCGCATGTTCGGGTTATTCACTTTTTGCCATCCAGGACGCAGTCGTGAAGTGGCTCGTGGCGGACTACGCTGCTCCGCAGATCCTCTTCATGCGCAGCATCATGATTGTTGTTATCGCCGGCATCATGGTCCGCCGGCTGCGCCATCCGTCAATACTCAAGAGCCCGCACCGGAAATCGCTGCTGTTGCGGGCGGCGCTCATGCTTTCGGCATGGATGGCCTATTATACGGCTGCACGCCATCTCGGTCTCGCCGAGATCACGACGATGTATTTCTCAGCACCCATCATGGTCGTGGTGCTGTCGATCCTCATTCTCAAGGAAAACGTCGGGCCAATGCGCTGGCTCGCGTGCATCGGCGGGTTCGCCGGCGTGCTGCTTGCCGCCAATCCGGCCGAAGCGCCAAGTCTCCTGCCGGCGGGGTTGGTCATCTTCGCAGGCTTCTGCTGGGCGTGGAGCACCGTCCTCGTTCGTCTTGTCAGCCGCACCGAAAGCACGCTGAACCAGATGATGGCAACAAGCTTCCTGTTCGTTGTCGCCTGCGGCGCGATGCTGCCATGGCTGTGGAAGACGCCGGATCTTTTCGATTGGGCATTGATGATCGGTCTCGGCATTGTCGCTGCAGCCGGCCAGTATCTGCTCTATGAGGGCTTCCGCCATGCCCCGGCATCAACGCTTGCGCCGATGGAATATAGCGGCCTCGTCTGGGCTTTTCTCTACGGTTATCTGATCTGGTCGGAAGTCCCGACCGTCAATGTCGTGGCAGGCGCAGTCCTGATCGTCGCCTCCAGCCTCATGCTTGTATGGTGGGAGCGCCGACAGGTGCTCTCTGCCCGCCGCCTGACGGCATAGATCATAGCCGCGCTGTCGTTGTAAGCTTCTGCGCACCTGCCTCGCCATTCGCGTATCTGGACTGGCAGAGACAAGCTATTTTCGAGCCACTGCGTCAGGACGGTCAATAGCCGAGCGATCCGCCGCAGCAACCGGCGCCGGTCGCAATCACCCTTCTGCCCTCAGGCGGTGCTTCCGGAGAACCTTAAGAGGTGCAGCGCCATCATGCGTTCGAGAGCAATTGCATGACCGGCATAATACCAGTATAGCTCCCGATGGTGATTTCCAAGAATCTTTTTGGCAATCGATCTGTTACGGGGACAGGCATGCCAGATATGAGCTTGATCGAACTTGTAGCCAAGGAACTGAGCCTGACGGCGCCCGATGTGCCGCTTTACAAGCGGCTCAAATCAGCCCTTGAAGCTGCCATTCGCTCCAATGCCGTGAAGGCCGGCGCCGTTCTTCCTGGCGAGCGGGTACTTGCCGAGAGCCTGTCACTCTCACGTGTGACGGTTCGCAAAGCCCTGGCATTGCTTGAGGAAGAGGGTCTTCTCAATCGCCGCCACGGCTTCAAGACGGAGGTCGGATCGCGCGTCGAGAAGTCGATGTCGACCTTGACGAGTTTTTCGGAAGACATTCGCGCTCGCGGCATGGTGGCGGGATGTGTGTGGATTTCCAAGCACATAAGCCGACCTTCGCCAACGGAGATGATGGCGCTCGGGCTGTCAGCCAATGCAAATGTGATCCGCATGAAACGCGTCCGCACAGCGGATGGCGCACCTATAGCGGTCGAAACGTCAACCGTGCCGACGCGCTTTCTTCCCTCGCCCGATCTGATCCGGGATTCACTATACGAAGCGCTTGAGTCGCGTGGCTTCATGCCGCAACGGGCGATCCAACGCATGCGTTCGAGAGCAGCAACCAGCGAAGATGCGCGCCATCTTCATTGCGAGGTGGGTGCACCACTCTTGATGACCGAAAGACGGTGCTTCCTGCCTGATGAGCAGATCGTGGAATACTGCGAGACACGCTACAAAGGTGACGTCTACGACTTTGTCTTCGAGCTTCAGCGATAAGACCAGATACAAACTGGTTGTAATCTGGTATTTTCCTTTTATCGTGATACCGAAATGGAGTGTCACGAGTGCAACGGGAAGACATCAGGAATAGCCTTATCGTATCCTGCCAGCCGGTTCCCGGCGGGCCGATGGATCGTGCCGATTTCGTCGCTGGCTTTGCGAAAGCGGCATTGAACGCCGGTGCCAAGGCATTGAGGATCGAGTCGGTTGCCTATGTGAAAGCTGTTCGTCCCGTCGTTTCCGCTCCGATTGTCGGCATCGTCAAGAGGGATCTTCCAGACAGTCCGGTCCGCATTACACCTTTCGTCTCCGACGCCGAGGCGCTTGCCGATGCTGGTGCCGACGTCATCGCCTTTGACGCGACGGATCGGCCTCGCCCGGCTTCGGTGGAGGAACTAGTCCGCATCATCAAGGCGAGGGGCAAGCTGACGATGGCGGACTGCTCCTCTCTCGACGACGCCAAGCGGGCCCTTGCCGCAGGCGTCGATTTCGTTGGCACGACACTCTCAGGCTATGTTGGCGGACCGGAACCCGTGGACCCGGACATTGAGCTCATCACGGCGATGCGACAGCTCACACCCTATGTCATCGCCGAAGGTCGCATCCGTTCGCCGGAGCAGGCTTTGGCGGCCGCGCAAGCGGGGGCGTTTGCGGTTGTCGTTGGTTCTGCCATTACCCGCACCGAGCATGTGACCTCATGGTTCAATGAGGCGATCGCCAAGGCATATAATAGCGCGAACCGCGAAACCGTCCTCTCCATCGATATTGGCGGGACCAAGACGATGGCAGCGCTCGTCGACGGCAATGCCGTTCTGGAAGAGATTGTCGTCCCGACAGAACGCGACGTCGGACCGGACGCCTGGCTTTTAAAAGTCGCCGAGAGCACCGCAAACTGGCGGAACCGCTACGAACGGATCGGGATTGCAGTGACCGGCTTCATCGAAGGCGGTGCCTGGTCGGCGCTCAATCCGGCGACGCTTCCCATTCCCGATCGCTACCCTCTGGTTGATCGCGTCGCTGCACTGTTTGGCAAGCCCGCTTTTGCCGTAAACGATGCGCAGGCTGCAGCCTGGGGCGAGTACAGGTTCGGGGCGGGGTCAGGTGATGATCTGGTCTTTTTGACGATCTCGACCGGTATCGGAGGAGGGGTTGTCATCAACGGCAAGCCGCTGTCGGGGCTTGCCGGCCACTTTGGCCTGATCCGGTCACCATCGCAGGGGCAGG
>Ga0102588_1001598_pt1 | contig 16089 bp, 17 predicted proteins | sample AraplaMF_Col_mMS_FD_76854 | JGI IMG/M metagenome (GOLD analysis project Ga0102588, IMG submission 76854) | Arabidopsis root microbial communities from the University of North Carolina, USA - plate scrape MF_Col_mMS (SPADES assembly) (version 2) | ecosystem: Host-associated > Plants > Roots >...
ACGGTCGATGGCTGGGGATATGACTACTACGTCGTTACCGGAGTTGGCGCGGTCGCGAGTACGCGGATGGCGTGCCCGGACAATACCAAGAAGAAAACGTTCGTGCGGAGCTCGGACGACCCGCTCTTGCGATACAACAGTAGGCTTCCCCTCGTGGTGTTTGCACCCGTCGACGTGGAAATCCGGTACCGGATTTGGAGAGCCGGCCGAGAGAGAATGACAGACTGACGACACGCCGTCGCGGATCGCCAATATCGTGTTCGCTGGCAAGACCAGGACGTTTGGCGCGGGCGTGCTACCGAGTTCTGTTTTCCCTTTTGCCGATGCCTCGGTCCTGGTCCCCTTTGGGGGGCATGTTCTAGACGTTGCGACCGAAGTAGACGTCCACCGAGGCGATCCTGTCGCCCCTGAAGCGCATGACCTCCATATTGCGGAATGCCCCGCCGTCATGCTTTTCGGCCCTGTAGCGTATCACGGCCTCGTCGTCCGCGATCTCAAGGTGCTCGATCTCGATATCGCGGAATGGCGGCGGCTCGGGCCAGCAACGGCTGAAATAGGCAAGGCGATCAATGTGATCGTCGCGCGGGCTGGAGAAGGTGAAGTCCTCCGTCATCATCCCGGCCGCGATATCCTTGCGGCCCTGAAGATAGGCATCGTAGAGCCCGCGAACGGTCTGCTCGCGCGATGTTTGCAGGGTGTCCATGGCACAAATCCTTTCGGCGTCAGTGGCCTCGCCCCCCAAAATCCGATTGCATTATGCAATCGGATTTATAGCATCTTAAGCCCATTGCGGCAACTGCGGCACCACTGGCGGCTTGGAAAGTCTGCGGCGATGGTTCAAGATCATCGCCATCATCGATGACGGACGATCGCATGTCGGAAGCGCAAACCATATTGGAGCGGCTGCAGAAGCTTGCCGCCAAGGACAACCGCCCGCGGGCGTTGCCTGAGGTGGCGGAGCAGGTCTCCGCGCTCTTTACCTTCGTGACCCGCGAGCGCGAACGCATCGCCGGCTGCGCCTTTCCGCGCGCGTCGGTCGTCGTTATCGTCGAGGGTTCGAAGGAACTCGTGACCATGGGACGGCAGCTGCGCTTTGGCGCAGGCACCGTTCTGGTCTTGCCCGGCGGTTGGCGCGGCGATGTCGTCAATGACCCTGATCCTGCCAGCGGCGTCTACCGGGCGATCTTCATCGGCTTCCCCGACGAACTTGTCGCGCGGGCGGCTCGTTCGTTCCCGCCGCAGCGGGCGGTTCGGCCGATCGATTTGCCGCTGGATACGGTCCTTGCTGCCGCGATCCACCATGCCGGCGAGGGCCTGACGAGCGGGACGCTGCCTGCCCTGCTGATCGAACATCGCGTGATGGAGGTGTTGACGGTGCTTGGCATGCGCGGCGTCCTGCCGGTCAAGCCGATGACAACGAGCGACGCCGTGCGCTCGCTCATCCGCTGGCAGCCGGACAAGTCCTGGACCGCCCATGCGATCGCCGCCGAACTCGGCACCAGCAATGCTACGTTGCGGCGGCGGCTGACGGCGGAATCGACATCCCTGCGCGACCTGGTGACTGAGGTGCGCGTGGACCTTGCTGCAACACTGCTCTCGGAGGAAGGGATCTCGCTCCGCGAGGCGGCGCTTGCGGCCGGCTATCGCTCACCGCGACGCTTCGCCGAGCGCATGCGGGCCAGACAGCATGTGGCAAATGTTTGAGCTTTTCCGACAATTCTTTGAGCGTTTCTGCGCATCAGGCGATCACCGCGATTGTTAGAGCTGTCTCATCGAAAAGGAGACACGCTCATGCGTAAAACGATAACGGCAGCGACCCTCATTCTTGCTCTCGGCGCTATGCCGACCCTCGCCGCGGACTTGAAGATCACCTTCGAGACGAGCGGCAAGGGAGGCACATTGCCGGAGGAGAACGCATCCTGCATCGCGGCCGGCGGCAAGGCAGCGGCTGGCAAGAACCAGAGCCCAGCCTTCTCCTGGTCGAAGGGACCGGCAGGCACGCGGTCTTATGCGCTTGCCATGACCGATCCGGATGTGCCGCAAGACCTCTCGCTGCTCAACAAGGACGGAACGGTGATCGCGCACGACCTGCCCCGGATGGAATTCACGCACTGGATCCTTGCGGACATCCCAGCCACGGTCACAAAGCTCGCCGAAGGAGCCGATGGCGACGGCTTGCCGCCGGGCGGATTGCCACTGGAGATGACCGAGCATGGCCGCCGCGGCCAGAATGGTTTCGCTGGGTTCTTGAAGGATGGTCCCTACGGCGGCTATATGGGCGCGTGCCCACCGTGGAACGATCTCCGCATCCATCGCTACCGCGTAACGGTCTATGCGCTCGATATCGACAGGCTCACGCTACCCGACGCCTTCACCCGCGCCGATTTTCTTGCCGCCGCAAAGGGACATATCCTTGCCTCCGGCGCGGCTGAACTGACCTATACGATCAATGCAAAGGCCACGAAATGACCGATACCAAATGGGACGCAGCCGTTGTCGAGAGCGGCTCGATCTACTGGAAGCGCAATCTGGTCATTTCCTTGCTCGGCTCCTTCACGACGATTGTCGCGATGACGCTGCTGCTGCCCTTCCTGCCCCTCTATGTCGAGGAGCTTGGGGTCAGTAACCACGCGGCGATCGTGCAGTGGTCGGGCATCGCCTATGGCGCGACCTTTCTGGCCGCCGCCTTCGTGGCGCCGCTCTGGGGCCGGCTTGGCGATATCTACGGGCGCAAGTTGATGCTGGTGCGCGCCAGCGCCGGGATGACGGTCGCGATCTCGCTGATGGGCATGGCTGACAACGTCTGGCAGCTGGTGGCGTTGCGCCTGTTCGTCGGCCTTGCGGGCGGCTACTCCTCCGGCTCGATGGTGCTGGTCGCGACCCAGACGCCGAAGGATCGATCCGCATGGGCGCTCGGCGTGCTCGCCTCCGGAATCATGGCCGGCAACCTCGTCGGGCCGCTGATCGGCGGCGCGCTGCCGCCGTTGATCGGCATCCGCAACACCTTCCTCGCCGCCGGTGGGATGATTTTCCTGGCGTTCCTTGCAACCACCTTCCTGATCAAGGAAGAGAAGTCCCCTGCCCGCAAGCAGGCCGCGAAGGCAAGCGGCGGCTGGGCCTCGATCCCCGACAAGGGTCCCGTCATTGCGATGCTCGCCACCGGCATGCTGCTGATGCTCGCCAACATGTCGATCGAGCCGATCATCACCGTCTACGTCGCGCAGCTGGCGGAAGATCCCGGCAGGGTGACGATGATAGCAGGCATCGTCATGTCGGCGGCAGCGCTCGGCAGCATCCTGTCGGCCTCGCGCCTCGGCAAGCTTGCCGACCGGATCGGCCACTGGCCGGTCATTGCGGGCGCCCTTGCCGTCGCCGGCCTGCTGCTGATCCCGCAGGCATTCGTGACCAGTTCCTGGCAGCTGATCATCCTGCGCTTCCTGATGGGGATTGCGCTCGGCGGGCTTCTGCCCTGCATCTCCGCGGTCATCCGCCATAATGTCCCGGACAGTGCGGCCGGCAGCATCCTCGGACTGTCGGTCTCCTCGCAATATGTCGGTCAGGTCGCCGGTCCCGTGCTCGGCGGTTTCGTCGGAGGCCATATCGGCATGCGGGCGGTCTTCCTCGGAACCTGCGTGCTGCTGATCGCCGGCGCCGCCTACGCCTGGCTCGTGCGGCCGCACAATGCCGTTACGGCGCGCCGCAGATAAGCTCTACGCCGGAGCGCGCCAGTGCTTCCAGCGCCTCCCGGGTTTCCCCGGCGCGCGCCCGCACGGCCAGCGAGTGCATGATCGCCGAGGCCAACCGGGCCAATGCCTTCGGATCGGTCTTGTCCGGCAGCTCTCCGCGTTCAACCGCAAGAACGAGGCGTTCCTCTATAGCGCGGTCGAAATCGGCGAGGCTGCGGCCCAGCACGTCGCGCACGCGCTCGTGCTGGATGGCCTCGACGGCCGCGGTGCTGATCAAGAAGCAGCCGCGCGCCGCCGTATCGCCGTGAAGGTAGGTCGCAAGCGCGCGATCGTAGATCCGCGCCAGATTCTCGCGCACCCGCAAGGACGCATCCAGCGCCTCCTCGAGGACAACCATACTGTCCATCCGGTAGCCCTCCAGCGCATCCAGATAGAGATCCTCCTTGTCGCCGAAGGCATTGTAAAGGCTCGGCCGGTTGAGGCTCGTGGCAGCGCTCAGATTGTCCAGCGACGCCGCGGAAAATCCCCGATCCCAGAAAACCTCACGCGCCTTGCCGATCGCCGCACTCGTATCAAAAGCGCGCGGTCGGCCCCGTTTTTTCTCATCCTTCATATTTTTGTACCGCTTCGCATTAAATTCTTGACTGATTTATTTTTATGCGAAACAGTACAAATGTCCAATGAATTGATACCGGCACGTCAATGCCGGTCTGCGGAGGAGGAAATCCGATGAAACTTTACATGCGCGCTGCCGCTTGTTCGCTCTCGCCGCATATCGTTTGCCGCGAACTTGGAATCGATGTGGAACTGATCGCCGTCGACCCCGCGAACCACCGGGCAGAGAATGGCAACGACTACCTTTCCATCAACGGCAACGGCTATGTGCCGGCCCTGATACTCGACGATGGCAAGGTGTTGACCGAGGGGCCTGTCATCGCCCAGTTTCTTGCCGAGACCGCGCCTGAGGGGACATCGATGCTGCCAGCAGCGGGTACCTTCGAGCGCAGCCAGGTGCAATCCTACCTGAACTTCATAAGCTCCGAGTTGCACAAGCCGATGGTTATGTTTTTCGATGCGGCTTATGGAGGCGCGCACGAGTCCATCCACGCCCTCATCCTCAAACGGTTGGAATGGCTGAATAAACGCATGAAGGGGGCCTACCTGACCGGCGAGAATTTCACCGTAGCCGATGCCTATCTCTTCGTCTGCCTGAACTGGTCACCATGGATCGCTATCGACCTCAGACAATGGCCGGCGCTTTCCGCTTTCATGAAGCGGGTTGGCGAACGGCCAAGGGTGAGAGAAGCGCTACGAGCCGAGCAACTGCTGGCCTTCGAACAGGACGGCGTCTTTTTCGCCCCAGAGGTCTATCTGGCCGCCGCCAACCGGACCGGCACGCCTGTCCTGCCCTGACTTCTTTCAGCGCTACGGAGGCCGGAGAGCTTACATCAAAAGGTAGTCCACCGGCACCGGGAGAGGCGGCAGGTCGGTCTCTCCCAGCGCTTCGCGCAGATTGATCTCGATCGTGTCGGCAAGGGCGCCGATCGGCAGCGCATTCGGCTGGTTGCCGAAGGGCGCTTCCAGCTCGTCGCCGAGCGCATCGAGGCCGAAGAAGGTGTAGGCGACCAGCGCCGTCGCAAAGGGCATGAACCAGCCGAGGACGTCGTCGAAGCCGAACGGCAACAGCAGGCAGAAGAGGTGCGCCGTGCGGTGCAGCAGCAGCGTGTAGCCGAACGGCACCGGTGTCCAGCGGATACGCTCACAGGAGGCCTGCGCCAGCGTCAGCTCTCCGAGCGTCTTGTCGAGTATCTGATAGGAGATGTCTGACAGCATGTCCTTGGCACGCAGATCGGCAAGCTCCCGGGAAATTTCCAGCGAAATCGCCTCCGGCGGCGTGCGGCTCGCGTGATAGCGGGCTTTCAGCTCAGGCGACAGCAGGCGTTCGACCTTTTCGCGGCCACTGCCAGCACGCAGATGCGGCACCAGCGACTGGATGAAGGCGATGACGAGCGTGACCAGGCGTCTGCGCGCTTCGGCCCCGGCCTCGCCATGCGCCGTTTCGAGGATCAGCGTCTGCCGCGCGAAGTGACGCGACGAAAAGATCATCTGTCCCCACTGCTTGCGCGCCTCCCACCAACGGTCATAGCAGGCGTTGTTGCGGAAGCCGAGGAAGATGGAGATCGCGATGCCGAGAAGCGCGAAAGGCGCACCGCTGAAAACCGGCAGGACACCCGGCCAGACGCTGTGGACGAGAACCACGAGCGAGGACAGGAAACCGGTCAGCAGGATCTGCGGAAAAACCTGCTTTATGATCGAACCGCGGAGAATGAAGAAGAGTTTAAGCAGGCTGGGACGGGGGCGCACGATCATGACGCGGGCTTCTCGGTCGTTCGAATAAAGAGATGTCGGCTCTCCTCCCTACAGCCGAGCGAATGGCCGCGGCAAGCGCGGCCATTGTATTCAGATCCGAGGCAACAGACTTAGCTGTCGCTTTCGCTGCGGCCGAAGGCCCAATCCATATAAAGTTCGAGCGCCTTGCGCGTGACCGGCCCTTGCTGGAAGTCGCGGCCATCGAGGCGATTGACGCCAACGACCTTGGAGTAATTGCCCGTCGTGAAGATCTCGTCGGCGTTCATGAAATCCTCGACCGAGAGCGTCACTTCCCGAACTTCGAAACCCGCCTTGCGCAGCAGGCCGATGACGCGGGCGCGGGTGATGCCGGCAAGGAAGGTGCGGTTGGCGATCGGCGTCGAGACGATGCCGTCCTTGACCATGAAGACGTTGGAGGACGCCGTTTCCGCAACGTTGCCGTTCATGTCGCGCATCAGCGCATTGTCGAAACCACGGCTTTTGGCCTCGGCAATGGCGCGGCCGCTGTTCGGATAGAGCGAGCCGGCCTTGGCATCCGTCATCGCCGTTTCCGGCGACGGGCGGCGATAGGGCGAGACGGTCAGCGAATTCGGCGCATTGTTGCCGAGCGGGGCTTCGAACAGGCAAAGGGCGAAGCGGGTGGATTCACCGTCGACGGTGACGACGCTGCCGGCCGAACCATGCTCGCCCCAATACATCGGCTTGATGTAAACAGGCGTCTTGCCGTCGAACCTCTTGATGCCTTCCCAGGCAAGCGCCTCGATCTCCTCAGCGGTCTTGACGGGCTTCAGGCCCATGTTGATCGCCGAGCGATTGACGCGCTGGCAATGCCGGTCGAGATCCGGCGCGATGCCGTCGAACCAACGCGCCCCATCGAAGACCGTCGAGGCAAGCCACATGGCATGCGAGGTCGGCCCGATCAGCGGCGGATTGCCGGTGAGCCACTCTCCCTCGACGTAGGTCCAGGTGGTTGAACGGGGCGATGTGTCGACGGCCATGGGCATTCTCCTTGAAAAGTCCGAAGAGCAAAATCCCCGCGCGAAGAGCCGGTCAAGCGGAAATCCGCGGCCTGGAACCCTACGCAAGAAAATGGCGACGAGGCTTTCCAGGGCGTAATATTCGTGCGCGATCCCTTGCGCGCCATCGATGGGTATATCACGGAAAATCATGGATGGCGCGATTGGATGCGACACCGACGGCGTGGCATCATCCGTTGGAATCGCTGCGGCTGATAGGGAGTAAAATCGATGAAAGCCATGTTCTACGACGCCTTTGAGAAGGCTCCCGAAATTCGCGCCCTGCCCGACCCCACGCCCAGCGAGGATGGCGTGGTCATTGCCGTCGGCGCGACCGGGCTCTGCCGCAGCGACTGGCACGGCTGGATGGGCCATGATCCTGATATCAAGCTGCCGCATGTGCCGGGCCATGAACTGGCCGGCAAGGTCGTCGCAACGGGCAAGGGCGTCGTGCGCTTCAAGGTCGGCGATCGCGTGACCGTACCCTTCGTGTCCGGCTGCGGCCATTGCGGCGAATGCCATTCCGGCAACCAGCAGGTCTGCCCGAACCAGTTCCAGCCCGGCTTCACGCATTGGGGTTCGTTTGCGGAATACGTGGCGATCGATTATGCCGACACCAACCTCGTGCACCTTCCCGACAGCATCGACGATGCGACGGCGGCAAGCCTCGGCTGCCGCTTTGCGACGTCGTTTCGCGCCGTTGCCGACCAGGCGCGCACCGGTCCCGGCGAATGGATCTCCGTTCACGGCTGCGGGGGCGTCGGCCTATCGGCGATCATGATCGCAACGGCGCTTGGCGCCAACGCCATCGGTATCGATCTCTCCGACGAGAAGCTCGCCTTCGCGCGCGGCTGCGGCGCGGTGGCCACGATCAATGCGAAGAGCGTCGCCGATGTGGCGGAAGCGGTTCGCGAGATCACCAAGGGTGGCGCGCATGTCTCGATCGACGCGCTCGGCCACCCCGTCACCTGCTTCAACTCGATCAAGAACCTGCGCCGGCGCGGGCGGCATGTGCAGGTCGGCCTCATGGTCGGCGAATATGCGACACCGCAGATCCCGATGGCGCAGGTGATCGGCCACGAGCTGGAGATCTACGGCAGCCACGGCATGCAGGCCTGGCGCTACGATGCGATGCTGTCGATGCTGACGTCAGGCAAGATCGCGCCACAGAAGCTAATCGGCCGGCGCATCACGCTTCAAGAGGCGATCCCGGGCTTGATGACGCTGGATCAGGCCGAAGGAGTCGGGATCAGTGTCATCACGCAGTTCTGACGGCTCGACCGCAACCGACTTCAATCAAAACGAGTGCTGCAGTTTGTAGCGTTACTGTGGTTGCGATTCATATTGCAGCGCTGCAGGCCATCGCGGAATCCATCGCCAAGCACAATGCAAAGGCTTTGGGGGAGGTCGCCAAACGCATTCTGGCGGCGCAGAGCGAGGGCCAGGAGAGTGCTGCAGCCTTAAACGGTAGGCGCCAATGCGGTGTCGGTAACCTATCCTTGCTTCACGCTCGCCAAATTGAGGGCCAGCGTGACATCGTTGATGATCCCCAGGCGCGCCTCGGTCACTGCAATTTTCTCGGGCGTATCGGCATTGAGTGCTTCGATGTCGATGAACAGCTGCTCGCAGCCTCCAGGTGTGACGGTCCCGAACATCTGGCCCGGCTCGTCGCTGATATTCCGCCAGCTGTGCTGGACATGCGGCCGCTCTCGGACGAAGAGAGCCGCAAAGGGGCGATACGCCGCACCGTCTTGATGCAGACAGGATCATTGCCCATATGCCGGCCGACGCTGAAAACGCCAACCACGACGGACTTGAAGCCAGTTGCCATTGACCTTGGAAAGGTCTAACGGGCTCGCCGCCAAGAAAAAGAAAAGCGAGACATGATGTCCAACTCATTTGTAAAAGCGCCTGCCCAGGCGAGCGCGAAGGTGTTCTTCGTGCTGGGCGATCGGATCGAGCGACGGGCTCGTCTGCAAGGAGCCTGGCTCAACATCTTCGACATTACCGTGCCGGCGGGCAGCCGGACGCCGCTGCACCGCCACGCCAGTCCCGAGGTCTTCAGGATCATCGAGGGTCGGCTGACGATCCGCCGCGCGACGGAGAACGGCATCGACGAGTTCGAGGCGACGACCGGCGACATCGTCCGCATCGAGGCGAACCAGCCGCACGCCTACTCCAATCCCGGCCATCAGGCCGCCGTCTTCTCGGCTATCGTCGACAGCGACATGGTGGAATTTCTGGAGGCAGCTGGCTCGCAGGAACCGCCGAAGGCGGCGCCGTCAGCGGAAACGCGGGACCGCATGAATGCCGCAGCCAACGCCCATGGGATCACCATATTGGCGGCCTGAGTCCTTTTGGTCTCCGCCCGAGACTATAGCTCGGGCGAGCCTCACCTGCTCCCTTAATAAATACTGTCATACAAAGACGATATGGGCGATTTCGTACGCGGCCTCTTGCGTTCGCCGCCGTTCGTCGACTGTATTTGAGCTCGACGCCGACCGGTCGCGACGTAGGCGCGATGCGAGCGCGCACCCTGGAAGCTAATTGTAAGGGAGGTGACATGAAAGAGGTCGCCTCCGGAGAGAACGGATCACTGCGAATGATGGAGGGACAGTCACACTTCCGGCCTTTCGGCTTATCCTGTTGGGGTTTTGCGGATCTCAACAAGGGAGTTGGAAGCATGACTGCCTCTTATGATTACCATATCGGCGTCGACTATCACAAATCCTACAGCCACCTGGTGGTCCAGGACAGCGGTGGCAAGACGCTGCGCTCCGGCCGCGTGAAGAACGACCGCCAGTCGCTTGGCGGGTTTCTCGAACGCTACCGTCAGAACTCGCATGCGGTTGTCGAGGCGACCCGCAACTGGATGGTGATGTACGACTGGCTCGACGACATTTGTGATGATGTCGTTCTCGCCCATCCCCTCAAGGTGAAGGCGATCGCCGACGCCAAGATCAAGACCGACAAGATCGACGCGACGGTGCTGGCGCATCTGCTTCGAGCCGACCTGGTGCCTGAAGCCTGGGCACCTGGCGAACGAGCCCGAGAGCTGCGCGTCGCGCTGCGCGAACGGATGTTTTACGTGCGGCTGCGCACGATGACGAAGAACCGGATCGTCACGGTGTTCGACCGCTATCCGGAGCAGACCACGCAGTTGAAGAAGCTCGGTGATCTGTTCGGCAAGGCCGGCCGTGTCCAGTTGGCGCAGGTCAAGGTCTCGGAAATCGACCGCATCCAGATCGACCGTGGCCTCGCCTTCATCGGCGACATCGATGGACGGATCAAGCAGTCGGAAGCGACGATCAGGGCGATGACCAAGGCCAATGCCAATGTGAGGCTGTTGAAGACGATCCCCGGCATCGGCGAGTTCTTCGCCCGGCTGATCGATGCGGAAATCGATGATATCGGCCGGTTCCGCAACCCGAAGAAGCTTGCCGCCTATGCCGGCCTTGTACCCTCGACCTATTCGAGCGGCGGCAAGACCTTCCACGGCAAGATCATCAAGCAGGGCAACAAGTGGCTGCGCTGGGCTTTCGTGGAAGCGGTGACACCCGCCATCGTCACCGATCCGCAGCTGCGCGCCCAATACGAACACCTGAAAATCAGAGGAGTGAACAAGGCGCGTGTGGCCATCGCGCGCAAGCTTTTGACGATCGCCTTCCAGATCCTGCGTGACCAGCGCGCCTACGAGCCGCGCGGTGCCAGCCCCACGGAAGGCGCGTCGACGATATCCCGGTTGTCCTGATGATCGTCTAGCGAGCCCGGCAGGCCTGGGCTGCGCTCCTCAGGGAGAATGGGAAACCGGGAGCCGAACATCACTCTGTGACCGAAGCCAACGCATCAGGTCACGCATTGGAGATTGGTTCGAGAACCGAAGGGCGAGGAACCACCTGTCCAGCGGAAGCACGAGATTTAGCCGATCGGCGAAAACGTCGATCAACACGAAACCGAACCCAAGGAAAAGCTGCCAGTTGAAGGCGTTTTGCCCCTTGTGTTCTTTCATTGGAGGCAATCATGCTGTTCGGCCAATCCGTGTTCCAGTCCGTGCTCGACCGCCTGAAGGCGGAGGACGATGAAACCGTCGAACAGGATGCACCCGCCGCCGCCCGCGTAAGCGGTCTCAATACCGGCCTCGCGTTCGACGTCATGGAAGGCGTCTCGGCGTCGTCAGCGCGACCCAACCAGGCATACTTCGAGACAATGGAATTCGCCGCATCGGAGACCGTGGCCGAGCGGTCGCCTGAGCCCTTGCCGCCTCCTGAACCAGAGCCCGAGCCGGTGATGCCCGATCACCTCGAGCGCATCGCGCCTGAAGATATCGCGGCCGAACTGGACATTTCTGCGCGCGATACAGCCCAGAGCCTCAGCGAAAAGCGCCGCGCCTTTGCCAAGCAGAACCATCCCGATCGCGTCAACCCGCTGTTCCGCGAGAACGCCACCAAGCGGATGACGATAGCGAACCTGCTGATCGACCAGGCGCTGCGCCGCCTTGCCCGCTGACTAGTCAGCGTCCTTCTTGGCTTCTGTATCTTCTGCCTCTTCCGCGTCATCGGAAGATGGCGCCGTGTCCGCCTCCGGCGACTGCGGCTTGTAGTTCCAGAACAGCATATAGGTCGCATAGACGCCCGCGCCGCCCGACAGGACCGCCCAGAATGGATCGCCGGTGATCATTTCGACCAGCGCCCAGCCAAAGCAAACGGCCACAATCAGGATGCGAGCCCACAGCGGGCGATAGGCCGGATGGTTCGGATCGATGAGTTGCATATTTATCCCGCGCGGTATTTCGATGACATGTCTTTAGGATGGATTCCGTAAATGTGAAAGAGCGCCGGGCTTGACGCGGCAGCCATTAGATGGAATGAAAATTCCACAAGCATCACAGTTCGGTTCATTTGTTCCGAATTCAAGGGAGGTTCTCATGACAGTCAGATTTGGTCTTCTCGGCGCCGGCCGTATCGGCAAGGTTCATGCGAAGGCCGTCAGCGGCGATGCCAATGCCAAGCTCGTTGCCGTCGCCGACGCCTTTCCGCAGGCCGCCGAAGCGATCGCATCGGCTTACGGCTGCGAGGTCCACACGATCGACGCGATCGAAGCCGCCAAGGATATCGACGCCGTCATCATCTGCACCCCGACCGACACCCACGCCGAACTGATCGAGCGATTCGCGCGCGCTGGAAAGGCGATCTTCTGCGAAAAGCCAATCGATCTCGACGTTGCCCGCGTCAAGGCCTGCATCAAGGTCGTCGACGAGACCAAGGCGAAGCTGATGGTCGGCTTCAACCGACGCTTCGACCCGCACTTCATGGCTGTTCGCAAGACGATCGATGATGGCCGAATCGGCGACGTCGAAATGGTAACGATCACCTCGCGCGATCCTGGCGCCCCGCCAGTCGATTACATCAAGCGTTCGGGCGGCATCTTCCGCGACATGACGATTCATGACTTCGACATGGCCCGCTTCCTGCTCGGCGAAGAGCCGGTTGCCGTCAGCGCGACCGCCGCCGTCCTCGTCGACAAGGCGATCGGCGAAGCCGGCGACTACGACAGCGTTTCCGTGATCCTGCGGACCAAATCCGGCAAGCAGGCAATCATCTCCAATTCCCGCCGTGCCACCTACGGCTACGATCAGCGCATCGAAGTGCATGGCTCGAAGGGCATGGTCGCTGCCGAGAACCAGCGTCCGGTCTCGATCGAGGTCGCCAACGGCGACGGCTATACCCGTCCGCCGCTGCATGACTTTTTTATGACTCGCTATACCGAAGCTTACGCCAACGAGATCGCGAGCTTCATCGCCGCAATCGAAAAGGGCGCGACCATCTCGCCGTCGGGCGCCGATGGCCTGGCTGCCCTCGCGCTTGCCGATGCCGCCGTGCAGTCCGTCAAGGAAGGCAAGCTCATCAAGATTGGCTGACGGCCCTCTCCCGACCGAAAGCCACCTGTGAAATGGCCGGGTCCCCGCCCGGCCATTTCTCGTTCCATCTGCACGATCCGCTAGGCGCACCGCTAATCCGATCCCTGGATACCGGACAAGACCAGCTCCTGATCGATCACCGACAATGCCCGGTCGAGATGACCCTCGAACACGAGGATCGATTCGTCGGGCACGACTCGGATCTCCGGCATTCCCTCCATCCGCACGACATGCGTCTGGCCAAGCCCTTCCTCGATCCCCGGTCGCAACAGATCATAGTAACGCGTTCCCGGCCCGGTGATGGCGATCGGCATGCGTTCTGTCAGACTTAGCAGACGCGAAAGCCCATTTCCGAGTGCAATACCGGCCTGCCTGAATGCGAAGGCAGACATGCGGTGCCCCTGTCGCGCTTGGGCGGCGATCTTGTCGAGCTCGGCGACCGGCACGAACTTGGCTGGGATCGTGTCGAGCGGCACTTCGAAGGCCATGCGCAAAATGGCGTAGAAGCCAGCATAAGCCTCGATGCATCCCCTGCTGCCGCAGCGACAAAGGCCGCCGTTTGCCATATGCAACATATGTCCAAAATTTGGGGCCGACACTTCACGCTCGCCCTGCCCAGTGCTCCGGACGATGCCGAGCCCGACACTATGTCCGAGCGACAAGGCGGCGAGCGACCGAAAATCCACCGGCCTCGCATTCGCTTCATGTGCGCCGAGTGCGGCTGCGACGAGCTGGGTCTCGTTCCCCAGAAAAATCCTGGCCTGCCAATCCGGCCGCAAGGCCGATTCGAAGTCGATCTGATTGCTGCCGAAAATCGGCGACCACACCAGTACAGGGTCGGTCGGATGCACCAGGCCTTTGCTGCTGATCGATATCAGCAGCACCTTTTCCTGGGGCAGCTTCGAGCGTGAAAGAATGCGCGCAAGCCCCTGTTTAATTGAGGCAATAAACCGCTCGGCACCGGCGGGATCATGCGACCTTTCCTCGCTGAACCGGTCGATGAGTTTGCCTGCGTAGTCGACCAGCGAATATTGCACGCCGTCCGATGAAATGATCACGACGACAAGGTAGCCGCAGTCGCGCCGCTGTCGAAACAGCACGCGCGGACGCCCTCTTCCGCTACTTGGCTGCTGCTCGGATTTTTCAATGATTTGCGCTTTTTCGAGGTCAGCCGTGATTGCTGAAATCGTCGCGGAGGAAAGCTTCGTAAAGTCGGCAATCTCTGTATGCGCCAGCGCCCCATGTCGTCGAAGCGCAGCTAATACAAGGACGCTGTTTCTCTGCCGGACCAACTCCGTGCTCGACTTGGTCAGCATATATGCCGGCCTCTCCCCTTCGCATTCCGCCCTCGCTCACACCCCATCTCCAGCAATTTTTTCGCGACGCAACGAAGCCGGTAGTGCGGTGTTGACAGTTGAAAAAATCTCTGACACTTAATTTCTCGACTGTCGAGAAAATAATTCAAATTTCTCGCCAGCGAACCGCGGCGGCCGGAGGAACCACTGGCTGGGGCTGGCCGCTATTCACTCGGGAGGATATTTATGAAGTCTGTTTTGAAGCTGATGGCCGGGGCGGCCATCCTCGTGTCGGTGCACACCGCCGCAATGGCAGCTGATCTCGTCGTCGGCGTTTCCTGGTCGAACTTCCAGGAAGAGCGTTGGAAGACCGACGAAGCCGCCATCAAGAAGGCCCTCGAAGCCAAGGGCGCAAAGTACATTTCCGCTGATGCGCAGTCGTCTGCCGCTAAGCAGCTGACCGATGTTGAATCGCTGATTTCGCAGGGCGCGAATGCACTCATCGTTCTCGCCCAGGATAGCGATGCTATCGGCCCTGCCATCGAAAAGGCTGCTGCTGAAGGCATTCCGGTTGTCGGCTACGACCGCCTGATTGAAAATCCGGCTGCTTTCTACATCACCTTCGACAACAAGGAAGTCGGTCGCCTGCAGGCCGAAGGCGTGTTCAAGGCCAAGCCGGAAGGCAATTACGTCTTCATCAAGGGTTCTTCGTCCGACCCGAACGCGGACTTCCTGTTCTCGGGCCAGATGGAAGTGTTGAAGGCTGCTGTCGATGCCGGCAAGATCAAGAACGTCGGCGAAGCCTACACCGACGGCTGGCTGCCGCAGAACGCCCAGCGCAACATGGAGCAGTTCCTGACCGCCAACAACAACAAGGTTGACGCCGTTGTTGCTTCGAACGACGGCACCGCCGGTGGCGCTGTTGCCGCGCTCGACGCACAGGGCATGGCAGGCACCGTTCCGGTTTCCGGGCAGGACGCCGACAAGGCTGCTCTGAACCGCATCGCGCTTGGTACTCAGACGGTTTCCGTCTGGAAGGACTCGCGCGAACTCGGCAAGCGCGCTGCTGAAATCGCGCTCGACCTCGCTGGTGGCAAGACGATGGACAAGATCGACGGTGTCACCACTTTCGAGGGCGGCCCGAAGAAGGTGAAGATGCAGTCGATCTTCCTGAAGCCGGAGGCCATCACCAAGGACAACCTGAACGTCGTCATCGACGCCGGCTGGATTTCCAAGGCTGAAGCTTGCCAGGGCGTAAAGGCCGGCAGCGTCAAGGCCTGCGATTAATCTTCGCCAGGTCAATCAACACGCCGGCGCCGCAGCGGTCTCGTTGCGGCGCCGGATGCGGATGGTGCCTCCTCCACGGACACTCCCGCCTCGTAACGCACCGAACGCTTTGATTCCCTGCCAGAATAGTGCCGCGCCTTGAGCGGCCATTTCGGAAGTCTCTCGGTGGTCAATTCAAGAACAGGGCAACCTCGGTTCGGGCTTTTCGGGCACCCGCGCCACGGCCCCAAACAATGGGGGAAACGGCAAACCCATGGCAAACATCACGCAATCCTCATCGAGCCATCCGCGCTCGGCGGAAGGCAACGCTTTTACGCGCTTCCTGCGCGCAACCGAGATCGACACGCGCCTGCTCGGCATGGTCGCCGCGCTGCTCGTCATCTGGATCGGCTTTCATCTATACACCGGCGGGCTCTTCCTGACGCCGCGCAACCTCTGGAACCTCTCGGTCCAGACGACCGAAATCGCGGTTCTCGCGACCGGCATGGTGCTTGTCATCGTCACCCGCAACATCGACC
>Ga0102588_1001611_pt1:0-15000 | contig 16001 bp, 12 predicted proteins | sample AraplaMF_Col_mMS_FD_76854 | JGI IMG/M metagenome (GOLD analysis project Ga0102588, IMG submission 76854) | Arabidopsis root microbial communities from the University of North Carolina, USA - plate scrape MF_Col_mMS (SPADES assembly) (version 2) | ecosystem: Host-associated > Plants >...
TCGGCGATTCGTATTCGACGTGTGCGGTCGAGATCGTGATGCCGCGTGCCTTCTCTTCCGGCGCGGCGTCGATCGAACCGTAATCCTTGAATTCGCCACCGAAACGCTCGGCGCCGATCTTCGTCAGCGCGGCGGTCAGCGTGGTCTTGCCGTGATCGACGTGACCGATGGTGCCGACGTTGACGTGCGGCTTCTTGCGCTCGAACTTACCCTTTGCCATGACTCTGAACCTCTAAAAGAACGTTGTATGTTTGAGAGAAGAAGCCCTTATCAGGACTTCTTCATGACCTCGTCGGCGATATTCTTCGGCGCCGGCTCGTAGTGATCGAACTCCATCGTGAACGTCGCACGACCCTGGGTCTGCGAACGCAGCGACGTGGCGTAGCCGAACATCTCACCGAGCGGAATCATCGCGTTGACGGTCTTGCCCGACGGCGTTTCTTCCTGACCGGTCAGCATGCCGCGACGACGCGAGATATCGCCCATCACGTCACCGACGTAATCTTCCGGCGTCACCACTTCGACCTTCATGATCGGCTCGAGCAGCACCGGCTGCGCCTTCGCGAAGCCCTGCTTGAACGCCATCGATGCGGCGAGCTTGAACGCCATTTCGGACGAGTCGACGTCGTGGTACGAACCGAAGACGAGCTTGACCTTCGTGTTCACGACCGGGAAGCCAGCCAGCGGACCCGAGGTGATCGTCTCGCGCAGGCCCTTCTCGACCGACGGGATGAATTCCTTCGGAATCACACCACCGGTGATGTCGTTGATGAACAGGAAGTCGTCCTTGATACCGGCGGCCAGCTTCTCGTCCGCACGATCGGCATCGGTGATCGGCGACAGCTCGATCACGACGTGACCGTACTGACCCTTACCACCCGACTGCTTGGCGTGCTTGTAGTCCGACTTGACGTCCGACGCCTGGATCGTTTCGCGGTAAGCCACCTGCGGCTTGCCGACATTGGCCTCGACGTTGAACTCGCGGCGCATGCGGTCCACCAGGATGTCCAGGTGAAGCTCGCCCATGCCCGAGATGATCGTCTGGCCCGACTCTTCGTCCGTGCGGACGCGGAAGGACGGATCTTCCGCGGCCAGACGGCCGAGGGCGATACCCATCTTTTCCTGATCCGACTTGGTCTTCGGCTCGACCGCCATCGAAATCACCGGCTCCGGGAACGACATGCGCTCCAGGGTGATGATGTGATCCTGCGCGCACAGCGTGTCACCGGTCGTGACGTCCTTCAGGCCGACCGCGGCGGCGATGTCGCCTGCACGGACTTCCTTCAGCTCGTGACGCTCGTTGGCGTGCATCTGCAGGATGCGGCCGATGCGCTCCTTCTTCGACTTGACCGGGTTGTACACCTGGTCACCGGCGTTCAGCGTGCCCGAATAGACACGGAAGAACGTCAGCGCGCCGACGAACGGATCGGTCATGATCTTGAACGCGAGCGCCGAGAACGGAGCGTCGTCCTTGGCCGGACGCGTATCCGGCTGCTCGTCTTCGTTGACGCCCTCGACCGGCGGACGGTCGATCGGCGACGGCAGGAGATTGACGACCGCGTCGAGCATCGCCTGGACGCCCTTGTTCTTGAACGCCGTGCCGCAGAAGACCGGGATGATCTCGCTCTTGAGCGTGCGCAGGCGCAGGCCTTCGATGATCTCCGCTTCGGTCAGCTCTTCGCCGCCGAGGTACTTGTCCATCATCTCTTCCGTGGCTTCCGCCGCGGCTTCGATCATGGCCGTACGATCTTCTTCGGCCTTGGCCTGGAGTTCCGCCGGGATGTCGACGTATTCGAACTTCATGCCCTGGGACTCCATGTCCCACTTGATGGCCTTCATCTTGAGGAGATCGACGACGCCCTCGAAGTTGTCTTCGGCGCCGATCGGCACCTGCATCGGCACCGGATTGGCGGCGAGACGCGACTTCAGCTGGTCGACGACCTTATAGAAGTTCGCACCCGTGCGGTCCATCTTGTTGACGAACGCGAGGCGCGGAACCTTGTACCGGTTGGCCTGACGCCACACGGTTTCCGACTGCGGCTGCACGCCACCCACGGCGCAAAGCACGAACACGGCACCGTCGAGCACGCGGAGCGAACGCTCCACTTCGATGGTGAAGTCGACGTGTCCCGGGGTGTCGATGATGTTGAAGCGGTGCTCGGGCAGCGAACGGTCCATGCCCTTCCAGAATGCCGTGGTGGCAGCGGAAGTGATGGTGATGCCGCGCTCCTGCTCCTGCTCCATCCAGTCCATCGTCGCCGCACCGTCATGCACCTCGCCAATCTTGTGACTGACGCCGGTGTAGAACAGGATGCGCTCCGTGGTCGTGGTCTTGCCGGCATCGATGTGAGCCATGATGCCGAAGTTGCGGTAGCGCTCGATGGGAGTGGTGCGTGCCACGGTCTTTCCTCAATCTGAAGCTGTAGTAATTACCAGCGGTAATGCGAGAAGGCCTTGTTGGCCTCTGCCATGCGATGCGTTTCTTCGCGCTTCTTGACGGCGCCGCCACGGGATTCCGAGGCTTCGAGCAGTTCGGCGGCCAGCTTGCGCGGCATGGACGTCTCGCCGCGCTTGCGCGCCGCGTCGATCACCCAGCGCATGGCGAGGGCCATACGACGGCCCGGACGGACTTCGACCGGCACCTGGTACGTGGCACCGCCAACGCGACGCGACTTCACCTCGACGGCCGGGGCGATGTTGCCCAGGGCCTTCTCGACGAGCTGCACGGCTTCAGCGTGCTTCTTGCCGATTTCTTCGAGAGCGCCGTACACGATGGATTCGGCGACGGACTTCTTGCCGGACTTCATCACCATGTTGATGAAGCGGGCAATCAGCTGGCTTCCGTGCTTCGGGTCCGGGAGGACCACACGGGCGGGATGGGAACCTTTACGCGACATAATTCTTGTCCTTTACTCAGCTCTTCGGGCGCTTGGCGCCGTACTTCGAGCGCGACTTGCGACGCTTGGTCACGCCGGCGCAGTCGAGACTGCCGCGAACCGTGTGGTAACGCACACCCGGGAGATCCTTGACGCGACCGCCACGGATCAGGACCACCGAGTGCTCCTGGAGGTTGTGACCTTCGCCACCGATGTAGCTGATGACTTCGAAACCGTTGGTGAGGCGCACCTTGGCAACCTTACGCAGCGCCGAGTTCGGCTTCTTCGGGGTGGTCGTGTAAACGCGCGTGCAGACGCCGCGACGCTGCGGGCTGCTCTGCAGTGCCGGCGAAGCGCTCTTGTAGGCCTTCGGGCTGCGGGATTTGCGCACCAACTGGTTGACTGTCGTCATGCGAAGCTATTCCTGAGAAACATAAAGGCAGACCGAAAGATCGGCCCGCCAGAGAAGCTGTTGTTAACGTGCGCGACCCGCGGTGCGAGCCAGCGCCCATCGTCCCTGAATCCGAACACGAGGCGCATCCTTGCGCCTCATTTCGTATGTACGAATAAAACCCGGGTACGGGCGTTACTCGGCGCTATCGTTGGACCCGGCGGGTGCCTCTTCGAACGTGACGACCGGGGCCGAACCCGAAAGGGTTTCGAGCTCCGAAGCCGTCAGACCGCCCCGGTTACGACGCGCAGCGTGGTAAGCCAGACCAGTACCTGCAGGGATTAGCCGCCCAACAATAACATTTTCCTTCAGGCCACGCAACGTATCGCGGGTGCCGCGGACCGCCGCTTCGGTAAGAACGCGGGTGGTCTCCTGGAACGACGCCGCCGAAATGAACGACTCGGTGGCCAGCGATGCCTTGGTGATGCCGAGCAGGACCGATTCGAACTCGGCGCGACGCTCGCCCCGGGCTTCGGCGCGGTCGTTCTCCTCGTTGATCCGGACGCGCTCGACCTGTTCGCCGCGCAGGTACGTGCTGTCGCCTGCCTCGGTGATCTCGACCTTGCGGAGCATCTGGCGAATGATCGCTTCGATGTGCTTGTCGTTGATCTTCACGCCCTGCAGGCGGTACACGTCCTGGATTTCCTTCACCAGGTACGACGCCAGCGGCTCGACACCCAGCAGGCGCAGGATGTCATGCGGATTCGGCTCGCCGTCGACGACGGTTTCGCCCTTCTCCACGTGCTCGCCTTCGAAGACGATGACCTGACGCCACTTGGGAATCAGCTCCTCGTGCTCGTTGCCGTCGACGTCCTTGATGATGAGACGCTGCTTGCCCTTGGTGTCCTTGCCGAAGCTGACGATACCCGAGCGCTCCGCGAGGATCGCCGGCTCCTTCGGCTTGCGGGCTTCGAACAGATCGGCGACGCGCGGCAGACCACCGGTGATGTCGCGGGTCTTCGACGTTTCCTGCGGGATACGGGCGACGACGTCACCCACGCCCACTTCGGCGCCGTTCTGGATCGACACGATCGCGCCGGCCGGCAGGAAGTACTGAGCCGCGATGTCCGTGCCCGGCAGCTTGAGCTCGCGGCCCTTGCTGTCTTCCAGGCGGACGATCGGGCGCAGATCCTTGGCCTGCGTACCGCGACGCTTCGGATCGGTGACCACCGCCGACTCGAGGCCGGTCAGTTCGTCGGTCTGCGACTGGACGGTCACGCCATCGATGAAGTCGATGAAGCGGACCACACCGGCCACTTCCGTGACGATCGGGTGGGTATGCGGATCCCAGTTCGCGACGGTCTGGCCGGCCTTCACCGGGTCGCCGTCCTTCACTGCGATGGTCGCACCGTAAGGCACCTTGTAACGCTCGCGCTCGCGACCGTTGGCATCGATGACGCTCACTTCGCCCGAACGCGAGACGGCAACCAGGTGACCCTGGGAATGCTCGACCGACTTCAGGTTGTTGAACTTCAGCGCGCCCGTGGTGCGGACGGTGACGTTGTCGACCGCAGCCGCTCGCGACGCCGCACCACCGATGTGGAACGTACGCATCGTCAGCTGGGTACCCGGCTCACCGATCGACTGAGCGGCGACCACACCCACGGCCTCGCCCATGTTGACCAGATGACCGCGAGCGAGATCGCGGCCGTAGCACAGGGCGCACACGCCGTGGCTGGCACGGCAGGTGATCGGCGAACGCACCTTGATCAGCTGCACGCCGGCCTTGTCGAGCTGATCGACCAGGTACTCGTCGAGCAGCGTGTCGCGGGTCACGATGGCCGCGTCGTCGTCGCCAGGGGCGTAGACGTCTTCGACCACGACACGGCCCAGCACGCGCTCGCGCAGCGGCTCGACCACGTCGCCGCCTTCGACGATCGGCGACATCAGCACACCGTCTTCCGTGCCGCAATCGTGCTCGGTGATGACGACGTCCTGCGCCACGTCGACGAGACGACGGGTCAGGTAACCGGAGTTCGCGGTCTTCAGCGCGGTATCCGCGAGGCCCTTACGGGCACCGTGGGTCGAGTTGAAGTACTGGAGGACGTTCAGGCCTTCGCGGAAGTTCGCCTTGATGGGCGTCTCGATGATCGAGCCATCCGGACGGGCCATCAGGCCACGCATACCCGCCAGCTGACGGATCTGGGCCGCGCTACCACGCGCACCGGAGTCCGCCATGATGTACAGCGAGTTCATGGACTTCTGGTTGACCGTCTTGCCTTCGGCGTCCTGCACCTTCTCCGTGCCGATACCGTCGATCATCGCCTTGGCGACGAGTTCGTTGGTACGCGACCAGATGTCGACGACCTTGTTGTAGCGTTCGCCGGCGGTGACGAGACCCGACTGGTACTGCTCCTGGATCTCGACGACTTCCTTCTCGGCTTCCTCGAGGATGCCCTTCTTCTCGCCCGGGATCTTCATGTCGTCGATGCCGATGGAGATGCCGGCGCGCGTCGCGAAACGGAAGCCGGTGTACATCAGCTTGTCGGCGAACACGACCGATTCCTTCAGACCGAGCAGACGGTAGCTCTGGTTGATCAGGCGCGAGATGTTCTTCTTGGTCAGTTCCGTGTTGACCAGCGCGAACGGCAGGCCCTCCGGAATGATCTCGGCGAGCAGCGCGCGGCCGATCGTCGTGTCGACGAGGGCATGACGCTCGACGCGCTCGCCGTCGACGGTCTCGACGGTGCGCACGCGCACCTTGACCTTCGCGTGGAGTTCGACGGCACGGTTGTCGTACGCACGACGGACTTCGCCGACGTTGGCGAACACCATGCCGGCGCCCTTCGCGTTGATCAGCTCGCGGGTCATGTAGTACAGACCGAGCACGACGTCCTGCGACGGCACGATGATCGGCTCGCCGTTCGCCGGCGACAGGATGTTGTTCGACGACATCATCAGGGCGCGGGCTTCGAGCTGCGCCTCGATCGACAGCGGCACGTGGACGGCCATCTGGTCACCGTCGAAGTCGGCGTTGAACGCCGTGCACACGAGCGGATGCAGCTGGATCGCCTTGCCTTCGATCAGGACCGGCTCGAACGCCTGGATACCCAGACGGTGCAGGGTCGGCGCACGGTTGAGCATGACCGGGTGCTCGCGGATGACCTCCTCGAGGATGTCCCAGACCTGCGCTTCTTCGCGCTCGACGAGCTTCTTCGCCGCCTTGATCGTCGTGGCTTCGCCACGCGCCTGGAGCTTGGCGAAGATGAAGGGCTTGAACAGCTCGAGCGCCATCTTCTTCGGCAGGCCGCACTGGTGCAGGCGCAGCGTCGGGCCGACCACGATGACCGAACGGCCCGAGTAGTCGACGCGCTTGCCGAGCAGGTTCTGGCGGAAGCGGCCCTGCTTGCCCTTGATCATGTCGGCCAGCGACTTCAGCGCGCGCTTGTTCGTGCCGGTGATGGCACGACCGCGACGGCCGTTGTCGAGCAGCGCATCGACCGATTCCTGCAGCATGCGCTTCTCGTTGCGCACGATGATGTCGGGCGCGGCGAGTTCGAGCAGACGCTTCAGGCGGTTGTTACGGTTGATGACGCGGCGGTACAGGTCGTTCAGATCGGACGTCGCGAAACGGCCGCCGTCCAGCGGGACGAGCGGACGCAGATCGGGCGGCAGCACCGGCAGGACGGTGAGAACCATCCATTCCGGCTTGTTGCCCGACTCGAGGAACGCCTCGATCAGCTTCACGCGCTTGGTGAGGCGCTTCAGCTTGGTCTCGGAGTTGGTCGACGCGATCTCTTCCTTCAGGCGAATGACTTCGCCCGGCAGGTCGAGGCTCTTCAGCAGCTCGTAGACGGCCTCGGCACCCATGCGGGCGTCGAACTCGTCGCCGTGCTCTTCGGTCGCTTCCAGGTACTGGTCTTCGCTGAGCAGCTGGCCGCGCTCGAGCGCGGTCAGGCCCGGATCGATCACGACGAAGGCTTCGAAGTACAGGATGCGCTCGATGTCACGCAGCGTCATGTCCAGCATGAGGCCGATGCGCGACGGCAGCGACTTCAGGAACCAGATGTGCGCCGTCGGGCTGGCGAGCTCGATGTGGCCCATGCGCTCGCGACGGACCTTGGCCAGCGTGACCTCGGTGCCGCACTTCTCGCAGACGACGCCGCGATGCTTCATGCGCTTGTACTTGCCGCACAGGCATTCGTAGTCCTTGATGGGACCGAAAATGGCCGCGCAGAACAGACCGTCACGCTCGGGCTTGAACGTACGGTAGTTGATGGTTTCCGGCTTCTTGACTTCGCCGTACGACCACGAGCGGATCAGCTCCGGCGAAGCCAGAGCGATCTTGATCGCGTCGAAATCCAGCGTCTGTCGCTGCTGGTTGAACAGATTGAGCAGGTCTTTCATGCGTAATCTCCGGTAGCCGCGACGATCACTTGATCTCTTCGAGTTCGATGTCGATACCCAGCGAGCGGATTTCCTTCACGAGCACGTTGAAGGATTCCGGCATGCCGGCGGCCATTTCGTGGTTGCCGTCCACAATGTTCTTGTACATCTGGTTGCGGCCCTGCACGTCGTCCGACTTGACGGTGAGCATTTCCTGCAGGGTGTACGCCGCGCCATAGGCCTCGAGCGCCCAGACTTCCATTTCGCCGAAGCGCTGACCGCCGAACTGCGCCTTGCCGCCCAACGGCTGCTGGGTGACGAGCGAGTACGGACCCGTCGAACGTGCGTGCATCTTGTCGTCGACGAGGTGGTTCAGCTTCAGCATGTGCATGTAGCCGACCGTGACCGGGCGATCGAACGCTTCGCCCGTGCGGCCGTCGAAGAGCACCGTCTGGCCGGATTCCGGCAGATCGGCGAGCTTCAGCATGTGCTTGATCTCGGTTTCCTCGGCACCGTCGAAGACCGGCGTCGCCATCGGCACGCCGTCACGCAGGTTGTCGGCGAGCTGGACGATTTCGGCATCCGACATCGACTTGAGGTCGACGTGACGCACCGCGCCTTCCGCACCGGCGTTGCCGTGGTTGTAGACCTCGTCGAGGAACTCGCGCAGCTTCGCGGGCTTCTCGTTGGCTTCGATCATGGCCGAGATCTTGTGGCCCAGACCCTTCGCCGCCCAGCCGAGGTGAACCTCGAGAATCTGGCCGATGTTCATACGCGACGGCACGCCCAGCGGGTTCAGGCAGATGTCGACCGGACGACCGTCGGCGGAGAACGGCATGTCCTCGACCGGAACGATCATCGACACGACACCCTTGTTACCGTGACGGCCTGCCATCTTGTCGCCCGGCTGGATGCGGCGCTTAACGGCAAGGTAGACCTTGACCATCTTGAGCACGCCCGGAGCGAGATCGTCGCCCTGGGTGATCTTGCCCTGCTTCTCCTTGAAGCGCTTGTCGAAGGCTTCGCGGTGACGCTTGACCTGCTCGGCGGCACGCTCGAGGAACTCGGCGACTTCCTCTTCCTTGACGTTGACCTTGAACCAGTCGTCCTTCTTCAGGGTGTCGAGGTAGGCGTCGTCGATCACGGTGCCGCGCTTCAGGCCGCCCGGGCCGCTCATCGCGGTCTTGCCGACCATCTGCGAACGCATACGGGCGTAGATCGCGCCTTCGAGGATGCGGAACTGGTCGTCGAGATCCTTGCGGATACGCTTCAGTTCGGTCTCTTCGATCTGCTTGGCGCGCTTGTCCTTCTCGATGCCGTCGCGCGTGAAGACCTGCACGTCGATGACGTTGCCGTCCATGCCCGGGGGCACGCGCAGCGAGCTGTCCTTAACGTCGGACGCCTTCTCGCCGAAGATCGCGCGAAGGAGCTTTTCTTCCGGCGTCAGCTGGCTCTCGCCCTTCGGCGTGACCTTGCCGACGAGAATGTCGCCCGCCTTCACTTCCGCACCGATGTAGACGATGCCGGACTCGTCGAGACGCGCGAGCGCCTGCTCGCCGACGTTCGGGATGTCCGCGGTGATTTCTTCCGCACCGAGCTTGGTGTCGCGGGCGATGCAGGTCATTTCCTCGATATGGATCGAGGTGTAACGATCTTCCTGCACCACACGCTCGGAGATCAGGATCGAGTCTTCGAAGTTGTAGCCGTTCCACGGCATGAACGCGACGAGCATGTTCTGGCCGAGCGCGAGCTCGCCGAGGTCGGTCGAGGAACCGTCCGCCAGCGTGTCGCCCACCGCCACCACGTCACCGACGTTCACCAGCGGACGCTGGTTGAGGTTGGTGTTCTGGTTGGAGCGGGTGTACTTGGTCAGCGTGTAGATATCGACGCCGGCATCGTCGTCGCCCACTTCGGCTTCGTTGACGCGCACGACGATACGCGCGGCATCGACCTGGTCGATGACGCCGCCACGACGGGCCGACACGGTCACACCCGAGTCACGCGCCACGGCGCGCTCGATGCCGGTGCCGACGAGCGGCTTCTGGCTGCGGAGGGTCGGAACGGCCTGACGCTGCATGTTCGCGCCCATGAGCGCGCGGTTCGCATCGTCGTGCTCGAGGAACGGCACGAGCGCCGCCGCGACCGACACGGTCTGCATCGGCGAGACGTCCATGTAGTTGATCTCGGCCGACGGACGCAGCTCGGATTCGCCACGGAAACGGCAGGACACGAAGTCTTCCAGGAACTTGCCGTCCTTCGACAGCGGCGAGTTCGCCTGGGCGATGACGTGGTCGCCTTCCTCGATCGCGGAGAGGTAATCGACCTTGTCGGTCACCTTGCCGTTCTCGACCTTGCGGTACGGCGTCTCGAGGAAGCCGTAGGCGTTCGTGCGGGCGTAGACGGCCAGCGAGTTGATCAGGCCGATGTTCGGGCCTTCCGGCGTTTCGATGGTGCAGACGCGACCGTAATGGGTCGGGTGCACGTCGCGCACTTCGAAGCCGGCGCGCTCACGGGTCAGGCCACCCGGTCCGAGCGCCGACACGCGGCGCTTGTGGGTCACTTCGGACAGCGGGTTGTTCTGGTCCATGAACTGAGAGAGCTGCGACGAACCGAAGAACTCCTTCACCGCTGCCGCGACCGGCTTGGCGTTGATGAGTTCCTGCGGGGTCAGGCCTTCCGATTCGGCCAGCGACAGGCGCTCGCGAACCGCGCGTTCGACGCGGACGAGACCGATGCGGAAGGTGTTCTCCGCCATTTCGCCGACCGAACGCACGCGACGGTTACCGAGATGGTCGATATCGTCGACCGTGCCGGTGCCGTTGCGGATGTCGATGAGCACGCGCAGCACGTCGAGGATGTCCGACGTCTCGCCCTGCTCGGCGACCAGGCGCTGGGATTCTTCTTCCTTGCGCTCGGCGAAGTACTTGTGGTCGTACAGCACGCCCGGACCGATGACGTCCTTGCGACCGACACGACGGTTGAACTTCATGCGGCCGACGCCCGACAGGTCGTAGCGATCGAACGTGAAGAACAGATTGAAGAACAGGTTCTGCGCGGCATCCTTGGTCGGCGGCTCGCCCGGACGCATCATCCGGTAGATTTCGACCAGGGCCTCGAGCTGCGTGCGCGTGTTGTCGATGCGCAGCGTGTTCGAAATGTACGCACCACGATCGAGATCGTTGACGTACAGCGTCGGCACCGTCTCGATACCACCCTTGCGCAGGCGCTCGAGGTGCTCGGCGGTCAGCTCGTCGTTGGCGTTGACGATGATTTCGCCGGTGTCCTTGTCGATCATGTCGATCGCCGCGATGCGGCCGACCGGATAGTCTTCCGGCACTTCGAGCGTCGTGATCTTCTCGTTCGCCAGCTGGCGGACGTGGCGCGCAGTGATGCGCTTGCCGGCTTCGACCAGCACCTTGCCGTCGACCACGAGGTCGAACGAAAGGGTTTCACCGCGCAGCCGCTCGGCGACGAGGTCGAGCGTGACCGCGCCCTTCTTGCCGAGGTGGAACACGTTGTGCTCGAAGAAGATGCTGAGCATCTCTTCGTTGGAGTAACCGAGCGCGCGCAGCAGCACCGTCACCGGCAGCTTGCGGCGACGATCGATACGGGTGAACAGCGCGTCCTTCGGGTCGAATTCGAAGTCGAGCCACGAACCACGGTAAGGAATCACGCGGGCGGAGAAGAGCAGCTTGCCCGAGCTGTGCGTCTTGCCGCGGTCGTGGTCGAAGAACACGCCCGGCGAACGGTGCAGCTGCGAGACGATGACGCGCTCGGTGCCGTTGATGATGAAGGTGCCGGTCTCGGTCATGAGCGGAATCTCGCCCATGTAGACCTCCTGCTCCTTCACGTACTTCACGGCCTTCTTCGAGGCCGGGCTGTCCTTGTCGTAGATCACGAGGCGGACGGTCGTGCGCAGGGGCGCGCCGAACGTCATGCCGCGGTTGCGGCACTCGCGCTCGTCGAACGCCGGCTCGCCGAGCCGGTAGTCCACGTATTCGAGGGCGGCGTTGCCCGAGTAGCTGGAAATCGGGAACACCGACTTCAGGGCGGCATGCAGGCCCTTTTCTTCACGCTGCTTGGAGCTGACCTGCTCCTGCAGGAATTCCTTGTACGAGTCGGTCTGGATCGTCAGCAGGTTGGGCACGCCCAGCACGGGCGGACGCTTGCCGAAATCCTTACGGATGCGCTTCTTCTCGGTAAACGAGTAGGTCATGGTGGTTACCGCCTCGGTCTCTGTAGTACCGCCGCGTGTCGCGACGGTTAAAGGTGAATCGAAAATCGGAGATCGGGATTCGAACCGCGGAGCCCGGAGAGGCACTCTCGAATCGCGATGTCCCATTTCCGACGGAACGGACATCCAACGTGGAACAGGCCTTGGGGAACGGCCAAAGCCCGGGGGCTCACGCCCCCGGGCTCACTTGACGCTATGTCGAACAATCAGCGCGCAAAGCGCCGATTACTTCAGTTCGACCGTGGCGCCTGCAGCTTCGAGATCCTTCTTGAACTTGGCAGCGTCTTCCTTCGAAGCGCCTTCCTTCACGACGCCACCGGCTTCGGTGAGGTCCTTCGCTTCCTTCAGGCCCAGGCCCGTGATGGCACGGACGGCCTTGATGACGTCGACCTTCTTGTCGCCAGCGGACTTCAGGATCACGTCGAACTCGGTCTGCTCTTCAGCAGCGGCAGCGGCCGGGCCGGCAGCAGCAGCGGCAACCGGGGCGGCAGCCGAGACGCCGAAGGTTTCTTCGATCGACTTCACCAGCTCCATGATTTCCATCAGGGACTTGGCCTTGATGGCTTCGACGATCTGTTCGGTGGTCAGGGTGGACATTGTTTCGTACCTTTAAAAAGTTTCGATGAGAAAAGTCGGCGAACTTAGGCGGGTTCGGCTTCGGCCGGGGCTTCTGCGGCGACATCGCCACCACCCTGCTTGTCGGCCACTGCCTTGACGGCGCGTGCGAACATCGCAGCCGGTTCGGACAGGACGCGGGCAAGCATCGACAGCGCTTCTTCGCGGGTCGGCAGCGACGCGAGCACGTCGACGTGCGCGGCCGGAAGGAGCTTGCCTTCCACCGACACGACCTTCGGAACCAGCTTGTCGTTGGTCTTCGCGAATTCCTTGATCACACGCCCGGCAGCACCGGGCTCTTCCAGCGAGAACGCATACAGCAGCGGACCGACCAGGGCGTCCTTGACGACCTCGAATTCGGTACCGGCCACGGCGCGCGCGGCAAGCGTGTTCTTGACGACTTTCAAGAAAACGCCCGACTCACGGGCCTTCTTACGCATCGCGGTCATCTGGGAGACCGTGGTGCCTGCGTACTCGGCGGCGACCAGGGAGTGTGCCTTCGCGGCGACCTCTGCCAGCTCGGCGACGACTTCTTGCTTCTGGGACAGATTGAGAGCCATTGCACTCCTCCAATTGAACTCCGCTCACGACTCCTGCCGCTTGCGGTCCTGGGCGACATCGTCCTGACGTCGGGGACGGGAACGTCCCGGGTGGTGGCCTTTCCAGATTCGAAACGAATACCAGAAGGGGCTGCACCATCTACGCAGGCTGGATCCATGGAGGCACCCGATTAAGCGAACCCGCTGCCGACGACGGCGTTTCCTTGCCAACACGAGCTCCCTGCTCGTCGCCGTCGCGCGCTGCCCGCGCCTACGGTCTTTGACGGCTGCCACGGCATTTCAACCGCGGCTGCCCTCAAAAACGTGCCTCGCCGGCAGAGCCGGCGAGGGTCGTAACACTTACTTGGCCGAGGTGTTCACGGTCGACGTATCGACCGGCACGCCCACGCCCATCGTGCTCGACAGCGCGACCTTCTGGATGTACTGACCCTTCGCGGCGGCCGGCTTGGCCTTCACGAGATCGGAGATCAGCGCATTGAGGTTGTCCGCCAGCTGGGCGGCGTCGAAGCTCGCCTTGCCGATGGTGGCGTGGATGATGCCGCCCTTGTCGTTACGGAACTTGACCTGGCCGGCCTTGGCGTTCTTGACGGCCGTGGCGACGTCGGCGGTGACCGAGCCGTCCTTCGGGTTCGGCATCAGGCCGCGGGGACCGAGCACCTGGCCGAGCTTACCGACGACGCGCATGGCGTCCGGCGTGGCGATGACGCGACCGTAGTTCAGGTCGCCCGCCGCCATCTTCTCGGCGAGGTCGTCCATACCGACGGCGTCGGCGCCAGCTGCGAGGGCAGCGTCAGCCTTCTCACCAGCCGGAACGAACACGGCGACGCGAACGGTCTTGCCGGTGCCGTGCGGCAGCAGCGACGAGCCACGAACGCCCTGGTCGGACTTCTTGGCGTCGATGCCCAGACGGACGGAAACGTCCACCGACTCGGCGAACTTCGCCTTGGCGTTGTCCTTGACGATCTTCAGCGCTTCGTCGAGACCATAGGTCTTGCCGGGCTGGACGGCGGCCGATGCGGCCTTCATACGCTTCGTGAGCTTTGCCATGTCTTAACCCTCCACCACCAGACCCATGGAACGCGCGCTGCCGGCGATCGTACGCACGGCGGCATCGAGATCGGCAGCCGTGAGATCCGGCTCCTTCTGCTTCGCGATTTCCTCGAGCTGGGCGCGGGTGACCTTGCCCACCTTGTCGGTGTTCGGCTTCTGCGAGCCCTTGGCCACGCCCGTGATCTTCTTGAGAAGGATCGAGGCCGGCGGGGTCTTCGTGATGAAGGTGAAGGTACGGTCCGAGTAGGCCGTGATCACGACCGGGATTGGGAGACCCGGCTCGAGCTTCTGCGTGGCGGCATTGAACGCCTTGCAGAATTCCATGATGTTCAGGCCGCGCTGACCGAGCGCCGGACCGACCGGCGGCGACGGGTTGGCCTGACCTGCCTTGACCTGCAACTTGATGTAACCAATGACTTTCTTTGCCATTTTCTTTCCTCGCGAGTGCTGGCGCCTTGCGGCTCCTCGCTGTAGACCGTCCCTGGAGGTGATGAGGCCCGCTCTTGCGAACCCCTGAAACACGGACACGCCGGAGCACAAGGCTCCAGCGTGAACCGGGCATTATAGGCTCCTCACGCGGGCTATGCAAACCCTGTGCCGAGGAGGACTGGCGAAGCCAGTCAGAGGGCCGTCAGGCCTTCTCCACCTGGCCGAACTCGAGTTCGACCGGGGTAGAACGACCGAAAATGAGCACCGCGACACGCAGGCGGCTCTTTTCGTAGTTGACCTCTTCGACGACGCCGTTGAAGTCGTTGAACGGACCTTCCGTGACACGGACCATTTCGCCCGGCTCGAAGAGGACCTTCGGACGGGGCTTCTCGACACCCTCGCGCACGCGGCTCAGGATGGCGTCGGCCTCGGTGTCGCGGATCGGATGCGGACGGTCGG
>Ga0102588_1001616_pt1 | contig 15973 bp, 11 predicted proteins | sample AraplaMF_Col_mMS_FD_76854 | JGI IMG/M metagenome (GOLD analysis project Ga0102588, IMG submission 76854) | Arabidopsis root microbial communities from the University of North Carolina, USA - plate scrape MF_Col_mMS (SPADES assembly) (version 2) | ecosystem: Host-associated > Plants > Roots >...
GAGATGAACCTCGGCTTCCGGGTCGCCGGCAAGATCACCGACCGCCGTGTCAACATCGGCGATCGCGTCAAGCCGGGCGATCTGCTCGCCCAAATCGACCCGACGGACTATCAACTGGCGGTCAAGACCGCCGAGGCGAACCTCGCCGCCGCCGAAAAGGGCGTGGCAACCGCTGATCTCGCCAACAAACGCGCGCAGCAACTGTTCGACAAGAGTGTCACGGCGAAATCGCAGATGGAGCAGGCAGCCCTTAGCTATGATCAGGCCGTCTCGACGCGCGATGCCGCGGCGTCGTCGGTCGACCAGGCTAGGAACCAGGTCGCCTATACCGAGTTGAAGGCCGACCGTAGTGGCATCGTTACCTCGATCAGCGCCGACACAGGCGCGGTCGTCGCGGCTGGCACGCCTGTCGCGACCGTCGCGCTTGAGGGCGAGAAGGAAGTGCAGATCGCCGTTCCGGAGAACGACATCGCGCAGTTCAAACCCGGCAAGACCGTCAAGGCCAGCTTCTGGTCGGACAACAAGCTCGTGCTCGATGGCAAGGTGCGTGAGGTTTCAGGCAGTGCCGATGCGCAGTCGCGCACCTTCTCGGTCCGCGTCAGCCTTCCGAACGACGATCGCGTTCTGCTCGGCATGACGGCGACGATCGAGGCCGCCGTTGGCAATGCCGAGACCAACGTCGCCATTCCGCTCAGCGCGCTCGCCGAGAAGGATGGCAAGAAGATCGTCTGGATCGTCGATCGCAATGCATCGACCGTCCATGCCCGCGAAATCAAGGTTGCGGATTTCACCGGCGCTGGCGTCCACGTCGCCGACGGCCTGAAAACCGGCGACCTCGTCGTCGCGGCCGGCACGCAGTTCATGGCCGAGAACCTGAAGGTCAAGCTGCCCGAACAGCAGTCGGCGCAGGCCGAAACCGGCGACGTCATCCGTTAAGGCCTGGTCAGGAGAGGATTATGACCATGGACAACTCCAACGCCGAAAAGCGCCCCTTCAACCTGTCACGCTGGGCGATCGCCCATCCGAGCATTGCACGCTTCCTGTTCGGCCTGATCCTGATCACCGGCGTCCTTGGCTTGATGCGCATGGGCCAGAAGGAAGACCCGGACTTCACCTTCCGCGTCATGGTCGTGCAGGCCATCTGGCCGGGCGCCTCCATCCAAGAGATGGAAGACCAGGTCGTCAACAAGATCGAGCGCAAGCTCCAGGAAACGCCGCATATCGATTGGGTGAAATCCTACACGCGGGCCGGCAGCGCCATCATCACCCTGCAGGTGAAGGGCGATACCAACAGCCAGCAGGTCGCTGACGCCTTCTACCAGGTCCGCAAGAAGGTCGGCGACATTTCCAGCGAGTTGCCCGAAGGGCTGCTTGGACCCTATTTCAACGATGAGTTCGGCGATACCTACATCACGCTGCATTCGATCAGCGGCGACGGTTACAGCTATCCGGAGCTGAAGAAATTCGCCATCCAGGCGCGTGACATGCTTCTGACGACGCCGGGCGTTGAGAAGGCTGTGATCATCGGCGATCAGCCAGAGAAGATCTACATCGACGTATCCTCGAAGGCTCTGGCCGAACGCGGACTGACCGTGCTCGACCTGCAGAACGCGATCAAGGGACAGAACAGCGTCGATCCGGCCGGCTCCGTCGACACCGGCACACGTTCGGTGCGGATTTCCGTCGAAGGCGACGTAACGAAGGCCGAGGATATCCGCGAACTGCGGCTAAAGGCCGGCAATCAGGTCACGCGTCTTGGCGATATAGCTACCGTCTATTCGGGCCTCGAGGATCCCTATCAGCGCAAGTATCGCTTCAATGGGCATGAAAGCGTCCAGGTCGGCGTCGTCATGGCCAAGGGCTTCAAGGTCACCGATGTCGGTAAGGATGTCGAATCGACCTACGAGCGGTTCGCGGGATCACTACCCTACGGTGTCGCCGTCGACCAGATCTCCAACCAGCCCGACGTCGTCACCGATGCGATCAGCGAGTTCATGCATGCGCTTGGCGAGGCCCTGATCATCGTGCTGATCGTCTCCTTCCTGTCGATCGGCTGGCGCTCGGGTCTCGTTATCGCCATCGCCATCCCGCTCGTGCTGGCAGCGACCTTCGCCATCATGTACGAGTTCGGCATCGATCTGCAGCGCATTTCGCTCGGCGCACTCATCATCGCGCTCGGCCTACTCGTGGACGATGCCATGATCGTCGTCGAGCTGATGGAGCGAAAGCTAGAGGAAGGCCTTGTAAAGATCGAAGCGGCCAGTTTTGCCTACTCCTCGACTGCCTTCCCGATGCTGACCGGCACGCTGATTACCACCGCGGGCTTCATCCCGGTCGGCTTTGCGGCGTCGACCGCCGGCGAATATGTGCGTACGCTGTTCTACGTGGTCGGCATTGCGCTGGTTGTCTCATGGTTCGTGGCGGTCTATTTCACGCCATGGCTCGGCTACATGATCCTGAAGCAGCGCCACCATGCGGGCGAGCATCACGATGCCTTCGACACGCGGTTTTATCATCGCCTGAGAGCGACGGTCAGCTGGGCGGTGCGCCATCGCATTATCGTCATTGCCATGACGCTGGTGACCTTTGCGACCAGCCTTTGGGCGTTCCAGTTCATCCCGCAGAACTTCTTCCCGCAATCTTCGCGCCCGGAAATCCTTGTTGATCTCTGGCTGCCAGAGGGCACCAGCATCAAGGACGTCGAGACGCAGGCAAAAGCGCTCGAAGCCAAGATCATGGATGACAAGGACAAGAAGTTCGTCGCCACCTACATCGGCGAGGGCGCCCCGCGCTTCTTCCTGCCGCTCGACCAGCAGCTCCGCAATCCGAACTTCGCGCAGCTTCTCGTCATGGCAAACGACGAGCCGGCGCGCGAGCGGTTGATTGTCAAGCTGCGGACCATCCTTGCGGAAGACTTCCCTGATATCAGAGGCAAGGTCGATCGTCTGTTCCTTGGCCCGCCGACGGGCTGGCCGGTGCAGATGCGCATCATGGGACCGGATCGTCAGGAAGTCCGCAAAATCGCCGACGAGGTGAAGGCGAAGTTTGAAGCCAATCCGCAACTCGGTGCGATCCACGACGACTGGCTGGAGCCGGTGCCGGCGATGAAGCTGGTGATCGATCAGGACCGTGCCCGTGCGCTTGGCGTTACGTCGCAGCGTGTTCGCCAGATGCTGCAAACGGCTGTCTCCGGCGCCCCGCTCGATGATTTCCGTGACGGCGAGGAGACGGTGTCGATCGTCGCCCGTGAGCCGGAAACCAATCGCTCGCTGTTGTCGGCCGTCAACTCGGTCTACGTGCCGACGGACTTCGGCGGCTTCGTCCCAGTCTCCCAGGTTGCCAAGGTGGTGCCCGTTCTGGAGCAGGGGATCGAATGGCGGCGCAACCGTCTGCCGACGATCAGCGTTCGTGCAACATTGCCGGATGGCGTCCAGTCGAACGACGTAGTTATGAAGATGTATGCCGACATGCAGCCGCTACGAGACAGCCTGCCGGCCGGTTACAAGATCGAGATCCAGGGTGGCGCGGAAGATTCCGCCGAAAGCCAGGCCTCGATCGCGGCCAAGGCACCGATCATGCTCGTCGTCATCGTCCTCTTGCTGATGGCGCAGCTGCAGCACTTCGGCAAGGCGATGCTGGTGCTGGCGACCGGTCCGCTCGGGATCATCGGTGCGGCTGCGGCCCTGCTGATATCGGGCGCTCCGTTCGGCTTTGTCGCCATCCTCGGCGTCATCGCGCTGCTCGGCATCATCATCCGCAACTCGATTATCCTCGTCGACCAGATCGACCAGGACATCAAGGCGGGGATGAACAGGCAGGAAGCGATCGTCGGAGCTGCCGTGCGGCGTTTCCGCCCGATCATGCTGACGGCGCTGACGGCTGTCCTGGCGCTGATCCCGATCTCGCGCGGCGTTTTCTGGGGTCCGCTCGCCTATGCGATGATGGGCGGCATCCTTGTCGCGACGGTGCTGACAATCCTGGTGCTGCCCGCCGCTTACGCCCTCTTCTTCGGCAAGGAGCCGAAAGCAGCTGCGGCCAAGGACGGTGTCGCAAACGGCAACGCACCTGAAGAGGCGGAGGAAATGCACCCGCCGGCCCTGGCGGCCGAATGACGGGAAAGACGATGGCGCGGTGAGAACCGCGCCATTTTCGTTAGTCAGACCGTGGTTTCCGCGGCTTCCGCTTTCAAGCCGAGCAGTGCGGCGCCGATCAGGCCCGGCTCGACGCGGCATTCGCTGCGGACCACGAGCGGGCGATCGAATTTGCGCAGGATGCGCTGGCGGACAGCCTTGTCCAGCTCCGCAAGCAGCTCTTCGACATTCGAAAGACCGCCGCCGACGGGCACGATGGTGGCACCCGTGATATTCACCGTCAGGGCGAGTGGCGAGGCGACGAGGTCGACGAAGACATCGATGGTGCGAGCCGCCTTGGTCTCAGCCTTCAGCCAATCATCGATGATCTCCTGGCTGGACAGGTCGATTTCATGCAGCGTTTTGTGCAGCCGCTCGAGGCCGCGGGCGCCGCCGACCGTATCGACGCAGCCCGTCTGGCCGCAGCCGCAGGGAAAGGCCGGAATGGCAACCGGCGGATTGCCGGCATGAGATGCCAGCGCCGGGCCATGACCCCATTCGCCAGCAAAGCCGCCCGCGGCATTGATCAGCCGGCCATCTGCGACGACGCCACCGCCGACGCCGGTTCCGAGAATGGCGCCCAGAACGATGCGGTGGCCGCGCCCGGCGCCGAGATCGGCTTCCGCCATAGCGAAACAATCCGCGTCATTTGCAATCAGGACGGGCAGGCCAAGTTCGGCCTCGAGATCAGCGGCGAGGTTGCGGCCGTGGATACAGGGAATATTGGCGCAGGTCAGCCGCTGCGTATCCGGATCGACGACGCCGGCGATCGAGAAGGCCAGGCGTGTCGGTTGCTCGCCGGTTTCCGCGATGATGGCACGCAGCGTGTCGACGAATGCGGCAAAATCGTCCTTGGGGGTGGGACGCCGGCCGAGCGGCGTGATGTCGGCTTCGGAGTGCGCCACTCCGCCCTTGATGGCGGAGCCGCCGATGTCGAAAGAGATAATCATTCGGGTTCTGCTGGTTGGATGGCCTCTGCGTCTGCTCGCACCCTTCCGCGGGTTTTGCAAGCCAAATCCGGATCAGGCAGGCAGGGTCATCTTGGCTTCGAAGCCGGCTTTCTCGCCAGCTGGTGGGGAGCGCAATTCCAATGTACCGCCCATCTGGGAGACGATACGGTCGGCGATGGCGAGCCCGAGGCCCGAACCGGATGCTGTCGTCTTGCCGCGGCGGAAGCGCTTCTTCAGGCCCGCCATCTCGGCCTCGCGGATCGGTGGCCCGCCGTTGACGACACGGATGATGCCGCCACTTTCGAGACTGACATTGACCGGCAGGTCGGGATCGCCATGGATCAGGGCATTCTCGATCAGGTTTCGCGTGACGATGCCGAAGGCATCCATGTCGGCGTTGCGGACGAGCTTTGCATCGGGCGCAGCAGAATACTTGAGCCTGCCGTTCGTACGGCTGTCGCGCTGGAAGTCGGTGACGACCATGTCGAGGACAGGACGCAGGTCGATCGGGCTCGAGCTCCCGCCGATACCCGCCTCGGCGCGTGACAGTTGCAGAAGCTTTTCCGCCAACCGGCTGAGATTGACCAATGAGGCTTCGACCTGCTGTACGCGATCCTGCGTTGGGCCGGCCGGCAATTCTTCCGCAAGCCGTTGGGTCTGTGCCAGCGCACCGGCAATCGGCGTTCTCAGCTCATGCGCACTGTTGGCGGTGAATTCGCGCTCCGCTTCGAGGGCCGCTCGCAGGCGCCCGAGGAGGAGGTTGACCGATCGAGCGATTGGCCTAAGCTCGACCGGCAGGTTCTGGCCATCGACCTCAACCATGTTGCCGCTGTCCTTCGTCCCGATGTCTCGCCGGAGCGCCTCAATCGGCCGCAGCGCCCGCCCGACGACGAACCAGATCGCAAAGATGCTGGCGGGAATCAGTGCTGCCAGGGGGATAAGCAGCGTCACGGCGCTTTCGCGCGCGGCTTCGTTCCGGTTCTTGAACCGGTCGGCCACCTGCAGGAACAGCGAGCCGTCGGCCGCCATTTCGGTGTAGATCCGGGCCGTTGGTGTATCGTGAAAGCCGGTGCTCAGCGGCGCGTCGAACGGCTCGGCTGGAGCGTCATTCGAATGCAACACGACCTTGCCGCTGGCGTCGCGCACTTGATAGGTCAAATACTCGCGTCTGGCGGCAGCGTCGAACATCGCCATGTTGCGTGGATCACGATCTGTGCCCTGGTTCAGCTCGGCTAGGATAAGCGCCAGCAGGCGCTCGGTCGTCTCCTGCTGGGCAGCGTCGAAAATTTCATCGAATTCATGCTGCATCACGCGGAAACTCAGGCCGATCGCTGCAAGCCAGGAGACAACCAATACGGTCGTCAGGGCAAGGATCAACGGGCCTGTGATGCTGCGTTCACGTTTCATTTTCATCCGAGTGTGTAGCCGATGCCGCGTGCCGTGCGGATACGGTCCTTGCCGATTTTCTTGCGCAGGCGGCTCACATACACCTCGACCGTATTGCTTTCGATTTCGGAGCCGAATGCATAGAGCGCTTCCTCGATCCGGTCCTTTGGAACGATCGCGCCCGGGCGCGCCGTCAGGAGGTCGAGCACCGCCCACTCGCGGCTCGTCAGGATGATCGGCTCGCCGGCCACGGAGAGCTGATGCAGTGGCCGGTTGATCTCGATATCGGAAATGCGGATCACCGGATGCGGATTGGCGTCGTAGCGGCGCGCGACGGCCATGATGCGCGCTTCCAGCTCGTCCAGATTGAAGGGCTTCACGAGATAGTCGTCGGCGCCGGCGTTCAGTCCGTCGATACGATCCGAGATCTGATCGCGCGCGGTTAATATGATGACGGGCGTTTTCAGGCCCCTTTCGCGAAGACGGCGCAGAAACTCGACGCCGCTGCCATCCGGGAGCTGAAGGTCGAGAAGGATCAGCCCGTAATCGACAGGTCGAGCGGCGGCGTCGGCATCGGCGAGATTTTGCACCCAGTCAACGGCATGATTGGCAGCGGCGACATGATCCCGCACTGCTCCACCAATCATCCTGTCATCTTCAACCAGCAGAATTCGCACAGTTTTTTCCTCGGTGCCAGTTAGCTCGTAGTTCAACCTTCGGTCAAGCAAGGCTTGATCGACAAAGATGACAAGCAGATGGCACCCGGCTCCCGCTCCAAGCCAAAATAGGCTGTGCAATTTCTCAATGCACTCGACATTTGCCCGAATTCTGGTTTGATTTGGCGCGATGTACATCTTCCCGTCGGCGGTGGCCGCCCCTTTCAGCATGGTAGAGACTTGATGGTACGAAAATCCGAGACTTCGGGACGGCTGGATGACGCGGCGCGTGCGGGATGGCTCTACTACGTGGCGGGGCGAACGCAGGATGAGATTGCTTCCTCCATGGGGATTTCCCGGCAGTCGGCCCAACGGCTGGTGTCGCTCGCGGTCGCCGAACGGCTGATCAAGGTGCGGCTTGACCATCCGATCGCTGCCTGCCTCGAACTCGCCAATGCGGTGCGCAAGAAGTTCAACCTGAAGTATGTCGAGGTCGTCCCGAGCGATCCCGGTTCCAGTTCTGCGACGGTCGGCATCGCGGAGGCCGCCGCAGCGGAGATCGAGCGCTGGCTGAAGCGGCCCGATCCGATCGTGCTGGCGGTCGGCACAGGGAGAACGTTGAAGGCGGCGGTCGATCAACTGCCCGCCATCGAATGTCCCAACCATCGCATCGTATCGCTGACCGGCAACATCGCGCCCGATGGTTCGGCGGCCTACTACAACGTCATCTTCAGCATGGCCGACGCGGTGAAGGCGCGGCATTTCCCGATGCCGCTGCCGGTTCTCGTGACGTCGGCGGCGGAACGGGAAACCCTGCATGGCCAGCAGCTCGTTCGCTCGACACTCGAGATCAGCGCGCAGGCGGACGTGACGTTCGTCGGCATCGGCGAGCTCGGCATCGACGGCCCGCTTTGCGTCGACGGATTTCTCGAGAAAGACGAGATGATGGAGCTGATGCGCAACGGTGCCGTCGGCGAGATCTGCGGCTGGGTGTTCGACAGCGAGGGCAAGCTTCTCGACAACCCGATCAACGAGCGGGTGGCCTCGGCCTCGATTCCCTCACGCGAGTCGTCGACGGTCATCGGAATCGGCAAGGGAAAGCGCAAGTTCAGGGCGATCAAGGCTGCTGTAATAGGCCATCAGATCAACGCGCTGATCACCGATGAGGATACTGCCGAGTATTTGCTCAAGGCATGAGCAAATATTTATTTCTTTAGAATCAGCTAGATAACACCATTGTTCGCTGATGCAGCAACGAATGGTGATTGACATTCTTTGTCTACGGGTGAGTAATTGCTCATGAGCAAAGCGAATGCTCGCACTCATCTTCTGGGAGGAAGATATGACATTGAGAACTCTCCTGCTGGGCGCCTGCTCAGCACTGGCGTTTGCCGGCATGGCTTCGGCCGAAACGCTGACCATCGCGACCGTGAACAACGGCGACATGATCCGGATGCAGAAGCTGACGGATGACTTCAAAGGAAAGAACCCCGGTATTGACCTCGAGTGGGTAACGCTCGAAGAAAACGTCCTGCGCCAAAAGGTTACGACCGACATCGCAACCAAGGGCGGTCAGTACGACGTTCTGACGATCGGTACCTATGAAGTTCCGATCTGGGCAAAGCAGGGTTGGCTGCTGCCACTCGACAATCTCGGCGCCAACTACGATACTGACGACCTGCTGCCGGCAATCCGCAGCGGCCTGACCGCGGACGGCAAGCTCTACGCAGCGCCGTTCTACGGCGAAAGCTCGATGGTCATGTACCGCAAGGACCTGTTCGACGCCGCCGGCCTGAAGATGCCTGACGCGCCGACCTGGGATTTCATCGCGGATGCCGCGAAGAAGATCACCAACAAGGACAAGGAAATCTACGGCATCTGCCTGCGCGGCAAGGCTGGCTGGGGCGAAAACATGGCCTTCCTGACGGCTATGTCGAACTCCTTCGGCGCCCGCTGGTTCGACGAGCAGTGGAAGCCGCAGTTCGATCAGCCGGAGTGGAAGGACACGCTGAACTTCTACGTCAACCTGATGAAGGACGCCGGACCTCCCGGTGCTTCGTCGAACGGCTTCAACGAAAACCTGGCGCTGTTCCAGACCGGCAAGTGCGGCATGTGGATCGACGCGACCGTTGCTGCGTCCTTCGTCAGCAACCCGAAGGAATCGACCGTGGCTGACAAGGTCGGCTTCGCTCTGGCTCCGGACAAGGGCCTTGGCAAGCGCGGCAACTGGCTCTGGGCCTGGAACCTCGCTATCCCTGCAGGCTCGCAGAAAGTCGAAGCGGCCGAAAAGTTCGTCGCCTGGGCAACCAGCAAGGATTACACCAACCTGGTCGCCGAGAAGGAAGGCTGGCTGAATGCACCTCCCGGTACCCGCTCCTCGCTCTATGCGAACGCGGATTACCAGAAGGCGGCGCCTTTCGCGAAGATGACGCTCGACAGCATCAACGCGGCTGACCCGACAAAGCCGACCGTCAAGCCGGTCCCTTATGTCGGGGTCCAGTTTGTCGCCATTCCTGAATTCCAGGGCATCGGCACGGCCGTGGGACAGCAGTTCTCCGCAGCACTTGCAGGACAGGTTTCTGTCGACCAGGCACTGCAGAGTGCGCAGCAGCTGACGACCCGCGAAATGACCAAGGCTGGTTATATCAAATAGGTAAAACCTCCTGAGAAGGCGGGGGAGTTGACACCCCGCCCATCTGGGTCGCCGAATGCCCAAATTGCGTCGGCGCCCCTTTTTTCTTAGCTGCCCTGCAGCCGTCTGCCCTTTTGAAGAGGATCGGTCATCGCCATGGCAACGTTACACACCCGCTCCGCAGCGCGAATGATGATCGCACCGTCCGTTGTGCTTCTCTTCCTGTGGATGATCGTCCCGCTCGTGATGACGATCTATTTCTCATTGCTGAATTACAATCTGCTCAGCCCGGGCATGGAAACCTTCGTCGGCTTCCTGAACTACAAATATTTCCTGACCGACCCGGCCTTTATCGCCGCCTTGATCAACACGTTGCTGCTGGTGCTCGGCGTGCTCCTGATCACTGTCGTGGGCGGCATCGCGTTTGCGCTGCTCCTGAACCAGGATATCTACGGGCAGGGGATCGTTCGCATCCTGGTGATCGCACCCTTCTTCGTGATGCCGACAGTTGCGGCTCTGGTATGGAAGAACATGTTCATGAACCCGGTCAACGGGCTCTTCGCACATCTCGCCAAGGCGCTTGGATTGCAACCCTTTGACTGGCTTGCCAACGCGCCGCTCTTCTCGATCATTCTGATCGTCGCGTGGCAGTGGCTGCCTTTCGCGACGCTGATCATGCTCACCGCCCTTCAGTCGCTGGACGAAGAGCAACAGGAAGCTGCCGAAATGGACGGCGCCGGCGCGATCTCGAAATTCTTCTACATCATCCTGCCGCACATGGCCCGCGCCATCACGGTTGTCATTCTGATCCAGACGATCTTCCTGCTCTCCGTCTTTGCCGAAATCCTGGTGACGACGAACGGTGGGCCTGGCACGCAAAGCACCAACCTTACCTTCCTCGTCTATTCGCAGGCATTGCTGCAATTCGATATCGGCGGCGCCTCGGCGGGTGGTATCGTCGCGGTTATCCTTGCAAATATCGTTGCGATCTTCCTCGTGCGCCTTGTTGGCAAGAATCTGGAGGCTTGAGATGGCTAGAAAGGTCTCAACTCGACGCAAAATGATCATGACGGCGGTCGCGTGGGCGCTCGGCATCCTGATCTTCTTCCCGATCCTCTGGACGTTCCTGACGAGCTTCAAGACGGAAGCGGATGCCATCGCCTCGCCGCCGCAGTTCCTGTTCTTCCACTGGACGACCGAGAGCTACGCGGAAGTGCAGAGCCGCTCGAACTACCTCAGTCACTTCATGAACTCGGTGATCATTTCCTTCGGTTCGACGCTGATCGGACTGATCATCGCGATCCCGGCCGCCTGGGCGATGGCGTTTTCGCCGACCAAGCGGACGAAGGACGTCTTGATGTGGATGCTGTCAACGAAGATGATGCCGCCGGTCGGGGCGCTCATCCCGATCTACCTGATGTTCAGAAATTTTGGCTTGCTCGACAGCCGCAGCGGTCTGGTGATCATTCTCACTTTGATCAACCTGCCGATCATAGTGTGGATGCTCTACACCTACTTCAAGGAAATCCCCGGCGAGATACTTGAGGCGGCCCGCATGGATGGTGCTTCGCTCTTCAAGGAGATCATCTACGTGCTGACGCCGATGGCGGTGCCGGGCATAGCATCGACGCTGCTTCTCAACATCATCCTTGCCTGGAACGAAGCCTTCTGGACTCTGAACCTCACTGCCTCGAAAGCAGCGCCACTGACGGCGTTCATCGCTTCCTATTCCAGCCCCGAAGGCCTGTTTTATGCCAAGCTTTCGGCAGCATCGACCATGGCGATCGCCCCGATCCTGATCCTCGGCTGGTTCTCGCAGAAACAACTCGTCCGCGGCCTGACCTTCGGCGCGGTGAAATAAGACACTACGGAGAGAAACATGGGCAGCATTACCCTTCAAAAAGTCTCGAAGGTCTTCGGCGAAGCCAAGGTCATCCCGTCGATCGACCTCGACATCAAGGACGGCGAGTTCGTCGTCTTCGTCGGGCCTTCGGGCTGTGGCAAGTCCACTCTGCTCAGGCTGATTGCGGGCCTCGAGGACGTGTCGGATGGCAAGATCGTGATCGACGGAAAGGATGCAACCGAGAAAGCCCCGTCAGAGCGCGGCCTTGCGATGGTGTTTCAGTCCTATGCGCTCTATCCGCACATGAGCGTGCGCAACAACATCGCCTTTCCGCTGAAGATGGCCAACGTCGACAAGGCCGAGATTGACAGAAAGGTCGCAGACGCCGCACGCGTCCTCAACCTCACCGACTATCTTGAGCGCAAGCCGCGCCAGCTCTCGGGCGGCCAGCGCCAGCGCGTCGCCATCGGCCGCGCGATTGTACGCCAGCCATCGGCGTTTCTGTTCGACGAACCGCTTTCGAACCTAGATGCCGCCCTTCGCGTCAACATGCGCCTGGAGATCAGCGAACTGCATCAGCAGCTGAAGACCACGATGATCTACGTCACCCACGACCAGGTGGAAGCCATGACCATGGCCGACAAGATCGTCGTGCTGAACCGTGGAAATATCGAACAGGTCGGCTCACCGCTTGAACTCTACCACAAGCCGCGAAACCTCTTCGTCGCGGGCTTTATCGGCTCGCCGAAGATGAACTTCGTCAAAAGCCAGTATGCCGCGCAATTCGGAGCGCACACGATCGGCGTGCGGCCGGAACATGTGCTGTTGTCGACCGAAAGCGGCGACTGGAAGGGCAAGGTCATGGTCGCCGAACATCTCGGCGCGGACACCTTCCTGCACGTGGATGTCGAGGGTATTGGTCATGTCACCGCGCGTGGCGGCGGCGATTTCCCGGCAAAGGCCGGCGATGTCGTCTATCTGACTCCCGACAAGACGCGGATCCACAAATTCAACGAGGGTGGTCTCACCATCTGAGAGCATTGCTGCCGGGTTGGGGACAAGAGCGCACGCCGGACAAAGCGCCCGGCGTACCGATGCCGGGATCTTAGCCGATCCCTAAGACCTTCAAGAGGACTGAAACATGACGTGCAAACTATCGCTGGCAACGCTTTCCGAGGTGGCAAAAACGGCCGCCGTACCGACCTACGAGCGGGCGTCGTTGAAGGCGGGCATCGTGCACTTCGGCGTGGGCAATTTCCACCGCGCCCACCAGGCGATCTATCTGGACGACCTGTTCAATCTGGGTCAGGATCATGACTGGGCGATCATCGGCGCGGGTATTCTCCCTTCCGACGCCGCAATGCGCGAGAAGCTCGCCGCCCAGGATTTCCTGACGACGGTCGTCGAGCAGGACAACAACAAGACTGCTGCGCGCGTTACGGCGCCGATGATCGACATCCTGCCGGTCGGTGACGCCAAGGCGATTATCGCCAAGCTTGCGGATCCAGCGATCCGCATCGTTTCGATGACGATTACCGAGGGCGGCTACTTCATCGACGCCTCGGGCAAATTCAATCCCGGTCATCCGGCGATCGCTGCGGACGGCCAGAATCCTGCCGAGCCGAAGACCGTCTTTGGCCTTGTCGTCGCCGGTCTCAAGGCGCGCAAGGAGAAGGGCATCGTGCCTTTCACCGTCATGTCCTGCGACAACATTCCCCACAACGGCGTCGTCACGTCGAATGCCGTCGTTGGCACGGCGCGTCTCTCCGATCCTGCCTTTGCCAACTGGATCAAGGCGAACGTCGCCTTCCCGAATGCCATGGTGGACCGCATCACGCCGGCAACGGGTCAGCGCGAAATCGACTTGTTGAAGGACGCCTTCGGCATCGAGGACAACTGGCCCGTCTATTGCGAAGAGTTCAAGCAGTGGGTGCTGGAAGACAAGTTTACTGCGGGGCGGCCGGCGCTTGAGAAGGTCGGCGTCACCTTCGTGCCCGATGTAACGCCCTACGAGCACATGAAGATCCGCATTCTGAACGGGGGACATGCGGCGATCGCCTATCCGGCAGCGCTGATGGATATCCATTTCGTGCACGACTCGATGGAGGATCCGTTGATCCGTGCCTTCCTCGCCAAACTTGAGAAGGATGAGATCATCCCGATCGTTCCGCCGGTCCCGGATACCTCGCTGACGGAGTATTTCGCGCTGATCGAGCATCGGCTTCTCAATCCGAAGATTGCCGACACTATCCCGCGCCTGGCACAGGACGGATCGAACCGCCAGCCGAAATTCATCCTGCCCTCTACGCTCGACAATCTGAACCAGGGGCGGGACGTGGTCGGGCTCGCGCTGGTTTCTGCTCTGTGGTGCCGCTATTTCGCCGGCAAGACGGACAGCGGCAAGGACATCGTCTTCAACGACGCCAGCGCCGATCGGCTGCATGCGGCCGCACTGAAGGCCAAGGACGATCCGATGGCGTTCCTCGTTTTCGACGACACCTTTGGCGAGGTGTCAAAATCCGAGCTGTTCCGAAAGCGCTTTGCCCACGCATTGAAAACCCTGTGGGAAAAGGGCACGCGTGAAACCCTGCAGCTTTATCTTGATAACAAGCTTGCTGTGTAAGGATCACTGGCGGCATTCCTGCCGCCGGCCTCCGCCTGGTCCGGCGGATGCATCTTCCTGCACCAACTGCGATTGGGTCTGCCATGGCTGAGGCTGAAACACGGCTCGTCATCTTTGACTGCGACGGCGTGCTCGTCGATAGCGAACCGATATCGGTGAGCGTTCTCGTGAAGGCGATGAACGATCTCGATGTCCCGATTACCGAGGAAGAGGTCTATGGCCGTTTCCTTGGGCGAAGTCTCGCGACTGTCATCGAGACGATGAAGACCGTATACAACGTCCACCCGGGTCAGGAATTTCTTGAGCAAATCCGCACCGATCTCTACGCCCGGTTTCGCAGGGAGCTGAAGCCGATGGCTGGGATCGCCGAGACGATCGACACCCTCGGCATTCCCTGTTGCGTCGCCTCTTCCAGCCAAGTCGAGCGTATCCGCCTGTCGCTGACGGTCACCGGCCTGATCGACCGGCTGCCTGATATCTTCAGCGCAACCATGGTCAAGCATGGCAAGCCCGCGCCCGATCTCTTCCTGCATGCGGCGCACGAAATGAACGTAGAGCCCGCCAATTGCGTGGTCGTGGAGGACAGCCCCGCCGGGATCGAGGCGGCGAAGGCAGCGGGCATGAGGGTGTTTGCCTTCACGGGCGGATCACACGCCAATTTTTCCGGCTATCGCGCTGAACTTGACCGGCTTTCTCCCGAAGCCGTGTTTGACGCCATGCCGGATTTAATACACCTTGTCCGCAAACATAAGCAGGACGGGATGCACCTTTAATGCCTCAGCATGTGGTTGCGGTTGATATCGGCACGGGCAGTGCGCGCGCCGGCGTCTTCGACGCTCGCGGCGCATTGCTGGGCAAGGCCGAACACCCGATCATCATGAACAGGCCGCGTGAAAACCACGCCGAGCATGACTCCGAAGACATCTGGTCGGCGGTCTGCATTGCCGTTCGCAAGGCGATGGAGCAATCAGGCGCGGCGCCAGCATCGGTGGGCGCGATCGGTTTCGATGCTACCTGCTCGCTCGTCGTGCGCGATGTCGACGGCAACCAGATCAGTGTTTCCACCGGCGGAGAGCGCCGTTTCGATACGATCGTCTGGCTCGATCACCGGGCGCTGAAGGAAGCCGATTTCTGCACGGCGACGGAACATCCCGTGCTGGAGCACTCCGGGCACTTCATGTCGCCGGAAATGGAAATGCCGAAGTTGATGTGGCTGAAGAAGAAGCTGCCCGGCACCTGGATGAACACCGGCTATCTGTTCGACCTCGCCGATTTCATGACCTGGAAAGCAACCGGCGCGCTCGCCCGTTCGCGCTGCACGCTGACGGCCAAGTGGAATTATCTCGCACATCTCGACAAAGGGTGGCCGAAGGATTTTCTCGAGCGGATTGGGCTCGATGACCTTCTGGAACGCGGACGGCTGCCGGAGGAAACGGTGCCGGTCGGCAAGAGTGTCGGGACGCTGACGCAAGAGGCCGCCTCGGCGCTCGGGCTGACGACGGCGTGCCATGTTTCCTCAGGCATGATCGACGCCTATGCCGGGGCGCTGGGTGCGCTTGGCGGCGAGGCGCAGGATGCTCGCAGGCTGGAACGCCAATTGGCGCTGATCGCCGGCACCTCGAGCTGCATCGTTTCGTTCTCGCGCGAGCGCAAACCGAGCCACGGCATGTGGGGGCCGTATTACGAAGCCGTCTTTCCTGAATCCTGGCTTGTCGAGGCGGGGCAATCGGCAACGGGAGCGCTGCTCGATCAT
>Ga0102588_1001634_pt1 | contig 15814 bp, 16 predicted proteins | sample AraplaMF_Col_mMS_FD_76854 | JGI IMG/M metagenome (GOLD analysis project Ga0102588, IMG submission 76854) | Arabidopsis root microbial communities from the University of North Carolina, USA - plate scrape MF_Col_mMS (SPADES assembly) (version 2) | ecosystem: Host-associated > Plants > Roots >...
ACTCGCGAGAGGCCGGATACATTTATGCAACTGGAATCGTCATTTACGATGTCGCGTACCCTTGCACGGACGAGGCGGACCATACATTCTTTCCCAAAAGGTCTTTTAAAGCGGCATTGTCGAGCATCGCATCCGCCAGAAGCCGCTTCAACTTCGTGTTCTCCTCTTCCAGCGTCTTCAGCCGCTTGGCTTCGGATACGTCCATGCCGCCGAACTTGGCCTTCCACTTGTAGATGCTGGCATCACTGACGCCGTGCTTGCGGCAAAGCTCCGAGACCGGCGTGCCAGCCTCGTGCTCCTTCAGAATGCCGATAATCTGTTCGTCTGTGAAACGATTGCGCTTCATTCCCTGGTCCTCTCAATGGGCCAGAGCTTACTTCAAAATGGATTATTTCAACGGGGCAAGGTCACTGGGCTTCCAAGTTTGTTAACGTCGCACGGCTTGACCAGCCCGTCGGGAATTTCACCCCGTTTGAGCTTCAATTCTACAGTAGCCTTGATCCAATGCCGCTCCATTGTGGCGACGTTTCGGTGACACTCCCGCTTGCGACGATTTGTTTCCTGCTGCCATGGCCGTATCGATCAACATGGTGAATTTCGGAACGCCAATCTACGTTGTTTCTCGATGCGCACGAAGTCATCCATGGCCATCAGGTTTTCGCGTTTTCATAGGCTAGGAATAGATCGGTTACGAGAACGCCATTGATGCGCATCCCAGTCAAATCGGCATCTTTGATGTCTGAATTTGCTAACGTGACGCCGCTTATGGTCAAGCGCGATAGGTTTGCATTCGTGATGGCGGCTCCAGACAGATTGACGTTGTTAAAGCGCGCATCCGCAAGGCTGATATCATCAAAAAACGCTTCGCTTAAATTGGTGTCGGTGAATTTTGCCTTGGTCAAAACAGCATAAAACCGTGCATCTGCAAGGTTTACGCCATCGAAATTCGCACCTGACATATCGGCCCGCTCGTAATGAACTCCCTGCATTTGAGGGCCATCAAAATGGTTGTGTCCTTGGTGATCGCTCATTGTCGTTTCCTCCGGTCAATCGAGAACAAAGAATACCAGATTTCACAATCATTAGTCGCAAAACCAACGTTTCGCGACTGGATATTTACAGCAATATGAAATGCCCGAAACGCCCATGCTACAAGCGGATTCAGCACCAGCATTTATCAGCTCGACCCTTTTATTCAAAAACCGTCCTGAGATCAGGCCTGAAAGCATATTTCGAAGGCGCATATTGCAAAACCCGACTGATCGGCTGGGAAGGGTCATGGGACAAAGGAACCCTGAATCCGATATTCCGAAGAACGATAAGAGCGGTTGAACCGTCTATGCTGATCGAAAACGGATTGCTCCAATAGCTCCTGTCGTCCTCACTGAAATCTGACCTGCGCCCGCCAGTAAGCATCATCTGGCAGGTGAGCGGCACCTCACTCAGGAATGTGTTCGGATAGAAGAACTGGTTGCGTGAAAGCAGTCCCGCCTGAGACAACGCGACTTGATAACCAAACTGCCTCACGAGCGCGAGGTAGCCTGCGCAATATAGCGATACTTGATGTCGCGAATTGATGCGTTTTGAACCGCACCGGGTTTGCCGACGGACTCGCCTCTCGACTGGAGCTGTCAGGACAGGTGGTTCTGGATGCGCTGGATTCCCAGGGATAAAGGAGAGCTGTCGCGATGGTCGGGATAGATTGGTCTAGGAGCACCTGTTGTCAAATTCTCAACCGAGCTTGTCATATGCCTGCCGAGTGCCGAAGGGGAGGGCGTTTGCCTCCGCTTGACACTCAGGGACTGGGCTGATCGGGCACGTAGCGTGACGAATGTTGAGGGGCCATCGGACCGTCGATCCGCTGCGACCGTTTCAAATTTCGCAATAAAATCGAAACTGTTGACGCAATTGTGAGAGTACGGCGCTCGCGGCATTATCAGTCCGTCAGACGAACTCAGTGTCGCCTGAAGTTCTCAACAAGGAAGCCGCAGGCAGACGAAAATGACCCAGACCTTTTCTTCCATGACACGCAGGAGCGCACTTCTTTCCGCAGGCGCCGCCGTCGCAGCCATGGCGATCTCACCCTCTCTCGACCTCGCAGCCGAGGCTGCATCAGCATCCAGCTCAACCGAAGGAACCAAGACAATGGCATATGTAACCACCAAGGACGGCGTCGAAATCTTCTACAAGGACTGGGGTCCGAAGGACGCGCAGCCGATCGTCTTCCACCACGGCTGGCCGCTGTCGTCGGACGACTGGGACGCACAGATGCTGTTCTTCCTGTCGAAGGGATATCGCGTCGTTGCCCATGACCGCCGTGGACATGGCCGTTCCGCCCAGGTCTCTGATGGTCATGACATGGATCACTACGCCGCGGACGCCTTTGCCGTCGTCGAAGCGCTCGACCTGAAGAATGCCGTCCACATCGGACACTCGACGGGTGGTGGCGAGGTCGCCCGCTATGTCGCCAAGCACGGCCAGCCGAGCGGTCGCGTTGCCAAGGCGGTTCTCGTTTCCGCCGTTCCTCCGCTGATGCTCAAGACCGAAGCGAATCCCGAAGGCCTGCCGATGGAAGTCTTCGATGGTTTCCGTTCGGCGCTCGCCGCCAACCGCGCACAGTTCTTCCGCGACGTTCCGGCCGGTCCTTTCTACGGCTTCAACCGCGACGGCGCGGCGGCTCAGGAGGGTGTGATCCAGAACTGGTGGCGTCAGGGCATGATGGGCGGTGCCAAGGCCCATTACGACGGCATCAAGGCCTTCTCCGAAACCGACCAGACGGAAGACCTGAAGGCGATCACGGTTCCGACGCTCGTCCTGCACGGTGAAGACGACCAGATCGTTCCGATCGCGGACTCGGCGTTGAAGTCGGCCAAGCTTCTGAAGAACGGCTCGCTGAAGACCTATCCTGGCTTCTCGCACGGCATGCTGACAGTCAATGCCGACGTGCTGAACGCCGATCTTCTAGCCTTCGTTCAGGCCTGACCAGGTTGTTGGAGCCGCGATGCATGAAGCACCGGGGCTCCAACATGTGATGCGTGCTCGATCCGGACATAGATGATGATGATGCTCACCCCCGAACTCGTTGCGTTGACACTCCGGGACGTTCAGGACGATGGCCCGGAACCGGGATGGACACCGCTCTCCGAGACGGAACTCGACTGCCTGATTGATCGCATTCAAGGCGAGGCGGGTGTCGAGCCTATCTGGGTCTTCGCCTACGGTTCCCTGATCTGGAATCCGGAGTTCAACGTCACTGGCCGGATGCGAGCAACGGCCTATGGGTGGCATCGCTCGTTCTCGCTGAAGATCGAACGCTGGCGAGCCACCAGCGAGCAGCCGGGCCTAATGATGGCTCTGGAGCGCGGCGGGCGATGTGACGGCATGGTTCTACGTTTGTCAAACGAGAACAGCCGCAATGACCTCCGCGCTCTCGTCGCTCGCGAAATCAAGTACCGCGAGGTCGCCGACATGGTCCGCTGGATACATGTCCACACACCTGAAGGGGCCATGACGGCCCTGACATTCTGGGCAAGCACAAGACGGTCCGGCCTGACGAAGCCATTGCCGACGGAGACAACGGCTGCGCTGATCGCCAAAGCCTGCGGGCAGGGTGGATCCTGCGCGCAGTACCTGCGCAATACGATCGTTGATCTTGAAGCCGAGGGGATCCGGGATCGGAACCTATGGCATCTACAGGCATTGGTCGCCGCCGAGATCACAGCGCCTCAGCCCTCCTGAGGCGCTTGCAGCCTAGTCCAGCATCACCATCTGGGCGGGCACCTGCTCCTCAAAGAACTTCGAGAAGGATGCAATCCGCGGCGGCAGGGCCTGGTATGGCGGATAGTAGAGGGTCAGCCACAAGTCAGGTGGCGCCCACCCCTTGAAGACATGGACCAGTCGCCCGGTTCGCAGGTGCTCGGAGATATGGAAGCCCGGCAGCATGGCAACACCTGCGCCATCGGCGGCCATATCTGCCAATACTTCACCGTTGTTAGCACTGAAGGCCCGGCCAGCCGAAATCGTCATACTCGATCCTCCGTCCGACAGGACCCAGTTCTCACGCCGGCTTTCGCCGCTATACGCGAGGCAGTCATCAGGTGTGAGTTCGTTCGGGTGCTGCATGTCGACGAACCGGCTCCCGGGGGCGGCAACCAGGATGCGCGGCACCGCCCTGATCTTGCGCCAGATCGTGAACTTGTCGGAGGGCTGCGAGGAGATTCGGATTGCCAGGTCGTAGTCGTCGTCGACGATGTTCACCAATCCATCCGACAGCGAGATCTCGAAGCTCATCTTCGGATAGCGCTCCTTGAATCCTGAAAGGATCGGCGGGAGCACGGCCTTGCCGAACCACGTTGGCGCACTGATCCGAAGCCGTCCCTCATCGGCCTTGTGCGCGTTCATCACCTCGCGCCGCGCGTCTTCGAGCGTCTTCACCGCGGGCTGGATCTGCGCGGCAAAGATCGCGCCATCGGTCGTCAAAGAAACCTGCCTCGTGGTGCGCACAAAGAGCTGTACGCCGAGTTCTGCCTCGAGCGCGGCGATGGCACGCGTTACGGCTGCGGGTGTCATGTCCAGTTCGCGGGCTACCTGGGCGAAGTTCCGCTTCTCGGCGGCAAGCAGGAAAGTTCGAAGGGCTTTGTAATCGTTCATATCATTGTTTCAAATTTTGCAATTCAATCACAATGAATATTGCAATTCCGCGCTGTGATCAACGGGCCTACATTCATATCAACACTTGAACACCAGCGCTGATTGAAAGGCACAGACATGATCAAGGACATCAAGGGACTTCACCACGTGACTTCGATGGCATCGGACGCGCGACAGAACAATCGCTTCTTCACCGACACGCTGGGCCTGCGCCGCGTCAAGCAGACTGTCAACTTCGACGATCCGAGCGTCTACCACCTGTACTACGGCGACGAGAATGGTTCCGCAGGCACGGTGATGACCTACTTCCCATTCCCGAACATGATGCTTGGTCGTCCGGGCGTGGGTGAGGTCGGTGAGACGCAGTTCTCGGTTCCAAAGGGCTCGCTGAAGTTCTGGCAGGATCGCTTCGCGGCTCAAGGTGTCGACGGTCTGGAAACGGATACTGTCTTCGGTGCCAACCGTCTTCGCTTCATGGGTCCGGATGGCGACGGTCTTGCGCTGATCGAGTCCGCCGACGACAACCGCGCGCCATGGCTGGCGGATGGAATTCCCGACGATGCGGCCATCCGCGGTTTCGCCGGCGCTCGCTTCAGCCTGCATGATACGGCTGCGACGGAAGAGCTGCTCGGCTTCATGGGGTACCAGCGCGCCGAAAAGGAGGGCGACGTGACTCGCTTCATCATTCCAAACGGAAACGGAGCGGACACGATTGATCTGGCATCCCTGCCGAAAACGCCCTTTGCGCGTCAGGGGGCGGGATCGGTTCACCACATCGCTTTTGCCGTCGATAACCGCGAGAAGCAGCTCGATGTGCGCAAAGCGCTGATGGACACGGGCTATCAAGTCACACCCGTCATCGACCGCGACTACTTCTGGGCCATCTACTTCCGCACGCCGGGCGGTATCCTGTTCGAGGTCGCCACCAACGAGCCTGGCTTCAACCGTGACGAGGACACCGCGCATCTCGGAGAGGCTCTCAAGCTCCCGAGCCGATACGAGGACTACCGGGATCAGATCCAGGCCAACCTCGTGCCGCTGGCAGCCTGACGCGCTCTTTCGTGCCATGAGGACCTCGAGCGCCGCGAACCACTTGCGGCGCGTTCAGTGCGTCCTGCGCGAACGGCCATAGCGATGGGCGATGTGGGCGTTCAGGGCGAGTGCGATATGTGCGACGAGCGACTGTTCCACCTCATACCCGCCAATCAGGGGAAGTAGTGCCGCGCCGAGGTCCCGCACGGTCGGATCGTCGATGCCACGACAGACAGCCAGATCGTCGACAGGGGGTTCACCTGTCTGCTCCGCAAGCTCGGCCAGATGCTTACGTGGGAGATGGATCACGAGTGCTTCGAACCGTCCGCGGACGGCGATCGCAGCGCCATTCGCCAGATTGATGAGACAGATGGATCCTTCGGGATAGATCCTGAGTGGAGATGGCGGTCGGTCTTGCCAGATGTCGGAATGCTCGACATCGGTCAGATAGAGTACGATGAGAAACGCGTCGTCGGCAGGGATTACGACAGCAGGATCATGCTCGGCGTAGTCGCGAGCGACGTGGGCCATCGTCATCTCGGTATCGCGAAGAGGTCGCGTCACGAGAGGGCGAGCACTGCCTGCCTGGAACCATTCGCGCATCTTGTCGGCGACCGCCGATGCTTCACTCACAATGAACTCGTATGAAAAGGACCCGAAAGTCGGATGGGGGTTCCGAGCCGCTGGTTAGCAGTTTTCCGTTCAATCCACCGTTGTGGCGCGCCCGGTCATATTAGGATAGTGAAGTACCTCGATCTTTCCGGGAGGTGATGGGGAAAGAAACGGCTTAGTCGAACTGGAAGGTAGCGTGTTTGCTGAGGAAATCCACCACTCCCTTGGAAAATCCCGCCAACGAAGCGACCGACAGCTTCGGCTGCCCGTTCGACAAGCTCTACAGGAACCAAACAATTCGCGGCGCGGGCCTGACCGTCTTGCGCAAGGGGTCACGGGACGCCTTCCTGCAGCAGGTCTCCACGCCCGCCAGCGACCGTGGATTTGCGGTTGGTGTCTCGACGCTTCCAGGCCATACCCGCCGCATTTTTCATGAGCACCACGCGACAACGCATGTCTTCGACCACGACTCTGTCTACATCCGCAGCCTGGGAGAGGACTATAAGGCCGATCTCGCGGCTCCCTTCGATTTCCTTCTCCTCGAGATTTCTCCCGACTCGCTTGCCCTGATCGCCGATGAAGCCGATCTCCCGACAGTATCGGCGCTGAACACTATCACTGCCCATCCGGATCCCGTTCTCGCCAATCTGGCGCGCGCTCTGATACCTGCGCTCGAAAACCCGGAAAAGGCCAGCAGGCTGTTTGTCGATCAACTGACGGCAGCCATCGGAACACACGTCGTCCAGCAATACGGCGAGCGTGTCGTCTCAAGCGGATCGAGATCGCGCAAGCTCTCCCGCGCCCAGGAGAATGTCGCCAAGTCGCTCATCCTCGACAATCTTCACGGCAACGTCTCGATCGCGGAGCTCGCGGAGGCTTGCAGTCTTTCCCGCGGTTACTTCATCCACGCATTCCGCGAAACGACGGGCATGACACCCTATCAATGGCTGCTGCGCGAGAGGATTACCCGGGCACGGACGCTGTTGCTTGAGACGGACGCCTCTCTCTCCGAAGTGGCGATTTCCTGCGGCTTCTCGGATCAGAGCCACTTTACTCGCGTGTTCGCGAATGTCGTTGGTACGACGCCCGGTACCTGGCGGCGAACCGCGTGACGCGCATGGAAGCGCTTGGCGCACGCCAAGATTTGCCTGTCTTTTGTTCTACGCATCTGACTATCTGACAAGACCTCCCTCCAACGTCGCGCGAAAATCCGCTGCATCGGGTGAGCGGCGGGCGCTTCCCGTGACCGAACGGGGAAGGTGACCTAGTGGGAATTGTTGCGAAATCCGTAATTCATTCGCAATCAATATTGCAATTCCGTGCGGTTATCCGATGCGTTAGGTTTCTATTCAGCAGCCAATGACAACGAGTGAGCGGAGCCACACGGATCCGCAAACACTTCAAGGATTGCAGAACGAGCGCCGTGCCGCGGCTCCGATCGACGCTGCTGCCATTTCTGACACCGCAACAGGCGGTCCAACAACCGAAGAGGAATTGACCCATGTCCAAGCTCGAAGTCCTGACCCCCGCGAACAGCCAGCTCATCTTCATCGACCAGCAGCCGCAGATGGCGTTCGGCGTCCAGTCGATCGATCGCCAGGTACTGAAGAACAATGTCGTCGGCCTCGCCAAGGCCGCCAAGATCTTCAACGTCCCCACCACGATCACCACGGTCGAGACGCAATCCTTCTCGGGCAACACCTTTCCGGAACTGCTTGCCGTCTACCCGGAGAACGATATTCTCGAGCGCACCTCGATGAACTCCTGGGACGACCAGAACGTCCGTGACGCGCTGGCGAAGAACGCCGCCGTGGGCCGCAAGAAGATCGTCGTCTCCGGTCTCTGGACCGAGGTCTGCAACACCACCTTCGCACTCTCGGCCCTGCATGATGTTCCAGATTATGAGATCTACATGGTCGCGGATGCTTCCGGCGGCACGTCCTCCGACGCACACAAATACGCGATGGACCGGATGGTTCAGGCAGGCGTGATCCCGGTCACCTGGCAGCAGGTCCTGCTCGAGTGGCAGCGCGACTGGGCTCGCAGGGAAACCTACGATGCTGTCACCACCCTCGTGAAGGAGCATTCCGGCGCATACGGCATGGGCGTCGACTACGCCTACACGATGGTTCACGGCGCAGAGGAACGCGTCAAGCACGGCAAGCGCATCGGCCCGAACCCCGCCAAGTAAGGGCCTGCTGATCAGGCCGCTCCGATAACCCCGTCGGAGCGGCCTTTCTCTAACCGTGGAGGGCATCCCGTGAAAATCTATCTTCTTTCTCTCGGTGCAGGTCTGCTTGTGGGCATCGTCTACAGCCTCCTGAACGTCCGCTCGCCGGCTCCGCCTGTCATCGCCTTGGTCGGCCTTCTCGGCATTCTCGTCGGTGAACAGATCATCCCTTTCGCAAAGACCTTGTGGAGCAGGGAGCCAGCAGCCGTTTCATGGCTTCATCAGATCAAGCCGCACATGTTCGGCCACCTGCCTAAGGGCGGCGATCTTATCGACCTCGCCCATCAGGCGGAGGCGAAAGCGGAGGAGCGGAGCTGATGACGACTCGTCGATCCTTTCTTGGGGGCGCGTCGAGCCTGGCGTTCTCGAACCTCTTCTCCCCGGCGAAAGCCGCCGATCCCAACCAGACCGGAGTAGACACCATGCATCCCGACCTGATCCTCCACAACGGCCGCGTGACGACCCTCGACCGGACCAATCCGAACGCCACGGCGATCGCCATCAAGGATGGCCTGTTTCTCGAAGTCGGATCCGACAGCGAGATTATGGCGCTGGCTGGTGCCAACACGAAGATCGTCGACCTCAGGGGCAAGCGCGTCCTGCCGGGTCTGATCGACAACCACACCCACGTCGTTCGCGGCGGCCTGAACTACAACATGGAACTGCGCTGGGACGGCGTTCGGTCGCTCGCCGATGCGATGGACATGCTGAAGCGCCAGGTGGCGATTACGCCCGCGCCGCAATGGGTGCGCGTCGTCGGGGGGTTCACTGAACATCAGTTCGCCGAAAAGCGCCTGCCGACGATCGAGGAGATCAATGCGATTGCTCCCGATACCCCGGTCTTCCTGTTGCATCTCTACGACCGGGCACTCCTGAATGGCGCGGCCCTGCGCGCCGTCGGCTACACCCGCGATACGCCGAACCCTCCCGGCGGCGAAATCACGCGCGATGTCAACGGCAACCCGACTGGCGTGCTGCTCGCGAAGCCGAATGCGGGCATTCTGTATTCGACGCTCGCCAAGGGGCCAAAGCTTCCTCTGGACTACCAGGTCAACTCGACCCGTCACTTCATGCGCGAACTGAACCGCCTCGGCGTGACAGGCGTGATCGATGCGGGCGGGGGCTTCCAGAACTATCCAGACGACTACGAGGTCATCCAGAAGCTCTCCGATAAGAACCAGATGACGGTGCGTCTGGCCTACAACCTCTTCACCCAGAAGCCCAAAGAAGAGAAACAGGACTTCCTGAACTGGACGCAGTCGGTCAAATACAAGCAGGGCAACGACTACTTCCGCCACAACGGTGCCGGTGAGATGCTCGTCTTCTCGGCTGCCGACTTCGAGGATTTCCGCCAGCCCCGTCCGGAAATGGCTCCGGAAATGGAAGGCGAGCTGGAAGAGGTCGTCCGGGTTCTCGCCGAGAACCGCTGGCCCTGGCGCATGCATGCCACTTATGACGAGACCATCTCCCGCGCCCTCGATGTATTCGAGAAGGTCAACAAGGACATTCCGCTCGAAGGACTGAACTGGTTCTTCGACCATGCCGAAACCATTTCGGATCGCTCGATCGACCGCATCGCCGCACTCGGTGGCGGCATCGCCACGCAGCACCGCATGGCCTACCAGGGCGAATATTTCGTCGAGCGATACGGTCACGGCGTGGCCGAGGCTACGCCGCCGATCAAGCGCATGCTCGACAAGGGTGTGAATGTCTCCGCAGGCACCGATGCGACGCGCGTCGCCTCCTACAATCCGTGGGTCTCGCTGTCGTGGATGGTCACCGGCAAGACTGTCGGCGGAATGCAGCTCTATCCGCGAGCCAACTGCCTCGATCGCGAGACGGCGCTACGCATGTGGACCGAAAAGGTCACATGGTTCTCGAACGAAGAGGGCAAGAAGGGTCGTATCGAGAAGGGCCAGTTTGCCGACCTCGTGGTGCCGGACAAGGACTTCTTCTCCTGCGCCGAGGACGAGATTTCATTCCTCACCTCGGAACTGACCATGGTCGGCGGCAAGATCGTCTACGGCGCGGGCGACTTCAAGACGCTCGACGAGAACGACATCCCGCCTGCGATGCCCGACTGGTCTCCCGTACGCAAGTTCGGCGGTTACGCGGCCTGGGGCGAACCGGAAGGCGCAGGCGCTCGCTCATTGCGCCGCACGGCGATCTCCACATGCGGATGTGCCAGCGATTGCGGCGTGCATGGCCATGACCATGCCGGAGCTTGGACATCCAAGCTTCCGATCGCCGACCTCAAAGGATTCTTCGGCGCTCTCGGCTGCTCCTGCTGGGCGGCCTAAACGCAGCTTTGCGCTCGGGCGGCCACGCCGCCGCCCGAGCGACCCGTCGGATAATTTCAAAAACCGCAATTAAATCGAAACGATTGCTGCAATTGTTGGCAAGACGGTAACCAGCCAATATCGCTCCATCAAACGCAGCCGCTCGATCAGATCGGCGAACATGCAGGAGCAGATATGACCCACCAATCCCATATGTCGAATCCAGTCCGGAGCAGTCTGGCACGCATCGTCGCTTCTCCGGTCACGCGAACCGTGTCGCTGCTTGCGCTCTGCGCCGCCTACATCCAGGGTCCGCTCACCAAGATCTTCGATTTCAACGGCGCACTGGCTGAGATGGATCATTTCGGTCTTCATCCTACCGCGTTCTTTGCGGTCGCCGTCATCGTGTTCGAGCTGACGGCTTCAGCCATGGTGGTATCGGGCTTTTTTCGCTGGATCGGAGCGCTGGCGCTCGCTGGCTTCACGCTCATGGCAACGTTCATCGCCCTCCGTTTCTGGGAGATGGCTCCCGGCATGGACCGCATGATGGCGACCAACGCCTTCTTTGAACATGTTGGCCTCGCTGGCGCATTCCTCTTCGTCGCCGCATTCGACCTCACCAAGGGAGCAGGCAAATGAGCGCTGCAAAAGCATCCGGCGGAACCTTCGCGCCCCTCGCACAGCCAGTCTTCGCTGTTCTGTGGACCGCCACCGTCCTTGGCAACACCGGAAGCTTCATGCGCGACGTCGCAAGCTCCTGGCTGATGACGGATCTCTCGGCATCGCCGGCCGCGGTCGCCATGGTCCAAGCGGCCGGAACCCTGCCGATCTTCCTGCTTGCCATTCCTGCGGGCGTTCTCACCGACATCCTTGATCGCCGCAAGTTCCTGATCGCCGTCCAGCTCCTGCTGGCATCCGTCAGCATCTCGCTTATGGTCCTGTCCCAGACGGGCATGCTGTCGGTCAGCGCGCTGATCGGTCTGACCTTCCTCGGCGGCATTGGCGCTGCTCTGATGGGACCGACATGGCAGGCCATTGTTCCCGAACTGGTCAAACGCGAGGATGTCAAGAGCGCCGTGGCGCTGAACTCGCTCGGCATCAACATTGCCCGCTCCATCGGGCCTGCCGCAGGCGGCCTGCTTCTCGCAGCCTTTGGAGCCGGGATCACCTACGGCGCGGATGTCGCAAGCGACGCCGTGGTGATCGCAGCTCTGGTCTGGTGGCCACGGGCGAAGAATGCAAACGACGCGCTTCAGGAGAACTTCTTCGGTGCCTTCCGGGCCGGGCTTCGCTACACCCGCTCGAGCACACCGCTCCACGTCGTCCTCCTGCGCGCCGCGATCTTCTTCGCCTTCGCCAGCGCCGTCTGGGCGCTCCTCCCGCTCGTCGCCCGGCAGTTGCTGGGTGGTGATGCCAGCTTCTACGGCATCCTGCTCGGTGCAGTCGGTGCAGGCGCGATTGGTGGCGCCTTGGTCATGCCGAAGCTGCGCGAACGCCTGAGTTCCGACGGCCTGCTTCTCGGTGCCGCGCTGATCACCGCTGCCGTCATGGGTGTCCTGTCACTCGCCCCGCCGAAGATCGTTGCCATCATCGTTCTTCTGTTCCTTGGTACGGCATGGATCACTGCTCTGACAACGCTCAACGGCGCGGCCCAGGCTGTTCTTCCGAACTGGGTGCGTGGTCGCGGCCTCGCCGTCTACCTCACCGTCTTCAATGGTGCGATGACTGCCGGGAGCCTTGGTTGGGGCGCGGTCGGCGAGGCTGTCGGCATCCAATCGACCCTGCTCATCGGAGCCGCCGGGCTGCTTGTGGCCGGGTTCATCATGCACCGCGTGAAGCTTCCTGCAGGCGATGCCGACATGGTGCCGTCCAATCACTGGCCTGAGCCGCTTGTTGCGGAACCCGTTGCCCATGACCGTGGTCCGGTTCTGATCCTGATCGAGTACAAGGTCGAGAAGCAGCACCGCAGCGCATTCCTGCACGCCATCGATCATCTTTCCAACGAACGCCGCCGCGATGGTGCCTATGGCTGGGGTGTCACCGAGGATTCGGCTGACCCGGAGAAGATCGTCGAATGGTTCATGGTGGAATCCTGGGCTGAACATCTTCGCCAGCACAAGCGGGTCTCCAATGCCGACGCCGACCTGCAGGGCAAGGTGCTGGCTTACCATGTCGGTCCCGAGAAACCTGTTGTCCGTCACTTCCTGACGATCAATCGGCCTGGTGCCGCATAACGAAGACTTGGGCAGGGCGGCGGCTTCGGCCGTCCAGCCCATTATACCGCCACGCGCAATGAACTCGACACAATTGATGCAATTGTTGAAGCCGGCATCTGGCGTCAAAACTGGAGCCACGTCGCGAGCAACGTCGCGGCGCCTAACAGAAATAGAGGTCAAGAAATGAAGCTTCCCTCCCTTCCTACCCTTCTGAGTTTCAATGGCGGCTACGTCGATACGCTCGGCTTCCTGGCTCTTTCAGGGCTTTTTACTGCGCATGTCACAGGCAACTTCGTGACCTTGGGCGCAACGATGGCGAATGGCCTTGGCGGAGCCTTGTCGAAGGTGCTGGTCCTTCCGATGTTCTGCCTGGTCGTCTTCGCGTCCCGGCTGGTCTGCCTGAAACTTCAAAACCGGAATCGCTCCCCCGTCCGGCCCATGCTGGTCGTAAAATTGATCCTGCTCGCCGCGGTAGCGGTCATTGCCATTGTTTATGGTCCATTCCACGGCGACGAGAATGGCGTTACGTTTGCAGTTGCGATGACACTGGTGTCGGCAATGGCCATACAGAACGGTCTTCACCGGTCCCATCTGTCGAAAGCGCCGCCGACGACCCTGATGACGGGTACGACGACACAGATCATGCTCGACCTTGCCGATATCCTTGCCAACTCGAAAGCCCAGGAAATCACCGTCGCAAAAGCACGGGTGAAAAAGATGGCCACCGCTGTCCTGACGTTTGCCGTCGGATGCGGCGCCGGAGCGGCCGGCTACATGTTCATCCCCGCGGCCGCCTTTAGCCTGCCAGCCATCATCGCCGGCGTTGCTCTCTTTGCCAGCACGTCAGGTGCCGAACCCAATTGACAGAAACTGGACGTCAGGGCTTTTCCGTTTATTACAAAGGATACTGAGATGGACATTGGTAGTGAAGCGAGCGGTCTCGCCAACCTGATCGCTCCCGTGTTGAAGCCGCTTGCAACCGGGCTCGAATTTTTCGGGGTCGGCGTAATCCTGATCGGCGTGGCCGTGGCGACGGCTGGATACGTCCGGGATCTGCTCTCGTCTGGACAACGCGATGCCTATGAGCGCTATCGCGCCAATCTCGGGCGGGGGATATTGCTTGGGCTCGAAATCCTGATAGGGGCGGATATCATCGCCACTATCATTGCTCCTTTGACTTGGGAAAGCGTCGGCCTTCTCGGGCTCATCGTCCTCATTCGAACTTTCCTGAGCTTTTCGCTCGAGGCCGAGATCGATGGTCAGTGGCCGTGGTCGAGGAATGCCCAGCGTGGGAGCCCGCGAACGATTGGCCCAGTGCCTGATTTCTAGTTGCGGCCTGTTGCGAACACATTTCTCAGGTAGAACACCTTCGTCGGCATTGCTGATGAGCGCTGAAATTCGCTGCTCGCAACGCCGCATCGCTAAAATGCTTTTGACCACGGATGTACTGGCACTGGTGAATTGGCGATGGTGAGGAAGGTCGGTGCGATTTCGCCCCGGCCTTTTTTGTTTTGACGGAGTTTAGTCAGATCGGACTGAACTCGACGAACTCGCACTGAAGATGGTCAGATCTAGTCTTCTTCCAGTCGTAGACGTATTCGCCCTGATCGACTGCCCAGCAGGTCAGTCCCGGCAACACAGTGCCCGACGGATTGGTGGCGGCTTTCCTGGCAATGTACCGCCCGAACAGACCGGAGGTGTCGGACTGGTCCTTCTCGAACCGCGAAAGCTGGACGACGCCACATGGACCTTCGGGCTGCGATGACACCACCCACGCACCGCCATTGCCGAAGTCGGAGACCCAGACGAATTCCTGCGCGAACGGATTCGAACTGACCTGGCAAGTTCGAAGATTCTTATCGTGGTCGGCCTTTGTGATCTTCAGGAAATTCTCCTCAGTCGGATGATCGCACATGCCTGCGAGAGCGCGGAAGGTGTCGACCACGCTGGGGTTCGCCTTGGCGTCCTCCTGCAGACGGATCATGCCTTCCTTGAACTTCGCAGCATCCGTGGCGATTCCGGGATTGCGGGCGAGGGCGGCATCGATGGAAATCTGACCCGTGGCCATGCCAAGCCATGCCCCCACCATGTTGCATTCCGTGGAATCGGAGAATTCCTTCACAGCACTCGGATAGTTCTTGCGGGCTTCATCGAGCTGCTTTTCTAGGTCGGCTGGCTTCGCTTTCTTGCGGACGGCTGTCTGAATGAATTCGCACCGGAGCCGCTGCTGGCCCTGCTGGAGTGTGCAGGTGTAGGTCAGCGAGGAGTCTTCCTGCTGGTTATAGAGCATGTCAGTGGTGGGATTGTCGGCGGCGTCGAACGCCACCATTCCGACTGCAAGCACTATCAGCGATCTCATCGATTTCCTTCCGCCCAGGGGCATCTTTGCAGCGAAGGGGAATGCAATTCAATAGGATTGAGAGCGACGGCTCTTGTTTGTTGAGGGAGTTGTCACATTATCGAGCGGAGAACAAACGACCGCGGTGCTGCCTGAGATCAGGCAATGGCACCCGTCAGTATTTTCCAGTGCGCCATGGCGCGGACACGATGAATGTGAGTGGCGAGAGCAGAGCGGCTGCGATGCTGTGCGACGAAGAGATTTCGGATGGCGGAGAAGGTCGTTATGAAACGTTGCAAACCTCCGGTTGATCGGAAACCCTGCATCTGGTGCTCCCGTTTTCGCAGTGGCAGATGAGAATTCTCTGCTCGATTGTTGAGACCCTTATGGGACCGGTGTTCGACCGTTGGCATGAGGTCACGTTTGGCCGCACTATAGGAGCGGAGTTTGTCGGTGA
>Ga0102588_1001636_pt1 | contig 15806 bp, 10 predicted proteins | sample AraplaMF_Col_mMS_FD_76854 | JGI IMG/M metagenome (GOLD analysis project Ga0102588, IMG submission 76854) | Arabidopsis root microbial communities from the University of North Carolina, USA - plate scrape MF_Col_mMS (SPADES assembly) (version 2) | ecosystem: Host-associated > Plants > Roots >...
CGTTCAACGTCTTTTCGCGGCCCGCGCTTCTCTCCGGGATCGGCACTCGGCCCTCCCACGATGGGGGTTCAGTAGATGATGTGGTCCGGCATGAAACGTTCAGGAAACACGTTCTCGTCCCCGCCAAAAACCGACTGCTTGATTCAAGCGCTCGGCAAACGACCGGCATCGCAGGTTCCCTACCTCACAACGGGGTTTGCCGATCTGGCCAAATCAATGGTTTCCGACGGCGGCTGGAAGAAACTCAGGCATGAAGGTTTGAAGATATTTGTCAAACGTGTTGCGGATGGTGAGATCACAGTCGGCGGCTAAGATCGCACCCGGTCAAGCTCATGCCGCACGGATGATGCCGACGAGATAGAGCGATCCGGTGACGAGAACCCATGCGCCCGATTCCGTGGCGCCCGCCAGTGCTTCTTGATAGGCCTCGAGCGGGTCCAACATGACGATGCTCAGCAGCCCGAGGGTGTCTGCAATCGTCTTCAGCTGTTCCGGCGAACGCGATCTGGCGCCGACGGTGGTGAAGATGATCGATATATCGTGGCGCGTCATCGTCGACAGCAAGCCTGCCGCGTCCTTGTCGTCCGCGATTGACATGACGGCAATGCAAGGCGCGCGGTACTTTGCTTCTTGTGAGAGGTCACTCAGAACCGCAGCAAGGTTGAAAGGGACGTGCGCTCCGTCCAGCACCACGTTGACCTTGGTATTGTCGCCGTGGCTGGTGATGTTGACCGCGATTTTTTCGAGCCGTCCCGGCAGGCGGGCAGTTGCGATCGTCGAGGGATCGAGGAGCTGTTCTCCAAGCGGCTGCGACATCGCGCTTGCGCCCTTTGTCATGACGCCCATTTTCCCGAGCACATCCAGAACCGTGCCTGCCACGGCAACATTCCGCTGCTCGATGGTTGCGTCGGCCGGCACCGTGGGGCGTCGCACGGCGCAGCCGAGCTCTGCTGCCCGGGCGGATACGACGGCGCCTGCCTCGTCCGCCTCCGGCAGGAGTGTGACGACCGTTCCGCCGCGCTTTATGATTCCTGCCTTCTCGAAGGCAATGGCCGCGCGGGTTTTGCCGAGGATTTCGGTGTGCTCAAGATCGATATTGGTGATAACGGCGACATCGCTTTGAACGATATTGGTCGAGTCCCACCGCCCCCCAAGTCCGGTTTCGAGAACGGCCCACTCCACCCTTTCCGACCTGAAGATCAGCAAGGCCGAAACCGTCAGGATATCGAACCAGGTCGCTCCCTGCCCGGCTGTCGCCTCCCGCCTTGCGTCTTTGAACGCCGAGAGCGCCGCCCCGAGTGCGTCCGCCAGGCGCTCCTCGCCGACCGGGCGGCCATCAATGCTGACCCGCTCGGTGATGTGCATGACATGCGGCGAGGCATATCGGCCGACGGAGAACCCCGCACGCGCAAGACCCGCTTCGATCAGGGCGCAAGTCGAGCCTTTGCCCTTGGTGCCGGCCACATGGACGATACGGAAGCTGTTCTGGGGATCGCCAAGCCGACGAGCGAGATCGCGCATCGGCTCCAAATCGACCCGCATATCGCCGCGCGGCCGGCGCTCCCAATTCGTGAGTTGATCAAGTTCGGCTAGAGAATTCGAAAGCCGTTCACTTTCGATGTGGGACGACATGGGGCACCTTCTCAAACATGATCCAGATGCCCAGGCGAGCGGCCAAACTCCTGCGCTCCCCGGTGGTATCCACCTTCATCGCCAGTCACGCAGGCCTTCGATGCTAGCATAGATGATTCCGAAATCCAGAGCGGCGCCCGTGTGAAGCACAATTGCGGGCATCTGGATGGAGACGCCGCTCAAGACCTGGGATCCTCCCGCCAGCCGCGCCTCAGTTATAACTTTCCTGCAGAAAAAGTATAACCAGGGGAAGGATGGGCTTTCGGTCGGTTGAACTCGCAACGGTGAAATCCCGGGGAACTTTTGGCTGAGATCAGCAGAAACGAAAAACCCCGCCGGAGCAGGGTTTCTAGCTGGTCGGAGTGGAGTGATTCGAACACTCGACCCCCACGTCCCGAACGTGGTGCGCTACCAGACTGCGCTACACTCCGTGACCAGCGGCGCTTCTATAGAACAGCCTATCTGGTTGCACAAGCACCAAATTCCAAAAAACCGGCGGAATTTTTGACGGGGTTGCAACAGGCGTGGGCGCAGGCGGCTGCAGCAAAAAGCCACACTTCCCGCAAATCGAACGGAAGTCTCAAACGGGCAATTTTCTTTTGCCGGGTTCCGCGCTAAAGGGCAGACGGGACAGGCGAAACCGCTCACGAGGGCGGGCTTCGCAGCCAATGCGCTAGAGATCAGGACGATACGATGAATTTCCGCACCATGACCGCGGCCGGGCTTGCAATTGCGCTTGCCGGATGCACGACCATTCCTTCCGCCGGCAATCCGATCGAGGCCCGCTGGGTCGGCAAATCGGCCGGCATCTTCTTTGCCGCCTACGGGCCGCCGATCAGTGACAGCGAGCAAGGCTCGACCACCGTCTATACCTGGCGTGGCGGCTACAAGACCGTGCGCATTCCGGCGAAATACGCCGAAGGCGCCGACGGCAAGCGCGGCAAGCTGATTGCGTCCGCCCGCACCGCCTATCTGCGCTGCCAGGCGGAAATCACCACCAGTTCCGATTACACGATCCGCGACATCCGCACCGTCGCCGATATTCCGGGCGTCAACGGCCCGTCCTATTGCGCCGAGTTCCTGGCGCCGGAACAGAAGTAACGGACGCTTCGTCCGCAGCAGCTCACAGGCGGCCCGAGTGCCGCCTGTTTTCGTTCGCGGCGGCTGCTTCTGCCGCAAGCCGGCTTCCGCACGAAGAGCAGATTCCGCCAGGTCCGCCGTTGCAGCGGATGGCCCATCGACTCCCCGCTCCGAATATCCCGACAGCCCGCAGCCGGATCCGGCGCAAAAAGGGGCTTGTCGCATTCAACCCTCCGGCGTATCTATTGCCCGTCGCGAAAAGCGGCTGCCTCCCTTGATCCGCTCAGTGGCGGAGTAAACAGGTGGACGAATGGTCGTCCAGGTGGTCGAGCACACGCCATTCATGCCTTTGCAGCATGGATCGGCCAGCACCTCCCAGAAACCAAACGCCTGATCAGCTCAGGCCTCATCGTGAGTCCATTGGCGCTCGAACGGCGCTCGTGCGCTTGCGTCGACCCGGAACGCGCCATGACCAGATCCCTTATCGTCATTTTCACCGCCATTGTCCTCGATGCCGTCGGCATCGGCCTGATCTTCCCGATCCTGCCTTCGCTGCTGCGGGATATCACCCATGCCGAAAACGTCGCAGCCTATATCGGCACGCTGACCGCGCTCTACGCGGTGATGCAGTTCATTTTCGCGCCGGTGCTCGGGGCCCTCAGCGACCGGATCGGCCGCCGGCCGGTGCTGCTGATTTCGCTCGCCGGCGCTGCCGTCAACTATCTGTTCCTCGCCTTTGCGGCCGATCTGCCGATGCTGTTTCTCGGCCGCGCCATCGCCGGCCTGACGAGCGCCAACGTGTCGGTGGCGACCGCCTATATCACCGACATCTCGCCCGAGGAGAAGCGCGCCCGCCGCTTCGGGCTTTTCAACGCCATGTTCGGTCTCGGCTTCATCATCGGCCCGGTCGCCGGCGGCGTCCTCGGTGATTACTGGCTGCGGCTGCCCTTCATGGCGGCCGCCGTGCTCAATGGCTTGAACCTGCTGCTCGCCTTCTTCGTCCTGCCGGAATCGCGCCCCGGCAGCCGGGAGAAGATCGCGCTTTCGGCGCTCAATCCGCTGAAGCCGCTGCACGCGGTGCTGGAGGTCAAAAGCCTGCTGCCCGTCGTCACCCTCTTCTTCATCTTCAGCGCCACCGGCGAGGCCTACGGCACCTGCTGGGCGCTCTGGGGCAGCGACGCCTTCCATTGGAGCGGGCTTTCGATCGGCCTTTCCCTCGGCGCCTTCGGCATCTGCCAGACGCTGACCCAGGCCTTCCTTCCGGGGCCGGCGGTCAAATTGCTCGGCGAACGCGGGGCAATCCTGACCGGCATCGCCGGCGCCGCGATGGCGCTGACCGTCATGGCCTTTGCCGGCCAGGGCTGGATGATTTTTTCGATCATGCCGGTCTTCACGCTCGGCGGCATCGGCGCGCCGGCGCTGCAGTCGCTCGCCAGCCGGCAGGTGGATGATAACCAGCAAGGCCAGTTCCAGGGCGTGCTGGCCTCGGTCGTCAGCCTCGCCTCGATCGTCGCGCCGCTTGGCTTCTCCAGCGTCTATTTCCTGGTCCGCCAGGCATGGCCGGGCGCGATCTGGCTTTCGGTCGTCGCCGTCTATGCGCTGGCCGTGCCGCTCATTCTTGCTCTCAGGCTGAAGAAACCGGCGCCGACCGCGGCAAGCGGGCCGACGCCGTAGGCCACCGCCCGCGACGCGTGCCGCATGGATCCCAGGGTCAAGCCCTGGGATGACGGAGGGTGGGGAAAATGTGCGACAAATAGCAAGGTGTGCAGCGGTTATCGGATTGCCGATTTACGCCATGCCAATGCAAAACTGCTCGTACACCTTGCTGAAACTCATCCAGACGTCCCGCCTCTTGCCAATCGCCCTCCCCAAACTCCGTCATCCCAGGGCTTGACCCTGGGATGACGGAGGGTGGGGAAACGTGTGCGACAAATAGCGAGGTGTGCAGCGATTATCGGATTGCCGATTTAAGCCATGCCAATGCAGAACTGCTCGTGCATCTCCCTGAAATTCCTCCAGACGTCCCGCCTCTTGCCAATTGCCCTCCCCAAACTCCGTCATCCCAGGGCTTGACCCTGGGATCCACAACCCGGCACGAGGCTTCAAAATTTACCCCAGTTGGATGCCATCCCAGTCCACCAGTGCCAGCCGCATGGATCCCAGGGTCGAGCCACGGGCGCCGGCAGGCCAGCGGGGGCCACGCGAGACCCCCGAACCCTACGCCCTCACGCCGCCTCCCCCGCCTGCACCGCGCTTTCCGCCAGCTTCCGGGCCGCGACGAAATCCACCTTGCCGGAGCCGAGCACCGGCACCTTGCCGATATTGACCTCGGCCGGGACCATCATGTCCATGGCGCCCCTGGATTTGGCGAAGGCGAGGAATTCGGCGCGAGTGGCGGTGGGGGCGTCGGTGAGGAGCACCAGGCGCTCGCCTTTCTTGGCGTCGGGCAGCGAGGAGACGACCGAGAGCGCGCCGGGCCAGAGCTCGGCGGCCAGCGTCTCGACGGCGGCGAGCGAGATCATTTCGCCGCCGATCTTGGCGAAGCGCTTGGCGCGGCCGCGGATCTTGACAAAACCGTCCTCATCGATGGTGACGATGTCGCCGGTGTCGTGCCAGCCGTCGGCGAGCGGCTCGAGCACGCCGGGCTTTTCGGCGCGGAGATAACCGGCCATGACATTGGCGCCGCGCACATGCAGCCGGCCGCCCTCATCGATGCCGGGCACCGGTTCGAGCTTCCATTCCATGCCCGGCAGGATTTTGCCGACCGTGCCCGACTTATTGTACATCGGCGTGTTGATGGAAATCACAGGTGCCGTCTCGGTGACGCCGTAACCTTCGAGGATGCGCAGGCCGAATTTTTCCATATAGGTCTGGCGGGTGGCGGCCTTCACCGGCTCGGCGCCGGAGAAGATGTAGCGGATCGAGCGGAAGTCGTAGGGATGCGCCGTCCTCGAATAGCCATTGAGGAAGGTGTCGGTGCCGAAGATGATCGTGGCGTTGGAGACATAGATCAGCTCCGGCACGATGCGGTAATGCAGCGGCGACGGATAGAAATAGACCGGCACGCCCGAGATCAGCGGCAGCACGGTGCCGGCCGTCAGCCCGAAGGAATGGAACACCGGCAGGATGTTGAACACCTTGTCGCCGCTGTGGAAATCGATGCGGGCGGCGGCCTGGGCGGCGTTCGACAGGATGTTGCGGTGGGTCAGCACCACGCCCTTCGGCGTGCCCTCGGAGCCGGAGGTGAAGAGGATGAAGGCCGGATCATCCGGCTTACGCTTCACCAGCGGCCGCGCCTTCCTGAGATAACCCAGGATCTTGTCCTTGAGGCCGATTTCCGCCCTGAGATCATCGAGCCAGACGATCGTCACCTGCTTTTCCAACTCCTCGATGACGGGCCCGAGCTTGGCCTGGGTGACGAAGGCGCGCGAGGTCAGCACATGCCTGACTTCGGCGGCCTTGCAGGCGGAGAGGATATTGGCAGCACCCGCGGTGAAGTTCAGCATCGCCGGCACCTTGCCCGCGGTCATGACGCCGAGCAGGGTGGCGGCGGCGCCATTGGCATTCGGCAGCATGACGCCGAGATTGGTTTCCGGGAAGCGGGCGCGGAACTTGGCGCCGAGCACGGCCGCCCCGGTCAGGAGCTTGCCATAGGTCAGCCGGCCGGTGACCGGATCCTCGACGGCAAGCTTGCCCATGCCGAATTCGCCAACTGCCTGAATGACGCGGTCGAGCACGGTCGACGAGGTATCGGCGGTCTGGAACAGCAGGTTCGACATCACCTGATAAAGGGCGGCACCTGCCGCCGTGCGGCGCTTGCGGCCTTTCAGCTCCGGCGGCACTTCCAGCTTCACCGGTTCGAGAATGGTGACCTTGACCTTGGGGAACAGCCGACGGCGGATCTTGCCGTTGTCGAGATAGGAGAGATAGCTCTTCTCCAGCCCGTCGATCTTCACCGGCACGACCATCGAGCCGGTCTTGTCGGCGACCATGGCGGCGCCATCATAAACCTTCATCAGCGTGCCGGTCACCGTCAGGCGGCCTTCGGGGAAGATGCCGATCGGGTTGCCATCCTGCACCACCTTGATCAGCGAACGCGTCGCCATCGGCTTGGTCGGGTCGAGCGGCAGGAATTTGCACATCTTCAGGAAGGGGCGCACCCACCAGGCCTGGGCGATCTTGTAATCGACGGCAAAGGTGGGCTCTTCCTCGGTAATGGCAAGCGCCAGGGCGCCATCGAGCAGGCTGACATGGTTGAGCGCGATGATCGGCGCGCGGCCGGCCTTCTTGATATTATCAAGGCCTTCGACCTCCAGCCGCATGAAGGCGCGGAACAGGATCGAGATGAAATCGCGGAAGGGATTGGTCGGCAGCGTCTTCAGCATCAGCCAGGCAACGGCGAAATTGATGATGCCGAGGCCGATCAGAATCTGAGGAATGGAAGCGCCGAGCGCCTGGACGGCGGCAACCAGGCCGAGGCCGACGGTGATGAACAGCGCCGAGAGCACATTGGCGGCGCCGATGACGCGGGCGCGGCGGTCCTCATGCGCCCAGGTCTGCAGCGCGGCGAAAGTCGGCACGGCGATGAAGGCGCCCGAGATTGCCATGCCGGCGAGATCGATGGCGACGCGGATGGTATTCTGGCCGGCGAAGAAACCGACGATCGTCGTCGCATGGCTTGTGGAAGCCAGGCCCCAGAGGTTCCAGGCGAGATCGAGGCTGAAGAGGCCGAGCAGCGCCGTGCCGACAGGGGCCGGCAGCAGCACGATGCGGCCTGATGACATCCAGGCGGCAATGGCCGAGCCGACAGCGACGGCGATGGCAAAGACGGTGAGATAGGCCGGCACGACGAGCTCGGAACCGCCGAGCAGCTCGGTCACCATGGTCGGCAGGATGGAGAGCACGAAGGCGCCGACCAGCCAGAACCAGCAGTTCATCAGCGCCGAACGCCACAGCCGTTTGTCCTCGCGGATTTCCTTGACGAGGGTGTAGCTGGAGCGGATGACATTGCGGTCGATCTCGAGATCCGGCGCCTTGGAGCCGGTGGGCGGGATCATCCGGCTGGCCAGCCAGCAGACCACCGAAAGCCCCATCATCATCGTGCCGAAGATCAGCACGTTTTCACCGCCCGAGAAGGCAAGCGCGGCGATGATCGTGCCGGCGAGGATGGCGATGAAGGTGCCGCCCTCGATCCAGGCATTGGCCTTCGGCAGGTCGCGGCGTTCGAGATGATCCGGCAGGATGCCGTATTTGATCGGCCCGAACAGCGCCGAGACGATGCCGAAGCCGAACAGCGCCGCCATCAGCACAAAAATCGAGGAGAAGGCCAGGCCGATAACGGCCAGGGCGGCGACCGCGATCTCGCAGCGTTTCAGCAGCTCGGCGATTTTGGCCTTGTCATGCTTGTCGGCGAGTTCGCCGCCGAGTGCGGAGAGCAGCAGGAAGGGCACGATGAGGATGACGCCGGCAAGCGTCACCAGGGCGGCGCCTTCGCTGGCCGACATCTTGAAGAGAATGAGGAACACCAGGGTGTTCTTGAGGAAATTGTCGTTGAAAGCCGTCAGGAACTGGGTCCAGAACAGCGGCGCGAATTTCCTGGAGGTCATCAGATTGTGTTGCACGGCGGGTCCCTCTTTCGACTGGCAGAGAAGGCCACAGAGTTGTTACGCAAAAGTTGAATGCGATAACAACTCTGCGCTGTGGTTAACCAAGATCAATCTTCATCGTTACGATTGAACTTGACCAGGAGTTTCTCGGTGCGGGCATCCTCGACCTTGCGGATCAGCTTCTCGGATTCGGCGTTGTCGCGCAGCGTCTTGGTGATGTTCACCGTGGTCTGCACCAGCATCAGAATGCCCATGGCGAGATAGCCCTTGCCCCAGAGATCGAGCGGCATCATGTAGAGGCCGAGCGCCAACATGAAGGCGGCCGAGCCGAAGGAGATGTAGGAGAAGCTGACCCAGCTGGCGGAATGTTTCTGGAAACTGTCGTTCATATCAGTGGTCCCTATGGTTCGATGGATGAATGGTTGGATGGATGCAATTTCAGGCAGCAGGCGTGATGCGGCTCTTCAGCCGCGCCAGTACATCATCGGCGGATGAGCGCAGCGGCGCGCCGAAGCCGGCATTGGCAAGCTTTTCGATGATGCCGGCCGGGCGGATGGCGCCTTCCATGTCCTTCAGCGCTGCGGCCGTCAGCTCATTCTGGCTCTGGCGCAGACGAAGCCGCGCCAGCGTCTCCTCGGCATCGTCGAGCGTGGCAAAGCCCGGACCGGCGACTGACACATCGAGCTTCTGCGCCTCCTGTGTCGCCCGCGCCAGCCGCTCGCCGCGCTGCAGCTCCTGCAGCCGCGCTTCGGAGGCGCGCACGATCCCTTTCAGCTTGTCGATCGCCTGAGTGAACTGGGCTTGCGCCTTCTCAGATGCATCGCGCTCGGCTTCGAGAAAGGCGATCGCCTCGGCCGCCTCGCGGGCCAGGCCCTCATTGCCCTTGGTGAGCGCGGCGGAAGCGCGGATCTCGAGATCGGCGATGCGGGCAACGATCGTTGCATGCTGCCCCTTCTCCTGTTCGTTCTGGGCGATAGCGACCGCCACACTGCGGCGGGCCGACTGGATCGATTGGGCGGCATCGCGGATCTGCTGGGAAAGCAGCGGCACGGCGTGGCAGTCGGCGAAAGCCTGTTCGGCATCATGCGCCCTGCCCCGCAACAAAATGGAAATCAGTTTGAACATTTCCTTCCTCCGGTTTATGAACGTTGTTCACGAGAGGTGTTATGCCAGAATCATGAACGTCGTTCAAGATAAATTTTGAACGTCGTTCAAAAAATCGAAGTGGAATGGTTAATGGCCGGCAGACGAGAAGAAAAACGCGAAGACCTGAAGGCCCGGCTGATCGAGGCGGCGCGCGAACGGATCGCCAAGGACGGGCTCACCAATCTCCGGGCCCGTGACATCACCCAGGATGCCGGCTGCGCACTCGGCGGCCTCTACACTGTTTTCACAGACCTCGCGGAGCTCGTCATCCATGTCAACTCGGGAACGCTGAAGGCGCTGGAGGCGAGGCTCACCCTTGATGAAACCAAGGACCGGCCGCCGACCGACCGGCTGCGCAACCTGGCGCAGGGTTATTTGAACTTCGCCGTCGAGCACCGGAACCTCTGGAAGGCGCTGTTCGACCACTTCCCGCCGGAAAGCAGCCCGACGCCGCAATGGCATCTTAACGAGCACCTCTTCCTGATGGATGTGATCGCCGAACCGCTGGCCGAACTGCAACCCGACATGCCCCCCGAAGACCGCGCCATCCGCGCCCGCACCCTCTTCGGCGCCGTCCACGGCGTCGTCAGCATCAGCCTCGAAGGCCGCTTCGTCGGCCTGCCGCTGGAGCGGCTGGCGCGGGAGGTGGATGAGCTGGTGCAGACGATTGCTGCGGGAGCGGAGCGGCGGCGGGGGTGATGGGGCGGCGTTGGGCGGAGTGAGGGGCGGAGGCAACAAACCGTGGTTTGGCCGCCGCATCACCACACACTCCGTCATCCCAGGCCTTGAGCCTGGGATCCATGGCGCCGCCGTTTTTCGCCGAGCCCCACCAACTCCTCCGTCATCCTCGGGCTTGACCCGAGGATCCATGCCCCGAGCATTGTGCTCGCCGCGACAGACGGAGCGGCAGGGGGCATCCTATGCGTGAATTCATGGACGTCGAGTGCTGCGTATGGATCCTCGGGTCAAGCCCGAGGATGACGGAATAGGTGGGAACCAATCTGCAAAACCGCACCCACTCGCTGGCGGACTTGTTCACCATCCCACCTTGACCCAAGCACCCCTAGCCAAGCACTCTCTGCCCTCCACGCCACCGCGAAGGGACACCCCATGAGCCGCATCTTCATCACCGGTTCCACCGATGGACTCGGCCTTGCCGCCGCCCGCACCCTGATGAAGGAAGGCCACGCGGTCGTGCTGCACGCCCGCTCCCGCGAGCGCGCCGCCGCCCTCGCCGAGATTTCGCCCGCCACACTCGGCATCGTCATCGGCGATCTCGCCAGCGCCACGGAAACGCGCTCGATCGCCGAGCAGGTCAACGCCATCGGCCGCACGGACGCCGTCATCCACAATGCCGGCATCTACCTCGAGAGGAGCCGGGGCGAAACGTCGGAAGGTCACGCCAAGACGCTGGCGGTGAATGTGCTTGCCCCCTATCTGCTCACCGCCTGGATCACCCGCCCCGATCGCCTGGTCTATCTCAGCAGCGGCATGCACCGCAGCGGCAGCAGCGCCCTTGACGATATCGACTGGAAGACGCGGCCGTGGAACGCAAGCCAGGCCTATTCGGAAAGCAAGCTCTACATCGCCACACTCGCAGCCGCCATCGCCCGCCATTGGCCGGATGTGCTGAGCAACGCGGTGGACCCCGGCTGGGTGCCGACCAAGATGGGCGGCGCCGGCGCGCCCGATGACCTCGAAATGGGGCATCTGACGCAGACGTGGCTGGCGGCGAGCGATGAAGGGTCTGCGAAGGTCAGCGGCGGGTATTGGTATCATCGGCAGCGGCGGGAGGCGGCGGCGGAGGTTGGTGATCCGGGGTTTCAGGAGGCGCTGGTCGGAAGGCTGGTGGAGCTCACGAGTGTTCGGCTGTTTAACGGGCGCCTGTGAGGCGCGTCATTTAGATGCTGCGGTAGTTGTGGCGCTGGCGTACGGCTCAGACCCCATCAGCTTTCGATGTTCCCGCCCTCTTTCGTTTCTGAGCCTCGGGAATTCCACTCTTAATCTCAAGAGCCTTCTGCCCGTTCACCAGAACGCGATGAATAAAGTTCTCCAGCACGTCCAGAAGATGGGTCGTTTGCTCTTCATTCGGTGACCAGCCTCGATGCGCTGCGGCGCTGCCCGCATCGGTTAATACGGTCAGAATCCCGTGCTCCGTATCACCAATGAAACCCCGCTCTTTTAGCTCCTTCAGCTTTTCTTGAAATGACTTCGCGGGATCAATTTTGACGCTGGCTACACAGCTGTCCAATGCCGTCCTCAGACCTATCGCCGCAAGGATAAAACATTTCTCGTCGTAGCATCGATAGGTCTCATCCAAGATATGAAACAAGGTGGGATCGAGTTTACCGATTTTATCCAGCCAATCAGGTCTGGGGCGTGCGGGAGGACCAGGCAAAGTAATCTTCGTGTAGACCGGCTCGCTTTGGATCGCCCGTAATGGTCATACCATTGATCGATGTTGTTTTCGTCCCATGAACTGTTCTCGGTAAAGACTGTCTCACAGCCGCAGCATTCAAAGAGGCTATAAGCGTTTCCGCCGACCATCGAGTTGCCGTATCTGTCTTCCCACCGCCATGGTTTATCGGCACGTCCGTGGAGAATACAATTCTGCTCCCGATTGCACGTAGGGCAATGAGCCTCCTCAATCACTGGCTGCTTGCGTCGGTTCGACTTCGCCATGGTGTCGCTTTGCCTCTCACACAACCTAGGCAGCTTCTAAACGCACTTCCATTCCCTCACAACCGTACATATGGCGCCGCCGTGCCCGGTCTTCCGCGGCGCCTCTATTGGATGACAGGCAAGGGCAAGGCTGTTTACGACCGCGCGGTAGCGACTCGCCAACAGTTCGATACCTGGGACATCGAAGGAGCTAAGGCATGAGGAATTGGATTCGCCTTTCTTACCTTCTTATGACCGCGATCTTCTTGATCTCCGGTGCCGTCTATTTCCTAGCGAGAAATTTCCTCTGGTCGAAAGACCTGTCAGTGTTCAGCTTAGGGATTTCGATGGCGGGTTTCGGACTAGCTACAACAACCTTGCCGAGGATCATCAAGAGGGTAGTGGATGCGGGCGTAGAAATAAGAATCGCAACGCCACCCGGCCATATGTTCACCCGGATCCTGACCGTGTTCATTTCGAAGCGGCTGTTTTATAAGCACTTTGGACAGACGATCGCAGACAACCGCGCAGACGTGATTAAAGCGCTCGCGACGGGTGACATTGAGGAAGCCAACAAGATCGAGCGCGAGCTGAATATCGACTTGGGCCGACAGATCCTGGAATTGATCCTCGGAATTCCGGCGAGTATCGTCGGAAAAGTCTGGCGGTTCGCAAAAGGCGAGAAAAAGGGCGACGAGTAGTCGCCCTTTTTCATTTCAGAGCACTAGGTATTAGCGAGGGCGTCATACCGACCAGCACCCCGTCGCGCGCAATATCATCGGGACAGACTTTGCCAATTAGATAAATGGAATAAGGATGAGAGTTTCGAGTTTTCGAGTCTCTCATCGCCTGCAATTATGGGCTGCCCCGAGTTTCGCGTTTGGGTGTTGAAGCCTACACGTGAATCCATCGAGTTCATGATACGGAAATATGCAGCGGAAGACTGCTACGGTTAGCTTTCGCTAATATTTACTAACTATTTGATTTCACTGCATAAATAACGCGTGGCTGGGGCGCCTGGATTCGAACCAGGGATGACGGTACCAAAAACCGTTGCCTTACCGCTTGGCGACGCCCCACCAGAGCTTGAGCGGAAACCGCTTGCTCAAATCGACGCCTGATTAGCAAAGCTCTTCGCCTGTCACAATGACTAAGTTTGACCCGGCGCAGATTTATGCGCTGCGCAGTGCTCGCCGTCGTGCTAGGAATTGGCGACGTCATCGGCCTGAGATCATTCCTTCATGGACAGTCCCGCATTCGACCTCGCTTTCGAGCCGGCCTATGGGCAGGCCGTGCCGGTGGTTTCGGGTGTCGAGCGGGTTACAGTGAACAATCCCGGCCCTTTCACCTTTTTCGGCACCAACAGCTATATCGTCGGCGCTTCCTCCGTCGCGGTCATCGATCCCGGGCCGGAGGACGAGGCGCATTATCAGGCGCTGATGGCAGCGCTTGGCGGCCGCGCGGTGACGCATATCTTCGTCAGCCACACGCATCGCGACCACTCACCGCTGGCCCGGCGCCTGCAGGCGGCAACGGGGGCGGTGACAGTGGGGCAAGGGCCGCACCGGCCGGCGCGGCCGCTGCGCGAGGGTGAGATCAATCCCTTCTCCGAAAGCTCGGATCTATCCTTCGTGCCCGATATAGTGCTCGGTGACGGTCAGACCCTATCGGGCGATGGCTGGGCGCTGAGCGCGGTGCTGACGCCGGGGCACACGGCCAATCATGCCGCCTTCGCGCTCGCGGGTCGTGACATCCTCTTCTCCGGTGATCATGTCATGGCCTGGTCGACCTCGATCGTGGCACCCCCGGATGGTTCAATGGCGGATTACATGGCTTCGCTCGAGCGGCTGATTGCGCGCGACGACCGGCTGTTGCTACCCGGCCATGGCGGGCCGGTGACGGAGCCGGCCGGTTTCCTGCGGGCGCTGAAGGTGCATCGGCTGAAGCGCGAACAGGCGGTGCTGGAGCGGGTGCAGGCGGGCGATGAGCGGATAACCGAGATGGTGAAGGTGATCTATCGCGACACCGATCCGAAGCTGCATGGGGCGGCCGCCCTTTCCGTGCTAGCCCATATCGAGGATCTCCTGGAGCGCGGCGAGATTGCGGCGGATGGGCCGCCTTCGCTTGCCGCCTTCTACCGGCCGGCAACAGGGAGATAGGGATGACGCCCCGAGCCGATTACAGCTATCGCGACGATGCCGATGTGCCGGCCTTTGCCGATGACCGGCCGTTGATCGTCTTCGATGGCGAATGCGTATTCTGCTCCGGCTGGGTGAAATTCGCGCTGAAACATGACAGGCAGCGGCGATATCGCTTTCTGGCGGCGCAGACGCCGCTCGGCGAAGCGCTCTACCGGCATTACGGGCTGCATGCGCGCGACTACGAGACCAATATCCTGATCGAAAACGGCCGCGCCTTCTTCAAATCAGACGGCTCGATCCGCATGGTGGCGGGCCTCGGCTTTCCCTATTCGCTGGTCAAGCTCTTCCGGCTGCTGCCGCGGCGGGCGGCCGATGCGCTCTATGAATTCATCGCCCGCAACCGGCTGAAGATTGCCGGGCGGCAAAGCTGCATGGTGCCGACGCCGGAGCAGCGAAGCCGCTTCATCACATGAGCGACGACCGGTTTTCGCTGCTGATCATCGGCGGCTACGGCACGTTTGGCGGGCGGCTTGCCCGGCTGCTTGGCGATCAACCCAGGCTCAGGCTCCTGGTTGCCGGGCGCTCGCTTGAAAAGGCTGACGATTTCGTTGCCGATCTCAGGACGCCGAAAGATGGAGCCGAGGGCCTGGGAAGCAACAATCTCGGCGCCATGGTGCAGGCCGTCAGCTTCGACCGAGACGGCGATCTCACCGAACAGCTGACGCGGTTGAGGCCTCATCTCGTCGTCGATGCCTCGGGGCCGTTCCAGACCTTCGGGAAGGATGCCTATAAGGTGGTCGAGGCCTGCATCGATCTGAGCATCGATTATGCCGATATCGCCGATAGCACCGGTTTTGTCGCCGGCGTCAATGGGCTCGATGCTGCGGCCAAGGCCAAGGGCACCTTCGCGCTCTCGGGGCTGAGCAGCCTGCCCGCCCTCTCCTTCGCGGCACTTAATGCAATGGCGCCTCATTTCTCCCGGATCGACAATGTCGCGGCGGGCATTGCCCCGTCGGCGCATGTGCGGATCGGGCTCAATGTCGTGAGAGCAATCGCGACCTATGCCGGCAGACAAGTGACGGTGCTGCGCGATGGGCGGCCGGCTGCCGGGCGCGGGCTGATCGATGCGATGCGGGTGACGGTGGCGCCGCCGGGGGTTCCGCCGCTGCGCAGCCGCAAGTTCCTGCTGGTCGATGCGCCGGATCTGGCGCTGCTGCCGCAGCATCTTGCCGATCTCAAATCCAGCTTCACCGGGGTCGGCACAGAGCCGCAGCCGCTGCAGCACTTGCTCAGCCTGGCCGCACGGCTCGTCCACCTCCGGCTGCTGCCATCGCTGCTGCCGTTTGCGCGGCTGCTGCAGCGCGCGAGCCATGCTTTCGCGATCGGCGAACATCGCGGCGGCATGTTCGTCCGCGTCGCCGGCGTCGATCACGCGGGGAGCAAGCTGACAGCTGGATGGCATCTGATTGCCGAAGGTGATGACGGGCCGTTCATTCCCATCATCGGCGTCGACGCGCTGGTGCGCCGGCTGCTGACCGGC